>Ga0255055_10001936_pt1 | contig 14745 bp, 13 predicted proteins | sample JV7_2_27_MG_FD_188633 | JGI IMG/M metagenome (GOLD analysis project Ga0255055, IMG submission 188633) | Seawater microbial communities from Jervis Inlet, British Columbia, Canada - JV7_2_27 | ecosystem: Environmental > Aquatic > Marine > Inlet | place: Canada: British Columbia | collected...
TCCCAAATGCTTGGTGATCGCCGCGGTCAACGTCGTCTTGCCATGATCTATGTGACCAATCGTGCCTACGTTTACATGCGGCTTGGTTCGCTTAAACTTCTCCTTCGACATCGTCTCATCCTCCCATACTTTTTAAATTAATAAATTTTTAACATATAATCTAATATTAGAACCCATTAAGACCGTGCCCGGCAAATACACTCCCAAAAGACCTTTTTTTATTGGAGCCCACGACCGGGATCGAACCGGTGAACCTCTTCCTTACCAAGGAAGCGCTCTACCGACTGAGCTACGTGGGCAACAGATAGAAAGCAGCTCCGAGCAACTGCATCGCTGTATGCGAATAAAAGCGGAACCAATGCTTATTTGGAGCGGGAGACGAGATTCGAACTCGCGACATCCAGCTTGGAAGGCTGAAGCTCTACCAACTGAGCTACTCCCGCTCAGTCATCTGGTTACCTGTGTTCGCAGTGCGAATTTACAAAATGGAGATTAAGTCCGTTCTCCTTAAAATAACTGAAATCATGCCCATGCAGGAAGCCATGTAGTACGAATCGATCCCTAAATAAACCGAAATCTCCTACATACGACTCAGTTAAGGTTGGTGGTGGGGGGAGGATTCGAACCTCCGAAGGCTTCGCCGACAGATTTACAGTCTGTTCCCTTTGACCACTCGGGAACCCCACCTTATATCAACTTCAATCAAGCTATATGCGGACAGGGTATTCAAGTTGCAGAATTCACTCCACGTCGGGAATCATACATGGAGCCAGCGGAGGGACTCGAACCCCCGGCCCACTGATTACAAATCAGTTGCTCTACCAGCTGAGCTACGCCGGCCTAACAACTTAACCCTCTAAAATTATTTTAAAAATTCTTGAAAAAAGGCGGGACAATCCTCCGCACTTAAAACTAGCCTTTTTAGTTTTTTTTTCAGAAAATATCAAGATGAGCTACAAAGAGATATAGGCTTTTATTGGTTAAAATAACTAAATATTAAAATAATTAGCCGTTTTTCTTCTATTTTCTTTCATTATTAACGAATATCTTATATTTTTAAAACTTAGCCAAACGATTTTCAACCATCATGCCGAAGACCAGACAGATGTATCAAAAAGACAATCAGATTTTTGTTTTCACTGACTTGGAATCGAAGGTGCACTGGAAGCAGTTCTTGAAATCTTTAGATCGCCCCCCGGAAATCAATAAAAATATCCTCGTAAGTAGGTAACTGACCCAATTTTAGAGGCGGTTCTAATTCCCATTTAAAAACAAATAAAGTAAAATAGGATTCTACAATTAATCCTTATTGTTTTCAAGCGTTTTCCTTATTATATAAAAAGAAATTTACTGCGCATTCAGATGCTCTAACCCGGCTTTCAATCCCCACCCGGCAAAACATGTGCCGTTTGGCGGCTGGCTTTAGGGTTAAGTTTTTATTAAAATTGACGATATTCAAATACATCAGCTGACGAAAAGAATTTTAGTACTGCAGATTAATCATTTTTTAAAAAAAGTAAAGACTGCAGTTTTTTTTGCATATCATTTTACTAACCAAAGAAATAATGGTATATAATATCAAAATTCGATATTGGGAACTGAACTGATGAATTTTCGCTACATTTTTTTTCTCTGCTTGTGGATTTTTTTTATCGGCTGCGCACATTTAATTCAAAACCAGTCCTTGCCCCAAGAGGATCGTGCTCAAACCACCGCATCGTCGACACCCGCTTTTATTAAACTCACTCAGAACGCTAATTCTAACAACCCGCATAGTGCTCAAACGGACGCATTCGGTATCAAAGATTCTAATTTAGAGGAAAAAGAACTCGAATCGGCCGAGCCTAATGCTGCAATCGAATTTGGCAATAACGAGAATCCAGCCGAAAAGAACACGACTTTTACAAAAAAGAATCAAACTTTCCTGGATGAAGCCCTTGATCTGTGTCAGGTATCCCAGGATTTCTGGCAAAACGGAGAACTCGAAAATGCGTTGCAAGCTCTGGACCAGGCGTATGCCTTAATCCTGAGAGCCGATACCTCCGATCACACCAAATTGATCCAGCAAAAAGAAGATCTGCGCTATATGGTATCCAAGCGCATATTGGAAATCTATGCCTCGCGCCATATCGTTGTGAACGGAAGCCACAATGCTATTCCGAGGGTAATGAATAAACATATCCAGGCTGAGATTGATCGTTTCACGAAAGGCAATGAAAGAGAATTTTTCATCGAATCGTACAGACGGTCAGGCAGATACCGACAGCACATTGTTGCCGCTCTAAAAGAAGCCGGTCTGCCTGAAGAACTGTCCTGGCTGCCGCTAATCGAAAGCGGTTTTAAAGTTAAAGCACTTTCACGTTCCAGAGCTCTGGGTCTATGGCAATTTATCCCTTCTACCGGTTACAAGTTCGGACTCAAACGGGATAAATTGATAGATGAGCGTATGGACCCGATGAAATCTACGCGGGCCGCTATCGATTATCTTAAGGAGCTGCATGCGATTTTTGGCGACTGGACAACTGTTTTGGCGGCCTATAACTGTGGAGAAGGAAGAGTTCTAAATGTCATTCGTCGCCAGAATGTTAATTATCTGGACAACTTTTGGGATCTTTATGAACGTTTGCCCCGCGAGACGGCGCGTTATGTTCCCAGGTTCTTAGCCACCCTTCATATTCTGGATCAGCCGGAAATGTACGGTTTGCAGCTCACCGATGTTGATATGCCGCTGCAATTTGAAACGGTTACGATTTCTAAACAGGTGTCTCTAAAGGATGTGGCCAGATCAATTGGAGCTGAGGAAACAGCGCTCTACGAACTGAATCCTGAATTGCGCTATAAAATATGCCCGGAGGACCGTTACCCCCTCAAAGTTCCCCCCTATAAAAGTGAAGTTCTACTGACTCAACTGGATCAAATACCGGTATCAACACCCCCCAGCAGGGCTTATGCATATCATCGGGTACGTCCCGGTGAAACCCTCTCATTGATTGCCAAACGATATCGAACCAGCGTCAGCAAAATCATGCGGGCAAACAATTTACGCCGTTCGAATTATATTGTTGCCGGCAGATTACTTAAGATCCCGCAAAGAGGTTATCGATATCACCCGCCAAAAATTTCGATGCCCAAATACGGCCGCAGTGCTGTCCATGTGGTCAAAAAAGGCGACTCACTCTGGACCATCGCCAAACAATATGGAACAACAACTAAAAAAATACAGGAACTCAATCATTTATCAAAGACCGGTTTGCACAAAGGTCAGATCTTAACCATATTCGAAGGCCAAAAAATGCCTCCGAAGGTTGAAGGTTTAAACACCTACAAAGTAAAATCAGGCGACAGTCCATTTTTAATTGCCAGACGGCACAATATGGTCTTGAAGCGATTTCTTTATTTAAACCAATTATGGCCAAACGATACCATTTACCCCGGACAAAACGTATATATTGAGTAGCCATGAGTCAACTCACCTATAGCCTTGAAGACCAGGTTTTTGTTATCACCGGTGGCAGCCGGGGAATCGGACTTGAAATTACCAAATTGCTTCTCGAGCAAAAGGCTAAAGTGGTCATCTGCGGAAGAAAACAGGAAGGGCTGGATTTAGCGGCTGAAAAACTTCAAGCCGGTGACAATCTTTTAGCCGTTCAGAGCCATGTTGCCAAATTCGAAGAAGTTGCAAAGCTTTTTGATCAAACCCTTGAACGTTTTGGCCAACTTGATGGACTCATTAACAATGTGGGCATGAACATTATAAGTGGTGTGGTAGACGCTGATCCGGGGTTGTGGAATAAAATAATCGATTCAAATCTAAACGGAAATTTTTTGTGTTCCCGCAAAGCGGGACAGATTATGCGCGCACAGCAAAAGGGAAAAATCGTAAACATCTCATCGATTGCCGCCAGAAGATCAGCACCTGCTATGGGAATTTATGGAATTGCCAAGGCCGGCATTGAAATGTTAACCAAAGTTATGGCGCAGGAGCTCGCTCCTTTTAATATCCAGGTAAATGCCGTCGCTCCGTGTATGGTTCGAACAACATTCAGTGAAGCCTTTTGGTCAAATAAAGATTTACATGATGCGATCATTAAAACGATCCCTATGGGAAGGATCGCCGAGCCCATAGATATCGCCCACCCGGTCCTTTTTCTATGTTCAGAAGGTTCGAATTTTATTAGCGGCCAAACCCTGTTAGTGGATGGCGGCGCAAGTGCGATATGACCGTTTAAATAGCTTCACGCTTCGAATACAATTTACAGTGCCTTGAACAGATCATCGTTTTCCTTTTTCGTCAGATGCCTCCAGCGGCCCAGAGGCAAACTGCCCAGCTCGATGTTCGCTATTCGAATGCGCCTTAAATCAACAACCTGGTTTCCAACTTTTCGAACCATCCGTCTGATTTGTCTATTTTTTCCTTCCTGTAAAACAATCCAGAAGCGTTTGGCGGAAATTCGTTTAACGCGTGCCGGGCGCGTTCGGGTCCCCATCATAGGCAAACCGTTCGCCAGTTTTCGCAAAGCCCCCTCGGGCAGCGGCTTGGCAACCGTGACTTCATACTCCTTCTCGTGATTAAAAGATGGGTGCGAAAGCCGGTGATGCAGACGGCCGTCATTGGTCAACAGCAAAAGCCCGCTGGAGTCCTTGTCCAACCTTCCGATTGGATAGACCCTTTCAGCAATATCTAAAAGATCCAGCACAATTTTTTCATTTTGTTGATGACAGCTGGAGACATAACCTCTGGGTTTGTTTAAGGCGATGTAGATTGGAACGGTATCGGATCGAATGGCGTCACTATCGACTTCAACAACATCTCTGTCCGGATCAACTTTTACGCCAAGCTCGGTGACGATCTTTCCGTTAACCTTTACCCAGCCTGCTTTGATATATTCTTCTCCCTTGCGCCGGGAACATATGCCCGCTCCTGAAAGAAATTTCTGCAACCGCATCTCAGCCATATCTCAGCTATTTTTTTAATTAAGAGATTTATTCGTTATTAAAATGTAAAATTGCTTTTAAACTTTTAGATTTCGTCTGAGGGCCCCGCCAGGTGGCGGGATTTCACATCTTGATATTATAAATTGATGAGTTCAACAAGACTCTTGCCAAAAAAAAGACCTATGATTTCCATTTAGAAATGAGAATTTTTTTTTGCTGAGCAAGGCCGCACAAGGGTTTACGAGGAGGCGTACTTGGAGTACGTCGAGGAAGTAAACCCGCGGAGAACACAGCTCAGCGGAAAAATAGCCATTTATAAAGGGGAACCATCAGGAGCGGTACGAGGCGTTGATCTTAACATAGTCGATGGAAAAATCACAGGTAAACACCGATGCCACACCCTTGCCGGCTTTTAAATCAATCGTTATGGTATACTCGGGCTGTTTGAGGATCTGAGCGGCTTCGGCCTCTGCTTTTTTGCCGCAACCCATCCCGCTTTTTACCATCCACACATCAGCAAAATAGATATCGATCGCATCGGATTGAATCGGCACACCTGCCCTGCCGGCGGCCGCAAGAATTCTTCCCCAGTTGGCATCTTCACCAAATAGAGCTGTTTTCAATAAATTAGAATGGGCGATGGTGTCGGCAATCCGATACGCATCGACATCAGATTTAGCGCCTTTCACCGCAATTTCGACCAGTTTGGTGGCGCCTTCTGCATCCTTAACAAGCTGTTTTCCCAGTGACATCAAAACCTCATCAAGGATTGGTTGAAATTGTCTGCTTTGAGCGTTGCTGTTTATCACCGCCCCGGACAAGCCGTTTGCGATCAAAAGAGCGGTATCATTTGTACTGGTATCGCCGTCTATGGTGATGCGGTTTAGCGTATGATCGATTGACTTCAACAGCATCTCATAAAGTATATCTGACGGGCACGCCGCATCGGTCATCACAAAGCATAGCAGCGTGGCCATGTTCGGGCGTATCATTCCGGCCCCCTTGGCAACCCCGGTCACCGTAAAGGATTTTCCGTCCAGATTCCCTTTTTTGCTGACAACTTTGGGCACCGTATCGGTGGTCATAATCGCCTCGGCAAAGTCGGATATTCGATCCGGATCGAGATCGTTGACAAGATCCGGAACGGCTGCTTGAATCTTTTCGGCGGCAAGTGGTTCCCCGATAACACCGGTGGAAGTCACCAGCACCTGTTCTTCGGACAAAGCAAGCGCTTTAGCAGTCCAGCGCGCCGTTGAAATGGCATCCTGCATCCCTTTTTCTCCCGTACAGCAATTGGCATTGCCGCTGTTGGCAATAACCGCCTGACAGGTACCTGAAACGATGCGCTGCATATCCAGGATAACGGGTGCTGCCTTAACTTCATTACGCGTAAATACTCCGGCAACATTGGCAGGAATTTCAGAATAAATTAAGCCAAGATCCTTCTTGCCGTCCTTTTTTAGTCCTGAAGCAACGCCAGCAAACTTAAAGCCCTGACACATATTTCCCTCACGATTCATGAATGGTTTACATTTTAAGCACATGCATTTTTGAGATAGCTTCTCGGGTTAATCATAATATATAAAAATAAAGCGTCTGTCCATCTAGAACCCATCTCAAAAATGTATCTAACGCTAAATAGCTGCGACTTCTTTAGGTGTTAGCAAAGGCTCGAGAGGGCTATCTTCCATTTTTAGAAAAGTTCCGCTTCGTTTTTACCGAGTGCATCGGCTATTTTTGACATTTGCTCGTCGCTCGGAATATAAGCGCCTGAAATGATCATGCTTAGAAGATTTTCGCCTAAGCCAACTTTCTTGGCGAACTTGCGCTGATTCAATCCACTTCTATAAATAGCAATTTTTATCTCTACTTTTTTCTTTCTCATGGCTTCTCTTTTGTTACATATGTACCAATTATATTACAAAAAAAATCAGGCGGTTATTCATCCTTATCTTTTATCTTCTCCAATATACTCAAACAAAGTTCATTGAAATTAATAAAAATAGATTTCTGGTTTTGTACAATTGGAATTAGCATTACATGGCGGCTTATTGGACTATCGAAATATTGAACGTCTGGCATGCCCCCCTCCGGATCCTGAATATAAGCCGCACACCTTAAAGGAAATTGTGGTGGGTTTTTAACTATTTTGCGATTGATGATCTCCTTAAAGACGGTTTCAGTTTTCTCGTTGAAGGCAAGCTCGTAACATAGTTCGTTTTTTATCCCTGCTTTGCTAAGGTCAAGAAAGTGACCTATTTGACAGATATTTACAAGGCCATGCCCCGCAACTGTTCCTCTGCCAGTAGCAGGCGCGGTTGATTCAATCTGTCCTCGCTTGAAATACTGCGAATACGCGCTTTGCTCCATATCCAAAACGGATCTAACAACTCTCGGCGGATAAAGTTTTTCCAGATCGATCTTCATATTTTGCCTCCGTTGGTACAAACGTACCAATTCCTAAAAATATTGTCAATAAGTTTTTATATAAGCTTTTAATATTAAGGATGAAAATAAAAAACCCGGCCGAAGCCGGGTTGGTCTCTATTTATTAGTTTTAAACTTTTACTTATCTATTTTGCGCTGTTTTATGGCAAATTTAATTTCTTTTTTTCCTTTTTCATCATCATTAATCATTACTGTTAATTTGTACTCTCCTTCTTTTTCCACTTTTAAAGGAGAGTAGACTGCATGAATTTGAAAACCAGCATATCCTTCAATATTTTTTGGAATTCCCCCCTTTATTGATTTGCCGAGTTGGTCTTTTGAAGGGCCAATAAATTCAATTAAAAATGTATCCCCGCCTTTCATATTTTCATAGCTGATCACAAAACAAAGTTTTGGAAGTATAAAAGGAAATTTTGGTACAAAAATATCTTTTTGATATACTCCCATCATCGATATTTTATTACCGACTTCTGTCCGTATGTCGTCACAAATAATTACGAAATTAAATTTTGGTCTTCTGGTCGGCATTCAATTGACCTCCCAATTCAAGCCCATAAATGTTTGTTTCAGAGCCAACAGCATATAATAGTCTATCTGAAAAAAACACTTGATTGGTTTCCATTATTGACAGCCCAGAGTAAACTTCATAAGCACCTGCATGTGGAGCCTGGAATTCTTTAGAACTCCATAGAGCTTGGTCAGTTTTTTGTGTTTGTGATTCAAAGATTGGTTGCATTCTGACAATGTAATCATCTTGAAAGAATTGAGCTTGAATCGAATAATAAATCTCTGAATCTTCAAGACGTATTTTAGATAAATGTTTTAATATTTTCTGTGCTTCGCGACTCTTGATACCTTTATGAATTATATACGTATTTCTAATCAATCGGTCATTCGTTTCACTATGATGTTGACGTTCATTTTCCCATTTGGACAACGTTGTTTTTCCGATTCCTAAAGCAGCTGAAAAATCTTTTGATGAAAAATATATGTTTTTCCTGAGAAACTTTATTTCATTACCACTGAGCAAAGAGTTCTTTTGCAGCAGCGCCTTAGCTATTAATTCATTCAAACGACCGACTCGAAATATTGAAGGATATGATTCGCCACAAGTACATTCGTAAATTGTAATATTATTGATATGAACGTTATCCAGGCCTGATTCGTTATACCAATATGTATCGACTCTTTGTTGGATTAATTTGCCGCACGTTGGGCATCTATGTTTCATTTCCCTTTTTCTCATTTGCTTTTGGCAGTGAGGCCCCGGTGTTATAAAGCCATATTGGGCAATTTCCCTTATCTTTAATTGCGCCTCTTTGGGAGTTAGCCTATATTTATTATCGGTCATGATGTCTAAAAGTCAAGAAAAAAGGTTGGTTTAAAGCCAACTTATAAAAAACCGTGTTTGTATGAATTAATTTCAAACTACTGATTAATATTAGATTTCTACCTCCCATTAATGCAAGAGAAAAATAAAAAAGGCAAGGTTTTAGCCCCGCCTTTTCTCGCGTTTTTGTCGCGTTTTCGCCCTAATATTGCTTGTATTGATTATTTTGTTTCTATGGTTTATACAACAAAATCCTAATAAAATCAGCCCTTATTGTAAAATCAACTATTTATCGGATTCCTGTAATACGATGGTTTTAAATAATCTTTTCCCGATATTTGCACTGCTCTTGTTTGGCCATCTGCTTAAACGCGCCGGCTTCACCCATGATGCTTTTCTAGAAACAGCTGACAAGCTTATATACTATATTTTCTTCCCGATACTGCTTTTTTGGAAAATTGGTGCCGCCGCATCTGATCATATCGGCAATCCCGGTCTTTACAAAGCATCAATCTGCGCGGTGGTTAGCGTTTACGCATTAAGCAGCCTTTACATTAAACTCTTCAGGGTGCCAGCCTATCAAGCCGGCTCCTTTTCACAGAGCTGCTATCGCTTCAATACGTATATCGGGATGGCGGTCGTGCTCAATGCGCTAGGGGAAGATGGCGCCCGCCAGTTCAGCATCTTAATCGGCTTGATTATTCCCATTATCAATATCCTGGCCGTCAGTACGTTATCGTGGTATTCCGAAAAAAAAGTATCGTTACCCCAACGGGTGGGCTTAGCCGCCAAAGCACTGGTTTCCAATCCATTGATTATCGCTTGCCTCGCCGGGATCGCGTATTGGAAACTTATTGGCGAATTTCCGGTATTCATCGACAATACCTTGCGGCTGGCCTCATTTGTTACCCTGCCCTTAGCTCTGTTTTCCATCGGAGGGGCCCTGACGTTGGGCGGTATGAAAAAACATTTTAAATTATCGCTGGTTGCCTGTGTGTTCAAGTTGGTAATTCTACCGATGACCGGATATCTGCTTTTAAATGCTTTTAATGCAACAGGGATTTCTTTTAAAGTTGGCATGATCTATTTCGCACTGCCGACCTCAACAGCATTATACATTTTGTCTTCCCAGCTTAGCAGCGATACTGATTTGGCTTCAGCAGCCATTGCGCTTTCAACGATATTATCGTTTATCTCATTATCGGTGGCACTTTTGATCTAAAGCAGATAAAGCGCAGGTCCATGCATACCCACAATGAAAAAAAACTTTAAACTGATTATCGAGTACGACGGCAGCCTATATCACGGCTGGCAGCGCCAGAAAGATGACCGCAGCATTCAAGGAGAAATTGAAAAAGCCCTGCAAAAAATGACTACCAACAGGGTGACGGTTATCGGATCGGGGCGTACCGATGCCGGTGTCCATGCTGAAGGCCAGGTGGCCAGCTTTAAATGTGACACCCGGCTGGAACCTGAAGCACTGCTGAACGGGCTCAACAGTTTATTGGCTGAGGACACTGTAATTAAGGTTTGCGAACAAGTCAGCTCATCCTTTCATGCCCGATTTGATGCCAAGAGCAAAATCTATCACTACAAAATTCTAAACCGACCCACACCGGCTGCAATTGGCCGCAAGTATTCATGGCTTATACGCAAATCGTTGAATCAAGATGCCATGCGGGCGGCCATTTCACACATCATCGGCCGCCATGATTTCAAAGCATTTGAGGGCACCGGCAGCCCCAGACAGCATACGACCCGTCAAGTTTATTCAGCAGACCTCATCGAACAACAAAGCGGATTGTTGGTCTTTCATATCGAAGCCGATGGATTCTTAAGGTACATGGTCCGTAACATTGTCGGCACTCTGGTGGATGTAGGCATGCAAAAATTAACATCGGATGATTTTAAAAGCATTCTGGATTCCAAGGACCGCTCTCAGGCCAGTGCGACGGCCCCGGCTCATGGGCTGACTTTAGTAAAGGTAATTTACTAGTGTAGTGTCCCACAAGTAATTTACAAAATACGGATTGGGTTTATTAATGTTAATTCGTTTTATTTTAGGTGTCAGGAATAAGTAGGTTTCGGGTGTCAGGTGTCAGAAATGCTTAGTTTTCGGGTGTCAGGTGTCAGTGTTCAGCTTCTGACCTGGCGGTTTCAGCTCTGTCAATGCTGACACCTGAACACTGACACCTGAAACCATAGACATGGTGTTGTTTAAAGAACTCAACTGAACTAAAATATACCACACGACTTTTGTAACATTTTTGTGGGACATGACACTAGTCTGACTTTACCAATATCAGGGTTGATGAATCAGATGGTCGATGCTATGGGGGCTGCTATCGAATAAACAATCGTAGTGGAGTCAACGACCACCCGCATAGCGGGTGGCTTGAATTTTCGGCCATAGGCCGGAAAGGCAAAAGCACGTCAGTGCTTTAAACGTTGCGGTTGGAACCGGATGCTTCGCACCCGGTTTGAAAACAACCAATTATATTAAAATCCGTGGAGAAAAGGATCATGTAAAATGGCAGATTTTAAACAACTGAGTGAACAGGAACGCCAGGAAATGAAAGCGCAGTTGATGGAGCGCTATCGTGAATTTCAGGAAAGACGGATCACACTTGACATGACCCGGGGAAAGCCGTGCACCGCGCAGCTGGATCTGGCGTTGGGTATGCTGGAAGGCGACACGGGCAAAGCTTATCTCACGAAAGAGGGTCTGGATTGCCGCAATTATGGCGGACTCGATGGCATTCCGGAGGCCAAGACGTTATTTTCGGAGTACATGGAAGTTGAACCGGAAGAATTAATCCTGGGCGGAAATTCAAGCCTCAATATGATGCACGACACGATTCTGCGAGCCATGGTAAAAGGAGTGATGGATGGCGCCTCTCCCTGGGGGCAGCTCCCGAAAGTTAAATTTTTATGCCCGAGCCCCGGATACGACCGTCATTTTTTTATTTGCGAATTTCTGGGTATCGAAATGATCCCTGTAGACATGCAGGAGGATGGCCCCGTAATGAGCCAAGTCGAAGAGCGGGTGGCCAATGACGAGTTGATCAAAGGGATATGGTGCGTTCCCAAATACAGCAATCCGACCGGGGCGGTCTATTCCGATGAAGCAGTCGAGCGTCTGGCTGAAATGAATACCAGGGCAGTTGACTTTCGTATTTTTTGGGATAACGCTTACGCCGTTCATCATCTGGTGGACACACCTGTCCCGTTAAAGAACATCCTGGAAGCCTGTAAGCAAGCCGGTAACCCGGAAAGAGTTTTTATATTCGCATCAACCTCCAAGATCTCCTTTGCCGGCGCCGGTTTGGCAATCATGGCAGGCAGTCAAACAAATATGGAATGGGTAAAAAATCAGATGGCCTTTCAGACCATCGGCCCGGACAAAATGAACCAGCTACGACATGTACTGTTTTTCAAAAATGCCGCCGGCATCGAGGCGCACATGAAAAAGCATTCTGCGATTTTAAAACCCAAGTTTGATGCAGTCCAAAACATCCTGAATGACGAACTGGCAGATAAAAAAATCGCAAATTGGAGCAAACCGCAGGGGGGTTATTTTGTAAGCATCGACACCATGGAAGGCTGTGCCGCCGCAGTCATAAAAATGGCTGCTGATGCCGGTGTTAAGCTGACACCGGCCGGTTCGGCTTACCCATATAAGAAAGATCCGCTGGATCGAAATATACGCATCGCGCCGTCTTTCCCGCCATTAGAAGATACCCAGACTGCCATGGAACTGGTCGCAGTCTGCATTCAACTTGTCAGCATAGATAAGCTTTCTATGTGAAACTACCTTGGATTAAAAGCGAATGGACCGATTGCGTATTTATGGCAAATAAAAACCCCGCCCTGAGAAGGGACGGGGTTTTTATTTAGAGAAAAAAACCTGCTTATCTGCCCTTCCTCTTGGAAGCTTTCAGCGGGTTAATTTTTGCTTTGGCTTTGGAAGATTCAACAGCCACATGGGTGGCCATGTTACAATTTCCATTTTTCCATTTAATGGAAGGATCCGGACAGGCGGTGCAATACCAACCGGATGAAAGTTCGGTGCCACGATTGCAGCCATTGCACTGCTCGACGACCTGATGACAAATTCCGCCACTATAGGAGCAACCTTTTGCAGTCATAAAAGTGCACTCCAGGCCTTTTTTAATTGTTGCGCAAACCATCGGAATCACCCCCTTCCAGCGCTAAGTAGTAAAGAAAAAGAACAATACCAATAAAAATGAAAACCACCCGATGGATTAGCCTTTTTCCGTTACAGATCCGTAAAAACATAGGTGTCTAAACCTCGGCAATATCTGTGCCAGTTTAGATTATCCACAGAAAAAAATTTTCCGGAATATAATGGGTCAGCGGTTGCTTGTCAATAAAAATTTAAAAAAATTGAAAATCAGCCTTGTTATGATAAAATAGCCGACAATGGAAGGAAAGATAACGGGAACGACATCTCGGAATTTCAAGATTTAGTTTGAGGAGATTATGGATTCAGCATCTATCATTACAGATATACCAGCTCTGGGTGAAACCAAAATACCTTCGCCGGTTCAAAATCGGGCCAAAGGAGCTAACGGCATCACATGCGTGTCAGATAATGAACGCGTCCTTATTGATGTCAGAGAGCTTAGCCTTGTCCAGCTGCTTCAAGATGGACAGGCGCCGGCTTGTTTTGAACTGGCCGGACCCAGAAACAATATTTTTTTTGATCCCAGCAAACTGCGTTGCGCCCTGGTGACCTGCGGAGGATTATGCCCCGGATTAAATGATATTATCCGATCAGTGGTTTTAGAACTCCACTGGGGCTATGGCGTTCGTAATATATATGGAATCCGATATGGGCTGCAGGGATTTATTCCTAAATTCGGCCACGATGTCATCGACCTAACTCCGGACTTTGTCGTCAATATCCATGAAAGAGGCGGGTCTGTTCTGGGATCGTCCAGAGGGCCGCAGGATGTTGAGGAAATTGTCGATTGTCTGGAACGAATGAATATTGGTATCTTATTTATGATTGGAGGGGACGGGGCCTTGATGGCGGCAACCCGTATTGCAGACACCATTCTGGAACGGAACCTGAAAATAAGCGTGGTCGGTGTTCCTAAAACCATCGATAATGACATCTACCTGGTATCGCGCTCATTTGGTTTCGATACCGCCGTTGATGTCGCCACCCGGGCAATAATGAGCGCGCATAATGAAGCCCAGGGCTACCCAAACGGCATCGGTCTTTTAAAGCTGATGGGCCGTCACTCCGGATTTATTGCAGCCACGGCCGCACTGGCCCAACAGGATGTCAATTTTGTGTTAATCCCCGAGGTCGATTTTGATCTGCAAGGGCCCAATGGTTTGTTAGCGGCGTTGGAAGCGCGCTTGGCGGGTAGAGGGCATGCGGTCATTGTTGCGGCAGAAGGCGCAGGTCAAATATTTTTTACAGACGAAAAAACCGAACGCGATGCCTCCGGCAACATCAAACTCAAAGATATTGGGATTTATCTGAAAGAAATTATCCAATCCTATTTTGAAGCCAAAAGAATCAACATCTCTATCAAATATATCGATCCAAGTTATATGATCAGAAGTTTGCCGGCAAATGCCAACGATCGCGTATTTTGCAATTTTTTGGGCCGCAATGCCGTCCATGCCGGCATGGCCGGCAAAACAAACCTGTTAATCGGGCACTGGAACAACAACTTTGTCCATGTGCCCATGAAGACGGTGGCCGGGAAGCGCAAACAGATAGATCCGAAAGGCCGGCTGTGGCGCAGTACTTTAGAAGCGACGGGACAGGGATCACTTAAGAATGATTAGCATCAGCTTTTGGTATTTGATTTTCTAATCGAAATCAAAAGGCTCATATAAATGAGTGATCTATAGTGACTAAAGTGCATTTTAGGCACTATCTTGTTGTTATTGTTCTAATTCGACAAATTTCCTGCCCTTAATCCTTAAAAGATAAAGCTGTTTTTGCGCCTCTCCATTCTCATCAAAATAGGTCGGTCCAGTGACTCCCG
>Ga0255055_10001937_pt1 | contig 14743 bp, 13 predicted proteins | sample JV7_2_27_MG_FD_188633 | JGI IMG/M metagenome (GOLD analysis project Ga0255055, IMG submission 188633) | Seawater microbial communities from Jervis Inlet, British Columbia, Canada - JV7_2_27 | ecosystem: Environmental > Aquatic > Marine > Inlet | place: Canada: British Columbia | collected...
GCACCATGTGATGTCAAGAAAATTCAAGTACCGATTAATTGAGATTATTTGCAGAAAATTACATCTCCTAAAACCTTTGATATCATTATGGTATCTGCAAAATTGCAAAAGTGCAGATACGTAGATGGTATCACAATAATCTAATTTTAAATAACTTGCGGTTAATTGCCAGTATCCCACATTGGCATCAACCTGTGATTTATTGAGAGACTGTCGAAAAAGTCCAAAAACGGTGATTTTAACAATTTCGCATGTAGTAAAATCAATAACTTACAAGCACCAAATTCACAGTTTTAGGGTTTTTCGACAGTCTCTGAGAATATCAAAACTTTGGCCATTTTACAGATATCATTAGATATCACAAATTTTTCAGAGATTCAAAAGTACTGATTTGTTGGAGAGATCTTCAATTTTGAGGTTTGAAAATATTTAAGATTACCAGAAGATATATGTAAGAATTTGCGATTGTCCCTTCATAGCCGCTACTTACAATTTAGCGAAAGTGTGGATTACATATACTAATATGCAGTCTCGGATATCCGGTGCAAACTTTATCAAGGAAAATGTTCTATCCTTCATCATTTCCTTCGTAATCGTGGCACCCACATACCAACGTCACACATATATGAGCTGTAGTCATCACCAAAGCGTTTCAGCAACAATCTCTCTTCGTACCGTGATAAATAATACAGAAAAGCCGTAGCCCCAAGCCACACAGCTCCTGCCGCCAGCGACATGTTTAGCATGAGGAGGCCCAAATACAACAGTACCTCGCTCAGGTATATCGGGTGCCGCACCACGCCAAACACACCTTTACGGATAACAGATGGTGATACCCGCACTTCCCCAAAAACTATTCTCAGGCCGGACCAGGCACAATAGGCTGACAAGCAAAGAAGCACAATCCCGATCGGCTTCCGAACTAAAGCAAGAACGATATCATTAAACTGTGTGGTGTATTTCAGAAAAAATGAATCAGCTATCCATACTCCGAAAAAAGTCAGAGCGAATACTATCTGTCCGGCATCACCTATGGCGTGTTCACCTGTAAGATCATCACGCTGTTCAAACCATTTCTCGCGCGTTGTTTTAGGTTCTTTCATAAGATTTTACCTTAACGAATCTTCTATTCTCAAACCACATAAAAATGAGGATTTTAATTGACTTCGCATGTGCTCAATCATTTTATCTATGTCTTTGGGTCCTCTAAATTGAACATCAATTGATTGCGTCTTTTCAGCAGAGAGTCTAAATCGCATATACTCAATCGCTTTTGATGCTTTAATCTCAACCCCTGAGTTGTAAGCCATGCTGCCTTCCTCCAAAAAAAATATTTAATTGAATCCTTTATGTCGAGGACAATGGTGGCATGTTAACTCCGCAATTGCTTTTCTATATCGTAACGAATTGTATCAATGTGTATCACGCTTGAACCTTAATATAAACTTTACCCTGAGATACAGGCATAAAACGTTTTAGAGTATGAAAAGTCCGCAGCGCATTATAGCATCGAGAAAAAAGGCAACGGAAATTGATAATTGCAGGCGCTCCGATTGCATCATACATTCACAAATCTGCGATACATTGCAACCTTTCAGATTTTAGGTGCCTGAATCGAATTGTTAGAAATGTACGAAAAATTTGGGATTAGCGAAAGGAATGTAAATATTTACAGAAGGATAGATGTATAGCCGAAACCCATCATTCAGCCATTTTTTATATTTCTTTACAAAATCTTAAGCTAAAATTATCCGAATGGATAGTGTCTGGATAGCGTCAACCTATTAAAACTTCCAATTGACGTTGAGGGCTAAAAAGAAGAGATCGTTGCGTTCATAATCTCCTCTGAGCAGATCATTTTTAATCTTGGCATCACCATAATCAGCATACACAAATTGCCCGCCCACGGACAAACTCTCTTTCCACTGGTACTGAATCCCGGTTGCATAACGGATCTGCCGGTCAATGGGCATATCCGGCGTGCGATCCTTTGATTTGACCGGGGAGGTGTCGTAGGCAAAGCCGAGCTGTAGCAGCCATTTTTCCACCGGACGAAAATGGACACCGGCAGCGAATTTGTAGGTATCGTCCCAGTTGCGCGGAATTTTTTGATTACCCCGGCCGGTTGAGATGTTGATGTCTCTAAATGCGCTCCAATCTTCCCAACCTATGGTGCCCAGCAGGGCCCAACGGTCGTTGAGTTCATGATATATACTTGCCCTGACAAACTGCGCCAGGGTGATTTTGGTGTCAACTCCGGCATCGGCTCCCACCGCTCCGCCGCTGAATTTGATATCGCCGCTGAAATCCGGCTCGATTTCCGACTGGTAGCCAATGCCGAAGCGGGTTCGTTCGCTTAATTCGATCAGTGCGCCGAGGCCAAAACCGTAGGCCACGTCATCACCGTCGATTTTAACCTCACCGTTGCCGATCGGAGGTGGCGCTGCGTTTTTAAGCTCCAGCTTGGCATACATCACCTGGGGACCGCCGCCAACCGAAAGCCAATTGTTGACCCGGTAGGCGACCGTCGGGAAAAATGTTACGGTAAGCAGGGTTACTTCCCGATTTAGATAGCGACCCGTCCAGTCATCGTCGTAATCAAGGATGGCTCCCGAAATGGATATGAGGTTGGCGCCCAGTTTCCAGCGGTCGTTGAGGCTGTGGACATAAAAACCTCCTAGCAAAGGCCCGATTCCGCCCGCATCACCGCCGTTTCCGCCATCAATGGGCGTGTCGGAATCCTTGTCGAACTTGACCGTGGAATAGATAAATCCGCCCGTGCCCATCAGCTCCTTGCCTTTGATGCGGGTCATGCCTGCCGGATTGTGAAACGACGTGGAGGCGTCACTCCCCGCCGCCTGGGCGCCAGCACCGGCAACCCCCATACTCGGCGTGCCGAATTCACCGATGTAAAGGCCGCCGGCACGACCGACACTGGGAATCATAAATAACGTAACAAAGAAAAGGGCAATAATCGAATGCCAAGCGATCTTTTTCCACAGAGCCTTGTGTCCTTTCTGACGCTTTAATGCCATCTCTCCTCCTGGACAATAAATTTTACTAATCTATATTTTATTTCAAAAGGCTTAATTACGCCTGAGCATCCTTGGCCACCTATAGCTGCGCTACTTAATCCAAATTAGGATATCACAAGTATTGACGGCCTTTAATTTTTTCCGATATGTTGGAGAGTACCAGTCACCGCTTATTTAGGCTCTTGTTGTCTTGTTACAGTTCCCCCATACTGCCCCTACTCGGGCAAAACGACACCTACTTCCTTCGCGTATCGATCCCAAGTTGCCTTAAGGGTCTCAAGTTTGTCCGGCATAGCCGTCGACAAATCCTTTGCCTCACCGGGGTCTTTGACCACATTAAAGAGTTGCCATTCGCCCGTCCCATAGGGCTCTGGAATCATCACGGCCTTAAAGTCGCCTTGTCGCATCCACTTGCCGCCACCCATCTCTCCTCCGACGAATTCGGCCGCGCTGTAGATGGCCTTCTTGGTGCCGTCCAGCATGCCAACCAAAGAGCGGCCTCTCATTGGCTCAATCTTGCGGCCCTGAAACTTATCCGGATAATCAACTCCCGCAAGCTCCAGAATAGTTGGCATGATGTCTGTCACGTAAGCAAAGGAGCCAATCTGGCGGCCGCCCTTGATGCCGGGACCAGAAATCAGCAAGGGAGATCGAATACCGCCTTCGCCAACCGTCATTTTGAACTTGTCCAGTGGGCCGACCGACCCATGGGCAAAACCCATACCATAAGCGTAATTCGATCCAGGCTTTCCTACATTCTCCAAGCTGTTGTCGAACTTACTCTTAAACTCAGGTTCACCAGCTCCTGGATAATCGTCCGAATACCAAGGGTTGGCCCCGTTGTCAGAAAGGAAGATGATGATCGTGTTGTCAAATTCGTCGATGTCCTTGAGGAAATCTACGACACGGCCGTAATGGTAATCCATATTTTCAAGCATACCAGAATAGACTTCCATACCGCGTGATTCCAACGCACGCTCCTCTTCAGTTAGTTTGTTCCACGGCTTGATCATCGGGTGCCGGGCGGCCGGTTCGGCGCTTTTCGGTACAAGCCCGGCCTGCTTCGCGGCCTCCCACCTGCGCGCCTTCAACATTTCGTATCCGTCATCGTACTTTCCGCGATACTTCGACAGCCATGGCTCAGGGACATGAAGGGGATCATGCACTGCGGTAAATGCGAGATAGGCCAGAAAAGGTTTACCGTCGCCTCGGTTCGCTCGGATTGCATCCATCAGGAAATCTGCATAGCTTCTGCTCGAATAGAAATCGGCCGGTAGACTGTCCAGAAACTTGCCGTTTAAAGTGTACTTGGCCGGATCATCGCTCGGCAGGATGCCGAACATGTCGTTCCAGTGGCTGGCTCCTCCGAAAAGCATGGAAAAGCTACGTTCGAATCCACGGTCGAAGGGCAAAGATCCCGACTTATGGCCAAGATGCCATTTTCCGGACAGGTAGGTATGGTAGCCAGTACCGCGCAGAACCTCGGCAAGCGAGACAACGCGATCGTTAAGGTGCCCCTCGTAACCTGGTTTCCCCTTCTGGTTTTTCGTCAACAATTCTGCCATATTGCCCAGTCCTGCAATATGATTGTCATTGCCTGAGAGCAACATCGATCGGGTTGGCGAACAACTCACTGAAACATGAAAGTCGCTGAACATCACCCCCTGCTTGGCAAGGCGATCGAGATTCGGTGTTTCGATTTCGCTGCCGAAGCTGCCCAAATCGGTCCAACCCATATCGTCAGCGACGACTAAGAGGAAGTTGGGTCGTTTATCTGCTGCATTGACGGGCTGGATGACGAGGTTAACTGCCAGGGCAATAATGAAAACCGTGAATAATCGAGTTATCATATGGCTTCTCCGATCTCTAAGATAGAGTTTACTAAATGTGGATATATTGAGAGATGTCCAAATAACAAATTAACCGAGAATAATTCAGATAGAATCTGAATACATGAAACACACCAGGGAATCAATCGCCATTATTAATTTTGGTCAATTCAGACATCATCGATCCATCCTAATTGGCGGAGAAGCCTGACTGCATATTACATCAGGAAAGGTAATCAATTTTGGCTTGCCTAAAAGTGTATGTTGGGTGCCTCCATCCATAGTTCCAGAAGATCATTGGTTCATTGCAAATTTGAACAACCAATCCACAATTTTTATGCTGAATGAAATCGATCAAAAACAGCCGAAGAACCCGGATAAACAGATGCCATTTTATCCAGGTTAGTAATTGATATCTCTGGTACAAAAATATAGGGAGCTATGCAAATAGGTTGGAGATATGCAACTTTGATGGTGTAATTTGATTACAGACGGTGGTATTCTGTTTTTATCAAAAACCCTCCCGCCTCACGACGGAAGGGTTTGTTTTTCAATGTTTATTGTCCCCAGTCGCCGACTGAATCGCTGCCTGGGACGTCATACTCCAGGTATTCCTTGACGTCGAATGGCATGTTTTTCAGGTTGCTCTTGACCCGGTCCGCGATTGCCCTGGTCTCCGGACGGGCGTTGGACAGACCAGTGTATGGGATTCCATGGCCGTTAGGCACATCCGGATATTTCTTCTTGAACAGTTCGTGCCGGGCCACCATACGGTTGAACTGGCCCTGAGTATGGATCAGCGGAACGAGCTGCGGATTCTCTTCGCGGGGATCCTGGTAGAGATCGAAATAAGCCTCCGGCATTCCCGATGCAGCGACATCTCCTGCACCTATCCAGTGCCTCTTATAACGCCCTTTGACCGTCGCTCCAAGCTCGTGACCGGCGTAGATGAATACATAATCGCGCCGACTGTGCGTGTCGCCGTTCAATATCAGAGCTGTCTGGTCGAGTCCATCCACGACCCGGTCAGTGGGAATGTACTTCATGGCACCACCCAGCCGGGCGAAGGTCGTGTAGAGATCGGTCACGTGGATGATGTCGCCGACTACTTGCCCTTTTTTGATGACACCTGGCCACCAGGCAAAGGCCGGAACACGCACCCCGCCTTCGGTGAAGTCGCCCTTGCCGCCCCGATACATCATCGGAAGCATTCCCCAACCCGGCGGCGGGCTGTGGACCATGGGTCCATTGTCCGCCATGGTAATAAAAAGAGTGTTTTCGGCAATGCCGAGCTCCTTGAGTTCATCCATCACCTGTCCTATGAAAGCGTCCAATGCGCCAAAGGCTTCGGCTACCTTGCCCCCGGAGTGTGTCTTCTTCGGCATATCGGGTTTGAGGAAATTCAGAAAGTTGGGCCAATACTGGACCATAAACGGCTTACCCGCCTTGGCATTCTTGCGAATGAACTCTATGGTGCGCTTTTCGGATTCGCGGTCCATCTTTTCATAGCACTCGTTCGAAGTTCCGCACCACTCTTTGCCCTGCTCGCCTTTCCGGCCTTCGATAATCTGGACCCAGCCTTCAGGCACCAGGCCGGGGTTATCAAGCCGATACGGATCCGGCGGATAGATTTCCGGATGCAGGCCGAGCACTGCGTTGACCGCATTTCCCTGAGGGCTGTAGAGAGAGGTGATCTGGTTCATGGGCGTGAACAGCGCCTCATCAAAGCCCTGATTGTGCAGATAGCTCTCCTCGATGTCGCCGAGATGTCCCTTGCCGTAAAAGGCGGTGGCATAGCCCGCCTCGGACAGCACCTCGGCGATGGTGACTTCCTCGGCGCGCAGCCCCGAGAACTCATGGGGCATACCCACTACACCCATGCCGTGCCGCACCGGGTGGCGACCCGTCAGAACCGCTGCGCGGGTCGGCGTGCACGAAGGCTCGGAGTACATCCGGGTGAAGTTGATTCCCTCGGCGGCCATTTTGTTCATGTTGGGCGTCTCGTAGCCAAAGTTCTTCTGGAGGCCGGGAAAGCCGACGGCACCGAACGCAGTGTCATCCCAGAGAAGATAGACGATGTTCGGCGGTTTACCACCGTTCTTATTTTTCAATTCTATCAGTCTTTTGTCGATTTCCTTGTCCTCGGTCGCCCATTTTTCGCCATTCTGCGCTTCGAGGATGTAATACTCGGCGTCGTGAACGATCTTGCCGTTCTCCGTTGTCCACGCCGCACTGGCACCCAGCAGAAATGCCAGGGTAGCATAAATTAATACCATAGGATAATATCTATTACACTTCATGTTTACCTCCTTTTTTGATTCAAAGGATCACGTTTGTGCCATCATTTGATTGTGGGCTTAATTTTTTAAACCTAACCATGCTTCCTAAGTTTGCAATATCAAAAATAGGCAAAACTAATGGGGGGATAAAATGTGATTGGAGTCTTGATATAAATCAGATTTGCTAAAAAAGCAAAACACAAGGCGAGTGCAGATATTGAGAAACTAACAACTATCAATTTGGCTGAAATTATTTCAGATAGTATTTGGATACATGATACCCACCAGCGAATCAATCGGTATTTATAATTTTGGTCAACTCAGGCATCATCGATGCACCTTAAGTGCTCGAGGAGCCCGGCTGCATATTGCATTATGCAAGGTAATCAATTTTGGCTTGCCTAAAAGTGTATGTTGCGTGCCTAAAGATAAAATTTGGAGAGATCAAAAATTTGTTGGATGTGCTGACGCAATATGAAATTTTGGGATTTTGTAGATTGGGCTGAAATCGGATGAAATATTACCGAATCAAAACTTAAGATATCATGACAGAAAACCAAATATCAGTTGATTGCAGATTTATTGAGAATACCTGAAAAATACCGAAAATGCAGATATGCGAATATATCACAACATTTTTATGTCCTCGAAAACCTTTGATTAGTTGGAGATATCTGAAATTTTGAGATTTGGAAATATTTAAGAATACCAGAAGATATATGTAATAATTTGCGATTGTCCCTTCATAGCCGCAATCGAGCCTTCGGAACCGGCTGATGCGAACTGATCAATCATCTCAGCATTCTTTGCCACGATGCAGATCGCTCCCCCGAATTGCGTGGGCAGTTATTCCGGTCGCTGTCCAGTCGAGTGTTAGGTCTGGACTCTAACCCCCTGCTCCCGTTGGGCTATTCGGGTTTCCTTGCCAGGAATGTATATCCGTACACATCGAAGAGCCGGGCCCTCTTTTCACCTCTAGCTTCCCCGAAGGTGTCGTAGGGTTGGCTGACCTGGATATCAACGAAACCCATCTCTGTCATCATAGCCCGCCAGCCTTCACACGGAAGGCTGCCGGCGATTCAATCAGTCCACAGGTCAATGTCGCGCAACCCAGACTCCGGTATCGGCTGGCCGCTGGCGATATCTCCGAACTGCAACCTTCCCCCGGGACGCAAAATCCTCCATATTTCGGAGAAGACTCGCTTCTTGTCAGCACAGAGATTGATGACTCCGTTGCTGATGACGACATCCGCCCAGCCGTCCTCTACCGGTATCTCCTCCAGTAGGCCCTCACGAAACTCTAAATTCTTGAGCCCCATGAGCTCCGCTGTCTTACGCGACTTCTCCAGCATCTCCGGGAGCATGTCCACGCCGACAACTCTGCCTCGTGGGCCAAGCTGGTGGGCGGCGATAAAGGAGTCAAACCCCGCACCTGACCCGGCGTCGACAACGCTTTCCCCCCGTTCGAGGGGACGAAGCGAGAACGGATTCGCCACCCCGGCGAACGACTCGACCGCTGCGTCTGGCATCGCGTCGACTACCGCAGAATCATAACCGAGGCGTTTAGCAGCGGCCCTGCCCGTGTGGAAGTGATACTCCCCGCTTGGATTGTTGGCCACATCCCTATATTTGTTCTTAACCTCCTCTCGGAGGGCCACTGGATCAACTGCTAGTTCTTTGCTCATTGATAGATCCTCCTTTCGAGCCTTTGATGGCATATCATGGCTTAGCAACAGGATACCCTGACGGAGCATGGATTATCCTGTCAGGAGCAAGACTGGCACATTTTGAGAGGTTTCTCCATTTAATCTTTACCTACTTTTTAGGTTAAAGTTTGTGGGAAACAGAACCTATATTAGTAGGAACTGGAAATTAGAATTTGAGGCGTCGCTCAACAGGTGAATATGCATAGCAGCTTTACGTAACGATATTCTTCAGCCGCCGTTTTTAGCAGTCGGCTGCAAGCACTGGTTAGGCCGAGGGGTGTTTAATCTTAGGGTGAAATCAAAGTGTGTTATTAAACGGACTTACTCCAGGTTATGGCGCCTCTTATGGTGGCAATAAACAATACTAAAAAAACGATAAACGCCGGGAGGACGCCCATCAGCCACGGCTGGCCCAGCCAATACACAGTGCATGTATACCCCAGCACGTAGAACGTCACCAGCGTGATATTCAGGAACGTTTTCGCCGGACCAGTCAGTTGAGCCACTTTCCGCCACATCCAAATGCTGCCAATAATCAGGACGGGCCAGCCTGTGCCGAAAATGATGTAGCCTAACGTCTGTTCCATGGTGCACCTCCTCTTGTGGTGTTTTGTGCGAAAGAATTGCAATAGTTCAATTGGCCTAACATTATATATTAAGCAGATTTTACTTTTTTTAATGAAAATCCGTGGGGGCGATTAATGCAATATAAATTATTTAATAGCTATTTATATTTTCAAATTAAAGTTTGAGAGAAACCAGCGTCTATTTCAGTGGGAAAGGCAATTTAGAAGTTGCAGGGTCGCACAACAGGCGAATGTGAATAGTAGAGAGATTTGATAATGAAAATGAATTTTAAGTGTCAAATGAGCTTCAAGAAGCTTTCAATAGGTAATCTAATATTTGAAAACATATATAAATGTCAAGAAAAAATGGCACTTTGTGGTAGAAATGAGTGGCGAAAATTTGGTAATTACCTGCCCGTAACTCAGTCTGATGTCAATTTGTGGTATATTGAGATAATCGGCAAAAAACCGCCCCTTAGAAAACCTGTGATATCATAAAATATCACAAATTGCCCCAGAGTACAGGTAGATGTAACCACCATTTTGCAGTTTTACAGATACTAAAGCTATATCACATGTTTTTTGGGGATTCAAAAGTAAAGATCAGTTGGATATCCACAATTCCAAACGCTAACAAATCTCCATAGCAATCAGGGTAACGTCATCATGAGTTAGTTCTTGTTCGGTATGCTGGTGCAATGTTTTGAGGACAGCCGATTTAAGTTCAGACAGAGTGGCTCCTGAATTTGCATCAAGGGCATCTTTGAGGCGCGCTAATCCAAAACTATCCCCATCGGGGTTGGGTGCGTCAATGATGCCATCGGTATAGACAAAGAGCCGGTCTTTAGGAGCCATCGAAATCGTAAGCTGGCCGTAGAGTGTATCCAAATCGACAGCAAGGGGGATGTTTAGTGGAAAACCATCACTTTGACCTTTACGTCCGGGTGGTCTTGCATAGGACCAGGCCTTGTCGCTGGCTCGTCTGTAAAGAACAGGGGGATGTCCGGCATAAGAGATTCTCGCCTCACTCTCCTGACTGTAATACGCGACAACTGCCGCGGTAGTCATGGCATCCAGGCTGCGGCTGCTAATTCGTTGATTAACTTCGCCCAGAATGACTCGACTGTCCTGCGCTCACATGTGAGCTTTTAAAGCGTCATAGACGTACTTGCTGATTTCCGAAACCGCCCCGCCGTGACCGGTAACATCTGCGATAGCCAGTCGAGTAATGGTGTCGCCTTTGCAGACTCCGAAATAATAGATGTCTCCACCCAGGCCCCCTTCACTGGATGCGGAGTAGATAGAACCGATGACTTTTCCGGCAGAGACTTCAATATCTCGATTACGGATGCCTCCCCACAGATCCTTACATTCAAGCCTGCCATGTGAATTAGCAATTGGGAATGGTGAATCTTTCTTGTGCATTTGCACACTCCTTTCCCCAAAATGATTATAAATAAAGATAATCCAAAATTTGGGGCTGAAAGATTAAATATTTCATCTTGTATTAATTAAATCTTTCACTGCATACCATCACTTCAATCCCGCCTTCCGCAGGCTGTCAAATAGGCGCTCTGATACCGCTTGATCTTTGTAGAGGGATCCCTGTCTTAAGTCCTCCGATGAGATTTGGGGTCTTAGCCTCACGAATTCTGACACCTCAGCCCGGGCTTCCTCCTGCCGCCCTAGCTCACTATAACTGGCAGCCAAGTAAACGTGGGCAAGCCAAAAGTCAGGATTGCGGTTGACAGCTCTCTTGAGCGTATCAATCGCCTTCTCATGCTGTCCCGCCAAGAAATAGGCGTGGCCTAGGAACCAGAAATACCAGAATGATTGCTCGGGATCGAGGCGCATCGCCTTTTTCAAATACTCAATGGCCTCCTGCGGCCTCCCAGCCCAAGACAGAACATCTCCCAATCCTGCAAAAACCATAGGATAGTTGGCATTGAGGTCGATCGCCCTCTCAAACACGGCGATGGCCTTCTCATGCCTTTTTTTAGATAGATAGACATGTCCCACCAAGCAGTAGCCTCCGCCCGAAGGGTCATCCAAAGCTATTGCCTTTTGACCAATTTCATAGGCCTGCTCGAGAATATGTGGTTCTCGGTTCCACTCCATGGCCCAATCCAACAAATAGGTATGTCCCAGTAACGCATACGCTGTCGCAAACTCCGAATCCAGCTCGATGGCTCTCTCAAACAGACGCCGTGCTTGAACATTCGCCTCTTTCGTGAAGCGATAATAATACTCAGCCCCTCGCAAGTAATAGTCATAGGCCTCCATATTGTCCGTGTATTTGCGAATCAGACGCTCTTGTTCATCCTCCGTCAACTTCACTTCCAGAGCCGCCACTATCTTCTGTGCAACTTCGTCTTGCAGGGCAAAAATGTCTTTCAGGTCTCGGTCATATCGTTCGGCCCAAAGGTGTCCCTCCGTCGTTGTATCCACCAGCTGTGCCGTAATCCGAACTCTGCCATTCGCCTTGCGGACACTGCCCTCGAGCACATACCTAACCCCAAGTTCCCGTCCCACCTCCGCTATTTTGATTGCCTTCCCCTTGTAGATAAAAACCGAGTTGCGGGCAATGACAAACAGGCCTGAAATCTTAGAAAGGTCAGTGATAAGATCCTCGGTTATCCCGTCGCTGAAATACCCCTGGTCGGGGTCTCCGCTCATGTTGACAAAGGGCAGTACGGCAATGGAGGGCTTATCAGGTAGTGGAAAAGCCATTTTTCCCACAGAGGCAGGCTCTATTGTTGGGCGACGCACGTAAAACTGCCAGATTCCCACAGCAACAGCCAACACCAGTACCGCAACAGCTCCGGCAAGAATTGCTTTTCGTTTCACGGGAGCGGGTTTTTCATCTACGGGTTTTCCCGCAACCGTCACTCTCGGATCCATCAGGACCCGATAAGCCCCCACCGGTTTAGCAATGTTTTTTACTGTTTGATCGCCAAGATACTCATATCCATAAGGCAGCTTGCTTTCGATATGATCAAAAGCCGTTTTGGAAACGCAGATACCTCCTGGCTCAGCTAATCCTTCCAGCCTGGCAGCGATGTTGACTCCATCACCATAAATCCGATCTTCTTCCTGAATGACATCACCGAGGTTAATGCCGATACGGAACTGCATTCTACGGTTTTCAGGTAATTCGCCGTCGCGTGCTTTGATTTCTTTTTGAACGGCCACAGCACATTGCACCGCATTGACAACACTTACAAACTCCGCCAACAAATTGTCGCCTGGTGAGTCCAACACTTTTCCGTTGTGTTGTTGGATGAGAGTCGTAAGTACCTCACGGTAGGCTGTTATTGTGCGTACAGTGGCCTCTTCGTCTTCACCCATGAGGCGGCTGTATTCGACAACATCAGCACTGAGAATAGCGGTGAGTTTACGTTTAAAACCCTCTTCTGCCATAATGGCACGCCCTTTTTTCAAGGTTTCAAACTAAGGGACTCAGTATATGGAATATTCGCAGAAACGCAGTATAAGATGAGCAACAATATTCGATTCAGTAAATAGAGAACCGCTTCAGGTCAGCTGGATTAGGAAGATCAGCATTTTTACGGATGTATCTATACCCAGTTAAACGGGATTTAGTCAATCAAATTGAGGATTCCGGCAACTGGTGATATATTGAGAGATTGTCGAAAAAGTCCAAAAATGGAGATTTTAGCAATTCCGCATGTAATGAAATCAATAACTTACAAGCATCAAATTCATAGATATAGGGTTTTTCGATAGTCTCTGGAGGTATATGCAATAATGCTCAAAGTTGGTTATAGCACAATTTGATCATCAAAATGGCTTTCGAACTCCTTGGACCGAACCTCAGTGGCTTTCTTCATTACTGATAAACGATCATGTACCTGAGGCTCAACATCGAACGCAATCTTGGTAAATCCAATTGATCTAATAGCATCAACCAGAGTCTCTTTTTCGTCAGGGCTAAAGATTCTCACAGGGTCGCCAATAGCTATCGTATTAGGCGGGACAAAAAATTCGCTTGGAATTGCAGCTTTAGCGTGAACAAATGCCCCGACAGCGACAATGGCTCCCTTATGAATTTTCGCACCCTGTAGAACCGTAGCACCAGTTGCAATATAGGAGTATGATTCCACAGTACAACCAATCATGGTTGCTTGAGGCGAAACAAAAACATGATCACCTATTAATACGGGATGGTCAACCTTTCCAGATGCAGTTGCTCTGATAACAGCGTTTTCGCAGATTATCGAGTATTCGCCAATCTCAATTTTAGAACCCTCAGAATCTATAACAGCTCCGTACATAACTCTTGACTTTGGGCCAATATTGATTTTTCCAACGAGGGTTGCATTAGGGGCCACAAAAACTGACGAATCGAATTGAGGCTCAAAGCCACGATGTTTTATTAGCATAGCTAAATCCTTTCCATAATTTTGAATAACTTTCCGAGTAGCTCATCCCATTGCCAAATTGCGACATATTGAGAATCACAATTTAGGCGGGCAGGTTGTGATATTTCCTATATCTGTAGTTTTTACAGCAGATTCAACCTGCCCGAATGGCTCGAAAGCCAGCCGTAAGTCCTCTTCGGTGACCTCGAACGACAAATTTCCTACATAGATATTCATTCTGATCTCCTTTTGCAATAAATTATAAATTTGCACATCGCCTAACGACCGAATTCAGCGGCGGCGATAGACGTCCGCTGGAATGACTTGTTATGCGGCATACTTATCATGCAGATTTGCATAACCTTAATAACCCGATCAGGACAGCGCAAAGACCCCTGAACTGACATGTTATGCCATTTTCTTCGTTAGTTATAGGCTCCTTTTTAAAATTTGAGTATTTCACCATCGTAAGGAATTAACAACTGACTGGGTTTTATATCTTCCATTTCGGCTAATGCCCTAAGATCGGATCTTGAGACTGTTGCATGGTCAAGAGCTTCCATGTGTGTAGCCACGACGACAGCTTTAGGGGCAGCACGGCAAACCGCGATAGTTTGCACAGCATCCATGACAATCAGTATATTGTTACCCCATACAGCTCCACAAGAATGTGTAATGATAATATCAGGCCGAATTTGTGCAATAACATCATCAACAGCTTCACACCAAATGGTATCTCCGGCCCAATATACTGTGGGTTCATTTTCAGACCATAAAACAAATCCGGAGGCATTGCCCATTTCTTTCAACACATCACCTCTTCCATGCTGGGCCGGAGTACGGATAATTGTAATCCCCTCCCAATTGAACGATTCGTTCACAGGGATGACATTGCGAAATCCTGTCGCTTTAATCTCAGATTCATCCCCAGGTTGACAGAAAAGAG
>Ga0255055_10001938_pt1 | contig 14740 bp, 12 predicted proteins | sample JV7_2_27_MG_FD_188633 | JGI IMG/M metagenome (GOLD analysis project Ga0255055, IMG submission 188633) | Seawater microbial communities from Jervis Inlet, British Columbia, Canada - JV7_2_27 | ecosystem: Environmental > Aquatic > Marine > Inlet | place: Canada: British Columbia | collected...
AATTTGAGGATTCAAGAAAATTTTTCCTATTTTTACTCCTTTTTTTTTTAGTCCAACAAGTCTCATCATTGACTTCAATTGATTCCGTAACTGGATAGAATAAGTATTCACAGCTGACAATCATCCTAAACTGATTTAAGTTAATAATTTTCAGGTAAAAAAAGTAAGTCGAGTGTTTTGTCCGAATCGACATTTCTCGCCATTGCATTGATGACACATCTCAAATTCTTTATTTCCGCCCATTTCATATTTAGAAATGATAAGATATATCCGATGTTGTAATAGCGCATGTCTTTTTTCAACTCGAAAAAGCTCATCTCGAGCGGGGCTTTCTCTAGTATAAATTCTAAGCGCGATATCGGGGAATCGGATTCTTTTACGAGTTTCGCAAAGACATTTCGATACACTTGATGCTTTGTCTCAACAGATCTCGAGAGGCGTTGAAGCGTAGATTTTATATCTGCTTCCTTGATAGCAGACTCTAATATGCTTTCATCAATCAACGCTACAGGCATCAAATTTTCTTTGATATTATCGAGATTGGTCATCAAGGCTTTGAATTTTAGAATGATCTTGACATTTATAGTATCAATCTCGATTCCCATGATATTGGTGGCAATTTTTTTATCCTTTCTATTGAGATTTTTGATTTCATCTAATATTCCTTTAAATACTGCCTTGTCCAGAGCAGTTTCCAATGGTGTTAAATCACCGAATCTAATTTGAAAGTTGAACTTCTGTTTTAAAAAAAAACCAAAATCTTGTTCCTGTAGTGAACCTAAGATAGCACTGATCGTATTAGCCTTTAAAAGTATTGCTTGGCACTTAATCCTATCATATGTTCCCAAAGGAATGATGTGTTGTAGTATATCTTCGACATCCATTCCCGCTTGTACCATTCTAAACATGGTTTTAAGATTCAGAGCATCAAACTTATGTAATACTGACATTAACAAGTTATTGATATATCCTGATGAATTTTTTAGCAGGTTATTGAACGTTTTTGCAAAATTCTGGAAGAGAGCTTCTTCGAGGAGACCTGGTTCAACCACATCCCCACAAGTACTGACAATTTCTTCACTATAGGTAGTATTTACTAAGAAACTAAAAATCTCTTCAAGATTCTTACCAACTAAACGAATTAGCTCATCTATATCGATAAGTTTGAGACTTTCGAGTGCTATTCGGGGCATTATAGTGCTATAACGAGCTGGTTTCATCAGATTTTTCACTCCTCTCTTTTCGTTTTCTTTGAAGAACCCTTACCCGAATGGCGTCCTGTTGTTCAATTTCTTCTAGTATATATTCGATGTAGTCAATCGTCGAATCTAACTGCGGGACGATCTTGAATCGAATTCGATTAATTTGCCTTCTTTTAAGCGATATTACTTCTAGAAGTTCTCGTATTGCCGCAAGAAGGCTTGCTAGCTCGACAATGGCATCTATTACATCATTAATCTTTGAAGCGGCTTCTTCTAGCTGGATTGGAGCATCAAACAAGCTTAATCGAGGTTTATGCTTGCTTACCTCTTGTTTGATGAGTTTCAGAGACGGGAATTGAATCCCAAGAACACCTGTTGATGAACTTGTTTCTACCTTAAAATCTTTCGGGGTAGTTGTTACTGCTAACTCCTTCACTTTCAAGCTACCACTCACCATTTCGGCTTCGATAAATTGACTATAAGACCTTAATAAGACGTCATATAATTGTGTTCGTAAAAAAGTTGCCCTTTCCCTGTATTTAACGAGAGAGATTATCAATACCTCGAGATCCTTCTGTAAAATGTCCGCTATTCCTTCTGCTAATGTTTTTCGGCGTTTTAGTGCTAACAATTCTAGGCGCGTTGGGTGTACCTCTAATCTTTCAGCAGACATTTGTAAGTCACTTTATTTTCGGTAATTTGGATGGAATTTCTTTAATATTTCGGGATCGATTCTAGCGAGTTCTGACTCGGGTAATATTGATAGGAGATCCCAACCGATGTTAAGAGTAGTCTCGATATCACGGTTTTCATAATACCCTTGGTTGATGAATTCCTTCTCGAAACGATCCATAAATTTGAGATACAGTTTGTCTGTATCTGTCAACGCCTTTTCTCCCGAGACCATAGCCGTTCCTTGGATTATTTTTCCCTCAGCATAGGCATAATAAATTTGGTCTGACAATTGCTTGTGATCCTCCCTGGTTTTATTCAAGCCAATGCCCTTATCCATCAATCTGGATAAACATGGTAAAGGATCTATGGGGGGGTAGATTCCCCTTTTGAACATATTCCGGTTCAAGATAATCTGGCCTTCTGTAATATAATTTGTTAGATCTGCGATCGGGTGCGTTACATCATCGTCAGGCATCGTCAAAATCGGGATCATAGTTATTGATCCTTTCTTTCCTCGGATTATACCTGCTCTCTCATATAACATAGCCAAGTCCGTGTACATATAACCTGGATACCCGCGACGTCCTGGAATCTCCAAGCGAGAAGCGGAAATTTCACGTAGTGCTTCGCAATAATTGGTCATGTCAACCAAAATGACGAGTACATGGTGGTCATGCTGGTATGCAAGGTATTCGGCAGTGGTTAATGCAAACCTCGGAGTGAGGAGTCTCTCGATGGCAGGGTCTTCAGCGAGATTGATGAACATAACAACTCTTCCAATCGCCCCCATTTTCAAAAAATCATCTCTAAATAACACCATTTCATCAGAGGTTATACCCATCGCGGCAAACACGATCGTGAATTGCTCATCTGACCCTGGAACTCTTGTTTGACTCACAATTTGGGAAGCAAGTCGTTTATGCGGCATCCCCGACCCAGAAAGAAGTGGGAGCTTTTGTCCCAGCAATAAAGTGTTTAAACCATCGATCACGGAAATCCCAGTTTGGATAAACTTTGTGGGGAATGTGCGTGAATACGGATTGATCGTTGCGGCGTGCACATCAAGATAATCCTCTGGAATTATATCTGGACCATTATCTATCGGTTTACCGACTCCTGAAAATATACGACCAAGCATATCAGTAGAAACTGCTAACTTTATATTATCACCAGTAAAACGAATTCCTGTAGATCCAACGCTCAATCCAGATGTTTTCTCGAATACTTGAATAACCGTGAACTTATCACTCACGTCGATGACCTGACCCGTTTTTTCCTCACCGTCTCGGGTCAAAATTTTTACAACCTCACCAAAACCGATCCCAACCACGGATTCACATATTAATAGTGAACCCTCAATTTCATTGACTGTAAAAAAATTTATATTTTTGTTGGATTTAGTCATTATTATTCTCCTCCTTTGCTTCTTGAATAAGGATCTCAAAATCCTTATCCATATCGGCTAAAAGCTTCGAATTATATGCATCGAATTCATTCATTGGAATAATTTTCATCCGACTTATCCCTACTTTAACAGGAAGGGCTAATATTTTTTGTAATGGTACATCCAATTCTATCGCGGCTCTGGTTTTTTCGTTAAACTTGAGTAAGGTTCTAAGCATTTTATAGGTTTTTTGAATGGGACAATATACATCAACTGGATGGTAGGCACTCTGCAACAGGAAATTTTCTTTCAACATCTTTGCTACTTCAAAAACACCTCGTTGTTTATCACCTAAAATGTCGGCTCCAATAAGTGACACGATTTCTTTGAGTTCTTCCTCCTCTCGCAACAATGCTCTCGCATCTCCACACAATCTTTGCCAATCCCTATCAACACGTAAGAACCAATCTTCGAGAAAAGACATGTATTCGGAATAGCTCATGAACCAGTTGATAGCAGGATAATGCCTGCGATGAGCAAGATTGAAATCAAGTGCCCAAAATACCTTGGCTAATCGGAGCGTGTTTCTTGTTACTGGCTCGGAGAAATCGCCTCCAGGTGGAGAAATTGCCGATAATACGGTGATTGAGCCTTCTCTTTCATCCGAACCGAGTGTTTTTACGCTTCCCGCGCGCGAATAATATTCAGCTAAGCGAGATGAAAGATAAGCGGGATACCCTTCCTCACCGGGCATCTCTTCTAACCGCCCAGAAATTTCACGAAGCGCTTCGGCCCACCGCGATGTGGAATCTGCCATTATTGCAACATTGTAACCCATATCCCTGTAATATTCAGCGATCGTAATACCGCTATAGATACTTGCTTCTCTTGCAAGGATTGGCATATTTGATGTGTTTGCTATTAAGACTGATCTACTCAAAAGCGGATGATCTGATCCAGTTTTTTTGAGATGACTGAATCTTTCTAGAACATCTGCCATCTCGTTCCCGCGTTCACCACAACCGATATACACGATAATATCTGCATCGATCCACACCGCAATTGTTTGTAACAAGACTGTTTTTCCTGTTCCAAATCCACCAGTAACAGCTGTGATCCCTCCCTTAGCAACTGGGAAGAAGGAATCGATGATACGCTGACCAGTTAAAAGTGGGGTGTCTATATGGAGCATTTCCTTGTATGGACGTGCCTGCCGAACAGGCCATGTTTGCATCAAGAATACTTCCTTAATTCCATTATGCGTCTTGATCTCAGCAATTGGTTCAGTGACAGTGAAATCTCCCTCGGAATTAATGGTTTCCACGACTCCGACGACTTCTGGGGGAACCATGATTTTATTTTCAATGGAGGGTGTTTCTTGTACTACACCAAGGATATCACCGCTGGTAACCTTGGCACCTTTCGAAATTATTGGTTTAAATTGCCATTTTTTTTTGCGATCGATTGCAGGAACCTCGATGCCCTTTTCAATCCATGGACCAATTTTTTTTGCAATCAAAGGAAGCGGTCGTTGAATTCCATCGAGAATTTGTCCCATAAGCCCGGGACCAAGCTCCACAGACAATAGATTCCCCGTGCCGATAACTTTTCCACCGAGTTTTATCCCTTCCGTTTCTTCGTAGGCTTGGATAATTCCCGTGTTCCCTGAGACGCGGATTATTTCTCCAATGATGCCAGCTTCCCCTATTTTAACAAGTTCAAACATTTTTACATTAGGCATATCCTTCGCCGTGACAAATGAACCGGCAATACGGGATATCGTACCAATTGTTGTTTCTGCCAAGATATAATTCCCTTTTTTATTCTGATTTGAGTTCAATACCTGTTTTTCTTCTAATAAGCTCCGTGATGGTATCTGTAATAGGTTGGGAGGAGTCTCCAAGAGCTGGAATTGAAATGATTATAGGAAACTCATGTTCTTCTATGATTTCATTAATAAGTGCCCGATTTTTGTTGGCTATGTAATCCGTCGTGATTAGAATCGTATACTCTGGTTTTTCAATGAGTTCTTGCAGATGTTGCTTCGCCTCCTCGGGATTATTAACCACGAATACATGCTCCAATCCGCCTAACTTGAAGAAACTTACTGTATCAACATCGGCAATCAATGCTATTTTTATAAGACATCACGGGGTTTTTTTAATTAATCATGTAAATAATGTCTGTGCTATTTTAAATCGGATCTCGCTTTCAGAATTATTCAACATGCCTTCAAATGTGTTATTCAAAACAATTTTACCATCAGTCGTTTGGATTATCACTCCGCCAATTGCATCTATTTTTTTTGCAGATTTCGTGATATTGGTCTTTTTCCCCGTTTTCTCGCCTATTATCTCTGCCAATTTATCCAAATCCAGCGGAAGAGTTGAATCCCTTCCATTCAAGATCACTTCCAGGTCTGTTGCACCCAGGATAATGCCTCCTTCCACGATGAGGTTTTCGAGGACATGAAAGTATTTATCCGTTTTTATATGCGTGCGTAGCTCGTCCTTTACTTGGTTTAGAACGTTTTCGATCAATTCGTGTTTTTTCTCGAGAATCAACCATTTTGCTTTACTTTCGGCTGAAATTGTGTCGCGTAACTTGATTAGCACGAAGTCGTTTTGTGCTTTTTTATCTATCGAAATAATAATCTCCCTCGCCCTTTCCCTACCTTTTTTTCGTTGATCTTCTAGGGTGCTTTGAACCGTTTTTTTCACATCTTGGATGATTTTTTCAGCTGTTTCATGTGCCTCGGACAATAAGGCTTCGATTAGCGCATCAGCCGATGTCATTTTTTCTCGCTCCTGTTGAATATTATGTCTAGAACATTATTTACTGCTTTCTCGTGATTGGTCTTTGCCTTGATTTCAATTTCTTTTGCATGTTGCTCTGCCTTACTCATGATCTGTTTTTTTTCTTGATCGATACCCAAGCTGCTGCTCTTCAACAACTCATCAGCTTTTTGCTCCGCTTGTGAAATTTCGGCAAGAAAAGCCTCTTCATTTACGGCTACTGATTTCTCTAACAAACCTTGCTTGATCTTTTGAGCCTCGATAGAAGCTTCATCTATTATTTTTTTAGCTTCCTGTTGTTTTTCTTTTATTTTTTTCAAAACTTCAAGCATAAATAGCACCTATAATATTCTTATTTCAATCCTTTTCTCCATCACAACAAGTATTGCTTCAGTATGAAAGGGATTATTGACATTTAAATTATTCCACCAGCTGGAGTTCGTTATTTTTTTCCACAGTAACGATCATCTTTTGTAGAATAGCCAGAGCTATATAGAATTTATTCGAAGAAACAGACATTTTTACCTTCCCCATTAATGAATGTTGAAAAGATAAAAGAATATTTTTAATGAACGGTTACCGTCTTGCTAAGATTTAATGGTTTATCAGGATCTAGATCATGAGCTAAGGCAGCATAATAGGCTAATAATTGTAAGGCGGGCATGAAAGTAATTGGGCTGAAAAGATTATGGTATTTATCAGGGGGTTGAGGAATTCGAATCGTTATGTCGCTTAATTTTGTTATTTTTTCATCGCTTTCCACAACCACGGAAATAATTCTTCCTCCTCTAGCTTTGAACTCCATTACGTTCCCAACTAATCTATTATATGTTTCGTCAGGTGGAGCGATAAAAATTATAGGAAATCCTTCTCTTACTAACGAGATTGGTCCATGTTTTGCAGAGGCTGCTGAATAACCTTCGATAAACCGACAAGCAACTTCTTTCAATTTTAAACCTCCTTCTTTGGCAGTTGCGATTGAAATACCTCGTGCTAAAAAGAAATAATTCAAATTTTTTTCTAAATTGTTAACGATATATTTGATTAAATCAACATTTTTTTTAAGGAATTTTTCTATAATATTAGGAATTCCAGCCAAAGCTTCGTAGTATTTTATTATTTCTTCATTAGAAATTATTTTTCTAATTTTTGCGATTGAAACCGCTATCAATGCAAGAGCAAGAACTTGCGTACTATAGGTTTTTGTTGCTGCAACACCAATTTCGGGTCCTGCATTTGTTACAATTACGTGATCTGAATACCTAGTAATTGATGAACCTACAACATTAGTAATCGTTAATATTTTTACATTTTTTTCTTTTTTTGCCCATCTAATCGCTTCAATGGTATCGATCGTTTCACCTGATTGTGAAATTGCAATAATGACAGAATTTTTTTGTAGACTACCCTTTAATTGGGTCTCTAATTCAGAACATTCTATATCTTGAATGTGCTTACCAAGAAACCTAGAAATTATAAATTTTCCTGCTAGTGCTGCGTGATAAGATGTGCCTGCTGCTGTAATATAGATATTTTCCGCTGACAATAAAATATCGGCAAAGGTGTTTAAAAGTTCTTTAGAAATTTTCAGAGTATTCCTTAACGCAGTTGGTTCTTCATAAATTTCTTTTAACATAAAATGTTCGTATCCCCCTTTTTCTGCTGCATCAATGCTCCATTCAATTGTTCTTAATTCTTTTTCGATTCTTTCGTTAGATGTAAGGTCAAAGAATTCAACTTCTCCTGCTTTTAAAATTGCTATTTCTTCATCATCCATTATATAACATTTCCGTGTTAATGGTAAAAAAGCAGGGATATCTGAAGCACAATAAGTTGATTTGCCTTCAATTATCCCAATTACTATAGGAGATTCTTTTCTAGCCACAATAATTGAATCTGGGTAATCAGCATGGCATACTGCCACCCCATATGCTCCAGTTAATAATTTTAACGATTCAACTACGGAATCTTTGAAATTTAATCCTTCTTTCATTTTAGTTTCAATTAGGTGAGGAATAACTTCGGTATCTGTATCTGATTCAAACAAGTGACCTTTTTCAGTTAGACTTTTCCTTAATTCTAAAAAATTCTCAATTATACCATTATGAACAACCGCAATTTTGTTAGAACAATCTAAATGTGGATGACTATTTATTTTAGTTGGTGCTCCGTGAGTCGCCCATCTTGTATGGGCTAGGGCAATCTTAGAGTTATTTGGAATATCCGCTAAATTTATTCTCTTTTGGATTTCATCGATTTTTCCTGAATCCTTTTTGATGTGCAATTCAGAATTAGAGAGAGAGACTATTCCACACGAATCATAACCTCGATATTCTAACCGCTTAATTCCTTCAAGAACAACTTTTCCTAAGGAGATATTATCTTGGTTAGTTATAATACCGAATATACCACACATTTAGATTCTTAATTATGGAAATTATTTTAATATTTCATTTATTTTTTGTTAGTTCAGAGTATAATAGATTAAAGAGCAATTTTGATAACTTCCAAAGGAGTTGTAGTTCAATTATAAATACATCAATTTTTATATTGAAGTAATATTTTTTAACTTTAAACTTTGATTTGTCAATGGTAAAAAATTATGACTATTAGTGTTATTATAACAAGAGATTTTGATCATATGAGTGAAGTAGTAGCTGAAATAGTGAAAGAGACTATTATACGAACATTACAAGAAAAAAAAGAATTTATTTTTGGTCTAGCAACGGGAAATTCACCTACCGGTACGTATAAACACTTAGCTCGGATGGCTAATTCTGGAGAATTTGATAGCACACGGATTCGTAGCTTTAATCTTGATGAATATGTGGGACTCCCTGGTGAAAATCCTCAACAACGAATGCTACATCCTGAGAGTTATTGTTATTTTATGATTCAAGAATTTTTTGGTCTTCTTGATAAAAAATTCATCGAGACTTCCGTCCCTTATGGATGTTTGATTGATCAAGAACAATTAGTAAATGAACTTGATGCACATCCAGGAGATTGGAGGGAATTGGGTACAGATGCAGGTAAATCAATTTCTGTAAAAGATAATTCAGCTTCAGAATATTTAAAATGGATTCAAAAAACGATATTAGAAGGATATGCTCAAAAAATTTCAGATGCTGGTGGTATTGATTTACATATAATAGGCGTTGGAGGTCGTGGTCATGTTGCTTTTCATGAATCGGGAATTCCATTTGAAAATAGTAAGGTTTTATTAGTAAAACTTGATGACAATACTGTAGATAATGCTGTGAAGGATGGTCACTTCGCTACCAAAGATGAATCCCCCAGATATGCAATCAGTATGGGAGCTGAACTAGTATATAAAGCAAAGGCAGTTATATTGTTGGCTTATGGCGAACGTAAGGTTGAGTCAGTTACCAAATCGTTATTAAATGATCCAACCCCAGATATTCCAATTTCTTATGGGCAAATTTATTCAAAAAATGGGGGTAATCTGACTTATGTATTAGATAAAATCGCCGGTAGAGAACTCCTTGCTAAAAAGGAATTGCTTAAAAAAAAAGGAATAGAAATAGAAATTAGAAACGGTTAACTTCAAATAAACAAATAAACATTTAATAAAAACTTTATATTAAATTTAATTTCTTCATTTTTTCTTCCGCTATTTTATTCATTTCAATTGATTGATTTATATCGACATTAGATTCACCAGAAATTCTTAAGTATGGGCTTGTTCCCGAACGTCTAATTAAAATCCATCCATTATCGTAATCGAATCTACAACCATCCATTTTATTAGTAGATTTTAATGTTTTACCCATAAAATCAAAGCTCTCTTGCATCTCAGCAATAATTTTTTGGTTTATTTCTTCAGTAAAGGGAATATCTTTTATAAGCTGAAATTGTTTACGGTAATAGGGATATTTTGGAATTTCTTTCAATAATTCTATTAAACTTTTTCCTGTTTTGACTATCATTTGCAATACTAATCCAATTGTGACGATTGAATCCGGTCCTAAATGGAAGCTAGGCCAAATATAAGTACCTGAGGTTTCTCCACCTAAAAATCCCCCATTCTCATGTAAAGCTTGAGCTACTTGAATATCTCCGACTTCAGTTCTTATTACATCGCAACCAAGTGGTTCTAACACATCTTCAATTAAGCTAGATGAGTTTACAGGTGTAGATATTTTCATATCATTCATAGAAATTTTATTTTTATTATTTTGTAAATAATATTTCGCCAAAAGGGCTAATAACCTAATTGGATCGACAATTTCACCAGTTTCATCTAAAAAAATAACTCTATCAGCATCCCCATCTAACGCTATTCCAATATCTTCTTGAGTTGATGTTTTCAGAAATTTTGAAATCTGAATTAAATTTTTTTCGCTAGGTTCTGAATTCCTTCCAGGGAATTTACCGTCCATTTGTGCATTGATTGTAATAATATTTACATTATAAGCACTTAATAGTTTCGGGACAATTTCACATCCCGCTCCGTTTCCTGGGTCAACTATAACATTAAGATTACTCCCATCAAATATTATACGATTCATTATATCTGAAATGTGTTTATCGTTAATATCATTAACTTGAGTAACTCTTCCAATTTGATCCCATTTGATACCAAGAAAATCCTTCTCGTCATAAATTCTCGAAATTTCTTCTTCTTGCTCGTGGGAATAACCTATACCTGAAGGATTCCAAAATTTTAATCCAATATATTCGGGAGTATTATGAGATGCGGTGATCATAACTCCAGCTTTCGCATCTAAATATCGTAGAGACATTGCTAATGTGGGTGTGGTTACAATTCCTAATGTTTTCACATTAGATCCTGTACTTAAAATCCCAGAAATTAATGAGTATTCTATAGGTAATGCTGAAGTTCTGATATCCTTTCCGATAACGACAGCTCCTCCTTTTAAATATGTTCCTAAAGCCAAACCAACTTCTAAAGCCATTTGCGGCGTGAATCTTAAGTCTGATTCGGAATAATTTTGAAATACGCGTCTAATCCCAGAAGTGCCGAAGATATTACTCGTCATAGATTATCACAATTTAGTAGTTATTATGTATTAATTTTTAAATTATAAACTTTAAAGTGTATTGAAAAGGAATTAAACATAAATATTAAAGTTATTTCAAGGTAAAATTACTAACATCAATTTCTTGAAATATATTGTAGTTTTCCTTTATGATATTATAATAAAGTTTTAATTTTATTAAACTAAATTTTCTTTTTTACCTTAGTTTTCAAGGAATTATAAGGTTAATTTGAAAGTAGAAATTTTAAATTAATTCTAATCATTTATTTAGATAATAAAAATAGAATGAGTTTTATTTTCTTATGGATCTAAACGAGTTTGATTTAATTTATAAGGATGATCGAAGGGAAATCAAGAATAAAACGAAGATAAAGTCTAAATTAATTGAGATTGCAGGAGAGAGTAATGTTTCTATAAAAAGTGTAGATATATTAGCGTATACAAGGGATTCTACACTTATAGCATTTAATTGGACAATACAAGGAAAGATTGCTGGATTACCAGATATCATTACTTGGCCTGAAACTGTAGAACAAATTTCTGAAATTTTAAAGCTTGCAAACAAAGAAAAAATACCAGTGATCCCTTATGCTGAGGGATCTGGAGTTGTTGGAGGATCAATTCCAATTTATGGCGGAATTATTATTGATATGAAAAAGTTTAACAAAATTTTAGACTTAAACGATAAAAATCTTACAGTCACTGCTCAAGCTGGGATAAATGGGATGAATTTAGAACGGTTTTTAAATTCTAAAGGATACACTACCGGTCATATACCACAATCACTTTACACATCTTCCTTAGGAGGTTGGATTGCTCATAGAGCCGCTGGACAGTTCTCAACTAAATATGGAAAAATTGAAGATATAATAATGGGTATGGAAATCGTTTTACCACAAGGGGATGTAATAAACTTTAAGCCTATCGCAAGAGCATCAACAGGACCTCAACTTGATAAATTATTCATAGGTGGAGAAGGAACTTTAGGTATTGTAACTGAAGCGACCTTAAAAATTTGGCCTTTTCCTGAAAAAAGAATATTAATCTCATATGCTTTTCCAACTATAGAAGACTCATTTGAAGCGACGAGAGAAGTTCTCAGAGAAAATGTTTATCCCGCAGTAATAAGAATCTATGATCAACCTGAATCAAGTAGGCATTTCTCTGAAGTAGAAAACGCAAAAGATAAAGTAATGACTATCTTCGTATGCGAGGGCAATCAAAAACTGGTTGATGTAGAGGAGATAATAACGAGAGAAAAATGTGAGAAATATTCAGGTATTAATTGCGGAGAAGGTCCGGGAGAACATTGGTTTGAGACTAGATTCAGAGTCACTGAAACTTCCTCAATGCCTGCCTATAAATTAGTATTTGATACTGTTGAAATCGCCTCGTTATGGGAGAATGCAGCAAAAATTTATCATTCTGTTTTAGAAGCAACTAATAAGGTTAAAGGGAATTTGCTTATTACGGCTCACGTTTCGCATTTTTATCCTAATGGCGTTGGTACATATTTTACTTTTGGAGGAGTTCCACCTAAGGGAAAATCCGATCTTGAATTTTACAAGGAATGTTGGGATTCAATAATTAAAAGTGTATTAGATAATGGCGGTTCTATTGGTCACCATCATGGAGTAGGAATTAACAGAGCTCACTGGATGCAGAAAGAATGGGGGCATGCTATGAAAACAATGAAAGAAATAAAAAAGTTGTTAGATCCTAATAACATTCTTAATCCCGGTAAAATTTTCGAAAACGTATGGAAGGGAGGTGTTGAGTAAATGGGTGCATTTGAAACACTAAAAAAGTATAAATGGATGCTCCCTCTCCTTAGCAAAGCAGATAGGGATATTAAATCGATCCTTATGAAAAATATGCGCTCAAAAGAGAAAAATTTTTACCCTGAAGGAGAATACAAAGCAGACGTAGATAATTTAATAAAATGTATGCTCTGCCCAAATATGTGTAGATTTGACTGTGGTACGCTTCAAGCTTCGCAAACAGAAAGCATGAGTCCTTCCTATAAGGCTCGTATCGGGTATTATCTTACAATAGGGAAAATCGATCCTATGAAGGAAGAAAATAAAGCTTTTATTGATCTCATGTATAAGTGCTCCAACGAGGAGAATTGTAAAGTTTGGTGCCCTTTTGATTTTTCAGTTGTTTCTTTATTAGAAACTGTAAGAGAAGATTTAAACGATAAGGGCTTAATGCCAGATTATTGTAAGGAACAGATTGATAAATTAATCGACTCAAATACGATTGAAGGATACAATATTTACGAAACCTATAAGGAAAATGGGATTGAGAACGTTGAAACTGATGGGAATGACGATGTGTTCTATTATCTGGGTTGCGAGTCTATGAAATTCCCAGAGGTAATAAAAGCAAATATTGAGATATTAAGAAAAGCTGGAGTTAAATTTTCAACGAATCTAGATAAAAAAGTATGTTGTGGGGGAGCCTCTTTTAATATAAGGGATTTAGAAACTGCAAAAGGTTTTGCAATTAAGAATAGAGAATTAATTGAATCAACTGGAGCTAAAATTGTAGTATCAGATTGTCCTGGCTGTGTTCTAACGCTAACGAAGAGATATGAAGGCATAGGAGTAAAGATTGATAAGAAAATAATTCATATTATAGAATATATTAAAGACTTATTAGAGGATGGAAAAATTAAACCTACAAAAACTGTACCTGACGATTTGAAAAAAGTGACGATTCACGATCCTTGTCTCATTGCCAGAAACTTGAACGATACTTCGTCTATTAGGGCTATTCTCGGTAAGATTCAAGACCTAGAATTAGTTGAGCCGACTTATAATAAGGAATATGTGCATTGTTGTGGGTGGAGCGGTACAGCTCATTGGGCTGATAGAGAATTAGCGATTAAAGAAGCTGCAATTAGAGTTAACGAATTAAGGGAAACAGGAGCAGAAGTTTTTGTGTCCGCGTGTCCATTATGCGAATTAGGTCTGGGTTATGGACTTAAAGAAGAAGAAAAAAAAAAGATTAAAATAATAGATGTATCTGAAATATTAAATAAGGTACTCTAAATTAGAAAATATAAAGTTAATAAATTTAGGTAGAAAATACTTTAAAGTGATTATATGAGCGATCTGATATGTGTGTTTGATGTTGGAACTACCGGAGCAAGAACTATTATATTTGATATTAATGGGAACGAAATTGCTAAAGCCTATGAAGAGTATCCCGTAGTAAAACAACCGGTTGGCATTTCAGAGCAAGATCCACAAATTTGGTGGAATGCTATTAAAAACACTTGTAATATGGTTATGAAAAATATTGATCCTGATGATGTGATAGGGATTTCAGCTTCATTCCTTCGTGGCACTACTACTATTATTGATAAAGAAGGAAATGTTTTACACCCTGCTTTAACATGGATGGATGAAAGAGAAGAATCTAGTGGTAAAGAATGGCAAAAAGAGACGGATTTAAGGAGGGTAATCCCTAAAATATTATGGATTAAAAAGAATAAACCTGAATTATTTAGTAGAGCTGCAAAAATAATAAATCCAGATACTTACATCTATATGAAATTATGTGGAATATGCGCAACTGATCCCACAAATGGAATTATGGGGATTTTAAGTAGAACTACACTAAAGTGGGATGATGAACTTGCAGAAGCATATG
>Ga0255055_10001939_pt1 | contig 14734 bp, 15 predicted proteins | sample JV7_2_27_MG_FD_188633 | JGI IMG/M metagenome (GOLD analysis project Ga0255055, IMG submission 188633) | Seawater microbial communities from Jervis Inlet, British Columbia, Canada - JV7_2_27 | ecosystem: Environmental > Aquatic > Marine > Inlet | place: Canada: British Columbia | collected...
CTTCATCTTCAAGGGGCTGGCCGAGTCCAAGGGCGTAGAGCTGAGGCGGATCGAGAACGTCAACGGCGAGATACTGATGTCCGACATGGAGAAAGCCATAGACGACAGGACCAAGCTGGTCAGCCTAAACCAGACCATGTGCTGGTGCGGCTTCACCTACGATATGAGGGCGGTCAGCGACATTGCCCACGAGCACGGCGCCTACGTGCTCAACGACGCCATCCAGTCCGTGGGCGCCATTGACGTGGACGTGAAGAAGGACGACGTGGATTTCCTGTTGACTGGCAGCTACAAGTGGCAGTGCGGCCCGGAGGGCGCGGGTATCTTCTACATGAAGCAGGAGCTCATCGATAAGTTCGAGCCAGAGTTCAGGAACTATATCAGGGTACAGTTACCTGACGGGATACCTTTCAGCCACAGGGACCACGATAACATGTCCAGCTGGGACCACCCGTTCCTGCCCAACGCCAACAAGTTCGACATGGGCGTCTGCGTGACACCCATACTGTTCGGCTGGAACGAGACCCTCAAGTTCTACGAGAAGCTGGGCATAGAGAACATCGACAGGAAGGTGAGGAGCAACGGAGACTACTGCGTTGACAGGCTCAACGAGATCGGCTGCAAGGTACTCACACCCGAGGACAAGAAAAACCGCCACGGCCTAATCATGTACACCACGGGGAGCTACGACCTGGACGCCGAGTCCTACAAGCGCTTTAACGCCGAGTGGACGGGCGAGAAACCGATAAAGCTGTGCCACAGGGGAATCGGGGGCGTCGTGGGGCTGAGGATCAGCAACCACTTCTTCAACTCTAAGGCTGACATCGATTACCTCATCGATGCCCAGAAAAAGGTCCTAGACTCTCAATGAGACCCCCTTTTTTCAACTTGTAGTCAATACTACCCCTACTGCCATTTCCGGATAATTATTGTGCATGGGTATAGTCAATACTACAGGTGTTTTTTTATTTGATTCAAAGAAACTGAAAATTTGCTGTGACTGCATTTTGAACCTATAGTGAATACTATTGCAAGTTCTCCTTGCGTAATGCATATATAACGCTACAACCGGCGGCCTATTTGACCGAGGTTGGCACGAACTATATGGACTGTTACCGAGTTTCTAGACAGCTTAGCAACAGTGGCAACTCGGAATAACTACAAATCAGGCCTCAAGCTGTTTTTCACGTTTATCAGCGGCGAGACTTTTCCGTCGCGAGGGTACGAGGCACGGGTGGATGAAATCAGCCTCAACTATTTCACTGGTGATAACGATTATTCGAAAGACTATGTTGCATACCAGAACGAGATAAAACACAAGTACGCCCCGAAGACAGTTGGCCTAAGGATGCTCGTAGTACGTGGGCTATTCGAGTTCAACGAGATTATGATCCCCAAGGCTATTTTACTCAGGGTAGCTGGGAGGAAGGCTGTGGAACCAATTTCCGAGGAAAAGGTTCCTTCAAGGGAGGAAATGAGGCTCATATTACAGCATCTTCCTCTTCACGTGAAATGTTACGTGCTTTTCCTCCTTAGTGGAGGGTTTAGACCATCCGAGCCCTTGTCCTTAAAATTGAGTGCCCTCGAAGAAGACGGGGAACTATTGAAGGTCAATATCCCAGCAACGAGCACAAAAACAGGCAGAAAACGCTGGACATACATCACACCCGAGGCCCGACAATTATTGGAGCTTTGGTTGGAAAGCAGGGAGCGGTTCATAGAATCGAAACTTCAATCAAAAACAATCAATACCACACGACGGAAATACTGGGAAAATAGCCACGACAAAATATTCCCTTTCACCTATAATAACGCAAACCAAGTCTGGAAAAACTCACTAAAACGAGCAGGACTATTTAGCCAAGATTCAAAGACCAACAGAGTCTCCATCAGGTTACATAACCTGAGGAAATATTTCAGCACTAGAGGAAACTGGAATAACAACGATATCGCCGATTTCCTGCAAGGGCATATCAGTGGTATAAGAGCGGTTTATGCCCGCTACGACCAAGCTGAGCAAAAAGTCAAAGAAGCCTACTTGGCGGCTATCCCTTCCCTTACAATTGAGGAGTACGCGGACTCGGGAAAAGTTGAGAAACTGGAATCTCAGATAGCCGAGGGTGAAATTAAGTCAAGAGAAATGACTGGGGACTTGTCGTATCTTGTTCGGAGAAACAGAGAGTTAACAACTAGAATCGTCAAACTTGAAGTTCAGATAGAGGCAATGCAGCCAGCGTTTAGAGAATTCACAAGACAGCAAGAAGAAAGGTCGAAATGGAAGAACCTAAGTGATCAAAATGCAGTTTCTACGCAAACCCAAAAAACTAATTTGGCACCTTTATAACCTTTTCAACCATCACTTTCTCCCCTTCATTTGCTGTCGCTTTTATCAGTGTCTACCACTCAATGGTAGTCTCTGTAGCACAAGTGCCACACACCTTTATTACTCTCTTTTTTCACCAACTTAACCATGGAACAAAGGCACCAAAGCCACAAACGGCACATAACAATTCGAAACCACCACCATGTCTGGTTAAAACAAAACTGCAAGAACCTGTCCGAAATGGTTCGCATGCACCTCGACGAAGAGATGGCCCGGTCAAGCATACCGCGCACAAAGGCTTGATTGAATTGAGAATATACTGTCGTGGCTGTGTGGCGCATTGCTGCAAACTAACGGGACTCTCCTATTACCCGGGACATGGAAAAAGAAAAACGGAAAGATATGTCCTCACTGCAAACGGCTGTTTTCAGACAAGTTTGGTGTAAGGAATGATTGATGAGGTGTAACAAACGTGATCAAAAAAGAAGGGCGGGACCCCTTACCCCCGCCCAAGACCCCTGCCATGGAGTTCAAGAAGTCTAGCGGGGTTACAGTTTTTAACGTTACCTCAATTAGCGTGGAGGTCTCGGTATGAAGCGGGAACCGCTCACAAAGGAGATGGTAGAGCGGGGCACCGTCAAACATGCGCCGTGTCTCGGTCAGGAAATGATAATCTCCCTTATGGTTAACGGGGTCCGTACTCGCGGGCCGTGTTCAAAATGCTACGCTTGGAGACAGTGCTGTCGCACGAGACTTGGCACAGCCGAGGAGTCAGCTGTGGTCGCTAATGACGTGTCGGGGGTGGGTTAGACTGGTCAAACAGCACCCCAACGTGGGAAGAAAGACCCTCAGAAACCTTTGTCAAGACATTCTCTCTAGGAATCCAGAGGGCGTTTACCTAGATGATCTGCTCTACCTTCTCAAACGTAAAAAATACAGTTTCAACTCAGAGCAGCAGTTCACAGCGATGTTCAGCATCCTCAGACTCGAACTCAGCGAAGACGGCACAATCGTCAACAGCAAGAAAAGGAGACGCAGATGAAGACCACCGAGGACCAGGTCCCCACGAATACACCAGAACAAGTACGAGCGCCTCGGACTATATTATTATATTATATATTGATGCATATCGAACAAGTCGTCTTTTCTCGTACTACTTATTCCCCTAACGCTGCAGACACCAGAGCCGAAGTAGTCCGAGCTCTGCGTACTTGTTTAACAAAGAATAACTGGAGAATCATTGAATACTTCGAAGAACACGGCGTCGCGTCTGGATATATTCTTAGAAGAAAGCTCTCCATGGCTAGACAATCAGTCTACGACGCCATTGATTTTCTCGGTGAATATGACCTCATTCATCCTGTAACCAAGCTACCAGCCACAGCAAAAAGGAAAAAAGGACCCGTCATGTGGGGCTGGATGAACAGCACCGAGCGACAAGCGCTTATTGCTATCTCGCTTTACAACCGCCTCACCGACCCGATGTTTATGAAGGCTGAAAAGACCGCCATGGATTTCATTGAGAACGTAATGTTTAAGGACAAACTACGCGAGACAAAACGCGCTCAGATATTAGCTTTCCTTGATGAAAAACGAATCCCAAAAGCGGATACACGTGTTTTCACTGAGGTGATCACTAAACTGCTACGAGAAAACGATTACACGGTCTGGCTATAACAAATAAAATGCACGATATGCGAGCGCGGTAATTAACACCGTATGAAATATTCGAAAAAAAGGTGGTTGTGGTAAGTTAGTAACTATATTTAGCCCATGCTTTTCCAAAGGCTGAGTCTGGTCCTGATGCTTCGAAGTATACTTCAAACCGCCACTCCTCAACAGGTGCCCAAAATTGAGCTAGATTCGCTAACTGCTGCTCGGTTCCTTCAACAAGTCTAAAACCGACACCGCGTCCAGTGTGGATACTAGGACCCATTTTAGGGAAATCATCAGGATTTTCCTCCATAGCCTTCTGGAACTTTACGTTGACTTTCATGTATTCGCCGTCTTTTTCGTAAAGGTCAGCAATCCACTTCCAATGCCATACACATTTCATTTTTACAGTCTCCTGTACCGTTTACTGGCAACTAACGCATATTAAATATATTCGAGAGAAATGACTGTGCGGGCGTTTTTCTCTTCAGGCTGGTATTCGAATCAAGGAATAAGACTTAGGTTGGCAGTCCTCGCAGTTTGGTCTAAATACCCTTTTCATAATAGGCATAATCTCAAAGACCCATTTTGCCAAATCAATGTCCTCCCCCACAAAAATGTCTTCGCCACACTTGTTACAGTTTAACATGACCCATGGTTTTCCTGCAAACTTGCTTACATTCCACCCATTATAGACGAGGTCCGGGTTAAGAATCGCATCGATGACATCACCATCTAACCTACCCTCATTAACCTCAAGCAGAATCTCGCGAACCTGCCGCTGATCCTCCAGGACCTCATCAACAACCATGGAGACTGGCTTTCCCTCCATGTATGCAATAGCGAGGAGTTTCTCTGATTGAGCCTGGTTAAGCGTGATACGGTAATCCCCACCTTTTTCCGTTGCTTTCTTCTTTGCCTCCATGGCTGCCTCGGGTCTAGTCACTTCTTCCTGTATGCCGAGTGCAACCAGAAGCTCAGCTTTATCCTCAAAGAAGTGATAAAAGTTCTTACGGTCTACTCCATCCACTCCATCTGAGATAGCCCGAATTGAGGGCGACACGCCATGCTTGTCGTAGTATTTCGTCGTGAAAGACAGGATTTTGTTCCTTGACATCTATTATTGCCGCGGGCAGGGACGAATATATGTATATTAGACGACTGTCGGGCGTCTTTTCCGACGCCTCTGACGCCCACCGACACCCCCGACGCGGTCTTGTCTGCCTCAAGTATGCCTTAACTTCATGCTAAGGATTAGACTGACCTTTCTAATCTAAGGGGAGGTGCCTCAAGTTTCCTATTGATTGAAAACTTCTGAGGGTCTCGGTAAAAAAAGGGGCTGTATGGTAAAAACTGGTAAAACTGATAAATGAGTTTTTTATGCCCTATAATGGGTTTAACATTACCAAGGGAAATGTTAAGCATCCAGAACTTGAGTCGCGCGCACGTGTGAACTAAGCCGTGCTATTTAATGGATCGGTACTTTTCGCGAATATATGCAAGAAATTGTTAATTCTTTGAATTTAGCATCACGCTGGCGCATGGGAGTATTCTCCTACTCCACGCCGCAGATCTCCATGGCCATAAGCCCGTAGATCTTGGCGAAATCCACCAGCATCTCAATGGATGTCCACTCGTCAGCCCCGTGGGCATTCCCCCCACCCGGCCCGAAAGCCATCGCTGGGATACCGGCGACCGTGGTGAGCCAGGAGGTGTCGTTAGAGCCCGAGGTCCCCACGGGCTTAAGCTCGTAACCCACTATGGCCCTTACCGCCTCGTCGGCGATGCGGAACAGCTCGTGGGTGGCCGGGATCTCGCTGGGGGGCTTGTTCAGGGGAGAGGTGACCTCTATGTCCAACTCCGGATCCAGATCCTTGAGCCCGTCAACGATCCCCTGAATCTCTCCAAGCACCCCTTCCACCGTCATCCCGGGGACAATTCTGACGTCGGAGATGGCCTCACAGAGCTCCGGGATCACGTTGCCCTTGGTCCCCCCCTTGATCACAGTCCCCGGGGCAATGGTGGGAGCCGGGAGAAGATGGTGAGGCGGAAAGTCGAACCTGTGGGCATCGATGGCGAGGAGCACCTTGCTCATCTTTAGCACCGCGTTGACACCCGCCTCGGGCCTGCTGCTGTGGGCCGACCTGCCCTTCGCCAGCAGCTTCACCAAGACCCGGCCCCGCACGGCGGTCCGGGCGTGGATCCTCCCGTCCTTCATGGATCCCTCCCCCACCACCGCCATGTCCACATTCCTGGGGCTCACGTAGCCCTTCTCTGCTAGGAACCGTGTCCCGTATCTCCCGAAGGTCTCCTCGTCGGCGACTCCGTGGATCATAAAGTCTCCCTTGAGCCTTATCCCTGCCTCGTCCAGGGCCTTCGCAGCGACTATGGCGGATGCGATTGCGCCCTTCATGTCTCCAGAGCCTCTCCCGTAGATCTTGCCCTCCTTCACGAGGCCTCCGAAGGGGTCTACTGACCAGAAGTCGAGGTTCCCTATAGGGACGGTGTCGTAGTGGCCGTTGAACAGGAATTTCCTGCCTCCCCCGGATCCCTCCAGTCTGCCGAGGGTGTTCACTCTCCGGGGCTCCGACTCCACGAGTTCCACGTTGAAGCCGAGGGCCTCGAGGTGCTCCGAGACTACCCCGGAGACTCCTCTCTCGTCCCCTGGGGGGTTTTCGCTTGGCGTTTTAACTAGTTCCTGGGTCAGTTCGATGAGTTTGGGCGTCAGGGCGTCGATTCTATCCGTGTACTTGCTGCGAATGTCCATAATGTGAGTAGGAGCGATGCTGTACTTATGGATGCGCGCGCGTATTCATACGTATGTCTTGATTTCCAATATTTGTGCTAACAAATGGTCTAGTGCTTTTTGAGTAATATCCGTATGTTTTTTATTCAGCAAACCAGCTTTCACCAATGCTCGACGAGTATTTAAAGAGAGTTTTTTTATACCAGTTTCAAAGTCTTCACTTTCCAAAACAATCAATAATTCAGGTTTATAATGGAAAACCATGTTTTCGAATGATTTCTCCTGAATAGTCATACCAGTCATTTTAATGAACTTTTCTTCAAGACTCTCAGACCAAAGTACTTGTTCTTTCTGTTTCTTGGCTTGACCCATTCGTTGAGCCTCGACTAGGTCTGGATCTTTGTTAAAACGCATGGTATTAACGTCTCGGTAAATGTCTATTTTATTGACTCCCAGCTTGTCTGCTATCTCTTTATAGTTCTGGTTTTGACTTATTCCTTCGAGAACTGATGGGCGTCGGAGCGCCTGCTTCTGATCTCTTCTCATTTTTTATCACTGTCGCAGCTCGAACCGCAAGAGGGACATTTCCAGTTGGATTCTTCTTTATCGTGGTCAAATGATGGATACATTATTCCTTTGCATTTTTTACAGTCAGGGTACTCATTGGGTGTGTTCAACAACATTCACCTCCATTAATTTTCTTTGTTTTGTTTCTAAATCGTTCTCTATCGCCGCAAAAGCGAACAAGACAACGAAAAAGTTGAACATTGGAAGGATCACGTTAATCCAATCCTCCAGAAACAGATTATACATTGCATAACAAATATTTATTGTTGCTAGAAAGAATAGTCGTGTCGAACTACGCGATAATTCCATATCGTGGTTAACACCGTAGATTATCTAGATAGTCCAGATTTAAACGTACGGTTTAATGAAAAACAACAGGAACTCCTTCATTTATCGAATTTTCGTTCACATAACAACATGTTCAAATTCCTAGGCAGATATTAGATAATTGGTTGAATGAAGACAAAGATTACAAAATATACTTGCCCTGTATGTAATTCTCCTGTATGGGAAACCATCTATGATGATGATCCAAGTCTAAACGGGTACGCCTGTTACTGGGGACACATCTTCACACAAGATGAAATAAAAAATGGTAACGCGCACACGGTGAGAATGAAATAAAAGGGAAATTCGTCATCATAACCATCTCGATACTGCTTGTATTCACAATGCATTTGACGAGTCTCAACTCAAACCAAAAATCGTCCTTCCCAGAATCTCTAGGAGAATTAAGGTTGATCAGCCAAGTCAATGGACCCGATGCGATAGAAGCCACCAGGAAGCTTCACGGTGATAGCGTAAAAGTTCAGATGAAGGACGCAGCCGTTCTCAGGTATCGTGGGGGTGGTGCAGAGGCTACAATCTGGGTTTCAAGAACAGAGAACAACGAGCAGGCATCAAGTTTAATGGAGTCTATGAATGATGCAATCGATCCCGGAGATGGTTTCACTTCTCCAGTAATAGTGAGTGTCCCACGAGCTGAGTCAAGAACTGTATATTATGTTTATGGGTATGAGTCAGATCATTATTACTATCTAAATGAGGAAAGAGTCTATTGGATAGCAGTCACTGGACTATCAGTAAAAACCCAACTTGAATTTGTTGCACAAGTAATCAATGAAATAGATTTACCTTTTTAATCTATTATGCTTGGCTAATGATTAATTTGTCTCAGTTTTGGTCACATTTATTATAAAGTTGACGCATGCATCAAATCAGATTTATATATTGTCGTATGAGTTTCTAGGGGCGTTCAATTTGCAAAAGGAGTATTCTTATAGACGTTTTTTCTGTGTGTTTTGTCTTTTATTAATTGTTTTGCAGGTACATGGATATGTGCGCTATGGAAAAGCACAGAACAGTGAAAAGGGTACAATAGTTGGCAATGTATCAATAGAAAACAGCCCAGTAATGAATGTAAAAATCACGTTATTCAATCTGAGAACGGATGAAAGGCAGATTGTTCATGAGACATTTACCAACTCGGATGGTAGCTATGAATTCACCAATTTAACAGAAGCATCAGAATACATGGTTACAGTAGCCTTCAAAGATAAAACACACAGCAAATATGTGCTCTTGAACAATTCTAGTAGAGAGAATTTCAATTTTAATGGAAAGATAAAAGTCGATGTAATCGGTATTGACGAAATTTATCGAGAAGGATTAGAGCTAAAACTTTACAATATATTTGGTGAGATCGAGACTAACACAACCACAGAATCTGACGGAGTAGGCGTATTCAAGTCAATAGACGTCCAAGACACCTATTACGTTTCTTTAGAATACCAGAAAATCGTTTTTACCGGGATAGTAGAATTCGAAGACAAGAATTTTACAGAAATACAGATAGATGTGCTTGAATCAACAAGAAGCGATGAGGATTTTCAAGTCAAGTTTCAACATATTATAATAAGGGGAGAAAACTCTGATTTGAGTTTTAGAGAAACAATTACAGTTCAAAACACAGGTGAAAAAGTTTTTAATACTAGTTGGCTCCAAGGCTGGATTCCCGAAAATGCCTATGATATATCGCACGATACTATGGAATGTTGTATCCAATTCCATCAAACAGGAGACTATGAATACGACCCAATGGCTCCAATTTTCCCAAATGACTCTTACAGTCTATCATTGAACTACAGGCTCGAAGCAAACACCCCAACTCAAATCATAGAGAAAAGAGTGATCTACGATACAGAAAACATTTTTTTCCTTATAAAAAAGACTGAAAAAATAGCAACCGAGAGCATTTCTGGAGTAAACCTTGTGGGAGTTGAAACTTATGGAGAGAATGACTACTATATTTTTGAAGGCTCTACACTGAAAGCTGGAGACCTAATCCAAATTAAGGTTACTACACGTGTCTCAATATTAGAACGGATCTCAGTGAGCAGAGATATGCTTGAGAATATCCAAATAGCCTTACCTTTAATCTTGGTTGTTCTTTTTTTCGTGTACCAGAATAGAAAAAAAAGTTTAAGAAAAACTGAAGAAAATGAAGCGGAGTGGATCTGGGCGCTTGTGGATGCTGAAATTGAGTTTCTTGAAGGTGAAATATCACTAGAGGAGCTTGAACGGGTAAATGAAGAAGCTGAATTGGTTTCATTTGAGATACTTGAAAAAAATAATGGACAAAACCCAAACGAAACGCCTGAATCAAGAATGATCTTACTCAAGACCGCCACAATACGAAGGGTAGCAGAGAAGGTGCTCGAAACAATAAGCGAGGATTTAGAAGAAGGGTACATATCCGAAGAGACCTACAATATTATTTACCCCAAATATCACGAGCGCGCTGATTAAGACAATTTAGCTCATTCAAGTCTCAGAACCAAATGATCATAATATATTCGGACCCAATGATATTCAGCGTTCCCAATACAGTTTCATTCACAGCTTTTCTCATCTTTTTGTAACAAACCTTATACATTTTAGGCATGCCGAAAACATTGATCTTGTTTGAGCAGTGACAGCGTAGAAGAATACCTCGAAGCAATATACGCACTCAACGAAACAGGCAAGAAAGCCAAAAACCAGGAACTAGCCAAGAAACTCAAGATTCATCCACCAAGTGTATCCCAGATGATGAAAAGGATGGCAGAGGATGGACTGGTCGATTATGAGCTCTATAAAGGTGCTACATTAACAGGAAAAGGATACGCATTAGCCCAAAAAGTAGTGCGAAAACACAGACTACTCGAGTGTTTACTTTACGACTATCTCAAACTACCATTTGAGAAGATTCATGATGAAGCTTGCCGTATGGAACATAGCTTGTCAGAGGAAACAATGGCTGCTCTCTGTAAAGCCCTAGATAATCCTCATTCTTGCCCAGATGGTTTCCCGATCCCTCGGTGTTCGCTAGATGTTGAGGATTGCGCACAATGTGAAGAAGCAAGGAGCGATGTAGATGAAGAGCCTCTGTTGACCACTCAGTTGAGTAAACTACGTCCTGGGGAGCAGGGAGTGGTGGCTTACATCGGTCGCGGGGGATATAAGGGAAAACGGTTACAGGACATGGGTTTAACGCCCGGTACCAGGATTATTATTGTTAATGCGGCTCCTTTCAATGGTCCAATTGAAGTTGAGGTTCGGGGTACTAGTTTGGCGTTAGGGAGAAGTCTTGCGTCTCAAGTTTTTATTCAGGTTGAGGACGAGGGGAGGCCTTGGAATCGAGTTAATTCTCATGGTCCTCACCATAAAAGGCAAAAAAAAAGGTAAACCATCTCACGCAAGTCCAGCACTTTTAACGGTTTTCGATAAATTCCAGGCATATTTTCAAAGATATTGAAAATAACACCATTCACGGTTTTAATCTACTATTAGCGTTCCTCTCATATTCAAATGTCCTGAACCACAAGGTATCGAACAGGAAAACGTAAATGTGCCTTTCTTATCTGCAATAAACTCAATCTCAGTAGTTTGATCCTTCCTAATATCCTCATTTATTTTATAATCGGAGATTGAGAATCCGTGACCACTACCTCTTCCATCATCAAGGCCATTAAGGTGTATGGAAACTGTATCTCCAGGATTCACCTCGATTACATTGGGAGTATATTTGAAGTTTTCAGCTGTTAATGTAAATTCTTGAACAACTCCTGTTGAGGGGAATGTTTCTTGATTATTGAAAGGTCTGAGCACGAAATATGCTCCTCCAGCTAGGACTATTACGGCTATTATGATGCTTGTGTTTTTAATATTCATTTTTCTCTCGATTCTTTAAAACGATGGCTGGATAAAAAGACTCAGAGTTTCTCTAACGTGCATGCGCGCTCGAGTTGGCTACATATCGTAGAAAGTAAGATACGTTACTAAAAAAGAATCAAAGAAACAAAAACAAAGCATCTGCTACAAGATCTATTCTGGGTCGTGTCTCTGGTTTCTCCAATTTAATACTATCATCAACCCGTAGAAGAGAAAGAAGAAAATAAGTATCGAACCCTCCCATCGCTTCATTCGGATAGACCTTAATATTGGCTTGGGAATGCCTCTCATATATGTATTAAGATTCGCACGAGAGTAAGAAAGAGATAAAGAAAACTCGATGAACTTAAGACGCGCGCGTTATGTGAATACAAAGAACGAGCGTTGACTATCTTTGATGAGATTTATGGAATCGATGGAATATCTAAAGCTGAGAGCAGTGTCGCGTGTGTGTGTCAACCAAACACGGGTCCTGCCATTTTACTCCGTGAAAGACTTTTTTGACCTTATATCGTTCGGATTACTTGGATCCTGCTTGCTTTACATTTTTTCCTATTGTTATATACTTTCTAGTGCAGCTTGACTTTCTTCTCGTCGAGGAACTCAAATCAATGAGAAGGCATCTGTTCGTCGGGTTATCAATACTCACAGCTGTGTTAACACCAGATCCAACGCCTGTCTCAATGATTCTTATGACCATCCCCTTCTCCATACTGTTTGAGATAACAATACTTGTGCTAACATTCACCATGAAGAAAAAGCTAGACAGGATTCTGGAGGCTGCTTTGAGGGTCGCAGAAGAAATGTTGACCCGGAGGAATCCTTCAAATGAATAAATTTATTCAAGTATTCTTGGAACAGCATCATTGAGGCTGCAATGGCTGTAAGCATGGCTATATACAAGATGCACGCATCAGCAGAAGAGGATCAATTGAAAGCAGTTTCATTAGATATAGGTGCTGGAACCGTGGATTTCCTTTTATATGAAGACAACAAGCCAATCGAAAACTGCATTAAAATGGTCCTACCCTCCCCACAAAAAGCCTTAGCCGCGCAGATAAGAGAAAACACCAAAAAAGGGTTCCCAGTGTTTCTAGATGGATATACTATTGGAGGAGGATCACTCACAGGAGCAATAAAAAAACACATCCAGAAAGGGTATCCTGTCCACATGACTTCAGAGGCTGCTTACAGCATAAGAAACAATTTAACCGAAGTAAAGGAGATGAATGTCAACATTGTATGTGAAAAACCGGCGGATTTTCATGGAGACACAATCTTTCTAGACGAGGTCCGTTTGAAAAGCTATGAAACCCTATTACAATGTTTCGCTGAAACCGTTCAAGATGTCGACGCGGTGTTGATTTCGGTTAAGGATCATGGTGCTCCACCCAAAGGAGGTAGCAACCGCGTATTTAGGATAAATAAGTATAAAGAGTTGCTTTCAAAGAACAACGATCTAAATAGTTTTTTATTACATGAGGACCAGGTACCTAGCTATTTTATTAGGATGAAGTCAGCGGTTCGAGCCTCTAAAGCGTTTTTACAGGATGTAGATGTTTATCTTATGGACACTAGTATCAGCTCATTGGTAGGGTGTTTATCTGATTACCGGGTCGAGGGAAGGGATCCTGTGCTTGTAGTTAATGTAGGGAATGGTCATACGATTGCCGCTGTTATTTCATCAAATAGAGTCCTGGGGTTCTTTGAACACCATACTGGGAGATTAACTGGTGACAAACTTGTCAGATTGATGAGAAGGTTATGTGAGGGAACTCTTACTAACGAAGAAGTTTACAGTGATGGTGGGCATGGAGCGGCTTTTTTCGGGGATATGCCGGGGTTTTCATTGATAGATGTTGTTGCGGTTACTGGACCGAGGAGAGGTTTGCTGCTGAATTCAGGTATTGAGTATCTGAAAGCTGCTCCTGGTGGGGATGTTATGATGACTGGAACAATTGGACTAGTTCGTAGTTTCTACAAGCGCATACATATTGTCTAACTCACGCGCGTGAGTTTAAAATGTTTTAATGACTATTATTGGGTGGAAAAAATAAGATAGAACGCGAATTGCTTTTATTTTTTGTTTGATTTTTCTGACCAGTACAGAATATCATGTCTAAAGACATATTTCCTATTTTCTCGCAGATGCCACTCTCTGTTTTTTATAGGATATATCCTCTTGCAACCGATTCAATTAATTCCCAATTCTTATTGGGAAGTGTGCGAGGTAGAGATGGATGGTATTATTTACTACAACAAACATTGTAGCGTTTTTAACCCTAATGGCTTTGGAAATAGTATTAGGAATTGATAATGTTATTTTTATTTCAATATTATCCAACAAACTACCTGCGGCACAAAAAGCATTAGGGCAACGGTTGGGCATTGGTGTGGCGGTGGTCAGCCGACTTATATTGTTGTTGGCGATTAACTGGGTACAATCTCTGGAACATAGACAACTCTTTGTCATTTTCGGTAATACCCTCAGCGGTAAGGACTCAATTTTGCTATTAGGAGGACTTTTCCTGATTAGCAAGAGCACGTATGAAATTCATGACAAGTTAGAAGTTGATGATAAAAAGGATACAGATGCAGCTATGCTAACGCTCAGGTCAATGGTAGTACAGGTAGTGCTTATTGATGTGGTATTTTCTTTGGATTCAGTGATTACAGCAGTAGGCATTTCCAATGTTATGCCCATTATGGTAGCTGCAATTATTATCGCCTCTGGTGTCATGATCATCTTTGCCGGACAAGTGGGAAACTTCGTGGAGCGACAGCCCACAATGAAGATGCTAGCCCTCTCCTTCCTCATTCTCATCGGCTCACTACTGGTGATGGAGGGGTGGAATCCCGAAGCATCTCAAGATTTACACTTGAAGAATTATATCTACTTTGCCATGGCTTTTTCCTTTGTTGTGGAATTACTCAACATGAAGCTGCGTCGAACCTCTGAGCCTGTTCATTTACGTAATCGTCCCCGCCTGTCAGAGCATGGAGGCGAAAAATCATGAGGTCTTAATTTTAATAATGGGACGCGTGGATAGACAAATATTGAGCGTACTGTGCCGCGTGAGTGTTCAACACCAATCCTGTTTACTATATTCAGCAAGGTTTAGATGGGCTACCCGTGCTCGTGCGCAGGTCATGGCTCCAAGAAGGATTATTCCAAGTATTCTCCAGATTATTGATTTAATCAAACCCCCCCTGTTTGGTTTCCATTGCAATCA
>Ga0255055_10001940_pt1 | contig 14733 bp, 10 predicted proteins | sample JV7_2_27_MG_FD_188633 | JGI IMG/M metagenome (GOLD analysis project Ga0255055, IMG submission 188633) | Seawater microbial communities from Jervis Inlet, British Columbia, Canada - JV7_2_27 | ecosystem: Environmental > Aquatic > Marine > Inlet | place: Canada: British Columbia | collected...
GTGTGACGTGTTGAAGCTGGGAGCCAGGCTCAACGTGAGGGCGCCGGTGGGACGCAGGTTGATCTCGGTCCCGATGCCGCCGCCTGCGCCACCGTACTGGTTCTGGGAGTAGTCGGCGAATACGGCTAGCGAAACAGGCTTGCGGAAGTCGGTGCCGATGAATCCGCTGGTGCCCCACCCGGCTGGGCTCTCCATCAGCGGGCCACCACGTGTGGACTTGTCGCTCAATCCTCCGAGGTTGTAGTTGCCGCCGACCTCGAACTGCCAGTAGTTGCGGAGCTGTCCGCCCAGGCCGAAGTACGCTGACGTCCACTGCCGCGTGCCTCCGAAGTTCCAGGAGTTCGCAAACGTCGCGTTGACGTTGAACCGACGGAACACTTTGCCCGGCTGGAGCCAACGTCGGTTGACCCGGATGCCGTGGAAGATGCGGTCGACCGTTGTTTCAAACCCGGCATCGTTGATCTCGAAGCCCGGTGAATACGCATAAAGGTCCGTGGCGTATAGCCAATTGCCCGCGACCTTGCCGAGTTGAAGTGACCCGGCATACCCCGTCATGCTCGTGGCCGTCGTATCGACCGAGACGTAGTCCTGATCCGGACGCTGGAAGTACCGGGAGGAAGAGAGCTGCGCCAGACCGATCGCCTGCGGACCGCCTCGAATGTGTGAGGCGCTGAACGAGCCGTTGAGCGCGAACTGGTTGTCACCGAACCGGTGAAAGTAGTCCATCCCGCCGGAGTACGCTGCCGATCGTAAGAAGCTGAACCGCTCATCGCTCAAGCTCCGGTGCACCGTCGTTGCCATGGCACCGATGCCGCTCGCCCCGTTGCGCAGATCCTTCCGGAGACTCACGACACCGTAGTTCGCGAGGGGCTCCACGGGGCGGGTTTCATAGTTGCCATCTTCCAGCTGCACCCTCGCGTGCTCGCGTGCCGTGACCGCGTCCATGAAGCCAATCGACCAACCGCCCGTCTTGCCGGACAGCTTAGCGGCACCGATGATGCGCGTTGCCGTGGGGTTGTCGACGTATCCTCCCGGTTCCCGCGCGGGGGCAGAGGGTGCGCGCCCCACTCGCCGTGAGTAGAACAGCTGTGGGGCGCCGAATACGAACCCGCCGCTCCCCGCGCCGAACTGGAAGAGATTCGCGCCCTCGACGAAGAACGGCCGACGCTCCTCGAAGTACGTCTCGAACGCAGAGAGATTGACCACGGCGGGATCGGCCTCGACCTGGCCAAAGTCTGGGTTGACCGTGGCATCGAGTGTGAGGTCGCTCGTTACCCCGTACTTGAGATCCATGCCAACCGTAACGTCCTGCTGGTTGCCGTCGTTGAACGGATTGGCTGGATCGACCCCCTCTCGGTGATCGCTGGTGGCCACCGTGTACGGCAGCATCTCCAGTCGCCGAGGTTGGGGGATGTCACGCAGGCCCGTAACGTGTCCGAAGTGCGAAACGTATCCCTGCTCGGTGTTGGGTACCCAGCTCCACCACGCCACCTCGTTCTTTCGGAAGATGTCTCGCCGGAAGTTCATGCCCCAGATGAGTTCTGCATCCGTCGCGAACCGGATCTGCGAGAACGGTATCCGCATCTCGGCGACCCACCCGAGCGAGTCGACGCGGGTGGCCACATCCCACACAGGATCCCACGACATGTCGCCGTGGTGATTGTCACTGGTCGCAATCTCGTCGCGCCGCACCCCCGCCGGGTTCACCGCGAACACGAAGGCCGTCCGGTGATCGTGATAGGAGTCGATGCTGGCCCAGAAGAGATCACTCGACGTGTACGAATCGCGTCGGCCCAATCGCCGCGCAATAGCCTCCGGGTCTGAGTCGTACATCCGGGCACCGATGTAGAGCGCTGACCCATCGAACAGAATCCGGACCTCAGTGCGTTCCGTCGGTTCTAACCCGTCTTCAGGCATGCGTTGCGTGAAACCCGTGGCGATCTGTGCAACCTGCCATTCGGGCTCGTCCAGGCGGCCGTCGAGATCGATGTCTTGTGCGGCATGGGCGATGGCCACGTAGGGCGGAATGCGTTCGCCATGGCGCAACTCCGGCCGAACCGTGTCGGCCGGCACGACGCCCGGCAGCGAATTCTGAATCGCGAGGACAGCAAGTACGATGTTCATGATCGGCGATCCTCCGGCAAGTCAACCGGACGTGAATCGAGTGCAAGATTATCGATAGTACATGGATACATATGTCACATATATATACTGGTGGTTCCTATCCCGCAAGCTTGAACGCTGAAGTTGTCTAAGTCGCCTTTTTGATTGGGTTTACAGGCCCCAGCAAGGCCGGCAGGGTTACATTCTCCGGTGCTGTCGGTTGAGAGTTAGACGCTTCCGGAACCGGAAGGGTTGCACTCCGGGGCGGCTCAGGGGAGGAGCCTGGTCTCTCCGTGCTTCAAGATCCAGAGATCGTCGTCGGCAAAGCCCGCCTTGTACCATGTAGATCTCGCCCGCTCCGGCGGTTCCGTCATCGGCTCATCGGTGAGCTTGAACGTCCCCCAGTGCATGGCGACCAACGGGCACCTGAACCCGCCGTTGCCACCAGCGGTGAGTTCCTGATAGGCATCAACGGCTTCCTCGGGCGCTATGTGTACCGGCGCCATGAACCAGCGAGGATCGTAGGCGCCGATTGGTGCGATGATGGCATCGAACGGACCGCACCGCGCACCGATCTCTGAGAAGATTGGATGCATGCCGGTGTCGCCCACGAAGTACACCGCACGTTTGCCATCGCGAACCACCCAACCACACCACAGCGATCGGTTGCGTTGGAAACTCCGCCCGGAGAAGTGCTGCGCCGGAGTGCTCGTGATGGCGAGGCTGTCGAACTCGGCGGTCTCCCACCAGTCGAGTTCCCGCTCGACCCGCACCCCCCGTTCCGCAAGCCACCCGCCCAGCCGCAGGGGGGCGAACCACCGAGCCTCAGGATGCGCGTCCGCCAAACGTCGGACGGTAAGATCGTCCAAGTGGTCGTAGTGATCGTGGGTTTGCAGCACCAGGTCGATCGGCGGCAGCTGCTCGAATGGGATTCCGGGTGACATGTAGCGCCGAGGGCCGGCGAACTGGACGGGTGAGCACCGCTCGCTCCATACCGGATCGGTGAGGACGTTCAGGCCGCCGATTTGGATGAGAAACGTCGCGTGGCCGACCCAGGTCAGCGACACTTCCGTTGGGCCGGCTCGAGGCAAGGCGAAACTCGGCTCCGTTTTCGGAAACTGTCCCCGCTTCGTCCGGTCGATCCGCGGCTTGACCGTACGTGTCACTGCCCACCGAAGCATCCCGGTGAAGACGGGCTGGCGTGCGTCCGGCCATGGATTGCGGAAGCCGCCGCCAGGGGTGTGGTGGTCCATCGGCATGGTGCCGAAATGTAAACGGACCCGACAGGCTACCTGTCTCCAATTGCAGCCCCATGTCCCGGGGGCTACAATCCGTCAGTCAAGCACATGCCCATTGCTTCTATCGGGAGGACAGCCATGAAACGTGGCATACTGACTGTAGCAAGCGCTCTGGTGTTGTTTGCGCCGGCGTCGGCGCTGGCCCAGATCGCGCAGGAAGAAGTCGACCTCGCAATCATCCAGCAGATTCGCGAAGAGGGCTTCGAGCGCTCGCAGCTCATCGAGACTATCCGTTACCTGACCGAGGTCATTGGACCGCGGCTTACGGGTTCTCCCGGGATGATGGAGGCGAACGAGTGGACCGCGAGCAAGATGCGCGAGTGGGGCTTCGAGAACGTCGTGATCGAGCCGTGGGGCGAGTTCGGCCGGGGTTGGGAGTCGGTTTCCTACGCCGGTAGGATCGTCACGCCGTTCACCCAGCCGTTGCATGCGCATCCGGTTGGGTGGACCGGCAGCACCAGCGGAACGATCACCGGACAAGCCGTGATCATCCAGGCCGATTCCGCTGCCGATCTGGAGAAGTACCGTGGTCAACTGCGCAACGCCATCGTACTCTCGGCACCTCCCCCAAACGTCGAGCCTGAGTGGGAGTGGCAGGAGCGGCGCACGCCAGCCGATGAACTCTTTGCGCAGCCCGAAGTCGCCGATCCAGAGGCACGTGCCCGCCGGGCGGCGGAAATGGCCGAGCAGCGCGAGCAAATGATGGCGCGGTACCGCCAGATGCGTGAGGTACGGGCAGCGATGAGTGGGATGCTCCGGGAGGAGGGGGTCGCCGTTGTCTTGTCGCCCTCTTCGCGGAACTATGGGATGATCCGGGGTGGCGGCAACAACGCGGGACGGAATGCCGATCAGCCCGATCCACTCCCCGAACTCGTGGTGATCCGCGAGCAGTACAACATGATCTACCGCAACGTCGAGGCTGGCATTCCGGTGGAGTTGGAGATCAACGTCCAGAACGAGTTCTTCGACGACGACCTCCAAGAGTACAACATGTTGGCCGATTTCCCCGGCACGGACAAAGCGGACGAACTCGTGATGCTCGGTGGCCACCTGGATTCCTGGCACTACGGAACGGGGGCAGCCGACAACGCTGCCGGTTGCGTGGTGATGATGGAAGCCATGCGGATTCTCAAAGCGATCGGCGTGCAGCCGCGCCGCACGATTCGCATCGGACTGTGGAGCGGGGAAGAGCAGGGGCTCCTTGGGTCCCGCAACTGGGTCCAGAACCACCCGGAGCTGCACGACAAGATCTCGGCTTACGTGAACTTCGACAACGGCACCGGCAAGATCCGAGGGATCTGGAGCCAGATGAACGAAGGCGCGGTGCCGATCTTCGAGCAGATCCTCTGGCCGTTCCGCGACCTCGGCGTCGTCGCCGTGAGGCACGGCAACACGGGTGGCACCGACCACTTGGCCTTTGATGGAGCGGGCATCCCGGGATTCAACTTTATCCAGGATCCCATTGAGTATGGCATCCGCACGCACCACACCTACGTGGATACGTTCGACGGGTTGATGCTGGATGACCTGCAGCAAGCGGCGGTGGTAGTGGCGGCAACGGTCTACCAACTCGCCATGCGTGAGGAGATGGTGCCGCGGAAGCAGCCGCGACCGGCGACGAACTAGAGAAGGGCGGTAAGGCGGTCAGGGGCGGTCGGTGGCGGTCAGCACCGGCCGCCCCTAAGTATCCCTTCATGGTCCATTTACCACCTGAATACCCCTCAGCCAGTTACTCTCCTGGGGTGCTTCTTGGAGGCAGTCGTATCTGTGACGTTCCCGGTTGTCTGACATGATGAGCTTCTTGCGTAACACCCGGGGGCGTTCTGACGAGCCGGAGCTGACGGATGGTGGTGCTGCCGTGAGCGCGCCGGCCAGGGACACGACCATCCTCGTCGGCAACCCCAACGTCGGCAAGAGCCTCCTCTTCAAGAACCTCACGAGCCGCTACGTCACGGTCTCCAACATCCCGGGCACGACGGTGGAGATCGTGCGGGCGAGAGCCAACTTCGACGGGCGTCGCATTGAGATCGTCGATACTCCCGGGATCAACGACTTCACACCCCACAGCGACGACGCTCGCGTCACTCGCAAGGTCCTCGAGGAGAACGCCAACGCCACCGTCGTGCAGGTGGCCGATGCCAAGAACCTGAGGCGCGCATTACTCCTGACACTGCAGCTGTCCGATCTGCAGCGGCCGACGGTGCTCGTGCTCAACATGTTCGACGAACTCGAGAAGCGCGGTGGCAAGATCGACATCGACCGGCTGAGCGCGATCCTCGGCGTTCCGGTCGTGGCCACCGTGGCTCCGGCCAACCGCGGTACCAAGGAGCTTGTCGAGGCCCTGCCAAAGGCGAGGCCGTTGCGTCGGTTTCCGGATCTCGAGGGTGAGGGCCACACGGATTACGCGCGGAACCGCGTGCTGCTGGACAAGGTGAACGAGATTCTCTCGGAGACGTACTCGGTCTCGCAGCCGCTCAATCCGTCGTTCAGCGTGCGGCTGGGCTTCTGGGCGATGCACCCGGTCCGAGGCCTTGGATTTCTCGCGGTGGTGCTCTTCGCGGTGTTCTGGTTCGTGGGGCTCTTCGGCGCCGGCACGCTCGTCGAGATGCTCGAGGTGGGGGCGTTCCACCAACGCATCAACCCGTTGCTGATCAACACGGCAGATGCGGTCTTCTCGTTCCCTCACGAACATCAGGTGGAGTCGGTTCCACTGTCGGCATCTATCCCAGTCACGCCGGTGCACAACGTCGAGCTGATCACACTCGAGCGGTCGGTTGTCGGTACGGCGTACGCGATTTCGGATGGCACCGACCTCTCGGTGTTCCAGGAGATCAAGCGGTTTTTCCATGATCTACTGGTGGGGCAATACGGCACGCTGACAATGGCGCTGAGCTATGCCCTGGCCATCGTGCTCCCGATTGTTACGACGTTCTTTTTCGTCTTCGGCATGCTCGAGGATTCCGGCTACTTCCCACGCATGGCCATCCTGATGAACAAGGTCTTCCGGATCATGGGGCTCAACGGCAAAGCCGTGCTGCCGATGATCCTGGGCCTGGGCTGTGACACGATGGCCACCATGACGACGAGGATCCTCGAGACGCGCAAGGAACGTCTGGTCACGACCATGCTGTTGGCCTTGGCGGTCCCATGCTCGGCACAGCTCGGCGTGCTGTTGGCGCTCATGGCGACCCTCCACCCGGCTGGAGCCCTCGTCTGGGTTGGCATTGTGGTCGGAGTGATCTTTCTGGTGGGCTGGCTCACGTCACGAGTTGTGGGGGGAGAAGGCAGCGACTTCATTCTGGAGATTCCGCCGATGCGGCGGCCGCAGCTGTCCAATGTGCTCGTGAAGACGGCGAGCCGTCTCAACTGGTATCTGAAGGAAGTGATCCCGCTCTTTGTGATCGGGACGGCCGTGCTGTTTTTCATGGATGCGCTCCACGTGCTCAACCTGATTGCCCGGCTCATGGAGCCGTTGGTGTCTGGGTGGTTGGGTTTGCCGCAGCAATTGGCGAACGCATTCCTCATCGGATTCATGCGACGGGACTTCGGTGCGGTCTACATCTTGGATGCGGCAACCGGGCCCACACCCGAGTTGTCGGGGCATCAGATCCTCGTTGCGATGGTCACGATCACCCTGTTCATGCCGTGCTTCGCGAACTTCCTCATGATCGCCAAGGAACACGGAATGAAGGTGGCTTGGCGGATGGCGGCGTTTATCTTCCCGTTCGCGTTTCTCGTGGGAGGCGCAGTGAACCATATCGGTCGATGGCTGACGAGTACCTGACCTGTCCGTTCTGCGGATTCGAGTTCGCCAAGAACGACACCCTGTGCCAGCACGGTTGTCCGTTGTCACCGATGTGCGGGCTCATGCGATGCCCCAGCTGCCAGTACGAATTCGCTGACAAACCGCGCGCAATCTCCTGGCTGGGCAGCGTTCTGCAGAAGCGCCGCAGAGCACCTCAGGACCTCCCTGCGCATCTCGTGAGCGTCCGAGATCTCAAGCGGGGTGAGCAGGCACGCGTCCTGTGCCTGGGAGGAGGAACGAGCACGCGTCACAACAACCTGGCCGTCTTCGGCGTCGTTCCCGGTGCCGAGATCCAGCTGATTCAGCAGCGTCCCGCACCGGTCGTGCGAGTCGGTGAGACCGAGCTGGCACTCGACGCGGCCATTGCAGAGGAGATCTTGGTCGAGCGGTTGGAAACCGACCAGCCGTAGGCTGACCAAAGTCGTCGTTCATTCGATCTTCATAGTTTCTTGGTTTCCTAGACGTTAAACGGTTCTGGAGATACTGTTTACGGGAACATCATGGTGAGGTTACTGATGCGCCGAACACGTGCCTGGATCGGGGTGCCGCTTCTGCTGGTTTGGACGGTCGGCTGCGGTGAGGCTGTGCCGTCCGGTGGGGACGCGACCACGTCCCAACAGACTGCTACGACCGACGATCTCATAACGGCATCGGCAAGGGTGTCCCTTCCGCCCGCTGGAACTGCCCCGTCGGATCTGCCGGATCCGAACTCCGAGGGCGCACAGTTTCTACGACAGTACTGCACCGCGTGTCATGCGCTGCCCAGTCCCGCCACGCACTCAGCAACGGACTGGCCAGTCGTTCTGCGACGCATGTGGCTCCGGACCGAAGGCGTGGCCGAGGAGTACAACCTGCCGGTTCCCGATCCGAGGGAGCGCGTAGTCATACTGGACTATGTCTTGGAGCATGCGCTGGTCGTGAGGCGGGCAGAGCTTCCCGCTGGACCAGGGCGCAACCTGTTCGCCGCGAACTGTGCCCGGTGCCACGAGTTACCAGATCCGAGTCAGCACTCTTCCAACGACTGGCCGGCTGTGGTGATCCGGATGCGCCAGCACATGGTGCAGATGCTGGGGCAGTCACCGCAACAGAGTGACGTGCAGGAGGTCATCTTGTATTTGGAGAGAGTGTCGAGTACGCCCTAGCAGTGCAACAGTGCTATGGAACGAACGGCCGGCCTCAGGAGGTCGGCCGTTTTGCGTTAGTCCGGACAGGTCAGACGTTTGGCCATGGTGGCCGCACGACGTCCGAGGCCACGCGCCTTGGCCAGGAACTGCTCGGCCACTTTGCCGTCGGTGGAGATGAACGGTTCCTCCTCCGTGAACGCCGACGCCCCAAAGGCACTCCACCAGTCGGGTCCACCGACCACGACCATACCCTGTATGAGCATGGCCCTGAGGATGCCGGTGAGAGCTGCCTCCTCCCCCGCCGAAAACCCGCCAGCAGTGACAAACGCTGCACCGAGCTTGTCGCGCATCTCTCCCTGCAAGAACGGCCAGTGGTTCATGAATTCCAGAACCGGAGGAGCGACGTTTGCGTTGTACACGGGACTGCCGACGATAACGGCCTCGGCCTCGAGGAGATGTGCGGTCGAAGTGGAGTCTATTGGGAGGAGGGTGACGCGAGCACCCTCGACTGACTGCGCACCCACCGTGACGGACCGGGCCATGGCCTCGGTGCGACCGGTGAGGCTGTAGTAGGTAACGAGCACGTCGGTCGTGCATTGCGCAGCCAGAGACCCGACGAGGGCATGACTGGCGAGAACGAGTGCGAAGCAGGTACGGAACATGAAATCTCCCGGATCAGGCAGGAGTCGCAGGAGGAGTGTGTTGCCGCATAGCCTCCCTCACGGTGTTGCAGTGTATCTCGATGGTGTCGTCGGTGTGACGTGCGTACCCACCGGCGAGTGCGACAGCGACGGGTATACCGAATGCAGAGAGCATTCTGAATATGGTCTCGTCGCGACGCCGCAGCCCGTCCATCGTTAGTCCCAGACCTCCGAGCTGGTCCTCCCTGTAGGGGTCGGCGCCGGCTAGGTAGAAGGCAAGATCAGGCTTCTGCTGCTCGACGATCTGTGGAAGATGCTGTTCGAGGAGGGCCACGTACTCATCGTCTCCCGTGCCGTCATGCAGCCCCAGATCGAGATCACTCGGCGGCTTCCATGCTGGGTAGTTCCGTTCCTGATGCATCGAGAGCGTAAACACGGCAGGGTCGCCCGAGAAGATCGCTGCGGTGCCGTTGCCGTGGTGGACATCGCAGTCGATCACGACAGCTCGCTCGATCTCTTGGGACTCCATCAACGCCTTGATGGCAATGGCAACGTCGTTGATTAGGCAGAACCCTTCGCCGTGATCGGAGAACGCGTGATGGAAGCCGCCCCCGAGGTGTACGGCCGAGCCACGATCGAGTGCGAGGCGGCCCGTATCGATCGATCCACCAGCACACAACCACATCGCTTCCTTCAGCTCCGGAGAGAACGGTACCTCGAGCGTGAGCAATTCCGGAGTGGAGAAGCGTCCCGTCTGCATCTTCTCGACGTAGCTTGTCGTGTGTACGAGTGCCACATCGGCATCCCTCGCACCCTGAGGCGTGACGAAATCTCCCGCGGCCACCGTGCCTTCCTCGATCAACCGCTCCCGGATGAGCCGGTACTTGGCCGTCGGGAACACATGTGCTCCGATGTCGACCTCGTAGGCGGGATGGTGGACGACGGGGACTCGGTCAGTCATCGGTTGTCAGTCGTCAGTCGTCGGTGGCGGCCGAAGTCGACCGTTTCCCAATGCGAGTGCCTGATGATGAGATGCCTGATGACTGAGAACTGACAACCGATCACTCGTAAGTCCAGCTCTCCCCAGACACCATGATCTTCACCTCGATCCCCTTTGGCTCGAAGCCCGCGGCATCGGGGGCAAGGAGGGGCCAGGTCGCGTAGTGGATGGGTACGGCGACCTTTGGCTTGATCATCTCAGCGGCCATGGTGCCCAACTCAGGGCCCATCGTGAAGCGGTCGCCGACCGGGATCAGCGCGATATCCGGCTTGTAGATCTCACCGAGGAGCTTCATGTCGCCGAACAGCGCCGTGTCACCCAAGTGGTAGACGGTCTTCCCACCGATGTGCACGACGACCCCGCAGGGCATCCCCATGTACTGCCCGTTGTACGACGACGAGTGAAAGGCCTGTGTGAAGGCTACCCATCCGAACGGCCCGTTGATCTTGCCACCGGGGTTTCCCGGCTCACACGTGAGTCCCTGCTCGCCCAAGTACTCGCAGATCTCGAACGCGGCGTACACAGTGGCGTTGTTTGCCTTCGCGATGGCGACCGTGTCCCCGAAATGATCGGCGTGTCCGTGTGTGAGCACGATGGACTGGCAGTGCACGTCCTCGGGCATGATGGTTGCCACTGGGTTACCCGTGAGAAACGGATCGATGGCCACCGCATGAGCCCCGTCACTGAGAAGGAAACCGGAGTGTCCAAAGAATGTCAGCGTGATTCCCATGGGAGTCTCCTCCGCCCGTTCGGTGTGGTCGGATGTCGTGGTACGCCGTTCAACCTGATCTTAACCACGCGACAGCTCCCGTCCATAGTGCCGCAGAGTGCAACGATCTTTTGCAATTCCGACGATTCCTAGCCAAATTGCTTCAATTCCAAACCAAGCGAAGGGGGGTAGGATGAAAGGCCGCTGGCGTGGCCTCGCATCGGTGATGGGCTCCTCATGACGCCGGTCATCGCCGTAGCGCTCCTCGCACTCGTTGTCAGCGCGACCTGGTCGGTCGTGCTCGCCATTCGCACTCGGGATCTCCATCTCCGCCTCCTGGCGGGTCTCCTGGTTGCTATCTCCGTTGGCCATATCGGGCTGATTCTCGAGAAACTGACCTCACCTGGGTTCCTCGTAGAGTTTCGAGTCGACGAAGTAACGACCCTCGGGACTGCCTTCGCCGTGCTCCTCACGGTCATCGTGGTCGACTTGGTCGGCATTCGACACCGCCAGGTTGCCAAGGAGTACGGGATCGAGAAGGCGTACCTGGCCGAGCTGTTCGAGAGCTCCCCGGAGGCCATCGTCTTGATCGATAACGACGGCAAGGTGATGCGGATCAACCAACCGTTCACCGACCTGTTCGGCTATGAGCCGGACGAGATCGTTGGGAAGGAACTCGACGAGTTGCTGGCGACGGGTGAGTATCGGGATGAGGCACGGGAGCTCACCAAGCGGGTCGCCATCGGCGACAAGGTGAGCACGGAGACGGTCCGGAGAAAGAAGAACGGCATCCTCGTCGGCGTCAGTATCATTGGTGCCCCAGTACAACTTGCTGGTGGGCAGATCGCCGTCTTCGGCATCTATCGAGACGTCACGACACGGAAGCGGATGGAGCGTGAACTCTTACGCCTCCAGAAAGCCGTGGAGACGACTCAGTTGGGTGTGACGGTTACCGATCAAGAGGGCAAGATCCTCTACACCAACCCTGCCGAAGCCGAGATGCACGGGTGGAGCGTGGATGACTTGGTCGGCAAGGACGTGCGGGTGTTCGCGGCAGAGACTGGTCCCAAACAGCTCGATCGGGATCAACTCCGGGCAGTGTCTAGCTGGCGCCGAGAGGCGGTGAATCGACGCAAGGACGGTACGGTCTTCCCGGTCAATCTGATGTCGGATGTCGTGCGCGATGCGGAGGGACACATCCTTGGCATCGTCACGACATGTGAAGACATAGGCCGGCGAAAGGAGGCCGAGAAGGCCCTGCGGGCGAGCGAGGAGCGGTACGCGCTCGCTGCACGCGGTGCCAACGATGGCCTGTGGGACTGGGAGGTCCAATCGGGGTCGGCGTACTTCTCCGATCGCTGGAAGTCCATCCTCGGATACACCGAGGGTGAGGTGACCGACAATGTCGAAGCCTGGCTGAGTCGCGTACATCCCGAGGATTTCGAGCGAGTGCAAAGCGAGTTGGATGCTCATTTCCGAGGGGAATCCGAGCAGTTCGAGAACGAGCATCGTGTGCGGCACAAGGACGGCAGTTTCCACTGGGTTTTGATGCGTGGCCTGGCCATCAGGGATGCTGGAGGGCACCCGCAGCGCATGGCGGGCTCTCTCACGGATATCTCTTCCCGGAAGACCGTTGAAGAGCAGCTTGCCAAGGACGCGCTGTACGATCCACTGACGGGCCTTCCCAATCGTGCGTTCTTCACAAATCTGCTCGAGCGTTCTGTGCGTCGAGTGCGTCGCCGCGACGAGTACAAGTTTGCGTTGCTGTTCATGGATCTCGATCGCTTCAAACTCGTGAACGACAGCCTCGGTCACGAAACCGGCGATGAGCTGCTCGTCGGCGTTGCCGAGCGCCTCGAGCGTTGTCTGCGGCCGGGTGACGTCGTGGCTCGATTGGCTGGAGACGAATTCTGCATTCTGGTCGACGCCATCACCGATGCGCGTGACGCGTTCCATGTGGCCGAACGTGTCCAGGAGGAACTCAAGACCCCGTTCATCTTGAATGGTCACCGCATCTTCGCCAGTGCCAGCATCGGGATCGCGTCGAGCGACGACTACACCGGTGATCCGGAGAACCTGTTGCGCGATGCGGACACGGCGATGTACCGAGCAAAAGCGCGGGGGCGGGCACGTGTCGAAGTGTTCGACAAGGCGATGCACGCCCGAGCCATGAAGGTGCTCGAGCTCGAGAGTGACCTGCGTACCGCACTCGAAAACGGAGAGTTTCGCTTGGTGTATCTCCCGGTGGTCTCACTGGAGTCGGGAGAGATCAAGGGGCTCGAGGCACTGCTCAGGTGGGAGCATCCGGAACGTGGACTCGTGCCGCCCGCCGAGTTCGTGCCGGCGGCGGAGGAGACGGGCGTCATCATGCCTCTCGGCCTGTGGGTGCTCGAGCAAGCGTGCTTGCAGATGGCGGAGTGGAAGAGCCGCTTCGCGGAGCACGACGAACTCACGATCAGCGTCAACCTCTCAGCCAAGCAACTCCAACAGGCCGATCTCGTCGAGCAGGTGGCTGCCGTCCTCCAGAAGTCGGGGATCGAACCAAGTCGGCTCAAGCTCGAGGTGACCGAGACGGTGCTCATGGACGATTTAGACTACAGCACCTCGGTCGTCCAGAAGCTCAACGAGCTCGGGATCCAGGTACAGATTGATGACTTCGGAACGGGGTACTCATCCCTGTCGTATTTGAACCGGCTGCACATCGATACGCTCAAGATCGATCGCTCGTTCATCAATTCGCTCGGGGAATCCGGAGAACGTTCAGTAGTCGTCCAAGCCATCATTCGGCTCGCACGAGAACTCGGCATCAATGTCATTGCCGAAGGTGTCGAGACCTCGGAGCAGCTGAACAGCCTCCGTTCGTTGGAATGTGGGCACGGGCAGGGATTCCTGTTCTCGCAGCCAGTGAGCGCCGAGGGGGTCGCCCTACTTCTCTCGAGACAACGCTTCGGCGGTTGATGCTGCCGTTCGACGTCCTCACCTTTGATTGCTACGGTACACTGATCGACTGGGACGGCGGCATATCAGGTGCCATTCTCCAGGCGGCAGCGGAGCATGGTGTTCAACTCCAACGCGAAGAGATCCTCACGACCTTTGCCCAAGTCGAGCCAGTCATTCAGGCTCGGGCGTTCCAGTCTTATCGGAGTGTACTCACGGACGCTGCCGTCGAGACTGCCAGGCAGCTCGGATGGGATATCGGTCGCGAGGCGGCGACGTTCCTGCCGGACAGTCTGCCTTCGTGGTCTCCGTTCGATGACACCAACGGTGTCCTGGATTGGTTTGCCGAGCATGGCCTGACACTCGGCATTCTCTCCAATGTCGATGACGACCTCCTCGCTGGGACACGGCGTCACTTCGAGGCAGAGTTCGACGTGATCGTGACGGCTCAGCAGGTCGGTTCGTACAAGCCGGCACACGGGCATTTCCGGCGCGCTGCCGAGATCATCGGCGAGCGACGATGGCTCCACGTGGCCCAGAGCTACTTCCATGACATCGAGCCGGCGTTCGATTTGGGTATCCCGTCAGTGTGGGTGAATCGGAAGAACGAACGACCGAGTGGAGAGGCGCGACCGGCGGGCGAAGTGAGAGATCTCTGGGCGTTGGTGGAGTGGCTGTCGAAGACTGAATTCTGAATGCTGTAGCAGTTGAACGTCCAACGTCCAACACTCAACGACTCACTACTGACTACCTACTACCATGGGTCACGCCCCAAAGAAGAAACGCCTCCTGCGAGTAGCCAAACCTGCAGTCGCCGACGACGGCAGACTACGCTGTGCCTGGCCGCTGTCCAACCCACTCATGGTTGCGTACCACGACGAGGAGTGGGGTGTCCCGCTGCACGACGATCGCATGCTGTTCGAGTACATCGTGCTGGATGCATTCCAAGCGGGGTTGAGTTGGGCGATCGTCCTCAACAAGCGCGAAGGCTTTCGAAAGGCTCTTGCCGGCTTCGATCCGCAAAGGATCGCCCGGTTTGCCGAGCGGGATGTCGAGCGATTGGTTGCTGATACCAGCATCATCCGCAACCGGCAGAAGATCATGGCAGCCGTGACC
>Ga0255055_10001941_pt1 | contig 14732 bp, 9 predicted proteins | sample JV7_2_27_MG_FD_188633 | JGI IMG/M metagenome (GOLD analysis project Ga0255055, IMG submission 188633) | Seawater microbial communities from Jervis Inlet, British Columbia, Canada - JV7_2_27 | ecosystem: Environmental > Aquatic > Marine > Inlet | place: Canada: British Columbia | collected...
ATACAATACTGATATTGAGACTCCACACTATCCCTGGGCAAGTGATTTTATTAATGGCCCGATTAAATCTTACTCCATCTCACCGGTCTTTGACGGGAGGGGGATTATTGAACTTGCTGAACGGCTGGACTTAGATATGGAAGTGACAACCATCGGAAGGAGCTCGGGCGCAGAAAAATGGGGGTTCGGGGATTTTTATAACCGAAGAAGTCCGGGATACACTGGAGATAGAAACACATTTAATCTCGCGCACAGATATATCGCAGAAGACTTAATATTTAATCCCGATTTTGATGTAATCATCTGGCCAGGATTACATAAATGGGATACCTACCCCGAACAAATCAGAAATGCGATTATGGACAGGGTGAAAAGCGGAACAGGTTTGCTTCTGCTGTATCCAATCAGCGATGAAAACAATTCTGACCTCTGGGATATTTCTCCTATAAATTGAACCAGGCTAGTGAATCTTCGCTCCTGAAGATCAGAAAACTGTTTGCCAGGGAAAACCTTGAATCCAGTATCCTTTTAACAACAGGCAACGGTGATCCAGCCAACGGAGTTGAAAAATATTCATTTTCAGTACAGCGCAGTTCAGCCAGGTTATTAGGATTGCTTCCTGGAAAAACCGGTGAAGATGAAGAAATCAATCTGCATCTCGACCAATCTGTTCATTTGTACGATATCCGGAATAAGAAATACCTGGGCGAAGGGAATGATTTTAAAATCAAGGTTAAAACCTCTGTTCCGGAACTCTTCGGCCTTGTCCAGGGTAAAATCCACGACATTGAAGTTGAGGCTCCATCAACCTTAACCCGGGGAGAGACAATGAGGATAGATTTTAATATTGCCGGGGAAGGAAGTGCTGATCTGAGATCGGTGGTCCGGGTTGATGTATTTGATCCGGAAGGAGATTATAGGCTTTATTACAGTGATAATTGCGAGGTAATCAATGGTTCCGGAACCCATAGTTTTATTAACGCCTTGAACGATTTGCCAGGCCAATGGAAAATTAAACTGACTGAAGTAATCAGTGGGGTGAAAAAGGAAATTACGGTCAGTTTGATCGCTGAGAAGTAACGATATCTTCCAGGGCATTTTCATCACCTGTAGCCGGACCATGCCATACGCCACCACCAAAGGTGATGATATAAATTTTATCCGGATCCATCGGATCCGGCTGAACCCTTTTACCCCATTTAAAATTATAGCCTTTGATCCGGAGCCAGGTCCTTCCCTTATCATCAGACCTGTAGGCTGAAGAATTAAATCCTGCTGCATACAATGTACCACTCCCCGGATCAATAGTCAGATCATGAATGTGCTGGTCATGTGTAAGTACCGGCGTCCATGAAGCACCATCATCCTCAGACAGATAAATACCTCCACCCTTATTGGATGAGAACCTGTCTTCCCCGTATCTTCCCCAGGCAGACATGAGTATATGATCCGGGTTATCAGGATCAACAATTAAGCTTGTCGGCCCATTTACACCTTCAGGCATGTTCATTTTCACCCAGGACTCGGATCCATTGGAGGAGCGGTACAAAGCACCATCCCGGTCATTGCCTATGCTGCCATCATCACTTTTCCTGAAAACAACAAGGAACAGTTCACCATCATCTCTGCGGGTAAGGCGCCAGGCTGCCGGCTGGGACTCTTCAATGCCCTTGTTTTTCTGCCGCCAGGAAACCCCTCCATCTTCGGATTTATACACCCCTTTGCCGAATGCGCAAACGTAAAGTGTTCTTTTCTCAGGATCACTCTCCGGGTCCATTATCATATGAGTGGCAGCAGATTCGCCCATATCCTTGCTGGTCACCTGCCAGGTTTTTCCTCCTGTATTACTTATTAAAACTCCTCCCTGATAATCTGACATATTCATCCGTCTCCACATTTTTGGTCTTGGCAGGTCGTGGTTTCTGCTCATTAATGCCCACACCTTACCTTTTTTTTCAGGGTCGAAAATGAGCCAGTAGGTTGAGTTAACCCAATATCTTGGAACACCATTGTTAACAGTGGCACTGGTCCAGCTTTTTCCACCATCAAAGCTTTCCATCAATCCGGTATCAGTATCCGCTAAAAATACATGCAATGGATCGAAGGGATCAAATGCCACCATATACCCAGTAGTAACCTGAAGCCCCCTGGACATCCAGCCACCACCTTCTAACTTATTGGTGTAGACCTGTTGCCAGGTATCGCCGCCATTGGTAGTTTTGATGGTACGGCCAAAGTCGGTAGCGAAGCATATATCGGGATCATGGTCTGCTACCCCCATATGAAAAGGATTTTCTCCCCACCCCGGACCGAACCTTTCATCCAGCCATCCTGATTCCCGATTGGGTGAGACAATCCCATTTCCACTTACATTCATGTCATTCCATACCAGTTGCCAGGTATCCCCGGAATCACTGCTTTTTGCCACTCCAATGCCAACTGAATCTTTGCCAAAAATGAGCCCGGCATAAGAAATGTATATGGTTTCCGGATGGTAATAACTTACTGCAATACTTCTGAATTCAGGATCTCTCGCTCCCTCAGTTTTGTTTCCAACCAGGTCTTTTTCCAAACGGTCCCAGCTTTCCCCTCCATCAATGGTTTTATAAATCCCTGATGCTATGCTGTTACCCTGTGGGTTGAAATAGGATTTACCTGAGATAGCATAGATAACATGTTGTCGGGCTTTAATATCAACACCATCAACATAATGGTTGATTGACTCAGCCTGATCAGGCAGATTGGCCTTGCTCCACTCACCATCTTTTCGTACCTGTATGTTATTCTTACCCGTCACATAAAGTGTTCTGTTTGCAAAAGGAGAAGTGGCATCCAGAAGAATATTATTTGCCTCAAACTCAAAGATGGTTTCTTCCTTCCAGGTTACTCCGGCGTCTTTCGATACCAGCAACATTTGAGATGATTTTGTATGTATTTTTCCCGTTTTCTCAATAAGCAGAAATAGTTTCTCCGAATTATCCGGATCAATAACTAATTTTTTTATCCTGGTTATCATACTGTCCCTGGTCACCACTACTTCCGATGCATGATCGCCCCTCGTGTTGATGGCCATAATATTTTCCGGGGCAGGATAAAGTGTAATCCAAGTATTGCCCCGGTCTCCGCTTCGAAAGAGCCTGGTAGAAGTTCCTGCATAAACGAGATCACTATTTCCCGGGTCAAATACAAAAAACCTGCTTACTCCCTTCAGGTTAAACATGCGCCATTTCCTTCCACCATCATAGGTGACATACGAACCTGTCATGTCACAGGCCACAAAAACATGATCGGGATCAGCCGGATTAATGGCCGGATTAAACATGGCGCCTCCTCCTCCCGGGCCTATAAATCCCCATAGATCATTTCTGCCATTGATATTGGATTCATTTACAGCTTGATCTATGTTATTGTTTGAGCGATTGCAACAGGATATCAGAACTGCCACTGGTAAGGCAAGGCAGAGTAGTTTGTAGGAAATGTTCATAGCTTAGTTTATTGGTTTAGTTTAAGATCAATCAACAACAGGAGTTCCATGCCAGACACTTGAACCAAATGTAGTGAAATCCCCATATCATTGCACAAGTCCCAAACTCTCCTTATTTTGTACAAAAAATTATTTACTAATATGAACAAGTCATGAACAAACTCTTCACCATTTTTTCATTTTTATTGCTGGCAGCCTGTAATCCTGCTTCTGAAAAAAAGAGTGATTCACAGGATGAATCTAAAACCCACGCCCTTTCAGCCATAAAAGTCCCAGTTTACGCCTGGATGGGTGGGCCCGGACGTGCTACTGACAAAGAGATCAAGGCGAACTTCATGGACCTGAAAAACAAGGGCATTATTGGTCTCATGTACAATGGCGGCCATGATCCGGAAACCTACAAACGGGTTGGCGGGATCGCAAAAAAGGCAGGATTGGAATTCCACACCTGGATCCCAGCGATGATACAGGCTGAAAATCCAAAACTGGACCCGGAATTATATGCCACAAATGGCCTGGGTGAATCCGCTTTTACAAAACCTGCCTATGTAGATTATTATAAATTTCTATGCCCCAACCGCGAGGAAGTATACCAGTTTCTTGCCGGATTATATGGCAGCATTGCAGATCTTCCTGAAGTTGATGGCATTCATCTCGATTATATCAGATACCCCGATGTGATCCTGGCTGAAGGGCTCTGGGCAAAATACAACCTGGTGATGGACCGCGAATACCCCCAATTCGATTATTGTTACTGTGATCATTGCGTGAATGGATTCAAAGAAAAGACAGGAATGGATATCAAATCCGTGGAGGATCCTTCACAGGTGGAGGAATGGAAACAATACCGCTATGATCTGATCACCAATATCGTAAACCGGTTAGCGGAAATGGTCCACGCCAAAGGTAAAGAGATCAACGCCGCCGTATTCCCCGGTCCGAATTCCATTGCCAAAAAAATCGTCCGACAGGAGTGGGACAAGTGGAATATAGATGCATTCTATCCTATGAATTACAATGATTTTTATCTGAAAGGTACAAAATGGATTGGCGAGGTCAGTAATGAAGGAGTTACTGCCATCAACAACCGGAAACCATTGTACAGTGGTCTTTTTATCTGCCCGAGACCTGAGAGCAAGACCGATGAACCAGATCCTGAAGGGCATGGTCTGATTCCTGAAGAACTGGAAGATGCCATCCGTGAATCTATGGAAAATGGAGCAGCCGGAGTATGTTTGTTCACTCCGGGCAGGATGACGGGTGAACATTGGAAAGTATTTGAAACCGCCATCCGGAAAGACTTTACGAAATAGTGCCAAATGCTCTTTATTCAATTTACAGGATTTAAATTTTTCGCAAAATCTTTTACCTTGCAAATCAAATAAAATCATTTTGATCATGAATCATGAATATGTAAACCGTGTAGTAGATCTGACAGATCCTGGAAAAAATGTTATTTATAACATGTCCCGGGAGGAAGCCATTGAATTGATCAAAACAGGTAATGCCAGGGCAGCACGAAAGATTGATGGGCAATTTGCCCTGGTGGCGCAGGAAGGGAAAAAGATACACCTGGCAAGATCCATCGGGCGCCCCCTGCGCTTTTTCATTGCGAAATTAAAGGACGGACCATGCCTCGTGCTTGCTGAGCGCATTGACCAGATCCACACTTATCTTAAACAGGAAGGACTGGAGGACCAGTTTCACCCCTCCTATACAAGGATGGCTCCTGCCCACCATGTTACAAGCATTGAATTACTGGGCTGTCCGGATCCAAGTCCGGTTTACAGACGTTTTTTTACGCCGGAACGGAACAGATTAAAAAATACAGATGTGGAGAGCATAGGCAGGAAATATATTGGAGTTTTATATGAAGAAATTAAAAAATGGCTGAAGTTCAGGGCAAAAACAGGACCCATTGGGGTCACTTTTTCTGCCGGTATTGACAGCGGTTCAGTGTTTGTACTGACTTATCATGCCCTGTTGGAGCTTGGTGAAAGCCCTTCGAGGTTAAAAGCGTTTACCCTGAGTGTGGATAGCAAGGGCGAAGATCTGAAACAGGCCCGGGAGTTCCTGAAAACCCTGAGTCTGGAGCTTTTTCTCGAACCGATTGAAATTAAATCATCAGCGTTGAACTGGAAGAAAACCATAAAGATTGTTGAGGATTACAAACCGCTGGATATACAGGCTGCCACAATGAATTTAGCAGTACTCGAAGGTATCCGCTCCCGTTATCCAGACTGGAAGTATATCATTGATGGTGACGGTGGTGATGAAAATCTTAAGGATTACCCGATTGAAGAAAATCCCGAATTGACCATCCGGAGTGTACTGAATAATTTAATGTTATATCATGAGGGCTGGGGTGTAGATAAAATGAAACACTCGCTGACCTATTCCGGTGGATTGAGCAGGGGATATATGCGTACCTACACACCAGCGGACTGCCTGGGCTTTGAAGCTTTTAGTCCCTATACCCTGGAAAATGTTATTGAAATAGCCGAAGGCATACCATTTATTGAACTAACGGCATGGGATCATGAAAAACTCTATGAACTCAAAGGCAAAGTAGTATCAAGTGGTGTTAAAGCCGTTACAGGAATGGAAATGCCGGTTTTCACGAAAAGGCGTTTTCAGCATGGTGTGAGCTCCATGGATACTTTTAAGGAGCATTTCCCTGAAAAAGAAATCGACTACCGAAAGGAATTCCTGGCGATCTATGAGTAGATTTGCAAACTTTTCCATTGACAGTCAATGGCTTATGTCTCATCGGGGGAAAAAGAATGCAGTTGATCCTTACCAGCCTTATGGATTCTTCGCGGAAAAAGAACGTGCCGGGTCCGGACTCATAGAAGATGTCTCAACCATCCTGTTAACGAATATTGAATGCCCATTCCGGTGCCTGATGTGTGATCTCTGGAAAAACACAACAGATAAGCCTGTCCCGCCTGGAGCCATTCCGGAGCAAATCAAATTTGCACTGTCCAGATTACCACCGGCAAAGCATTTAAAGCTTTACAACTGTGGCAGTTTTTTTGATAACAGGGCCATACCTGAGAGTGACTACCAGGAAATTGCCTCGCTGATAGAAAATTTTGCTACTGTTACAGTAGAAAGCCATCCCGTCTTCATAAATAAGAACAGCCTGTATTTCCAGGATCTTATTAAACCAGCCTTACAGGTAGCCATAGGACTTGAAACGGTACACCCGGATATACTTACACGGCTTAACAAGAAGATGGACCTGGCTGACTTCGGGCAATCCGTCACCTACCTGGCTGCTCATGGGATCTCAAGCCGGGCATTCATCCTGCTTCGCCCTCCCTTTCTATCTGAACCGGAAGGCATCCTTTGGGCCAAAAAGTCAATTGATACTGCTTTTAGCGTGGGCGTTGTTACCTGCATCATTATACCCGTAAGATCAGGGAATGGTGCCCTGGATGTATTAACAGCGGATAATTATTTTGCAGAGCCAGACATCAGATCACTGGAAACTGTTATTGAATACGGGATCGGACTGGAGGGGGGTCTTGTTTTTGCCGACCTCTGGGATATTGACCGCTTTTCTTCATGTGATAAATGCCTGGATATGAGAAAAGAAAGATTGAACCGGATGAATCTGCACCAAAAAATATATCCAAAGATCACATGTTCCTGTCTGCATGAAATTTCTTCTGAGAATGAAATTTCAGCGGAATGATCCTATATTGAAGGTCCTGAATCTTTTGTAAAGAATACGTAATACAAGCCTAAATTATTAATTTTGCCCTTGCTAAAATGTTAAATCACATTTTTATGTCATACAGACCTATTCTAATTATACTCGTTTTTATGCATGGCATTTTTTTCATTGCATGTCAATCAAAAAACAAGCCATCAGGTTCAAATATTACAGCACCAGAATCCGAGGATTTTTACCAGGAGATCCTCAGCTATTCCGGGATCGATTTTGTACACACCATAGGAGATGATCATTTAAGCAATCTTGTTGAATCTGTAGGCGGAGGTGCCGCCTTCCTGGATTACGATCAGGACGGTTTTCTCGACCTGTACCTGTGCAATGGTAATTATACGGAGAATTTAAGTATGAATGAGGATCACACGCCAGTCACAGATTCCGAAAACCGCTTGTACAGAAATAACCGGGACGGCACTTTTGATGATGTGACCGGGAAAGCCGGGGTCGGTGACCGGGGTTATGGTATGGGGATGACTGTGGGGGATTATGATAATGATGGCTTTCCGGATATCTATATCAGCAATCACGGTTCCAATACCCTCTACCGGAACAACGGCAACGGATCCTTCACCAATGTTACCATTAGTGCCAATGTAGGTGGGGATGAGTGCAGCGTGGGAGCTGTATGGCTTGATTATGACAACGATGGTTTCCTTGACCTTTATGTTGGGAACTATATCGAGTTTGATCCGCAGTATAATTATTATTATGCTCCGGATGGATTCCCCGGGCCTATGGCATACGAGGGTCAGTCCGATGTGCTTTACCACAACCTTGGTAACGGGACCTTTGAGGATGTTACCCTGGCAATGGGTGTCTTTAACACAGATGGCAGGGCGATGGGAGTTGGAGCTGCGGATTACGATAATGATGGTTTTATCGACATTTTCGTATCCAATGACCACATGGTAAACTACCTCTATCACAATGAAGGAGGTGGAAAATTTGAGGACCGTGGTATCATGTCAGGTGTTGCATTTAACCAGGTAGGGGAAGCAACCATCAGCATGTCTGTCGATTTTGCTGATTATAATAATGACGGACTGATTGACCTTTTTGTGTCGGATGACGTTTATTGTTCTTTGTATAAGAATGAAGGCAATGGGGTCTTCACTGAAATGTCCTACAATGCGGGAATCGCGGTGGCATGCGGACAATTTGTGGGATGGGCATCATCCTTCCTGGATTATGATAATGACGGGGATCTTGACTTATTCAAAGTAAATGGAGAGTTGAAACACCTGTACGGACAGGAAGATCAGTTATTTGAAAACACAGGGGACGGAAAGTTTGTTGATGTTTCGACGGAGATGGGTGCTTATTTCCAGGAAGAATTAGTGGGCCGGGGGGCCTGCTTTGGAGATTATGATAATGATGGAGACATCGATGCCTATATTGTAAATCTGAATGATCATGGTGCATTGCTCCGAAACAATAAAGGAAACCGGAATAACTGGATATCGCTGTATCTGATCGGTGAGACCAGCAACAGGGATGGTATTGGAGCCAGCGTTACAGTGAGTGCCGGGGGACTAAAACAGGTTGCCCAGAAGAAAAGTTCAAGTGGTTACCTGTCCCAGAACGATCCGAGACTGCATTTTGGCCTGGGCGACAGTGATATGGTTGAGAGCATCGAAGTAAAATGGCCTTCCGGCAGACTTCAGTTAATTGAGAATATTGAAGCAGGGCAGCTTATTACCCTTAAAGAGTCAGAATCAACAACACCATGAGTCTCAGAAAAACAATATTATGGGCTGGTTACCTGATTGGTTCCGGACTGCTCAGCACTTGTCTGATATCCTGCAGCAACCTGGCCTCTGAAGGCATGGTCATCTTCACCCGCGTCCCGGCTGGCCAGTTCAATTTCCATGAGGAAACATTCATCCATCAACACCCTGGAGCCCAGATAGTTGCAGTGGACATGGTGGATCCTTTTGGATCTGAGACCATCCTGACTGCTGATTTTTATTCAGCCTGTACCCCGGGGATTTCCTACGATGCAAAACAGATGCTTTTCCTGGCCCAACAGAAAGAACATGATACATGGCAGGTCTGGGAAATGGATCTGGCAGATGGGTCCAGCAGGCAGATCACAAATTTTGATGAATCATGTTCGGGTCCCGCTTATCTTCCAGGCGACCGGTTTGTTTTCAGCCGGCAATTGCCCGATGAAGGTTACGGATCAGCCTCAGCCCTGTTTACCATGAACCTGGACGGCACAGAATTGAACCGGATCACTTTTCAGCCTCACTATGATTATCCTGCCACCATACTCAGGGATGGCCGGGTCTTAATGCTCAGCAAACAGTTGTATCCTGAAGCCGGGGATCATATGTATCTGGCCATGCGACCCAATGGTACCAAAGCTGAACTCTTTTATATGGGGACTGAAAACAGTGTGTTGAGCAACCAGGCATACGAGACCATGGAGGGTGATGTATACTTCATACAGCGGGAGGAGGGGAAAGATCAAAAAGCTGACCTGGTATCCTTGCACCAGAACCGGCCCCTGTATACGAAAATGAATCACACTTTGGATTTGCCAGGGAATTTTTATTCGGCTTTTCCTATGCCATCAGGGGATTTGCTGGTTTCATACCAGCCCCCAGATGCAGAGACGGCCGGGCTTTACCATTTCTCAGTAAATGAGAGATCACCAGGCCAGGCAATTATTGCTTATTCAGATTACCACATAGTGGAGCCTGTCCTGGTCGAAGCATATTCAAGGCCAAGGCACCTTCCTGATGAAGTTAATAAAGCGGAATCAACAGGACAGCTTTTTTGCCAGGATATTAATGTAACGGCCATGCTGTATGATGAGACCTCGACTGATCAGGTAATAGCAACTATGATAGAGGTACTTGGCCTGGATGAAAGTATGGGCATTGTACCCGTAGAGGAAGACGGTTCATTTTATCTAAAAGTATTGGCTGATACACCGTTCCGGATTCAGACCCTGGATGAAGGGGGAAAGGTGGTAAACGGGCCTTCCGGCTGGCTGTGGGTTCGCCCCTTTGAACGCCGTGGCTGCGTGGGATGCCATGAAGATCCCGAACTGGTACCTAAGAATTTTGTACCTTTAGCAGTGAAAAAGCAACCGGTTTCCATCCCTGTAGAGGGTACTCAGGAAACAACACTGAGTTCAGCGGTCAAAAAAACGGATTAATCATGCGGACTTTTATTAAGATAATCATCTTATCTTGTGTGCTGCTGGTCCTCGGTATGCTGATCCTCATACCGGGGAAAAAAGCGGCACGGAAACATGTTAATTATATTACAGCCACCGATGACCATCCCCTGAATTGCCTACGCTGCCATATGTATACCCAGAAGGAAGGGCTCATAGCCAAAGCCATTAATGCTGATTATCTATCACCGTTCAATATGGCCATTTCATCGGACGGAGGGACATTATATGTAGTGGCACAGGAAGCGAATGCCTTGTTGATAGTTGATATTGAATCGGCGAAAGTTCTGGACAAGATATCAGTGGGTGAACAGCCCCATAGCGTGGTTTTAAAAAGTGATGGTAAGACGGCATTTGTAAGTAACCAGTGGGCGGATAACGTCTATGAGATTGACCTTGCCACAGCCAGGATCGTAGACACACTCCAGACAGGCAGTGGTCCCGCGGGAATTCTCCTCAGCCCTGATGAGCGCTTCTTGATTGTTGTGGATTCATATTCATCAGAAGTATCTTTCATTGATCTGCAATCGGGTTCTGAAATCAGAAGATTGATGGCTGGGAATAATCCGGTACAGGCAGATATCTCCCCTGGAGGTGATCTTATCTATGTATCCAGCAGAAGGACCCTTTCCAAACCCTACCTTACTCCACCCGTTACCGAAATGACCGTTATTGATGCTGGCCGGCAAAGGGTCAGGGAACGCAAGATCTTTGAGAATGCCTATATCATGGAAAATGTGGCCGTTACACCCTCAGGGGATATGGTCCTGGCCACCTTGATCCGTCCCAAGAACCTGATACCTGCCATACAGGTTGAGAAGGGATGGATGATGACACACGGAATAGGGATCATTGAAACAGGCAATGAGGGCAGGATGGTCCAGTTGCTTACGGATGAACCCAATGCATATTACTCCGATCCATTCGATATTGTCATCTCCCCGGATGGACAGAAGGCATTTGTCAGCCATTCCGGGGTTGATATTATATCCGTTATAGATCTAAATGCGATCCGGACACTTCTGGCAGGATCTACCCCTGAAGAGCTTGACACCTATGCAAACCATCTTGGGATAAGCAGCCGTTATGTAGTGAAACGCATCCCCACAGGTGCCAATCCCAAGGGACTGATCCTTTCACCCGATGGTAAATATTTATATGTGGCCGAGAGGCTGGAAGACAGAATTGCAGTAATCAGCACTGAGAGCCTGGAGACCGTTAAAAAACTGGATCTGGGAGGCCCGTCCAGAGTTACCGTGGCCCGGGCGGGACGCCGCATTTTTAATAATTCGGGAGGTACATTTCAGAATCAATATGCTTGTTATACCTGCCACCCTGATTCCCATGAAGATGGACTGGTATACAACATGGCGGGGAAAGATATGGGCCGTAACCTGGCCAATGTCCAGACCCTTCGTGATATAGGGGATATTCCTCCCTATAAATGGAACGGGAAGAACTCAAGCATATACAAGCAGGACGGGATGCGCTTCTCAACCATACTGACAAGGACCGAAGCTTTCGATTATGATGAGCTGGATGCCCTGGTTGCCTATATAGTAACTGGAATAAAGAATCCTCCCAATTTGAGACACAACCCAATCGGTGAATTAACCGAGGCTCAGAAAAGGGGGAAGAAATTGTTTTACCGGACGCTGGATAATTCCGGAAATGTGATCCCTGAGGGGAACCGCTGCGTCACCTGCCATCCTCCCCCCAATTTCACCAACATGCAGCTGGCTGATGTGGGGACCCTGGCGGATACGGATGATCCCATGCTGTTTGATTCTCCACAGCTGAATAACGTTTATGAATCCGCACCATACCTCCATGACGGACGTGCCGCTACACTGGAGGAAATATGGACCCGGTTTAATGATGAAGATGAACACGGTGTGGCCAATGATATGTTGAAAGACGAGCTCAATGACCTGGTCGAATACCTCAAATCATTAAGAGATGCCAAATATTACAAAGACATTGATATTGAAACCTATAAGGCCGATATCGATTATTAATAATTCAAGAACATGAAGCGCTTAAGCAAGGTTTTGGTTAAAGGATGCAAGATTTCATTTATTATAGTTTTGTCTGTTTCTTTATCTGGTTCCAGCCCAGTAGAGAAAAATATATTGGCTGATGCCGGGGAAATGCCTGTGTACGGCAACTGGAAAACATTTACCAAAAAAGATGGATTGCCTGCTGATAAGGCATTCTGTGTCCGGATCGACGGTGACAGGGTACTCGTTGGTACCAGCGAGGGATTGGCGGTTTACGAGAACGAAGAGTGGCGGACCTATACAGTCGAAGACGGTCTGGCCCATCCAGGTGTGCTTTCCATTGATGTCAGTGAGCTTACAGGCGATGTCTGGCTGGGTACTCTTGGGGGACTCAACCGCTGGTCCGCCGGCAGGTTCGAAACATTTACACAGTTCAACAGCGGCCTGGCGAACGATGTCATCTATTCGGTTATCTGTGATGGGAAAAATGTATGGGTAGCTACCGGTGGTGGAGCCGGACATTATGATACCTATTCCAGACAATGGGGAATATATACTGAAAGGAATGCTCCCATGCATGAACCCTGGACCTACGGGGTTTGTGCCGGAGACGATAAGATCTTTATTGCTGCCTGGGGAGGCGGAGTGATTGAATATAATACTCAAACAGAGACATTCAGGGACTATATTGATCCGGACGGGGAAATGGAGCTGGATGTTTTTCCTGATGACGGGGTGGTTCATGATATTACCACAGGCGTATCCCATGCAGGTGGCATTCTCTGGGTAGGAACTTATTTTGGATTAAGCCGTTATGACGGTGCACACTGGAAAGGATACTTTGACCATGATAGCGGGCTGCTCAGCAATTTCATTAACTTCCTTAAGGCAGACGGGCCTGTGGTATATCTCTGTACAGATCTGGGATTAAGCAGTTTTAATGGTGAAACCTGGGTAGGTTACCAGAGAAACGAAAATAACTATCAAGGTAAGGTACTGATAACCAATGGCGACGAAACAAAAGAAGTAGAAGCATCCACATCCATTTCTCATAACTTTGTCATTGGTGTCGATATACGGGATGATGAGATCTGGCTGGCAACTTCCAAAGGAGTATGCAGGGGTGAGAGACTTAAATAAAATCTAAAGGACCAATCATGAGACCTCTAATTCAAATCCTGGTTTCATTCCTGTTCATTCTGTCTCCGGTATTGGAGCTGCAAGGACAGGAAGATAAATTAAACTATGGCAAAACGCCAGATGAACTTGTCCCCTATGGCCAGTTTCAGAAAGCCTATAAAAATTTCTTCGACGATACGCAGGACTTCACCGGTGCAGGCCGCGAAAAACCCGAACCAACCGGTCTGAGTGAAATTAAAATTGGATTACTTGGACCACTGGACGGATCTGTGATGGTTCCACAGGGCATACAGATGTTGCAGGGAGCGACCCTGGCAATGGAGGAAGCCAATCAGGCCGGAGGTTATAAGGGTATTCCATTTAAAATATTGCCACATAATGATGTGGGGCTCTGGGGTGCGGCTGCCAATGAGGTGGTAAAAATGAATGATGAGAAGGTTTGGGCCTTTATTGGTACCATTGATGATATCAATTCTCATGTTGCATTGCGGGTGGCACTGAAACTGGAACTTCCCATGGTCAATACAGGGGATCCGGACCCTACCTTCACTGAAACAAGGATACCCTGGGTGATCCGGTGCATAGCAGATGACCGGCAAAGCAGCTATGCACTCGTAAACTACATCTACCGGAAAAAAGGACATTCCCGGGTGGCAGTACTGCGTGCAGACAATCGTTATGGCAGAGTGGGGATCATGGAATTCCGGGATGCTGCACAGCGCATCGGTTATCCCCTGGTCCTCGAGGTCCGGTTTGCCGATGGAGAAACCAGTTTTACGACCCAAATCGAACGGATCATAAAGTCTGATCCCGATGCCGTGGTTCTCTGGGGGAATGCAAAGGAGACCGCCATGATCCTGAAACAAATGCGGGATATGGGAATGCTGAAACCTGTGTATGGAAGTGACAGGCTGGTTTCTCCTGAGTTTCTCAGGATTGCTGGCGAGCATGCCGAGGGTGTGGTGACAACCTCCCAGTACAACCCTACCCTTAATATCCCGGAATTAAAAGCCTTTAACAAGAATTATTATAAGAGGTTTGGCCAGGAACCTGATGTCTTTGCCGCCCATGCCTATGACGGAATGAATATTCTCATTGAGGCCATTCATAAAGCCGGACTCAATCGTGTCCTTATTCGGGATGTGCTTACAGACCTGAAAACCTTTCAGGGATATCAGGGCA
>Ga0255055_10001942_pt1 | contig 14729 bp, 14 predicted proteins | sample JV7_2_27_MG_FD_188633 | JGI IMG/M metagenome (GOLD analysis project Ga0255055, IMG submission 188633) | Seawater microbial communities from Jervis Inlet, British Columbia, Canada - JV7_2_27 | ecosystem: Environmental > Aquatic > Marine > Inlet | place: Canada: British Columbia | collected...
CATAAAGTGCGCCGCAGGGGTTATTTGGATTGATTATAACCAAAGCACGCGTTTTCTCGGAGATTTTTCTTCTTAAATCATCAATGTTCGGTTGCCATTCTTCTTCCTCAACAGTTTCATACGTGACTGGTTTTCCACCGAAGAATTTAGCATAGGAAATGTACGGTGGATATGCAGGACCGGGTAGGAGAATTTCATCCCCTTCATCTATGAGGGCAGCCGTAACCATTTGGATTCCTTCGGAGATGCCTGAAGATATTATTACGTCCTCAGCGGAGAGGTTCACGCCGTTGACCCGTCGTTCCTTTTCGGCAATAGCCTGTCTCAGTTCGGGTAATCCTTCTGAAGGAGAGTAATAGTTGGTCCCTTCTTTAACCGCCTCAACTAACGCCTGCTTGATGTGTGCTGGTGTGTCGAAATCAAACGTCACAGGGTCGCCTATATTCAGGTAAAGAATTTTTTTTCCCGTTTTCGCAACCTGTCCCGCATGGACTGTTACGTCGCGAATTGGGTATTCGATGGTCTTTGCCCTCTCAGTTACTTTAATGTTCACCAATGTTAAGGCTCCTGTATTAATGCACAGTTGCGGCATTCGAAAACATAAAGCTTGCGAAGAATCGTTGTGCTCGAATGAAAAATGGAACGTGTTCTGCCGTGGAGAATAGGAAGTCGTAATTGTCAGTAAACTTTTATTTTCGCAGTTGCCAATAATATATATACATTTAGGGTTTGGTGAATGTGAGTGTTTGGTTGGACTGGTGTTTTTCTGCAAGTTGACTTAAGTAAGAATAAGGCAGTTGCGGAATCATACAATAAACGCTTGGCTTTAAATTTTATCGGCGGCAGAGGTTTCGCTGCAAAAATTCTCTGGGACAGGCTAAAGCCGGGAATCAATCCATTATCACCTGAAAACAAGCTTGTTTTTGCCGCTGGTCCCTTGACTGGTTTCGGCTTGCCGAACAGCGGCAAACTAGTTGTAGCCGCGAAGAGTCCTTTGACGGACGGCTACGGCGACGGGAATATTGGGACTGTTGCGGCGGTTCAAATGCGCAAGGCTGGCTACGACGCGGTTATCATCGAAGGCAAAGCAGATACGCCTGTTGTTCTTCATATTAAAAACAAGGTCGCTGAATTCTTAGATGCGAAAGATTTCTGGGGTTTGAATTCGTTCAAGACTGAAGCTCAGCTGAAGAATATTTATGAACGCACCGCTGGCATTGTCTCTATTGGTCCGGCTGGAGAAAATCTTGTCAAGTTTGCCAATGTGGTTTCTCAAGAAGGCCGCGCGGGTGGAAGGCCTGGCATGGGAGCTGTGATGGGTTCTAAGAATTTGAAAGCCGTGGTTTTCGAGGGTTCTGAGACTCTGCCTGCTGCCTATCCAAAGGAAATGAAGGAGTTGAGCGCTGCAGGCTACAGGGAAGTAATGACTAAGCCCAGTTATACTTTTTGGAAACGACAAGGAACGATGTCGACGGTAGAGTGGAGCCAAGAGAACAGTACGCTTCCCACTTTTAATTTCCGTGAAGCTGTTTTCAACAAAGCAGATAAGATAGGCGGGTTTGCCATGGAGAAAATCAAGGTTTCTAATCGCGGCTGTCCACAATGCAACATGACATGTGGCAACGTGGTTAAAGACTCTGACAAAAAACTGGCTGAGCTTGATTACGAAAACACAGTCATGCTGGGCTCAAACATCGGCTTGGGCAATCTTAAACAAGTTGCAGCTTTAAATCGTGTTGCAGACGAGCTTGGTTTGGACACAATCTCACTTGGGAACGTGCTGGGGTTCGCCATGGAAACTTCACAAAAAAAGCTGGTTCCTGAGAAGGTTCGTTGGGGGAAATTCGAAGAAACCAAGGCTTTGATTAACGACATAGCCTATAGACGCGGTTTTGGTGAAGTTCTTGCGGAAGGAGTTCAAGCCGCTGCTGCCAAAATAGGCCATGGAGCAAGCGATTGGGCTATGCACATTAAGGGTTTGGAAATAACAGCTTACGACTGTCACGCTGCACCTGCTATGGCTTTGGCTTATGCTACTAGCTCGATTGGTGCCCATCACAAGGACGCGTGGGTGATCTCTTGGGAAGTCCAGTTTGGACGCAAGAGTTACAGTGAAGAGAAAATTAACAAGGTCATAGAGCTTCAGCGTCTCCGTGGCGGAGTTTTCGAATCTCTCACCGTTTGTCGTTTCCCTTATGCTGAGCTTGGCTTCCAACTTGAATGGTACACGAAGTACCTTCACGCGGCAACAGGAAGGGAACTGCCTTTTAACGCTTTAATCTACGCCGCTGATAAAACATTAAACTTGATCCGTGCCTTTTGGATACGAGAGTTCGGAAGTAACTGGACAAGGGAAATGGACATTCCACCCATGAGGTGGTTTAAGGAACCTTTAACCGAAGGACCACTGAAAGGCTCTATGCTTGATCTCTTGAAATACGATGTTATGCTGAAGAAGTATTACAGGAAAAGAGGCTGGGACGAGAGAGGAATACCTAAGAAGACAACGCTGAAAAAACTCGGGTTGTCAGACGTAGCTAAGCAACTTAACAAATATGTAAAATTATCTTAGTAGAAAATAGCGCTGTCAATATGATCTGGCGAAGTACACCATTTCCACAGCTTTCTCTCCGCAGTAGACACAGTTAGCGGTAAGTTTCTTTTCCTTTTCGAAGGGGCTCAGCCTGATTGTGGCTCCAGTTTCTTCTTTTATTTTCTCTTCGCATTTTGAGCTGCCGCACCACGCTGCTCGGATGAAGCCTCCTTTGTTTTTAAGTGTTTTTTTGAAGTCATCGTATTTCTGCACTGTAGTTGTTTTTTCTTCTAAGGCTGTTTTAGCTTTAGCGTACAGGTTGTTTTGGATCTCTTCAAGAAGCTTTTCTGTGGCTTGTACCGCCTCGTCTTCTTCGACGGTGGTCTTTTGGCAGGTGTCCCTTCTCGCCATGGTTATCTGGTTCTGTTCAAGGTCTCGGGGACCTATCTCTATCCTAACGGGCACGCCTTTCAGTTCCCACTGGTTGAATTTCCATCCAGGGGTGTATTCTGTTCTGTCGTCCAAGACGGTTGCGATGCAATTCTCTTTGAGTTTTTCCATGATTTCTTTAGCTTTCGCCAGTATTGCGCTTGAATCTGCGTCCTTGTATGTTATGGGAAGTATGACCACCTGCACTGAAGCGACTTTCGGCGGCACAACTAATCCTCCGTCGTCGCCGTGAACCATAACAAGCGCTCCTATCAACCGTGTTGATATGCCCCATGAGGTTTGCCAAACTTTATGCTCCTTCTCGTCTTCTCCGATGAATTTTATGTCGAAAACTTTTGCGAAGTTTTGACCGAGGTTGTGGCTGGTTCCCATCTGTAGCGCTTTTCCGTCGGGCATCATGGCTTCCAGCGTTGTTGTGTAGAGGGCACCGGCGAACTTTTCGTTTTCAGTTTTTACTCCGACAAGCACTGGAATTGCCAGATAGTTTTCCATGATGTCTTTGTACTCGTTTAGTATTTCCATAACTTCTCTTTCAGCTTCTTCGTTTGTTGCGTGGGCTGTGTGGCCTTCTTGCCATAGGAACTCTCTGGTTCTGAGGAAAGGTTTGGTGGCTTTGGTTTCCCATCTTACGATGTTGCACCATTGGTTGATTTTGATGGGCAAGTCACGCCAACTTCTAATCCACTTGGCGAAAGTAGCATAGATTATCGTTTCCGACGTCGGTCTTATAGCAAGTTTTTCTTCTAGCGGGCTGCTTCCGCCTTCAGTCACCCATGCTACTTCTGGAACGAACCCCGCGAAGTGCTCTGTCTCTTTTTTCAGAAAGCTTTCAGGGATGAACATTGGGAAATAGACGTTTCTGTGTCCGCTGGCTTTTATTTTCTGGTTGAAAACTTCTTGGATCTTCTCCCATATAGCGTAAGAGTGCTCTCGGAAGATCATACATCCTTTTATTGGCGCGTAGTCTGCTAGTCCCGATTTCAGGACGACTTCAGTGTACCATTCCGAGAAGTTGCTGCTTTTTTTTGTGGTTACTCCAGTGTCTGACATAGCCTTTCTCTCCTTGTGTTTTACTCTGGATGCATATAACCATAACGCAGAGCCTGAACCAAAAAAGACGGTGCGCGCGCGTTGAACGGTTACCCAGAGACTGTGAAGAATTGTGGAGAAAATACGGCGCAGAAAATTGCTTCGAAACCTTCGAAGAGTGTTGCGCGTTCGCACAGGGCAGAGCGATAATTACGTTTGTGATGTTCAAGAACTTCACGAAACTCGAAAACCCCCAAGCCCACGGAAGTCATCAGAAGCATTCTCGGCTCTTTGCAGGGATTCAGAGGCAAATACGTAAATCTCCCAACAGCGAAACAGTTGACAACCTGAAAAACTTTTCTGCCAGCCTCAAAACTCAACGGGTTAGGTCTTATGCTTAAATCTATGATTTGGATATTCTTTAGCGAGAGTGAATGAACATGTTTCGAGTCAGGGTCAACAAAATCGAATCTACCCGTGATTTGGACGGCACCCTTGGAAAACGAATAGAACTGATTGAAGAACGGGGAAAATTGCCGTTTGTGGTCAGACCGCAATCAGACGAAGCAAAAATGGCTCAGGACGTACTGCAAGCCCTGCAGCAACAGGTGCCCTTCCTCCAACAGAGAACACAACTCACCATACCGAAACTCCTCTTATTCTTGACCGAGCAAGAATACGACAATTTAAGCATAGACTTCGACGTGAACCAAGTTTTCGAAGTAACGCTGGAAAACCAGGGCATCAAATTCAAGAAGGTCTTATAATGGCACCGCGCACTTGCTTCAACGCTGAATGCTTAGGATGAAAAGATAACACAAACACCATTTTTCGCAAAGTTGCACAGATTTCCTTCAGGTCACCCGCTTTGCCTTCATCACAATAAAGCGGAATAGGCTCACCACCATCGCCAAACTCGTAGTAAACGTAAATCTGCGAAAAGTCGTTTCGAAACCTAACCACTTCAAAATCCAAATTCAAAAGCTTTGCAGTTTCTTCCGTCGCCATCCTAACCGACTGCAACCGCTTCTCGTGAGGAGCGTCCGTTGACGCGTAGACCAACAACTTCCCAAAATTGTTTTTGAACACTTTTGTCCACCAATACTTTGACAAGCAAAAAACACTTTTAAAACACGTGTACAAACGAACCGCCCACGTAGCGGAGAGGTGTGTTAAAGTGAAAGGGGCTACAGGGCTGGGGGCGGCTTGTTACTGTGCTCCATCAGTCACATTAGCTCAAATCGCGCAGTTGGTTTGTTCTAACTTGCGTGCTTCTTAATGGAAGGAACTTGGAAGCCGCCTAACTGGTGGCATCTAGAAAAGCGTCCTCTAAATGATGATGCTTACTTCGGAAATAGGTGGCGAATAATCTTTTAAGCTGGTTTAAACTGGAGCGTCATTGAAAAGAAAGGGGCTACCATAAAAACAGCCTTTACCCAGTTCTCATTCGAAGAGGGCGCTCGATTCACCGACTCAGACATAGAACGTCTTATGAAGGAGAAGGGGATAGTGCGGAACAAAGGCAAAATCTTGGCAATCATTCAAAACGCAAATCACTTCAAGGAGACTAAAAACCAGTATGTGTCGTTTCAATCGTACCTTGACAGGTTAGACAAGGCAAAAAAAGTATTCATTAGCAGTCAAAGAGCTGAGCAGCAGGTTTAAGTGGCTGGGACCGTCTTCGGCAAGTCTCTTTTTGTACACAATTAGAGAAGGTGTCAAGTACTTCGAAGGTATGTAGCGACAACCAAAAAAATGTGAGTGGCTCCTCTTACTTTTAAAGTGAAAAGTATGAATCATAAAGTCGGTAATCTTTATGCAACCACAACCGCGGTGAAATAATGAAAGCGAGAGCACACGTCTTTGTAAGTGGCAGTGTCCAAGGCGTATTCTTTAGGTTAAAAACTAAACACAACGCCCACCGCTATAACGTGAAAGGGTGGGTTCGCAATTTGCCAGATGGGAGAATAGAAGCAATTTTTGAAGGCAAAAAAGTAGCTGTAAAAGCTCTAATAGAATTCTGCAAACACGGACCACCAAGTGCAATTGTTACAAATGTCAATTTAACGTGGGAAACCTATACTGGAAATTTTGACAGGTTCAAAATAAAGTACGGTTAAGTTTTCTTGGGCACCCTGAAGTGAGAGTCTTTGCCAGCGCTTACGTACTCTCCGCCCATTCCGCGCACTGCCGAGGCGATTTTCGCAAAGTTTTCAGATCCGAGAAACTTCCGAGGCTTTACGATTATGTAATCGCTTTTTTCTTCGAAACTGAGCAGGGCTTCCAAATCTTCTGGAAATGCCACAGTGACATCTTCTATGGATTTCTTCTTTTCGTGAATTTCATGAGAGACTGTTGCGGGAGTTTGAGGAGCTGGCTGAGTGATTTGTGAAACCGCTATGGACTTTATTGATGCAGACACGGTTCGCAGGTCTTCTGAAATCTTGTTCAGATCAATAAGAAGTTCATCAACTCTCTCTACGAGTTTTTCCAGCTTCTCTTTTTCGGCGCTCATAAACACCCTTTTCCTTCAAATTTTAAAATACCTAAGGCACTTATTAATTATCTGCAACCTCCATTTAAACCCAAATTCAATAATATTGCTTGGGAGAAGTTCCATTGTTTGAAATCGACGGAAGCCAAAAGAGCGGAAGCGGCACGATTCTAAGACTCTCAGTAGCCTTAGCTGCCGCCACTGGCGAAGCGCTACACATTTACAACATCAGGCAAAACAGACCGCAACGGGGATTGAAGCCCCAGCATTTGGAAGCCGTGTTGACTGCGGCTAAGCTCTGCAATGCGGAAGTAAAGGGGGCAACGCTGAACTCTAAAGAGCTTTGGTTTAAGCCTCAAGAAGTGAATGGGGGAAATGTCGAGGCTGAAATCGGAACCGCAGGAAGCATCCCTGTACTTCTGATGGCGGCACTACCCATATGCATATTCGCCAAAGGCTCAGTGCGGTTGCATGTGGCAAAAGGCGGAACAGATGTTTCCCATTCGCCCACAATTAATTACTTGCGAAACGTGTTTCTCCCAGCGCTGAAGCAGATGGGACTTGAAGTGGTCATAACCGTGCACAAGTACGGCTATTACCCGAAAGGAATGGGGGAAGTAACTATGACTGTGAAGCCCCCCTCATCTCTGCAGCCGATTCAGCTAAAGAACTTCGGTAAGCTAAAAGGCGTAAAAGGTGTTTCAGTTTGCACGTTCTTGGCGGCTAGAAAAGTTGCTGAGCGGCAGGCTAAAGCGACAAGCGAATATCTTTCTGAGAAGGGCTATGCCGCGGACATTCAGGTCGTAAATGACAGATCAAACCCCTTTCAAAAGGGAAGCTCAATCGTCTTGTGGGTTGAGACCAACACAGGTGTATTCATTGGAGCCGACGCGATAGGAGAACTTGGAAAAACGAGTGAGGCTGTTGGCAGAGAAGCGACTGAAAAGCTTTACGCAGAGATTTCCAAGAGACCCACGGTTGACGTGCACTTGGCAGACATGCTTATTCCTTACATGGCTTTGGCAGAAGGCACTTCGACCTTGTTTACAAGGGAGGTTTCGGACCATTTGGAGACGAATGTTTGGCTTGTGGAAAAGATGCTAAAAGTGCGATTTAACATTCAGAAAACGAACAACCTCTTTAGAATAGAAAAAAGCAGTTGATTACATGTCTGAGTCATCACTTTGCATCAAAGTTCCGAAAATCCATGGCGAGAAAACCTTAATTTTAGCCAACAAACTTGGACTAAGCAATCCCGAGTTCAAGATTAAAAAACACGCGAATCATATCTACGTCCCTCTTATTCGGCAACCAGAAGAAAACGAACTGTCAACACTGAAGGCGCAAGTGCCTGATTTTGAACTTACAACTAATGTCTTCACGAAAAAGAAGCAACAAAGAAAAACACTTGCCCAATTTCTTGAAAATCGATTGGCTCCACATCTGTTGGCTAGTTTGCCGCGAGCGCTGGACATAGTTGGAGACATAGCCATAATCGAAGTCCCGCTCAAGCTTGAAGCCCATGAAAGCCTCATTGGCGAGGCAATATTGACAATTCACAAGAATGTACGAACTGTGCTTGCAAAGGTCGGCGCGGTCAGCGGAACATATCGCCTGCGCGAGTTTGAGGTTATCGCTGGAGAGCATAGAACCAACACTATCCACAAAGAATACGGGTGCCAATATCACGTTGACGTTGCTAAGGCGTACTTTTCTCCGCGGCTTTCACAGGAACACAACAGGGTGGCCGCTCTTGTTCAGAAAGGCGTAACTGTGGTGGACCTGTTCGCTGGAGTTGGCCCCTTCTCAATCCTCATGGCCAAAAAAAATGCAGCTGCAAGGGTTTACGCTGTCGACATAAACCCAGAAGCAATCGAGTTGCTGAAAAGTAACATAAGGCTCAACAGAGTGGACAACAGTGTCATTCCAATTCAGGGAGACGCAAAGCAAGCCGTTGAAGAGCGGCTTTTGGGTGTTGCAGACCGAGTCATCATGAATCTGCCTGAAAAAGCCATGGAGTTTATTGACACTGCTTGCAAAGCAATGAAGCCAACAGGCGGCACTGTTCACTATTACGCGTTCATTCGCCTTCCCGACTCCTTAGAAAATGCGCAACTGCGCTTTTCTGAGGCTGTGGAAAAAGCGGGTAGAAAAGTGGATGCATTCCTTTTCGCAAAAACTATCCGTGCGACTGCACCGTATGAGTGGCAAGTTGTCTTAGACACCAAAATTCTCTAAACATGCACTACGAGTGCAATTTTCACTTTTTGTTTTGTTTTCCTCAGTTTTTCCACGAACTCTCTGGACAAATCTCGCGCGGCTTTGTCAGCGTGAACAGCCAACGTTCGGTTGCATATATAATCGCTTTTTCTAATCACAGCGTCTGTGGGATGGGTTAGAATTAGTTGCGGAGAACCATGAGCGTTCACTTGCTCGATGACCCCACCAGATTCAATTAATATGGTTAGTTTGGCGTGTGGTTTTCGCAGTTTTTCCTTAAATTCAGAGCTTAGATCAGCTAAAGCTTTGTCCGCGGCTACTGTGACTATGCAGTCTCCTTTTTTGGATAGGTGTGTGTCTTTTGTGAATTCCAAAGTGGTTTTGTGTGTTACCTGAATGTTTTCGTGGCCATATCCAAAAATGACCTCTTTTATCTCAGAGGTGCGCAATTCTATTCCATGACCTCGATTGAATCTACTTTTCCGTCTCCGTCCAAATCGAAACCTTGTATAACAGTCGCGAAAGTGTCTTCGCCACGGTATTCTCGCAGGGTTTTCTTCCAAAATTTCGTCAAGGCTAAAACGCAAGCTTTGGTTCCAACAGCTTTATTTCCAGCTAAGACTGCGATGCATTTGGTTTTGTCCCATGGATTCATGATTTTGGCTATTACTCCCGCAACGTCGGCAGTGTAAACGCGTGATGTCTTTTTCGATGATAAGCCTCCAAGCAAGAATCCTCGATCACTAGATTGCATGTTAAACCTGATTGGTAGATACTCGTTTATTTCCTGTGTGAGCAGATTTGTTCCTGGACCACCGACGAGAATTAGGTTGCTTTTTTCTTCTTTTTCAACCTTCACATCCACATCTAACTTAATGGCGAAATCTGTGGGCATCTTTACGAATTGCCCTATGAAAAGCGCTAGATGCGCGGCGTAGTGACCATCTCTGGCGCTGGTTTTGAAGGGCCCATGCGGTGTTGGGCTACCCACCACTATTTTTCCTTCCAAAACTCCCTTGCCATTGATGAATTGCTTGAAGAATCGTTGGATTTGCTCATCGATACTTAAGAGTGAGAGGCTCTGAATTGCTTTGTACCCTTTGGGCAACTCTATGCCAAAGGCTGGGGCGACGGTTTTATAATATTTTGCTGTTGCTCCTTTCTTTTTTTCTTCTTTCTCTACTTTTATGGCGCCTGCCTTCGCCAGTTTTCTTATATGGTAATAGACTTTCTGTTCGTGGATGCCAAGTTGCCGGGCGATTTCCAGAGGGTACATTTCCTCTTCGGCGAGCATAGTTAGGATTTTCCAGCTTAGCTTGCCCAAAATCATCTTCAGTTTCTGTGCGTCCCGCATAATACTGATTTCTTTTACTTTGTATGCATTGCCATCGTCGTGGAGCAACAATTTCTTTTCCATTATTCTCTCACAGCCATAAATCTCAATCCACTATTAAAAATTTTGTTATAGTAATCGTCGAAAAGCATAATCTCCAAGGTTTGACAGGCCCCGCGAAGTTCCAGTTAAAGAAACTCGTAAAAAAAAATTTAGAGTGCAAAGTTTTCTCCTAAAAATCCTTATTAGGAAAGGAAAGCCTTGAATAGAGCTTGAAAGACTTGACCATGGAAGGAACGAGGTTCAAGAAATGTGTGGAATTTTCGGCTGTATACTGAAGGAAGGGAACGCTGCACCTTTGATTCACGCTTCACTGAAAAGGCTTGAATACCGCGGGTACGATTCCGTAGGCGTAGCAACAATCCAAGATGGAAAAATCTACGTAAAAAAAGATCAAGGAAAAATAGACGACGTGCACAGAATTTTGAACCTCGACGATTTGCCAGGAAACACTGGCATAGGACATACTAGATGGGCTACACATGGCGCGCCATTAAAGGTCAACGCACATCCGCATACGGATTGCACGGGGAATATAGTTGTAGTTCACAACGGAATCATAGAAAATTTTTCTGAGCTAAAACTTGAACTGGAAAGCAGCGGTCACACTTTTATCTCTAGGACGGACACCGAAGTAATAGCACACCTCATCGAAGAAAGCTTCAACAAAAATCCCGAACCAAACTTGGCTAACGCTGTCCTAGAGGCTGTCAAAAGGCTTGAGGGGTCTTACGCCATTGCCGTGATCTCGAATAGGGAACCAGACAAGATAATATGCGCCAGAAACGAAAGCCCCTTGGTTTTAGGGGTCAAGGAAAACGACGTCTATTTCGCATCCGACATTCCAGCATTTTTACCAGTTACAAACGAGGTGGTTTTGATAAATGACGGAGAGCTCGTAATTCTCTCGTCCTCGGGCTACAAAATCATAAAAATCCGTGATTCAGGCGTTGTTACGAGAGAACCTGAGATTGTTAATTGGACGCCTGAAATGGCAGTCAAGCAAGGCTACCCGCACTTTATGATCAAAGAGATTCATGAGCAACCTGTAACCCTCGGCAACACATTAAGAATACAGGACCACTACCTTGATTTGATCGCAACATTTCTTGACCGCGCCCAAGAAGTCTTCTTAGTAGCTTGCGGCACATCCTACCACGCTTGCTTGGCCGCGTCCTACATGTTCTCAAAACTTGCGTTCTTGCCAACCTATCCTGTCTATGCCTCAGAATTCATTGAACAACACGGCAAATCAGTCAACATAGACAGCACCATCCTGGCAGTAAGCCAGTCTGGCGAAACAGCTGATACGCTAGCAGCGGTAACATGCGCCCAACAGCGCGCCGCGACGATACTCGGGTTGACAAATGTAATCGGCTCATCTTTGACGCGCGTTTCTCGGGTTTACATAGGTCAGCAGTCTGGTCCCGAAATCGGAGTGGCAGCCACAAAAACTTTCACTTCGCAGCTTTCTGTGCTGGCGCAATTGGCGCTTAGCCTGTCAAAGAAGCGGGGAAAAATTTCGCAGGATGAGATGGATTATATTGCGGAGAGATTGGAAAAGCTACCCGGTATTGTTGAGACCATAATTCAAACACAAGAGGAAAAAGTCAAGCAACTCGCCAAAAAATACAAGGATGCCAAAATGTTCTTCTTTTTGGGTCGAGGGGTATGCACAGCCACAGCATACGAAGGACGACTCAAACTGATGGAGATAGCCTACATTCCATCAATCGCCTTTCCAGCGGGAGAAAGCAAACACGGCCCAATTAGCCTAATTGAACCTGGTTTCCCAGTGGTGTTCATCTGCGCAAAGGATGGAACCTACAAGAATTTGATCAACAACATGATGGAAATGAAAGCCAGAGGCGCCTCGATAATCGCGATTGTAGAGGAAGGCGACGAGAAAATTAAGGCGTTGTCGGACGATTATGTTGAAGTGCCAAAAGGAATACCTGAAGTTCTGTCACCGATACCCTTTGCCATACCTTTGCAGCTTTTGGCGTACTACATGGCCCTTGAGAAGGGGCATAACCCAGACATGCCGAGGAACCTAGCGAAGTCTGTCACCGTGAAGTAACTTCTTTTCCAATTCTCCTTACTTCAAGTACACATATGTTAAAAAGGACTGCCTTACAATATTTTTTGGGTCTTTAATTTGGAAAAGACAGACTGGGAAAAACTTATAGATGGATTAGTAAAACAAGGCGTTTTGTGCTCGCCTAAAGTGATCAGAGCTATAGGTGCAGTGCCTCGCGTCAAGTTTTTGCCTCCCGACATGCAATCGTACTGTGCTGTGGATACGCCTCTTCCAATTGGTTTTGGCCAAACAATCTCTGCGCCACATAGTCTCAGCTTTATGCTGAACTAGGCGACACATGGTTTCGATAATGAATGAAGCCCTCCAATTGGAAGTCGGTCAAAAAGTTTTGGAGGTTGGAGCAGGTTCAGGGTGGCACTCTGCCACGATAGCGGAGATAATTGCCCCTAGAGACGTTCCTCGAAGCGAGTGGGGATGCGTCTACACAGTAGAGATAGTTCAGACTTTAGCTGAAAACGCAAGAAGAACCATAATGAACACAGGTTACGGCGACCGTGTAAAAATAATCAACGTTGACGGTTCCAAAGGCTACGCTGAAAAGGCTCCGTATGATCGCGTTGTAGTCACAGCAGCAGCCCCCAACGTGCCCAAGCCGCTAGTAGACCAGTTGAAGCCCAGCGGTATTATGCTAATTCCAGTCGGCAGTGTTTCCCTGTTCCAAAACCTTTTAAAAATCATGAAAGAACCGGACGGAAAAATCAAGCAAGAGAACCTCGGTGGAGTAGCTTTTGTTCCTTTAACCGGGGAGTACGGGCACAAGTTTTAGTTGCTTTTTTCAAGTTTAATCCGTCTAAGAAAAAATAAGCATGAAAAAGGGTGAGGTTCACCCAAACCATTTTTCCAGAGTGGTTTTTCCCTTAAGCTTCTTTGTGCCTTCTCGCATTTTTTCTAACGCTCTCCTAACGCGGTCCTCAGTGAAGTCTTTTTCTCTGAAAAGAAAATCCACGATTCCTTCCACATCGGGCTCTTTCCATTCCAGCTTGTAGTTGTCGGTTACTTTCGGGTGTAAGAATATCTCGCGTATTCTTTTGGGTTCAGCTGGAAACTCGGCGTTCTCTATGTGTGGTAAAGTGTTTTCTATCGTTCCATGTTGCTTTATGAGTTTCAAGGCGGTTTTAGGTCCCAAGCCTTTTAAGCCGTCGGGATTGAAGTCTGTGCCGATTAGTATACCGACGTCAACTAGCTGTTCGTAGGTTATCCCGCACTCTTTCAGGACACTTTTCAATTCTATTACTTCTGGTGCGACGTTTACATAGACGTTTTTGCTGGGAAGCTTTCTTCGGCCAGATACATTCACGTTTCTTAGCAGCATTGGTGCTCCGAAGAGCAAACTGTCGTAATCTTGACTCGCGCAGTAGTCTGAGTCACCGCGTCGTGTCATGTGTGCGGCTTGAGCTTCGCCCTCACTGGAAGCGTCAACCCAAGGAAGACCCATCAGGTCCAAGAGCCGTTTGCTATCTTCCTCCATGTAATCTTTCAGACGGGAAGTGGCTTGTGCATACAACCGCGCCTTCACCAGGTCGCCCTTAGCCACAGCCTTCTCATAAGCGACTGTAGCTTCTTCTTTAACTTTGGCGCGGCGCTTAATCTCTACCTCCTTAAGCGCAGATGGAACACCGTCAAAAACGTATATTGGCTTAATGCCCAACTCCACGAGGTTGCTTGTTCGATAAAGCAGCCCGCTCAGGTGGCTGGTGACCTTTCCGGTGCTGTCCTTTAAGGGTGTACCGTCTGGCTGGCGAATTATGGCGAGAAACTGGTATAAGGCGTTGTAAGCGTCGATGGCGATTGATTTTCCGCTTAAATCTTCTAGTCTTATAGGCGTTTTTGGAACGATGCCTCGAAGGTTTACTCCCAAAACTAACCCTGTTAGAGTAATGGTAAAAAACCACAATAATAAACTTGCGAAAAAGTAAACATAGAAGATATAAGGAAGGCTTGCGTTAGAGGACCGTCACAGAGATGAAGTTGATGTCTGAAAGAGCATCATTATCCTTAGAAACGTGCACGAGTTGCGGTAAACCTATCCAGCCTGGAACAGACGCAACAAAATTCTTTTGCCCCAACTGTGGCGAAATACGAATAAAACGTTGCGGAAAGTGCAGAAAGTTTGGTCGCATATTCAAATGTCCAAAATGCGGTTTTATAGGACCGTAAGAGGCGACTGGATGATGGGTAGCATAAAAGTTGTTTACAAGGTTTTTCCAGAAGACATAGTAGATAGTTTTGATGACTTGAAAAAGAAGGTGGAAAGCTGTCTTCCCGAGCTTTCTTCTGTTGAAGGTTACGGAGAGGAGCCCATAGCGTTTGGGTTAAAAGCCCTTCTAGTTCAGGTGAAGTTTCCAGAGGATACAACTGGCGTTGTTGACGAGTTCGAAACCGAGCTTGGCAAGATAAAGGACGTAAGTCAGGTTCAGACGATAATGGTGCGGCGAACCAGCAGATAGCCGATTAACGATTGCATTTCTTAAAGTAGACCAGCAGACCCACGCCGACAGTAGCTATTGAC
>Ga0255055_10001943_pt1 | contig 14724 bp, 12 predicted proteins | sample JV7_2_27_MG_FD_188633 | JGI IMG/M metagenome (GOLD analysis project Ga0255055, IMG submission 188633) | Seawater microbial communities from Jervis Inlet, British Columbia, Canada - JV7_2_27 | ecosystem: Environmental > Aquatic > Marine > Inlet | place: Canada: British Columbia | collected...
ACCGGTGGCGGGCGTTCTCGACCACGAGAACCGTAGCGTCCAATCCCAGGTGGTCGCCACGAGCCTGCCGCTCGCGCATCTCCTGCAGCTTTTCCCGGAAGTCTACTTCCAGCCGCGGTATGCTATCCTCCGGAGGCCCGATACTGAAGGTCGAACCGCGCAATGATAGTTCGGTGAGCGTATCCAGCTGCACGGTAAGCTCGTGGGGACTTTCACCCCAGTACTCGCTGAGACGATACACATAGTCGAATCCGGCGACACTCAGCTGCTGGGGCGCGTCCACCTCGATGTAGAATCGCTCTCCCGTTCCGCGCCTGGGACTTATGTAGTGTAGCCCCATGCTTTCCATGGCAAGCTGTACACTCAGATCATCGGGAAGGCGTTCGGCATCTGCGTACCAGGCCCTTATCGAATTCAGACCGTGCGCGTCATGGAGATACTTCACGATATTGCTGATCTCCATCTCGGCCTCGAACTCTATCGTCTTGGGCGTGCGATCTAGGGCGCCGTCTACGAGCACTTCCTCCCGCACAAGGGTCTCTTGCAACCGCTGGACCTGGTTCTTGCGAGACACGCTCGTCGCGCTCCAGGGGCCAATCGCCGTTACCAGGGTCGTGATGCACAGCGTGATCGGGATGATGCGAATATCTCGCCGGCGCCAGAAGGTGAAGTAGAGCGCGATCCCGAACAGCCAGGCCGTAGCGATCACCACGGCGTAGCGTCGCTCCGTGATTCCGTAGGCATCGATCCGCGTCGCGATGGCCAGCGATATCAAGCCGATCAGTGGAAACAGCGCCCAGTAGAAGTACTTGGAGTATGTGCGAATCCAGGCGTTTTCCGCGCGCTCGCGGATCGGGTACACCAGCAGCAATGCGAGCATGCCGGTTATGGCCACACCGATCACAGGGTAGCCGACCCAGCCTTTGGGAAGATTCCACTCGACGAGGATCTTGACCATGTAGGCGTAGAGGATCGCCAGGTAGACGACGACCAACGGAATCAGCACGTATTGGGTGAAGATCCGCAGCCCGGTTGGGTAGTCGTGGACCGCCTCCAGCGCTCGGACGTCCTTGGGGATTCCGGCGAGGAAGAACCAAGCACCGTAAACGAAGACGATCGTGAACCACAGCTGCATGTAGATCATCTCGTTCAGGTCGATGTCCAGCAACGTCTCGACAGCCGCGATCGCCAATGCCAGTCCGATGTAGAGTACCGCGGAGTAGAGGACGGCCAGAGCGATGCGAAGGAACAGCACTCGATTGTACTGCCAGAATCCGTTCTCGCCGGCCGAGCGACCTATGAACGGCACGAACGCCACGAGCAGATGGGAGCCGACCAGTAATTGGAAGTAGCGAAAGACGTCAGCGCCTTTGATGGGGAATGGCAAGACGGCGTAGTAAACGACCAGCGCGGCCAACCCGACCAGCGCGACTTTGAACTGGGTAGTCCTGGACCAGCCGCGACTTTCCCCCCAAAGTCGCAGCGCGAGGAACAGCGAGATGCCCAGAATACAGGTCATCAGGATGGGGTAGTAGAGCGCGGCGATTACGTCCGGCTCGAACTCGATCTGTGCGAGATAAATGGCGGTAACCGCCGCGCCGATCGCCGAAAGGACTACGAAGGGAAAACGGCTGAAAGTCGCCTGGGCCCGTTGGGCTAGTGAGAACACGGAAGCGAAGCGGCGACGGGTATTAGCGGTCGATGCTTCCATATAAGTGGCTCCGGTCTTTGGGCTGAACCGGGAGCGGCCGCGGCGGGTGCCTGGCGCTTAGTCTTCCTTCCCAGCCAACTCCGACATGCGTTCCACTGAAGACGCCATCTCCTTCTTGGCGCGCGCGAATTCTTCCGGCGAATCCCGAGTCGCCGCCTCGTTCAGCCGACGGACCAGCTTGATGAACCGCTCGACCTCGGTCCGTAGATCCTTGTAGCGGCGCTCACTCGTCAGAAACGGGTAGGTGCCGTAGAGGAATCCGGCGAGGATGATCAGCAGCCCGGCCATGACGGCGACGTACCACAGCACGAGATTGCCCAGCAATCGGAAACTGCTGAGAACGATGGCCATCCCGAGGACCGATGCCCCGAGGCCGATGTAGCGGTTAACGGTGCGGCGCCAGTTGCCGTTCTTGTCTGTTTCCATTAAGTCTCCTCGCTTCCCCTCACCACAGGCAACGGAGCGTACCTAGAAACTGCATTCTGGTGGCCTCGATTACAAGGACCGGCTGAGAAGATGTGTGCGGGGCTGTACGCAAGCTAACCGGTGTTTTGGCCGCTGAATAGGCTGACGGCGAACTTGCTCCAGTCACACCCAAAGGGCATCTTGAAGATCGCTCATTTTGCGATAACCGGACATAGGACTGAGAGACCTAATGATTTCCGACCGTGGGCCCTGGCTGGTTCATGTCGCCGTGCTACTGACCCTCGCGGCCCTCGCCCCCGTAGAGGGTTGGGCGCAGGTCGACGTACCCAAGTTCCTGAGCGAGGGTGTGGGTTTCTCGAGCAAGGATCTCGAAAAGCTTGCAGGGGGCCAGGCCGTGATCAAGGTCCCGAAGCCCGAGGACAACGTAGAAGTCCAGGTTTTCGGCGCCGTCTTAGTGAGCGCGTCAGCTGAATTCCTAATACAGGGCTTTCGTGACTTCAACGCTCCCGTGTCGGACGCCAGCACTATAATGCAGATGGGACGACTCTCGATCCCGCCTGCGGCCGCGGACCTTGCCCGACTCGAGATCCCGAAGGACGATGTCAAAGCTCTTAGAGGATGCCAGGTGGGGAAATGCGACGTGAAGCTCCCTGCCGGTGCCATCGAACGGTTTCTCGATGATGTCGATTGGTCGGCTGACGATTACTCGAGACAGGTTCACGCCCTGTTCGCCCAGCTGTTGGCCGGATATGCGCAGGCCTACATGTCCGAGGGTTCCGCCGCACTCGCCACTTACGACGACAAGAGCGAGCCGCTCAGCGTGGCAGAGGGTATCCGAAGACTGCTGGCCGAGTCTTCTCACTTCGTGACTTACGATGCGGCATTCCAACGGTACTTGGATCGCTACCCCAACGAACAGCTCCCGGGCGTCGAGGACATTTTCTACTGGTCCGTCGAAGACATCAGCCTCAAGCCGGTGATTGGGCTCAAGCACATGGCGATCCGCACAGCGCCTGAGACGACCGGGGTCGACGCGATCATCGCCACCAAGCAGCTGTACGCTAGCCACTACTTCCAGGCGGCCCTCGATTTCGTCTCCGTGGTCACGGTTCCCGGACGAGACGAGGTCTATCTGTTGTGGGTATTGCGGCAGCGATTCGATGGGGAAGTCAGCGGCATCAAGCGGATCATGCTGGAACGCGGGCTTCGCAACCACATCGCTGAGATGCTCAAATCCCTCAAGAAAGAGACCGAGAAGACCTACAAGGCAAGCCGATAGGAAAGACGATGACTAGTGACGACGGGTTTTCGCTCTCGGAGATTGGACAGATCGCGCTGACCGTGCATGATCTCGAGGAGGCGACGGCCTTCTATCGCGATGTGCTTGGACTGCCGTTTCTCTTCGAGGTTCCGGGCATGTCGTTCTTCGAGTGCGGTGACATACGACTCATGCTCGGCGAATCCGACACCGAAGAGCAGAGCGCGGGGGCATTCATCCTCTACTATCAAGTCGATGATATCAACGCGGCGCACGAGACGTTGAAGAAACGCGGGGTCGAGTTCGTGCAGGATCCCGTTCTCGTACACAAGGCCGAGGATCACGAACTCTGGCTGGCGTTCTTCAGCGACCTGGATGGAAACACGCTGGCATTGATGTGCGAGGCACCGCTGTAGGGCGTTGTCGTGCGGGAACTCCCACGCGCTGAGCGCGGTTTAGCGCGTGAAAGGTGAAGCCCAGTTACGCAAATTAGCGATGATCTTCGAACGATTCTATGACCGCAAGCTAGCCCAGGCCAGCTATCTCATCGGCTGCGGCGCCACCGGCGAGGCCCTGGTCGTCGATCCCAACCGGGACGTCGAGCAGTTCATCCGCGCTGCCGAGTCGGAGGGGCTGAAGATCACCCACGTCACCGAGACGCACATCCATGCGGATTTCGTTTCGGGTGCGCGCGAGCTTGCCGCACGAACCGACGCGAAGATGTACCTGTCGGACGAGGGCGATGCGAACTGGAAGTACGGGTTCGCCGCTGACGCCGAGCTACTTCGAGATGGCGACTCGTTCAACGTTGGGAACGTCAGGATCGATGCGCTCCACACGCCGGGGCACACGCCGGAACACCTCTGTTTCGTGGTGACCGACACCGCTGGCGCCGATCGACCCATGGGCGTTTTCTCAGGCGACTGCATTTTCGTGGGCGACGTGGGTCGACCCGATCTTCTCGAGAAGGCAGCTAAGCTCGAGGGCACGATGGAGGCGTCGGCGCGGCAACTTTACCATTCGGTCCAGCGCTTTCAGGATTTGCCCGACTACCTGCAGGTGTGGCCGGCGCACGGTGCCGGGTCCGCTTGCGGGCGTTCGCTTGGGGCGGTTCCACAGTCGTCGCTCGGGTACGAGAAACTCTTCAACTGGGCGTTCAGCCAGCAGACGGAGGACGAGTTCGTCCGCGCCGTGCTCACCGATCAGCCGGAACCGCCGAAGTACTTCGCGCAGATGAAAACGATGAATCGGGACGGGCCGCCGCTTCTGGGTGGCTTCCGACGACCGTGGCGTTTTGCTGACACGCGGCTGACCGAGGTGCTGGACGCGGGCGCCCTGGTCATCGATACACGTCAGTCGGCGGTGTATGCTTCGGCTCACATCCCGGGCACGATCAGCATTCCACTCAATCGATCCTTCCCGACTTACGCAGGGTGGTTGGTCCCGTACGACTGCGATTTCTATCTGATCGTGGAAGAGAGCGATTGCGAGGACTTCGTGGACGAGTCGGCCCGCGACCTGAAGATGATCGGACTCGATCGGCTCGCCGGCTATTTCGGAAGCAAAGCCGCGGAATCATGGATCAACGGAGGCCGACGCCTCGGCGAGGTGGAAGAGATCACCGTCGATAGGTTGGCTGAGGGGTTGAACTCCGGTGAGCTATCGGTGGTCGATGTGCGCGACCCCGGCGAGTGGAAGTCGGAGCATATTCCCGGGGCGCCCAACATCCCCATGGGCTACCTGTCCGATCGGCTCGGGGAAGTCGAGGCCGATCGACCCGTCGTACTCCACTGCGAGACCGGGGCCCGCTCCACCATCGCGGTCAGCCTCCTCCAGGCGAATGGCTATCGCAACATTCTGAATTTCTCTGGCAGCGTCCGGGACTTGAAAGCCGCGGGCTATCCCCTCGACAACTGAGTCTGCAGCGTCCCGCGTTTCTTCGTTCCTACTCGTAATCCTAATCGTACTCGTGATCGTAATCCTACTCCAAAGATGATTGGAGTCGAGTACGAGTACGACAACGAGTACGAGTACGAGTAGGAACTCTAGATGGGGGGTTGGGCAAGGTTTCTACAATATGGACGCGGATGGGGCTTTGAGCCGAAGAGCTGACGGAGACAGCTCTGTAAGATTAGTAGTTGGCCTGTTTGCTCCCGGCCTTCGGCTCGTTTCCCCATCCGCACGGCATACCTAGTTAGCAGGATCGGTGCCAACCGCAAAACCCAGTAATTCCGCGCGAACTCGGCATCCGGTCCGCGCACTGTGGATGCCGTTGCCACAGTCGTCGGGTCCCATCAGATATAGTTACTGGTTTCGTCTCTGCTTGGACTTCATGCTCTCCGGGACCAGGCTGTCCGGCACGAAGATCGCCTTGTCCGTCGGCCAGTTCTGCATTAGCTGCGGACGATAGCCCTCCGGATAGTACCGCGCCGGATCGATCTCGGCGTCGCGAATGAACTGCTCCTGGATATCCTCCCGCTGGTACGAGGGCGGCGGAATCACCAGCCCGCCATACAGAGCGATCGATACATCGGCGTTCGGGGGCTTGATGTTGGGATAGTCGGCGATGATCCCCTCCCTGACCCAGAGCTTGTCCTTCGTCACGTTCACCACGATCATGTCTGGCGCACCCGGATGGTACGGCCCCTTCCACTCCTCGCGGATCTCGGCAATAGTCTCGGGGTTCAGATACGCGTCGAACGGCATGTGGGTGGTCATGAACAGCCGCGGCTCGACCTTGTTCGCCAGATACCCGGCCGCATACGCCGGGTTGTGGTGGGTATCGACCGTGTACCGTCCCACGAACGGGGGAACGCCCTGGACCTGCGAGCTGATGGCAATTACTTCCGTCTGAACCTCGGTGATCAGGACGTCTACACCCTTGGCGTAGGTCTCGGTCAGAGAGTTGGGTCGCCCGTCACCGCTAAAGGCCACGCTCAGTCCGTTCCAGTCCAGCCGGTACGCGGACGCCCCATCCTTGGCGTGGGACTGACGCCAGTGAATGACCTTCACACCGTTCTTGTCGTACACGATGCCGCCATCGTCCTGGAAGTCGAACTCGGTCAGCTCGATGTCCCACCCCCGGCCGATCGGGAAGACATCGAACGCTTCCCGATGCCAGTGGGTCATCATCTTCATGCCCTCGATCATGTAGCCAATGCCATCCTCCTCGTTACGCCCCGAAGGGCCGTACACGCGGAAGGGCTCGTGCCAGCGTCCGCCCCACGCACCGAATACGTACGCGTACGGGAGGGAGCCGAAGTGATCGACGTGAAGGTGCGTGATGAAGATGTCGTTGATCTTGTTGAACGGGATTCCGGACGCCAGGTAGTTGGCGATAGAACCTTCGCCCAGATCGAAGATGAAGGAATCGCCGTTGCCCAGTTCCACAAACACCGACGTGTTCATCTGCCCGGGACGGATCGTGGGTGTCGTCCCCATGAAGGTGATACGCAGCTCGTCCGGCTGAAGCTCCTCCGTGTTGGGGAACCAGTTGGCTGCGCTCACGAGCCACGGCATGGGCTCGATACCTTGGAACATAAGCCCCTCGTTCCACCGATCCATCGGAATGCCGCCGCTCAGCACGCTCCGGATGACTTCCGGATCGGTCTCGTACTCCCATTGCTGACCTTCCTGCTGTGTCAGCTCTGTGTTGGTGCCGGCGAAGCCCGCCGCGGCATAGCTCCCGGCGGTCTCGCGAGCCTCGGCTGCACCTTGAATTCGCCCGGCCACGTATACCAGGCCGACGACGCCCAAGGCCGCAACGGCGCCTAGAATCAACCTTCGGTTCACGGTGTCACTCCTTTGCAAGGGGTTCCATGTAGGCTGCGCCATTTGCGGCGCACATCTCCCTTGAAAGGGTGAGGCACCCGAGTACGGTCAGCCTTGCGTTGGAAATTCGCGTGAAGTCTAGAGCGAAGCCCAAAAATGTCAACAATAGGAATTGTTATCGCAAATCCTGCGTGCCTACAAACCGGCCCGGAGACTTTCAGTCTTGACAATGTATAAAGTCGAGTTATTATCCAGGTCGCCAAACTCATGGAATCCACTAAAGACGTCAGAGATCGACTGCGGGATGCGGGCCTACGTGCCACCCGACCCAGACAGCTGGTCTACGAGACCCTGCTGGAGATCGGCGGTCACCATTCGGTGGACGAGCTGGTCTCGCTATTGGGGGACCGTGGCCACCAAGTCACCCGGATGTCGGTTTACAACGTGGTCGCGGATCTCCAGAGGGCGGGCTTGGTCCTCTGTGCCGATACGGGGCCCGGGCGGGCACTCTATGAAGTCGCCCAGACCTGGCACCACCACTTCGTATGCCGAGTGTGCGGGTCGATCGCGGACGTCCCATGCGTCCGCGGCGAGAAGCCCTGTCTGGATCCTCCGTCGGCATTCAACGGCAGAGTGGAAGAAGCGCAAGTCATCTTTCGAGGCGTCTGTGAGACTTGTGAGCGTCATGAATGACAGACGTCTGGAGCCATCGTAGTCCTATCGAACCACAAAGTCCAAATCCAAAGATCAGTAATGGGAGGGAGCACCATGTCTGGCAAGAATGACGGTAAGAACACGGTCCTGACGACCGCGAACGGCGCGCCGATCGGCGAGCAGCAGGCGCTGACTGCGGGTCCGCGCGGGCCGTTACTGATGCAGGACGTGCAGCTGCTCGAGCAGATGCAGCATTTCAACCGCGAGCGTATCCCGGAGCGGGTGGTGCACGCGAAAGGCTCGGGCGCCTATGGCACGTTCACCGTTACTCATGATGTCACGCGTTACACAAAAGCGATGTGCCTATCGGCGGTAGGAAAGACCACGGACGTCTTCTTGCGCTTCTCGACCGTCGCCGGTGAGAAGGGCGCAGCGGATGCGGAGCGGGATGTCAGAGGATTCGCGTTGAGGTTCTACACCGAAGAAGGCAACTGGGATCTGGTCGGCAACAACACGCCGGTGTTCTTCATCCGGGATCCCTACAAGTTCAAGAACTTCATCCACACGCAGAAGCGTGAGCCTAGCAGCAACCTCCGCGATATGGACATGCAGTGGGACTTCTGGTCGCAATGTCCGGAGTCGTTGCACCAGGTGACGATCCTGTTCTCCGATCGCGGTATTCCCAAGAGCTATCGGCATGTGAACGGGTACGGCTCGCATACTTACTCGCTCATCAACGCCGAGGGCGAGCGAGTCTGGTGCAAGTTCCACATCAAGACGAAACAGGGCATCGAGAACTACGATGACGACGAAGCCGCGCGGATCATTGGCGAAGACCGAGAGTCGCATCAGCGCGACCTGGTCAATGCGATCGAGCGTGGAGAGTTCCCGCAGTGGCGCTTCTGTATCCAGGTGATGACGCAGGAGCAGGCGGAGAACTTCCAGTGGAACCCCTTCGACCTCACCAAAGTGTGGCCGCACGCGGACTTCCCGCTGATCGATGTCGGTACACTCGAACTCAACCGGAACCCGGAAAACTATCACGCCGAGGTCGAGCAGGCGGCGTTCAAGCCGAGCGCGCTGGTGTCGGGGATCGGGCCCAGCCCCGACAAGATGCTCCAGGCCCGACTGATGAGCTATGCGGACACGCATCTCCATCGCCTTGGCGCCAACAACCATCAGATTCCCGTGAACAAACCGCGCTGTCCCGTTCACAATTACATTCGCGATGGAGCTCTGGCCACGGCGGAGAACTACGGTGCCAGCCCCAACTACTGGCCGAACACCCGGGAAGGTACACCGCAGCCGGCGCCCGAGTACAAGGACCCGGCGTGGGAGCTCGGTCAGACGATCGTCGATCGCTACGATTCGACCGTCGATCATGACGACTACACTCAGGCGGGCAACCTCTATCGTATGTTCGATGACGCGCACCGCGATCGGCTCGCTCGGCGCATCGCCGGCGTGCTGGGCCAGGCGCGCAAGCAGGTGCAGTATCTACAGCTCTGTCACTTCTTCAGAGCCGACGAGGATTACGGCCGACGCGTCGCCGCCAATCTAGGTATCGATGTCGATGAGGCACTTCGCTCCGTCGGTGGTTCCCACGCGGGATCGGGTGCCTGACCTGTTGTACTAGAACGAGAACCGCTCCCCTGGGGAGCTGAACGCAGAGAGCCCTACGTCGTGATCGGCGTTGGGCTCTCGTGCTTGCAAGACAACCGCCTGCCGCCGCGCTTGCTGCTGCGCGCAATATCGGCGGTCTCAGAGCCTCTCGACCTGCGAGAGCGTCCGGGAGCAACAACTAACGATAACTGTTAGTACCGCCTTCTCAATTCGTTGCCCTCAGTTCGCACACGCGGCATCTTGCAACAAAAGACAGGAGGAGGTGAGCGTCGAACGTGCGCAAGAAACAATCACCCATCCGCATTCCGAAACGTCTGCCGAAGCTTCCGCCACGCGGCTGTTATCCGACTCACGGCGTTCCCGGTCGCGGCTGTTTCCCCGATGGCGGAATCAAGGACCGTGGCTGCTTCCCAACGCGTGGTCACAAACCCAAACTGACGGAGAGCCTCCGATGAGATATTGCGATCGAGCCGGGCGCACGAAGCGCGTATTCGTCCTTGCGGCCGCCACGGCCTTTGTCGTGCTCCTCTCTCTTGTCTCGATGGTGAAGAATTCACGGGGAGTCGCCGCACAAGAAACGGATGCCAACTGGATCCTCGAGCTGTTCGACCACCGCGGCGAAGACATCGGGGAGGGGATCCCCATGTGGGGCTACTCCGCCTTGGTCCGTTACAACGGGCGTACGATCCTCTTCGACGGAGGGACCAGCGCCCGGGTGCTCGAACACAACGCCCGCACCTACGGCGTCGATCTACGGGACGTCGACTTCGCGGTTCTCTCCCACGCCCACGGCGACCACACGGCGGGCCTCGACTACCTGCTGGACGTGAATCCGTCCGTTCCCCTGTTCATCCCGCAGGACGGCTACCTGGGATACAACGTGCGGGAAGGCAGGGAAAACCACCCGGGATACCGGTACCGCACCGACAGCCTGAGGTTCGTGGGAGCCAACATCGAGCTCGAAGAGGGAGTCCACCTGGTATTCACGACCTCCCCGCACACCGGCTACTTCTCGCGCTATCCACCGAACGAGGACGAGCCCAGGCTCATGGGATTGCCGGAGCTTTCACTTGTACTCGAGACGGAGAGCGGAGAACTGGTGGTGATATCCGGTTGCTCGCACAGCGGCATCGAGCGGATCGTCGAGGAAGCGAGACGGGCGACCGACGCCGACGTGGCCCTCGTCACAGGCGGTTTCCACCTGGGTCCGTACTCAAGGGAGTACATCACCCAGCTGGTCCACACGATGAAGGATGAGTTGGGAGTCCGCGCAGTGGCCCCGACCCACTGCACGGGCGACGAGGGACTGGCGGTCTTCCGGGAGGTTTACGGCGACCGCTGTGTGAAGGCCGGACTGGGCACGCGCATTCCATTTCCCGAGTGAGGCACGGAGGCTTCAACATGCGTTTCCTCGAGAGCGGCAGTGTCTTTCTTCTCGCCGTTACCATCGTAGCCTGCGGTGGTGGCGAGTCTCGCTGGGCCGGAACCATCAGCGACAGCGCCGGCGTCACCATCGTTTCTAATGGCGACATCGGCCTTTGGCCGCCGGGCGAGGAGTGGACCGTCGAAGAGGAGCTGCGAATCGGAGCTCTGGAGGGCAACCCCGAATACCAGTTCGGCCAGGTCGGCTCCCTCGCCGTCGACTCGAAGGGGAGGATTCTCGTTCTGGACCGACAGGCTCAGCAGATTCGGGTGTACTCACCGGACGGCATCTACGAGCAGACCATCGGTGCTCGGGGCAGTGGACCCGGCGAGCTGAATGGTGCAATGACTCTCTTGATGGTATCTGGGGACACCCTCCTGGTGCCCGACCTGCGAAATCTGCGCTTCAGCCGCTACGCACCAGATGGATCGAGCGCCGGCAGCATCCCATTGGATCTCACGGGCGGGTGGCCGATGCAGTTCAGAGCGACCTCGGGTGTGACCGTGGAGCAGATTCGGCCAGGCGCGCTTCCCGAGGGTTCGGCGGCCGAGAGCCGGATGGACGTTCTCTTGCGCTTGGCCAGCGACGGGAGCGTCACCGACACCTTGATGACCTTTCGATCGGGCGAGTCGCAGACTCTCGACGGACACATCCGTTTTTTTGAAGCCGAGCCGTTGTGGGACCTGACCGACCACTCGGAGATCGTCTTGGGTGTGAACAACGAATACCAGTTCGGCGTCTATGCGAACGGACATCTGGAACGGATCATCACCAAGACCTTCGCACGTAAGCCTGTCGGCGAAGCAGACAGAGCGGCCATTAAGGCGGAACTGGATAGGAGATTGACCGCGCAGGGAATGCCAGCGAACACGAGACAGATCGTGCTGCGGGATAGATTCCACTTCGCCGAGTTCCTCCCGGTCATTTCGGCGCTGGCGGCTGGCCCGATGGGCACGATCTGGGTTCAACACATGCGACCGCCGTCCGAACTCAGCGGCGCAGAGTTGGCTGCCGTCCGCGAAGACCACCTTGAGGATCTGGGCGCTCCGGAGTGGGACGCATTCGATGCGGAAGGGCGTTTCCTGGGAGTGGTCGCCGTGCCCAAGCGGTTCACCCCCAGCCTGTTTCGCGACGACAAGATCTACGGCGTCTGGCGTGACGAGCTGAACGTGGAGTACGTCATCCGACTACGCATCGTCGGCGTTCTTGGTGACAGTGCTACGTGATGAACCCGGCGATGTAGTTCCTCCTCCGCGACTGCCTGCGCTCCCGGGCGCTATTAGAGAAGTGCGAGTAGGCCGCTAGACTCTTGGCCTCATAGCTTGAGGAGACGCTTCATGAATACGAACACAAAGCGAACTCTCTTCTGGGCTCCGAGGATTCTCTGCATCCTCTTTGCGGTGTTTCTGAGTCTGTTTGCCCTGGATGTATTCGGTGAGGGCTACGGCTTCTGGGAAACGTTTCTTGCTCTGCTAATCCACTGGGTCCCGGTATACATCGTCGTCATAATCTTGGTCGTCGCATGGCGGTGGGAATGGGTCGGGGCGATCCTATTTCTCGCCTTGGCCGTCTTCTACATCGTGTGGACTTGGGGAAGGTTTCCCTTGGTCACCTACGTGTCGATGTCTGGGCCCCTGTTCTTGGTGAGTGCTCTCTTCCTGCTAAACTGGGTTTACAGGGCAGATCTGCGAGGCCGCTAGGACGCTGCCTGAAGTCCCCAGTTGGCTGACGCCGCCACAGAGGCAAGATGCCGGATCTTGAGGGTAAAGACCGGGCAAGATAACTGGTATGAATCCAGGGAGTGCATTTCTTGGCTAGCGCGATAGGTCATGGAGTGACAGTTCAGGCGGCGCTATCTTTCAGGTGTCCATCAACCCAAGTACCGGGAGGTCACTATGAGTGCGCGATCCGTACTGCTCGCGGCGCTGGCGCTCGCCCTCGCCCTAGCGAGCGCGGCGTGTCAGCCACCAGCTAAGGAAGCGGGTCCGCTGTCCGAGGAGGACGTGGCGGCGATCAGGGCCGCTAACGACGAGTGGATTCAGGCATATCGGGATAATGACGTTGCTGCGCTGGTGGCCCTCTACAGCGACGACGCTGTGATTATGCCGCCCAACGGGTCGGTGATCGAGGGCCGGGCGGCTATTCTGGCATACCACGAGGCCGTGACCGTCACGGAATACACAGAGTCAATCCTCGAGATCGATGGGCGCGACGGGATCGCCTACATTCGAGGCACGTCCTCAATGGTGGGGATGGGCGAAGACGGCGAGCCGGTCACCGAAAGCGACAAGTTCCTGGCGATCCTGCGAAGACAAGCGGACGGCTCATGGCTGTTTACCCATGAGATCTGGAATTCCGACGTGCCGCTTCCCGAGGAGGGCTCGGGGACCTAGATAACGCGCGGCGGTTAGGGCTAACCCGAGAGGGCCTCAGCGGCGACGCTGGGTCACAACGACGAGAGGTGGTGGTTTCGTTTGCGCCGAAACCGCCATCACGGGCGCCATCAAACGATACGTCGAATGACCGAAAGACGAACGCGCCCGGGAAGATTCGAACTCCCAACCTCCTGATCCGTAGGCGCCTTGCTATACCGCTTGGATACTAGGTTTCCAATGCTTTCGCGGTTCCATCTAGTACAGAACACATATTAACCCCGCCCGAATACTAGGAAAACCAGTAACTCAATACCGAGATCAGGTGCCAGAACGCTTTACTTCTCGCCTACCGTCTCCCATACTCGTATCAACCTGGATGGGGACTGATCCGTGACCGAGACCAACCCGAACGAGAACAAGCCGCCGACTGCTCCGCTTGGGCAGGAGGCGCGACAGAAGACTATCGACGTTCTCTGCGAATCCTTCGCCCGGGACGAGATGGATATGGAAGAGTTCGAGCAGCGAGTCGAGCTCGTCTACCGGGCCGAAAGCATGGAGCAGCTACGGCCGATCCTCGCGGACCTACCCACCGCGAATCTTCCGGTCACGGTCGCGCCGAGACCCACGCTTCCTCCAGAGAGCATTCGGGGACATTCGGTCATGGTAGGCATCATGGGAAGCGGCGGCCGAAGGGACGGCGCCTGGGTACCGGCCCGCCACAACTGGGCGGTTAGTGTGATGAGCGGGAGTAAGCTGGACTTACGCGAGGCACAGCTCGGACCCGGGGTCACCGAGGTCCACGGATTCGCGATAATGGGAGGAGTGGAGGTGCTGGTCCCTCTCGACGTGCGGGTGGAGTGCTCGGGAATCGGTATCATGGGTAACTTCGATCACCCAAGAACGGTGACCTCTACCACGGACCCGCAGGCGCCGGTCATCCGGGTCACCGGGGTGGCCATCATGGGTGATGTGAAAGTCAGGGTGCGATACCCTGGGGAGACCGCTCGCGACGCCCGGCGCCGGTTGAAGGCCGAGCGGAAAGCCCAGAAACAAATCGCGAAGCGGAAGTAGAGCTTCGTGAACATCGTCCATCGGGGCTCCCCCGAAGGCTCAGGGTCCCACCTGGAGTGACAGTCCAGGCGGCGCTATCTTTCAGGTGCCCAACCAAACCAAATACCGGGAGGTACCCATGAGGGTGCGCACTACGCTGACCGCGGTACTGGCGCTCGCGCTGGCAAGCACAGCCTGTCAGCCGCCCACACAGGAGGCTGGTCCACTGTCCGACGAGGACGTGGCCGCCATTAGCGGGCTGTCTGACATCCATTCCCAAGTGGGATTGGCAGGAGATTGGGCCGGTTGGGTCGCAACCTGCACCGATGATGTAGTGCTGATGCCGCCAGATCAGCCTATCGTCCAAGGCCGCGACGCCGCTCTGGCTTTCTTAGAAGGCTTTCCCACGCTCACAGAGTTCGGCATCGCGGTA
>Ga0255055_10001944_pt1 | contig 14718 bp, 11 predicted proteins | sample JV7_2_27_MG_FD_188633 | JGI IMG/M metagenome (GOLD analysis project Ga0255055, IMG submission 188633) | Seawater microbial communities from Jervis Inlet, British Columbia, Canada - JV7_2_27 | ecosystem: Environmental > Aquatic > Marine > Inlet | place: Canada: British Columbia | collected...
CGCATGTAATTGAGGAGAGAGTTGTGGCGGTTGTTGGAGACTCAACGTTCTTTCATGCGGGTATTCCAGCGCTTATCAATGCAGTTCACAACGGAAACAAGTTTACTCTGTTCATCTTAGATAATTTCGTGACGGCCATGACTGGGCAGCAGTTTAATCCGTCAACCGAGTTCATTGCAGGCGGGCGGCAAGGGAAAAAAGTGTCAATAGAGAGCATCTGCAAGGCGATCGGCGTTGAATTCGTAGAGGTAGTTGATTCATATGATGTTAAAAATAACGTGGAAGTGTTCAGAAAGGCTTTGGATTTTGACGGGCTTGCCGTTGTAGTTTCTAGAAGAGCATGCGCGCTCTATGGGGACAGAAATAAGAGACGTAAAGGCGAAAAAATTGTTCCGTTCTACGTTGACAAGGACATTTGCAAGAGACCTTACGTGTGCCTGAGAACATTTTACTGTCCTGCTTACGAGCTTGACAAGGATCAACAACCGCGGATATCGCGTGAACTTTGCGATGGCTGCTCTGTCTGCTCCAGATTATGTCCGTTGCAATCAGTGAAGCGTGTAGAGGTGAAAGATTGAGCCTTAACATATTCATTTGCGGCGTCGGGGGACAAGGGCTTGTACTTTTGACGAGAGTAATTGGGGACGCGTGTGCCAGAAGCGGTGAGAAAGCAGTAACTGGAGAAATGTACGGGCTTTCGCAGAGGAGCGGAGCCGTCTCGGTTCATTTGAGGATAGGGGAAGACGCGTTTTCACCATTGATTCCTTACGGGGAAGCAGACATAATTGTTGCCCTCGAGGCGGTAGAATCTCTGCGCTACATAGAATACCTCAAGAAAGACGGGATAGTTCTGATGAACAAGAGAATTATGCACCCACCGATAGAAACTTCGAAAATCCTGACTGCAAAGGGAGAAGCTAAATACATTGCAGTTGAGGACGTCGTGTCAAAACTGAAGAATTGGACACAGAACATTGCGGTGATTGACGCTTTAAAGCTGGCAAGAGAAAGCGGAAATGCAAGAACTGAGAACACAGTTTTCCTCGGGTGCCTTTCAGCGCTTGAAGCATTCCCAGTTGAAGAGAGCTATATCAAAGAAAGCATCGCAGGAGCCGTGCCCAAGAAGACGGTTGCACAGAACTTGAAAGCCTTTGAGTTGGGCAGGAAAAACGCTTACGGCTCTTTGTGCACGCTTGTTCCCTGCAGATACAAGGCTTAGTCATTTACTTTTTTCTTAATAAAGGTGCGGAGATACCGGTTGGGCTCAGCCTCAGCTACCGTGAAAGAGGCATGTTGAAAGCATTCGGAAAACTATGTGCCATAAAAAACAAACAGGCGAAGAAATAGACCGCAAACTCCCATTACTGCCACACAAAATTATTAGCAATGGGAATTGCCGCTTTACAAGCGAGATTGTATTCTTTAAATATCTCCGATACGAAATGTCTTGTTTATGGGATACCGATCGCAGACGAGGTCGTCTCGAAAAGCTGGTCGAGGAAACCGAGCGCGGCGCCGCTCAAAAGGAAAGGCGAAAGAACGGAAAAATCGATCCAGCGGCAAGTATTTGCTGAAAGAGAATCATGTGCTAACCATAGAAGAGATTGTGGAGAAAACTTTCGGTAGGATACGTGGGTTAGGAAATCAGATTTTTGCCGTTTCACCGTTCAGCGAGTATTTTGATGATTGGCTGGTGAATCTGAAAGCTGTCCTCATTGATTTTGAGTCAACTCCAGTCGCAAGCGTAGATGATGAATTCGTGAAGGAGCGCTCACAAGTAATCTCTGACGTTGAGCTTAAGCTTGTCGAGAGACGACGTGAGGAGGCTGCTCTTGGAGACGCTGTAAAAAGACTCGCTGACCAGAATCATCTTCTTGTACAGATCGATACGGAATATGTAACTGTAACCCAAAAATTGTCTTCGAGAAGAAAAAGGGAAATTCAACGCTTAACCCGTAAAGTCCATGACTTAGAAGAAGAACTTGACCAGATAAGCCGAATGAAAACAGGCATTTTCAATCCTTTCGCAAAAAGGGCTAAGGCGCATAAAATGGCAGAGGTAACTCGGAAACTGGATTCCGTTAAAAGCGAACTCGAATCGGTCGTGCAGAGTTATCAGGTTGAGCAAGAAAAACTCCATGATGAATGTGAGAACGAGAAACAAATCGTCATTAGGCAAGTGCAGCGTCTGGAGAAGGAAGTTGAGGTTTTGGAGACTGATGGTTCCGTAGAGGACAGGCAAGTCGCGTGTGAAGCTCTCGTTAACGCCTTAAAAGCACTTCTTCAGAGAAAAAAGTTATCGCTTCAATAATGCGGCGAAGATGCTTACACTTTGGTTTAGACTGGCAGCTTGCACAATAGGCTGTGACTGGCAAAACTAAGCGCGCGTTGGAGAGCTAGTTCACAAAAGAAAAACGCAAACGATATCTACTTTTTCTCCCATTCTTCTAACAACTTAATTGTAGCTCTTGCTTTTAGCGTATTTGCGAATCTGAAAAACCTAGCTCTTCCGCTGAGCCTATTTTTGAGTATACCTTCACTCTCAAGTAATCTTAGATTGCCAAGCGTAGTTACATAGTTAGTTCCTAGCCTGTACACCATATCTGAAGTGTTCAGTTGGCCATACTGAAACAGCAACTTCAATATTTTCATCCTAGTTCTAGAGCAGAAAACGTCCTCCAAGTTCAAGGCTGCTTCACCGTTTCAGAAAAAGAGGTTTGCGAAGGTCTTGTTTCCGCTCAGAAAACAGGAGAAAACGAAGGGAACGCGCGTAGTGGGGATGTATTTTGCTGGGGAAAGCAAGACTCGCAAACTCCAGAATAGAATTGCTTCAAAGCGTATAAGAGACAGACGAGGAAACTACCTGCTTAGGCAGTAGAGAGGTAGGTTAAAGTGAAAAAATAGTAATCCATTAAGTTCTTGTGACTGTAACCTCGAACATCAGCATATGCAGATTTAGTTGTGTAACCTACAAACCCGCGAAGACTGGTTGGTGGATGGAACCTTTCAGGATATTGGGAAGAAAATTAAAAACGTGGCTAATATGCCTTCTGTACAGCTACCAGCGGATAATGAAAAGTGTGTCAACTAAACGATTTGCAGCAAAAGCCTCTCCATTAGTTTAGACGTAAACAGCATGGTTCAGCAGAAAAAATAGAAAATAGAAATGCTTATTGAATTAGACCATCTTCTAGGATAATTTGTCGATCGGCATAATCCGCTATATCTTTTTCATGAGTAATCATTATAATCGTTGTCTTTGTTTCTTTATGAAAACTCTGTATTAATTCCATAACTTGTTTTCCTGTTTCTGAATCCAAATCACCAGTAGGTTCATCTGCATATAATGCGGTTGGTTTGTTAGTTAGTGCTCTAGCGATAGCAACTCTTTGCATTTGACCTCCACTAAGTTGAGCAGGGTATTGAGTAGCTTGATTATTTATTCCCACACCAGTCAGTAGATCTTCAATTCTATTCCTTAATTTATTGCTTAATCCAGCGAGATCAGCAGGTAAAGTTACATTTTCGCGAGTGTTATAATGGGGGAGTAAAGCATAACTTTGGAAAATAAAACCCATTTCATGGAGTCTGGTTTTTGATTTTTCAGAATCATCTAACCTGTGAAGATCTTTGCCCTTAAAAATAACTACTCCATAGTCAGGGGTGTCTAATCCTGCCATGCAATTTAGAAGAGTGGTTTTTCCAGCTCCTGAATTTCCTACTATCGCAACAAATTCTCCTTTCTTTATATCAAGGTCCACACCCCGGAGTGCGTAGACTGTGGTTTTTCCTAGACTATAGTTCTTGGAAAGACTTCGAACTGAAATTATATTCTTGGAAGACAAGTTTGTTATATTGGGTAGTTGTGAGCTAAATAATCTATTTTGGAATGTGAAGTATGGAAGATCTGAACCAAAAAAGTCTAGCCATATTTTCGATAATTCAGCTTCAACAAACAAATCAGAGCTCAGTTCTGCCATATTTAGAAGTGCAAGCTTGAATTCATCCTTTGAATCTATTGGTTTTATCGCATTTTGGGATTCATCAAAATAATTCTTCAATTCAAATTGACAGCTATCTAGTTTCTTTTGAACGGCTTCGAGAAGGCTATTACCTTGATTAATCTTCCATGAAATTTGTCTTACAGCGATTTTGAGTTCTCCGCAATAAGAAGTGAACTCAGGTTTACCGCAGAATTTCTGTGGTTCACGAAATAGATTTAGAATCCTCGAGATAGTTTGATCTAAGTTGTCTAACGCACTTAACTTTGCTGACAAAATTCGAACAAACAATTCAAATTTAGTTTGCAGCTTTGTATCGTTACTCTTGTAGTGAGTTCCTTGAAGACCCAAATCCAGCCGTTCTAATACTCCATCCAATTCTCTCAAACGAATTAGAGTAGGTTCAATAAAAATTCGGAAGAAATTTAATAATGCTAATTTATCAACCATCTCTTCCAAATTAGTTGTTTTCTTAACTTTTGTTATTTTAAAAACCTTAGATTCCCATCCAGAAAGAAGAAATTGCACTGTATTCTCCTTATCTGTAGTCCACAGTGAAATTAGACTTTTCTTTTGAAGTTCAGAATATTTATTTGGCAGATCTGAAATTACTTTTTTCAATCGGAGTTCGAATGTTTTTGGAAGATGAGCATCGATTTGTTTGAGAAAATCTTTTACTATTTGAGCTGTTTCTTTTAGTTCCTGTTTATTTTTTAGACTTTTTTTAAGTTTTCTGTTATTGTTAAGATAGTATTTATTTAGACGTAATGTTAGGCGGTTTTCAGTTTCTTTGATTTTTTGTTGAGTTAACGATTTTTTTAGTGTTTTATCTGCACCTATGAAAATGAATGTATTGTGTTCTTTTGATTTTATTGTTGAACGTGGGATGTTTAGTGATTTCTTTAGATCATTTTGAAGTCTTTTTGCTAGTTTATTGTTTTCTAATGGAGTTGTTTTGTAAATTAAAGCTGATATGTAACTTTTCATTGTTTTTTCTCCTTTTCTTTAAATGGGCCTTGTTCCAAGTTGGAGATTTTGCCGTCTCTCATATGCACAATATAGTCACATTGCTCAGCAATCCAACGATTATGAGTTACTAATACCAGTGTTTGATTGTTAGTTCTGTTTATTCTTCTAAAAAGCGTCATTACATCTGAACTTGTTGTTGAGTCTAAGTCACCAGTAGGTTCATCTCCCAAAATAATTGCTGGTTGATTAATCAGAGCGCGACCTACAGCTACTCTTTGTTGTTGACCTCCTGAGAGTTCTGTTGGTTGATGGTAAAGTCTATCACCCATACCTAATTCTCTTAGAAGCATTTTTGCTTGTTCTCGAGCTAAACCAGAATTTAATCCTTTTAACAATAAAGGAGTTTCAACATTTTCTACGGCAGATAGAAAAGAAAACAGATTGAATAGTTGAAAAATAAAGCCTATATTATCCCGGCGAAATGCTGTCATTTTGCTATCCGGCAGAGTGGATGTATCAACGTTATCAATTATAATTTTTCCAGATGTTCGACGATCTAAATGACCTATCATGTTCAGTAGCGTAGTTTTTCCACATCCAGATGGCCCCATTATGGCCATCATATCACCCTTTTTCACGGCTAAGTCTACTCCACGTAGGGCATGGACTTCGTTTGATTTGCCTTTATTGTAGCGTTTATGCAAGTTAGTTATTGAGAGAATAGTGTCTTTTCGTTTTAGTTTTTGATTATTTTTGTTTTTATTCATCCAACATACCTCAATGCTTCTGCAGGGGGAATTCTTGATGCAACAAAAGCTGGGATTGATCCTGCTCCTATAGCAATTAGTACAATAAAGGATAGGTAGATACCTATTTGATCCCAGGGAATAACCAGAGCCATATTTTGCATATTTGCAAATCCCAGACTAATAATTAGACCATCTATTACTCCAATAACTAAACCAATTATTCCAAGAACTACAAGCTCTAATAGAACGGAGAGGATGACTTCTGTTTTCGGAAATCCTATGGCTCTCATCATTCCAATTTCTCGTTTTCTTTCGGCAACATTTCTAACTGAAATCACACCCATTCCAACAGCCCCTATTGCTAAGCCAAAAGTAACATAAATTTGGAGAAAAGATGTTAAGCGCTCTGTTAACTGCAGTGTTTGTTCAACTCTTGCATATGTTAGTGCGGTGCTTGCAACATAGAAATTATCATCAGCCATTAATCGGTATCCTTCATCATTTGTATTAGCAAATTCTTGAATCGATTGAGCTATTTGTTCTAATTGTGGATCATCAATAGAAAGCGAGGATTTGATAAGATACGTATCATACTGATCTATTGCTCTGGATGATAAAGTTTCATTGTTAGCGTCTCCTAGAAAGTTTGTTTGATTTGCCCAATATTCAGGTAAATATAGGGATCCTAACACAGCGGCAAAATCAGAATCGCCCCCACCACCAAAATTCAAACCACTACCAAGAGGAAATCCTCCAGCGCGTTGGCTGTCAAAACTACCGCCAATGGTAAAGGCTTGATAGTTAGGTAGTCCTATAGATGAAACATTCATTGGAATCCACACTTGCATTCCAATAGGAAGCAGAAATGAGTCTGTAAAAACTATTGGATTTTCCATTATGTTTCCTTCTGCATCTCTTAATAGCTCTACACCTTCAAGAGAATCTCCCTCTGAGATCAATGGATCTTCTCCACCTCCGGGACCTATTTGCAGATCAGAAATGTCTGATTCTCCCGAAATCACTGCCAATATACTTGAAGAAACATTGTAAACTGGCATTTTATAGTCATTATTGAAGAATTGGTCCCAAGCTTTCTTTGATAACTCTAACAGTTCGGGGTCAGTTAGATCGGAATTATAAGACTCTCGAATTCCATCAGGAAAACTTGATAAGTAATATGCATAACGCCAATTATCATCTATGTAGTCTGTTGCATTTCCTCTAATTTGTGTTGGTTTAAACTCTCCAGTTCCTATTGGCAATAAATCTGATGTAATATCAAATTCAGAAGAAGAAGGATCTGCTAGGGCGATGAATTTTGTATAATCCTGATTAGGGTTGAATGTTTTAAGACCTATTGCATCTGTTATTCGAGTATCAATTTTATAGAGTTCATCTGTAAAGGTTGTTCCATTTAATATGGTTTCAGGTTTGTTTAGAAAAACTACAAAATCAACTCCTTGGGAGTCTGCTTCTAGTTCGGTTACTGTTCCTAAACTTGTAGGGATTAGAGTAGCTACAATGACGTTAAGTGTTAAGATTATAGCGAAAATTGCAAAGGTTAACGTGGAACGGGTAATATGAGAAGAGATCAATGCTGGTGATATTTCACCAACGCCTTTCATACCTCTAATCTTTATTAGAAATTTTCGTAAACCACGCATTACTATTGGCAGGTTTAGAGAAACAAAGAGTATAGAGCCAATAACAATTTCGCCGATGCCAATTATTAAGATATCAATTGATAAACTACCAACGTCGGTTATCCAATTGCCCATTGCGAATATAAATAGAAACGATGGAATTCCCCAAAGGGAAATAGCAGCTATATTGAATGCTTTTATTCTGTTTATAAATCGTGATAATACAAGACCCATTCCTGCAGTAAGTGATCCAAGTCCTAGCATAAGGTTTCTCCATTCTGTTAAGGTGTCCCATCCTTCACTAGTCCAAATTGCTTGAGTAGATTCATCAAAAACACCGTTGTTGAGAAGCAGAAATACTCCTAATACTAGCATTAAAATTCCAAGCGCTACCAAGTTTCTGCTAGATTTTGCTTCAAATTTTACTTTAATTCCTCGAAGAGCATCTACAATATTTACTCTTGAAGCTCTAAGAGCGGGAAGAATACCAGTTATTATGCTTAGAACAATGCCTACTACAACAGCTAATATGACAGCTTCTTGGGATATTACAGGTTGAACGCTTTGTTCTCCAGTTCCAAATAAACCCACTAAATATAATGCAACGCCTTGGCCAAATGCTAAACCACCGAATAAGCCTATGATGCCACCAATAATTCCTTGGAATAGATTTTCAATTATTATTGATTGGAAGATTCCGCGGCGATTTTCTCCAACAGCTCGAAGAACTCCAGTTTGAAATTCTCGATCCTCAACGCTCATGAGCTGAACATTTGTGATTAATAAAAGACCAGTTAAGGTTATAAGAAGACCAAGAGAGGATAAAATTGTACTTAGTAGAGTAATAAAGAATCCTGCAAGGCCAAAAAAGGTTAATCTGGGGGATGTAACTTGATAGATTTTATAGGTTTCACCAGTATTGATATCAGTTTCTTCAGGAATTAATTCTTCAACTAACTCTATTTTTGTTTCAAGAAATTCTTCACTTATTTCTTCATTGAAGTGATCGGTTTTATATGCAACAAGATAAGCGCTAATTAAATCTGTTTCTTGAAGAGGATCTTGAAGACTTAACCAACTTTGTAAATGTTCTAGTTTAAATATTACTCCGGAATATTGGGCGCCAATTCCTGGGCGATTTGAATCATAAAAGCCAACAACTATTAGTTCTAATCTTTCAATTTTAGGAGTAAATGAAATGGTGGGCAATCTAGAAGAGCCACCTAATGTTGGAGTTTCAAAAGCTATCTCTGTAATAACCAAGCTGGCTTGAGTTCCATTTGAACTCATAACTGAAATAAACACATCGCCTCTAAGTATCCTATCAGAATAAGGAGTTAGATCAAAAGGAACAGCATCTAGTATTGAAGGATTAGTCCAATTTGCTACGTCAAAACTACTTCCATCATCCAAGGAGAATCCTAAAGATATTAGTGCATTATCTGTTCCGGATACGGACACATTCACATAAGCATAATCAGATAATCTCAAATTGGGAGCAGCAATCGTGTAAGCCGTGACTATACTAGTGAAATTAGTTGGTTGTAATTCCAAATGCAAACCTAAAGGACTACTAGTTAAAACATGTGGGGAATTAGTAAATTCTGAATTGATAGTCCAATTAGATAAGGGTACTAATGGTGGCTGAATTATAGTTGTGGTAAGATTAGAAAATTCAGTTTCCAAAGCTAAAGGTAATGAAGTATCCTGATCTAATCCTAGTTTTTCTCCCTGATCACTTGACATTAAGATACTACTATTATCGACAAGCAAAGAATCTAAGTCAAGTTGATCTCCTGTTTTCCAATCATAAAAATTGCCAAATACATCTGAATAATTTATAGAAATTCCAGCAGCATCCATAGTTGGGTCAAATTGACTCTCAACTAGAGCAGGAATTTGCGAGGATAGCTCAGACATGATTCCAACGGCATCAGGAATTAAATCCTCAATTGATTCCAGTTCTGTTGCCGACAAGTAACCTCCAGATGTACTATTTAAGATCCTAATATCCACCTCACCTTCGCCTTGAAGAAGACTAGTAAGAAAAGTATTCTCCAAAGTATCTGTTGTAATTTGGATTCCAACCAACAATGTAACACCCAGAGCCACTGCTAAGATTACGCTTAGATTTTTTATTTTTCTTCGAGATATTGATCTCCAAGCAATCATAAAACTAGCTTTCAATCCCATAGCAAAACACCAATTTTGATCCTTTCAATTAGAAAATTCAGGCTGGTTTTTTCTCTTTGATTCTTAGGGCAATTTTCTTAAGCTGTCTATCGGAATCATCCAAGATTTCAACTATTTCTTTCACATCCTGCTTTGTCAAGCTGTCTTTTATGGCTTGGAATTCTATGAATGTCTCTAGAACTCTTTTCGCAGATTCCCTGGCACAAAGCAAGTTTTCATGGTTGGTGCCAAAGTGAAATCCTCCAACGAGCATTGGTGCAAGCCACTCCAATTTTTCCAAGAACTTTTGTCCAAACCTTACTTGTTCTTCAAAGAATTTTTTTCCCTCTTCTGTTAGAATATAACGTTTCATTCCACTTTCTACTGTGGATGACTCGTTGGTGTAACCTTTGTCTTGAAGCCAAGCCAGAAGTGGATAGATTGATCCTGGACTTGGTTTCCACCTTCCACCTGTTTCCCGTTCAATTACCTCGACAATCTCTACCCCTGACATAGGCTTCTCCGCTAGGAATTTCAAAACCAAGAATCGGAGAAGGCCTCTTGGGACTCCTGCGGTTCGCTTCATCCATCGCCCAAACATTATATCACCGATGATATCACTCGAGACATCAATAGATGCATAAAAACCTTATGACTTAAACATACTGATTTGATCTTAAGATAGTGTGCTTTTCTTTAGCCATCCTCCGCGCGCCATGTCTGAGTATGAGCCTGTCTATTTCTTATTCGGCATATCAATAGAGACATAAAGCCAAAAAAATATTGGGTTTGCGGGTGATCTCTCAAGCTTTTACTTGAGATATCTCATATTTACGTTTGGGTCAAATTTTAACCCTTTTTCTTGAAAAGAATAAAAGGGATAAGAAAAACAAAATGGATACTATCGGTACTATTTGTGACGGCAAATATTGAATTATGAACCCACTTGCGATGGGTGTAATAATTTGAGCTATACCAGTTAGTGAATTATTAACACCTAATACAGTTGCAGTCTCCTTTTTTGTCACGCTATTTGTCAATTTGCTCGTTAAAACAGGTCTAATAACTCCTGTACCATAGGCCAAAAAGATTAGTGGAACAAAAACAAATAGATAGTCTGCAGAAAATGCAATACCCACCATTGAAATGATCATAGCAACTATTCCCGTTCTCAGCATACTCCCTTCACCCAAGGCTCGCAAGATGCGAGCAATTAAAAATGTTTGAACGATAACTCTCAATAAGCCAAGCCAAGCTAAATAAAAGCCAACCTGAGCCGCATCAACGTGAAATTGGGTTTCTGCAAATAAACCAAAGTTGGAAATCAACAAGAAAAATCCCAAACTATAAATAAAAAACATGAGCAAACTGTCTCTCACTTTGGGGGTTTTCACAAATCGTATAGCATCATTAATGGGAAGAATATCCTTAAAACCAAAAGAAAGCGCATCAGGTTTTTCAGTGATTGTTTCAGGAAGGAAAAAAACAACTAGGACAATTGAAATGAATGTTATGCCTGCCGCAAAGAACATTGGAACCGAAAAATTAATTCTAGAAAGAACACCGCCAAGAACAGGACCAAATATCAATGCCGCACCAAATATGCCACTAGAATAGCCATAAACTCTGGTTCTGTGTTTAGGTTTAGTAATATCACTGATATATGCTTGGCTGACGGTCATATTGCTTCCCAATAATCCATCAACTAATCGTGCCAAAAGTAACAAAATTGTAGTTGTGGCAAATCCAAGAAGTAGAAAACCAGCAAATGTACTTAACTGACTCAAGACAAGCAAAGGTCTTCTTCCAAAACGATCACTCAGTTTACCTGTTATTGGACTAGCGAATAATTGGGCAAAACTGAATACACCGAGAATAAGTCCTATTTCTACATAATTTAATCCAAGCTCTAACCCCAAAAACGGGATTACAGGTAAAACAATGCTAAAACCCAATACTTCAGTAAACATTATCAAAAATACTGCATAAAGACGTTTATCAAACACATAATCATCCGTTTCAAGATGTGTTTCGTTATTCTTCAATAATCTGATCCCTACATAGTATTATCGAATTAATGGATTAAATAAACAAGATTCTGCTGTATATTTGTGTTCACGGGTGATATCTCCACTGTGTTGGGGGGTTAAATCCACTCCACCCGTCTACAACTGATCCTGTACCTTACCACTTCTTCTTGGTATCAACGCAAATTACGAAAAGCATGAGCAGGAAATGGAAAGTAAAAAAACTTAGTATAGGTTGCGGGTTTCTTTTCTTTTTTCCGCCTCTTCGTAGAAGCGTAAGACTTCGTCGATTATTTCCACGTTGGAAAGTATCATTCGCCTGCAGCAGTATCTTTTGATTCCCAAGCTGTCCAAGACGTCGCTGGCGTTTTCGCCTGTTCGAATTCTTCGGGCGAATTCTTCCCCCCGGTCTCCAATTAGCTTGCCGCAGGTGAAACATCTGACGGGAATTATCATACTTTTGTTCTCCTTACCTGTAGCTTTTCTGCACTTTCGCGCGGGCGCCGGGACCTCCGAACTTTTTAGGTTCTTTTCTTCGGGAGTCTCCAGCGATCATTGTTCTATCGTATTCCGTGAAAACCGTGCGCAGATGACTGCTTTTTGTCCATTTCAACAGCGCGTTTGCCACGGCCATGCGGGCGGCTTCAGCCTGTCCCATGTAGCCTCCTCCTGAGGTCTTAACATCCATGTCCAGCTGCTTCCAAACATCTACCCCAGCCTGTAGGAGAGGTTCCATGATCTTTTCGCGGGCGATTTCTGGTTCAAAAATTTCCACTGGGATCAGGTTTATTCTTACTCTGCCGACCCCGGCTTTGACGACAGCACGCGCTACGGCTGTTTTTCTTTTTCCGCTAACAACCAAAACTTTCTTGGCTGGCATGCTTATTCACCTTGGTTCCATCCTACTTCTTTGGCCAATACCGCAAGGGTGAAGTATGGCCCTTTCAATTTTGCGGCTTGGGCTTCCTTGAGCGTTATCATCTGTTGGTCTTTAAGATCTTCGGGTACACTAATAAATACCTTCAGTTTCTTGAGGGCGCTCTTTCCTTTCGGCTGCTTGAACGGCAGCATTCCCCTGACAGTTTTGCGCAATATTCTATCTGGTCTTTTGTAGTGGAATGGGCCTCTCTTGGGAGATCCGACTTCGAGAAATTTTTTGGCTTCTGCCACTTTGCTCTTCTTCTTTCCCGAGAGCACGGCTTTCTCGGCGTTAACTATGATTACTTTTTCTCCGTTCAACAGTTTTTTGGCGACTTTGCTGGCCATTCTGCCGAGGATAAGCCCGTCAGCGTTTATCAGGATGACTGGATTTTTTGTGACTTGCGTTTTTTTCACCTGATTATCTTGACGTTTGCGCCTTTTGGGTTTTTTTCTACAAGCTCTGGAATGGACAAGTATTTCGCTTTCGCCGCTACCATTTTTTCCTTTGCCTTCCCAGAAGCGCTGAAGGCTGCTATTGTTATTGAATGATTTAGGGTGCCTGTTCCTAAGACTTTGCCTGGCACAACTATCATGTCGCTCTTTTGTGTATGCCTGTTTATTCGGCTCAGGTTCACGGCTACACGTTGTCTCTTTGCCTTGGCCAAGTGTTTCGCTAGGTCTCGCCAAATTTTGGCTTCTTTTTCTCTGCTTTGTTTTTTCAGGAAGCGGATAAGTTGGATAAGTTCAGGGTTTGTGGATTTGGTTTCTTTCACCGTACTGCCACCTTTAACTGTTTTCTGAATTCTTTTAATTGTTTATCCAATATTTTGGTGGCTTCTCGGATTATTCTCTCTGGGGGAAGCGCGCCTGTTGATTCTATGTTCATTATGAAAGAGTTCTTTTCCCACTCCACCTTTATGGTTGGCGGCTTTTGTGGGCACGCTTCGACGCAGTCCATGCAGAGGTTACACGCCAAAAGGTCTCGAACGTCAACCTTGTTCTCATTCATCGCGAGCACTTTTTTTGGGCATATGTCCACGCATTTTGCGCAATCTTTATTTTCTTCACATGAAACCTCTATTTTTGGGAAGTACTTGTAAGCACACACGGAGACTGGTTGCCATTTTGCGTGGTTTTTCCCTTTGCCAAGTCTGGCATAAGCCTCAAGCTTTAGTTTTTGTCCTTTAGCCAGTTTTATGATGGGCACTTTGTCGGAGACCGGGACGATGCCAGGGTTTTCGGAGACAAGTTCTCCTGAATAGACTGTTCGTGTTCCTTCATCTGATTCCGCGTCTATTGTAAGTGTTACGCGGCAGAGATTACAGCCAAACTCGCTTTGACACTCGCACTCTTCAGGAAGATTGTAACTGTCCAAGTCTGTTTTTAACGGGGTGAGTCCCAGCCTGTGGGCTACTATCTCGTCCTGTAGAATGGACGAGTTTTCAATCATAACAACTTCGTCTATGGCCATGCTGGGAACTTCAGCGAGTGCTATTCGCCGCAGGGCGTTCATTAATGGAACATCTGCGTCTTTTATGATTAGGCGAATGTCTGTTTCGCTTTTTTCAAGTACTTCTATTTTCACTTGCTAGGGCACTCCATAATGGGTTATGATAATGACTGTGCGGTTCAATAGAAGTAACAGTGCATTATTTCAATTTTTCTGTTAATAAACGCGTAAAATGGAAGGCTAAACTCTTCTTCCTCTTCTGCCGCCTGGTCTTCTTGTGCCGTCATGGGGAATTGGTGTGACTTCTTCAATGCGCTCTATGCGGAAACCGAATCTCGCGAGGGCGCGTATAGCGGCTTGGGCTCCTGGTCCTGGTGTTCTAGGGCCTGACCCGCCTGGAGCGCGGACTTTGATGTGTATGGCCGTTATTCCCTTGTCTCGGGCCGTTTCTGCGGCTGCCGTTGCGGCGCGCATTGCTGCGTAGGGCGAAGATTCCATTCGGTCTGCTTTAACGAACATTCCGCCGCTTGTGCGAGCGATTGTTTCTGCGCCTGAGATGTCGGTTATATGAACTACTGTATTGTTGTAGGAGCTGAATATGTGGACGACACCCCACTTCTCGTTTCTTCGGCTGCTCATTATCTGCGCCCTCTTCTTCTCCTGCCTCTTGGCGGAGGCCTTATTTCTGGCTGTTTAGCCACGATTGACAGGGCTTTGCGTAATGAATGTGTCTCGTTTGCGAGTGCGCTTTGGGGGGAGTACATTACTTGTGGTTCCTCTTCTTTC
>Ga0255055_10001946_pt1 | contig 14712 bp, 12 predicted proteins | sample JV7_2_27_MG_FD_188633 | JGI IMG/M metagenome (GOLD analysis project Ga0255055, IMG submission 188633) | Seawater microbial communities from Jervis Inlet, British Columbia, Canada - JV7_2_27 | ecosystem: Environmental > Aquatic > Marine > Inlet | place: Canada: British Columbia | collected...
TACGTGCCAATTCGGCACTGCGTTCACCGTGTCGGTGGACTACAAAACCGGTACCACCACCGGCATCAGCGCGTACGACAGAACGGCGACGATAAAGGCGATCGTCGATTCGGATAGTCGTGGGGATGACTTCGCCAGACCTGGACACATCTTTCCGCTGACGGCCAAGCCCGGAGGCGTTTTGAGGCGCGCGGGACACACTGAAGCGGCGGTCGACCTGGCCCGGCTCGCGGGTCTAGCACCAGGCGGGGTCCTGTGCGAGATTCTGGACGACGACGGTTCGATGGCGAGATTGCCACGACTCAAGCGGATCGCCCAAGAATACGACCTCAAAATTATCACCATCCGTGATCTCATCAAATACCGACGTCGAACGGAGAAGTACGTTGAACTGGTCAAACAGGTGAAGTTTCCGACTGAATTCGGGGAATTCGACTTGCGGCTGTATAAGAGTTCGATCAGTCACAATCTGCACGTCGCCCTGGTCAAGGGAGAGGTCGAATCAAATCAACCCACTTTGGTGCGCGTGCATTCTCAGTGCTTTACCGGTGACGTGTTGGGTTCTTTGCGTTGCGATTGCGGCCCGCAATTGCAACAATCGATGATTCAAATCGAAGAAACCGGGAGCGGCGTTTTGCTGTACATGCGGCAAGAAGGCCGCGGGATTGGTTTAGAAAACAAGATCAAAGCGTACGCGCTGCAAGAAGATGGCCAGGACACCGTCGAAGCGAACGCGACACTGGGCTTTCCGCCCGACCTCCGCGATTACGGCGTAGGAGCGCAGATTTTGGCCGACCTAGGCGTCACCCGGATCCGTTTGCTGACGAACAATCCCAGAAAAGTGGTTGGGCTCTCCGCTTACGGACTCGAAATCGTCGAGCGAGTACCGATAGAAATCCCGGCGAATGATAACAATCGCCGCTATCTGTCAACAAAACGCGAAAAACTGGGGCACATCCTCACCCAGTTCGTGGATACTGATGAAAACGAGATTGACGAAAGAGGTGCATCACATGCCAAATGAACACAGAGCGATTCTTAATGCCGCGAATAAACGAGTTGCGATCGTCGTTAGCCGATTCAACGAACACATTACTCGCCGGCTGGTCGACGGGGCGGTCGATTGTCTGGTTCGTCACGGCGCCGACGAGGCAAAGATCGACGTGTACTGGGTTTCCGGATCTTTCGAACTTCCGCAGGCCGCGGCAAAGATCCTCAAGGGTAAGAAACCGAAAATCGACGGTTTGTTGTGCCTGGGCGCGCTCATTCGGGGCGAGACCAGCCATTTCGATGTGCTTGCTTCTACGGTAGCGCGATCGATTGACTCCCTGGCCACGCAGAGCGATACACCGATCGCGTTTGGTGTCATTACCGCTGACACCCTGGATCAGGCGATCGATAGGGCGGGGGGCAAGCACGGCAATCAGGGTTGGCACAGCGCGCTTAGTTTGATCGATTTGATGAGCCTGTTTCGGCCTTAACGAGCGTACGATGGGTAAGCGGCGAAAAGCGAGAGAGATCGTCCTGCAGGCTTTGTACGAGGCGGAGTTTTCGGATAAACCGTGGGAGGATATCTTCGCCGACCAGATCGACCGGCGCGCGCCGTCCGAGGACACTGCCGAGCACGCGCGGGAATTGTTTTTCAAAACGATGGAAAATCTTTCCGATTTGGATAATAAAATTGAATCTTCTCTCGAAAACTGGGACATGGACAGAGTGGCCCTTGTCGACAAAAATATAGTAGGGTTTGGGCTCGCAGAAGTTTTATACTTCGATGAGATTCCGTCGAAAGTCATCATCAACGAGGCCATCGAGGTAGCGCACCGCTATAGCTCTGCCGATGCCGGGCGTTTCATCAACGGATTGCTCGACCGATTCGTGAAGGAATATAGAAGGAAAAACGTTTGAAGTACTTGATCTTCTCAGACGTTCACGGAAACCTCGAAGCGCTTGAAGCGGTAGTTGTTCGCGGCAAAACCCTCGGCGTGGAATTCTATATTTGCCTCGGAGATATCATCGGTTATGGCGCGAATCCCAACGAGTGTATCGATACCGTGCGGAATTTGCCGGATTGCGTGTGCGTTAAGGGCAACCACGACGCGGCCGTCGTTGACCCGAGCGAGCGATCGTTTTTTCACTCGGTCGCTTTGGAGGGGGTACTATATACCGAAGCCGAGTTGACGAAAGACAACAAGAAGTTTATCGCTGACCTTCCATACGTGTACACGACGGAATTGTTCATCGCCGTTCACGCTTCGCCTTACAAGCCCGAATCGTGGGAGTATGTTCTCGACCAAGGAGGAGCCAAGCGGTCTTTTGGCGCCATGCAGCAGCAGGTGGCGTTCATAGGACATTCTCACACGCCGGTCGTGTTTAGCGACGACGGCCGGGCCGAACGGTTTCTGCCGGGCGATCGGCTCAAGATCGCAAAGGGAATCCGATACGTCGTCAATGTCGGCAGCGTCGGACAACCTCGCGACGGTAACCCCGATGCATCGTTCGTGGTGTTCGACGACCAAACGCTAGCGGTCGAGATCGTTCGCGTCGAGTACGACCGCAAAGCGGCGGCAGAGAAGATACTCAAAGCTGGACTTCCTCCCGTGCTCGCGGAAAGATTGCTCGTAGGGTATTGACGTAGTTCCGATGGCGAAAACATCCGAGAAAAAACACTGGGACGATTTCTGGGCGGAATCTCGGGATATGGATGTCAACGAGGTTTACGCTAACGACGACAGGATCGTCGCGAACCTCGAACAGCTGACCGACGTAGCGGGGAAACGGGTGCTGGAAGTCGGCGCTGGGACTGGGCGAGATAGCGAAAGGCTAGCTGTGCTGGGGGCGGAAGCGTGGACGTTGGATTACAGCGAAGAGTCGTTGCGACTGATGGCGGATCATCTCAAACACCCCATCAGAATCGTGTGTGGCGACGCGTTTGCTCTACCGATCGCTTCGGATTCGTTTGACATAGTATTCCATCAGGGGCTCCTCGAGCATTTCACCAACCCCGAAGACATTCTCAAGGAAAATCACAGGATACTGAAGCCGGGCGGTCTGGTCCTGGCGGACGTCCCGCAACGTTTTCACTATTACACATTGGCCAAGCACGTGTTGATGTTCTTTGACAAATGGTTCGCCGGATGGGAAACCGAGTTTTCGCCACGAGACCTGGAGTCGATGGTGGAAAAAGCGGGTTTCGAAATTGTTGCTACCTACGGTCACAACTTATATCCACCGATATGGTACCGCGGGGTCAGGAAAGTCCTTTTCCGGCGAGGCATGAAGATCTCCATGCGCCCGTTCGACTCGGCGGCATTTCAGAAAACGCGAAAAGCGGTCAAGAACGCCATGCCCCACCGGTTTGTTCTCAGTACATCTATGGTTGTCGGCTGTATCGGGCGCAAGCGGTAACAGGAGGCCGACAGCTTGAATTTGGTGGCGGTCAATTGGCGCGACATGCGCGATCCCAATGCGGGGGGTGCCGAAGTGCATCTGTACAAGATCCTTCGTCACATGGTCGAACGGGGCCACCGGGTTACCTGGTTCTCTTCTAAATTTCCGGGGGCATCCGATTTCGATTCTTACGACGGCATCGATGTTGTACGCAGGGGTAACTGGTACAACGCCAACTACGTCATCCCGCGCGCGGTAAAGACATTCTTGAAAAAAGAGCCGGCCGATCTGGTGATCGAAGATATCAACAAGATTCCATTTTATTTGCCGCTCCACGTCGACGTTCCGGTGATGCCGGTCATTCCGCACCTGTTCGGGACGACGGTTTTTAGGGAGACCAATCCCTTGTTTGCTCTCTATGTGCTGGCGTGGGAATTTATGATCCCGCGCGTGTATAGAAACTGCAAGTTCGTCGCGATCAGTCCCAGTACCAAGGTCGACCTGGTCCGCCGCGGTATACAAGAAAAAAATGTGGATGTTGTGTATTGCGGTTTGGATCACGATCGCTACCGTATCATAGATGGCTTGACGCGTTACGATGCACCCACGATAGTGCACTTTGGGCGCATGCGTAAGTACAAGGCGATCGATGTGGTGATCAAAGCGTTCGCCCGGATCCGAGAAAAGCTTCCAAACGCGAAACTGGTTATTATTGGGGACGGTCCGGCGCTGACAAACCTTCAGAGCTTGAGCGCTCACCTCGAGCTCGACGAAGCGATCGAATTCACCGGCCGGATGGAGACTGACAAGATGGTGGAGACATTAAATCGAAGTCACCTGTTCATGAACGCGAGTCCCAAAGAAGGGTGGGGCCTCACAGTTGTGGAAGCGAACGCGTGCGGCGTGCCTGTGATCGGCAGCGACCGGCCGGGTCTCCGCGATTCGATCCTTCACAAGAAAACAGGGTTCCTTGTAGAGTACGGCGATGTAGAAGGTTTAGCCGCCCGTGCGTTGGAATTGCTCACCGATGGGGAGTTGTGGGAGCGGATGAGCCGGGCGGGGTTGGAGTGGGCGCAATCGATGACCTGGGAGCGCACTGGCCAGGAGATGGAGCGTTTGTTTTTGCGGGACGGGTTACCACAACCGACGAAATGAAAAACCGGTTTTCCAGACATAAGCTAGCCGTAAAGATAATTGTCAGCTCGGCGTTAATGATCTTCCTGTTAAAGAGGATTTCTATCTCCGAGCTGCTAAATCTGGTAAAGACTATCGATGTCTCCATATTTGTGGCGGGCATAGGTGTTTTTTTCGTGAGTAACATCCTCGGATCTTACCAGTGGCATCAACTGCTCCACGCTAGCGGCATCAAATTGAGCTTTACGCAAACGTTTCGCTTCTACTTTGTCGGACTTTTCTTCAATAATTTCCTTCCGGCCAATATTGGAGGCGACGCCGTCAAAGTATACGACGTCACCAAAATCGGGACTAGCGTCTATCAGGTGATTGCCGTTACGTTGCTCGATCGCTTGTTGGGCATTTTCAGTCTGTGTCTTCTTGCCGTCGCGGCGACGTTGTATCTCGTTCGTGTGGACGGTGCAGGCCCGTACGGGGCCTATCTCGTCATTTTTGTCGCTTGCATGATTCCGGCGCTTGGTTTCTATTTTTTCAAGCCGCTGGGCAACTTATTACGCCGGTTGGCCAGGTCCATACGGCCGCTTTCGCTCGACGTCAGACTCTCTTCGGTACTGGACTATTTGGGGGAGTTCAAGGGGCGTAAGCCGCTGGTGGCTAGATTGATCGGCATGTCGCTAATCATCCAGACGCTCCGTGTCATGACCCACGTCCTCATCGGCGTCTCGCTGGGGGTAATGCTGGATTTCACCGTTTTGTGCCAGTTTTTTGTCTTTGTGCCCTTGTTGAGCCTTGCTATGATTCCTCCCATTACGATCAACGGCCTGGGTATCCGGGAAGCGCTCGGAATCGTGCTGTTTGCCAATGCGGGACTGGGGGAAACGGATGCCTTTGCCATGGAATTTCTCACCTATGGCGTGTCCGTCCTGGTGAGTCTTGTCGGATTCTTATTTTTCGTTTCCCGCCGCCAGCCGGTCAGCGAAGGGGCCGATTGATCTATAGTCTTTTAACACTTGATCTTATCAGTCCGCTGCGGTAGCCTGGGACGCGTTGCGGCGTCCCCGGGGATCGTCGGGAACTAATCGCTGAAGCAATCATAAAAGTGTATATAAAGCTCAAATTGACCATCGCTTCAACCCAATCTCTTATCTATGGGTAAAAACGGAAGAACAACACCGGCCGAGTTGAGTCCCCGCCCGACCGGTGGTGGATTGAGCGAGCGTCCAGCTGCGCGGTTGTTCTGGTTCGGTGCCGGATTCTCATTTCTGATCAGCTTCGTCCTGTACATCAAGACCATGGCGGCCAGTGCGAGTTTCTGGGATGCCGGGGAGTATATCGCCGCGGCATACACACTCGGTATACCCCACTCTCCGGGGACGCCGTTGTACGTGATCCTGGGCCGCGTGTTCACCGAATTGCCCATTCCGATGCTCTCGGCCGCCCAAAAGGTCAACTTGCTTTCGGCTTTCTGCGCCGCTGTGGGCGTACTGTTCGTGTATCTGCTCGTCATCAGGTTTCTCGATTTCCTCATGGGAAAAACCGAAGAGTTGACGGACGGCGTGATCAAGGTCGTCGGCGCGTTGGTGGCCGCGTTGTTCATCGCCTTTAGCGACACCTACTGGAACAACGCGGTTGAGGCAGAGGTGTACGCGATGAGCAACGCGTTGATGGGTTTCATGACTTGGTTGGCGCTAAAGTGGTCGGACAAGCCGCGAGACGTCAGGTCGACTTTTCTCATCTATTTGCTGTTCTACTTGTTGGCGTTGAGCGTTGGATTTCACCTCGGGACGATACTGGTATTCTCGGGCATTTTCTTTTTCGTGATCATGACCCGGGATAAGGGATTCTCGAATCTAGAGTTTGTCATCGGGTGCATCGGCGTCGCCATTTTTGTGGCTGACGCGACCATTTATCGTAACAGCTCCCTCACACTGTTTTTTCTGGTCTGTTACGCGGTGGTATTGATCTGGATGTACTCGACCAAACGGCAGTTTCCAGTGATCACCACTGCGCTGTTTTTGCTTGGGCTGTCGGTCCACTTGTATCTCCTAATCCGATCGGGGCACAATCCGTCGCTCGACGAAGGCGATCCGGAAACGTGGCGCAACTTGTATTGGGTGTTACGCCGCGAACAATACCCGCCAATGAACGTGTTGGCACGCAAGGCGGGTTTCGGATTCCAATTTATGCATTTTTTGGGCTATTTCCAGAGCCAGTTCCAGATGGCCTCGGCTTACATCGGCAAACTCAACGTCGGCTCGCTCATTCCGATGGCACTTGGCATCTGGGGTATGGTGGATCAATACACTAAGAATCGCAGAACCTTCGTCTTGTTGTGCGTGACGATGCTGGTGGTGAGTATCGGTCTGGTTGTGTTTTTGAACTTCTCCGACGCAGAGGTTCGCGAACGCGACTACTTCTACTCGCCGGCGTTCTTCTACTTCGCCATTTTTATTGGCATCGGCGTGGCCAGTCTGCTAAACGAATTGAGAAACCTGTTATCGCGCCACGGCGCTCAACAGGTCCCCGCCCTGTATGGGATTGCCGTAGTACTGCTGGTGCTGCCGTTCTTCACCCTGAGAAACCACTATTTCAGGCACGATCGCTCGAATAACTACACCTGTCCGGTATACGCAAAAAACATGCTAATCGGGCTGGAACAGGATGCGTTGATCTTTACCAACGGTGACAACGATACGTTTCCGCTGTGGTACATTCAGGAAGTCGAGGGATATCGGACCGACGTCAAGGTGATCAACTTGAGCCTGCTGAACACGCCTTGGTATATAAAGCAGTGCAGGGACAACGAGCCAAAGGTGCCGATCACGTGGGTAGATGAGCAAATCGACCGACTTGCCCCGGTACCGACGAAGGATGGTTGGTTGCTCGTCCGCGATCTAGCCGTGCAGCACATATTGCGCGCCAATGACTGGAAACGACCGATTTACTTCGCCGTTACCATTCCGCCAGCGACGTACGCACCGTACCGCGACATACTCGAATTCGAGGGACTTGCCTACCTTGTCGTGCGCCGCAAGGGTGAGAACATGTTCAACAAAGAAAAAGTCGTCGAGAACCTATTTGAGAAGTACAAATACACGAGTATACTCGATGAAAACTGGAAGCGCGACGGGTCAGTCTACCTGCCGCCGCATACAGAGCATTTGATACAAAACTACGCCGTCGCTTTCCTGCAGCTGGCGATTATAATGCATCGAGAGAGTTTGTACGATGAATCCGTGCGCTGCCTGGAAATCGCGCACGAGATTTCACCGAATATGCCGCAACCGACGCAATTGTTGGGCTGGTACTACTTGGACATGGGCGACACCGTCCAGGCAATCCGATTCTATCAGGAACAAGCCGACCGGCAGCCTGGCAACCTCGAACTCCGCTTTCGTCTTGCGGGCGTCTACGAGCGCACTGGCCGGTACCAGGAATCTCTCGAGCAACTCGAGTACGTTTTGCGTCTCGATCCTGACAGCCGCGACGCGGCGATGGCCGCCGTTGGAATGGCAATCAGGGTTGATTCGGTAGAGAAAGCGCGGAAGTTTCTCTCCGACTGGCTGATGCGTCATCCAGAAGACACTGCCGCACAACAAGCGCTGGACGACATTAACCGCCAGTTACGAGGCGACTCATCCCCATAGCGGCCGAAGGACCCTTGATGTCACAGAAAGCGTTAGTTACTGGAGCTGCCGGTTTCATCGGTTCGCACCTCGTGGAGGGGCTGCTCGATGCTGGGTACGAGGTGACCGCCATAGATTCGTTTACGGATTACTATGACATACGCTTGAAAAAAGACAACGTGGAGCGATACTCCGGGCGGGGCGGTGTTACTTTGGTCGCCCAATCGATCAACGACGTAAAATTGTCAGAGTTGCTCGATGGTGTCGATTATGTGTTCCACCTCGCAGCCCAGGCCGGTGTCCGAGCGAGTTGGGGTAAAAAGTTCGAAGACTACATCGATTGCAACGTACGCGCGACTCAGCGTCTCTGTGAGGCGGCCAAGAACAAACCGTTGAAAAAATTCGTGTACGCCAGTTCGAGTTCGGTCTATGGTGAAACCGCCGAACTGCCGATGAGAGAGGACAGTCCCACGCGTCCGGTGTCTCCGTACGGCGTGACTAAATTGGACGCAGAGAACATGTGTCTGTTGTACCGGAAGAACTACGGTCTTCCTGCCGTATGCCTTCGGTACTTTACAGTGTATGGCCCGCGCCAACGGCCCGACATGGCGATGCATCGATTTCTCAGAGGAGCCATGACGGGAACGCCGGTTGAAATTTACGGTAGTGGCGAACAAACTCGCGATTTCACGTTCGTAAGTGACATTGTCGCCGCCAACCTGCAGGCGATGCACTACGACGGTGATGAGACCGTGTTCAATATCGGCGGTGGGACTAGGACTTCCGTCAACGTTGTCCTTGATCTGATTGGGAGACATGTCCCATCAGGATGTGAATTCGATGTCCGCCATGAGGACAGGGAGAGGGGGGACGTCACGCACACTTCTGCCGATACGGCGCGCGCGCGCAGCGAGTTGGGTTATGACCCCAAGACACCGGTGGACGAGGGACTGGAGAAACAAGCAGAATGGATGCGTGACGCGCTGCGGCTGTTGTCGGACAACTGAGATCATAACCGAGTCATGAAACTATCTGTCGTCATACCGGTGTACAACGAAGAAGAGAGTCTTCCCGAGCTCTACGAAAGGTTGGAAGAGGTCGCCTCCAAACTTGGGTGGGATTACGAATACATTTTTGTAGACGACGGCAGCACAGATCGATCGATAATCGTGTTGCGGGAACTGCTCGAAAAGGACCCAGTACACGTTTGTGTGATCAGTTTTCGGCGTAACTACGGCAAATCAGCTGCTCTCGAAACGGCATTTCGCGCGGTCGATGGCGACGTGATTGTCACAATGGACGCCGACCTTCAAGATGATCCGGCGGAGATCCCAAACCTAATCGCAAGACTGGACGCCGGCGCGGACTTGGTGTCGGGGTGGAAGAAAACACGACACGATCCGGTTTCAAAGACGGTACCGTCGAAGTTATTCAATTCGGTGACGTCTCTTATGAGCGGAATCAAGTTGCACGACTTCAACTGCGGGCTCAAAGCATACCGCCGCCAGGTTGTCGATTCGATCACGATTTACGGCGAACTACACCGATTTATTCCCGTACTGGCCGGCTGGGAGGGGTTCAAGGTAGAAGAGATCGAGGTGCAACACGCGCGGCGGAAGTACGGCGCGAGCAAGTATGGCACGCGCCGCTTTCTCAACGGAGTCTTCGACCTGATCACGGTCATGTTCGTCACCCGCCGGGCGCTCAATCCGCTCCATTTCTTCGGCCGGATCGCGTTCGTCCTTTTCGTCGTGGGCATGATTCCGCTATTGGTGTTTTTTATCCAGTGGATCGGGGGAGCGGGGCTGCGAGTTCGTCCGATCATGATGTTGGGATTCGTATTCGTCATCGTCTCGCTGCAAATCGCATCCATCGGGTTGGTGGCAGAGATGATTTCATCACGAAGCGCGAAGGAATCGAGCTACGCCTTTAAGGAGTACCGCGTCCGGGATCTTACCTCGCCGCCTCAGGCGAAGCCCCGGAAGACGTTATGAAGATCTGTGTAGTTGGACCGGCGCACCCTTATCGCGGCGGGATAGCACACTTCACATCCATGCTCGCACGGGAGTTCGGGCAACGGCACGATGTAAAGGTTATCAATTTCACGCGTCTGTACCCGTCGTTTCTTTTTCCCGGTAAAACCCAGTACGATTCGAGCCAGTCGGCGCTCCGAGTGGACTCCGACCGTATCATCGATTGCCTCAATCCCTTCACTTGGTTCCGCGCCGGCCGCGCTGTGGCTTCCTTCGACCCCGATCTCGTCGTGATTCAATGGTGGCAGCCGTTTTTCGGTCCGGCGTTTCGGACGATGAGCTACACAATACGGCGTAAGACCAGGGCGGCTGTCGTCTACCTGTGTCACAACGTCTTACCGCACGAGTCTTGGGTGTTCGACCACTGGCTGATCGCCACAGGTTTGTCGGGGGGCGACGCCTTTCTTGTTCAATCGGCAGAAGACGGCCGCAACCTCGGGAAAATCCTCAAGAACCCGTTGCTGGCCGTCAACCCCCATCCCATATACGATTTTTTCGACCAATCAAAATATGACCGGCGCTCGGCGAGGAAAGCGCTGGAGGTCGACGGCCCAGTGCTTCTCTTTTTCGGCTACGTGCGCGAATACAAGGGGCTCGACGTGTTGCTCGACGCGTTCGCCCAGGTTTTGAAACGGTTGCCAGCCACGCTCCTAGTGGTGGGGGAGTTCTACGAAAAGCGCGGCCCTTACGACGCACGAATCGCGGATCTCGACATCGGAGATCGTGTCCGTATCGTGGACGAGTACGTTCCCAACGACGAGGTCGAGATGTACTTCAAGGCGGCAGATCTGGTCGTGCTACCCTATGTCTCCGCAACGCAGAGCGGAATCGTGCAGACCGCCTTCAGTTTCGAAAAACCGGTGGTGGTGACGTCGGTAGGGGGGTTGCCCGACGTGGTGATCGATGGAAATACCGGCTACGTCGTGCCCAAAAACGACCCGCACGCGGTGGCGGACGCTATCGTAAGGTTTTTCAAGGAGGGAGACGCGACGCGCATGGCAGAGAATATCGGGGCCGACCGAGACCGCTTCTCATGGCGACGATGTGCGGATCGACTAATCGAGCTGGGGGAAGACGTGGTGAAAAAGGTTAATAATCTCTAATTTGCCGGGATTGACTGCTGTGCTATCATACCTTCGATAGGATTTTAGGAGATGACTGCCAAAGACCGCTCGAAACGACGAAAGGCTCCGAAGGAGAAGAATCCCGCTGTCGGCGACGCAGGGGGGCGTCGGCATGCCCAACGCGACCTGGGGCGGGAGACTCCCGTACGGTTCGAGGTGTTGATCGTCTCCCTTGTATTGGTCGCTTCGATCGTCATCCTCTACCCGGGACACGTTTTTCAGGACAAAATATTTTTCGCCCCCGACAACCAGGCCGCCGCCAGCTTTTCGGCGGCCGGCGAGCAGGCGATGGGGGAAGGCGTCTACCCGGTCTGGAACCCGTACCTCTTCGCCGGGATGCCCAGTTTCGGAAGCCTTTCCTATACGCCGTACGTCTATCCGCCCAGCGCTTTTCTCAAACTACTCGTCAAATACTTGTTTTTTCCAAAATACATCTGGTTGTTATTTCACACTTTTCTCGCCGGATTCGGCACCTATCTGCTCCTGCGCGATCGCGGCATATGGCTGATGCCGGCGTTGTCCGCTGGCGTGCTGATGATGTGGATGCCCAACCTGGTGGCCGTGGGCGCCAACGGTCACGGAAGTCAAGCGTGTGCAGTGGGGTACATTCCGTTTGCACTGCTCTTTTGGGATCGTATGTGGCGCGGCAAAGGCATTCTGGTCAATGGGTCCGCACTGGTCATCGTGTTGGGCTTTTCCATGCTGCGTGGGCACCTTCAGGTTTCATACTACACCTACGCACTCGTCGGCTTGCATCTTCTCTTCTTCGGTGTTGCCCGATTCATGGACGGTGTGACGGGGAAAAGGCCCGAGTCGACCGTGTTGCCGCGTAGATTGGCCGCCAAGTTGATAAACGAAGAAAAACGATATTCGACCGGTCCGGCGGCCTTGGAAGTTGTTTGGTCGGCTGCCGTACTGGCGGTGGTCGTCGGCGCGTCACTTTTGATTAGCTCTGTTCTTTACCTGCCGGCCCACGACTACGCGCAGTACTCGATAAGGGGCGCGTCCGAGGCGGGCGGATTGGACTACGGCTACGCCACCTCGTGGAGCTTACACCCGCTCGAAACGATCACGTTTTTGCTGCCCCATTCGTTTGGGTTCGGCAAAGACCTGTACATTGGTTTTATGTACTTCACCGACTACCCCAACTACGTAGGATTCGTGGTTTTGGCTTGTGCGTTGGTAGCGATTGCACGCGCACGTAGTCGATACGTGTGGTTTCTGGTTTTCATAGTGATCGTTTCGACGCTGGTCTCCTTTGGCAAGTACTTTCCGATACTGTATGGACCCCTGTTCAAATTTGCCCCCTTCTTCGACAAATTCCGTGTACCGGTGATGGTGTTGATCGTTCAACAATTCGCGCTCGTGTTGTTGTTCGGAATAGGCTTGAACGCAATTCTGGGGGTCGATCCAGAAAAGGGAAAACGAAACGCCGTCATGGGTCTTGCGATCGCATTTGTGTTGTTCATGGTCGTTATGTTGTCTCAGGGTTTTTGGTCTGGCGAATTCGCAGACGCTGTTTCGGGTAGGGTACGTATGGCCCGTAACCCGCAGGAGCAAATGGCGGTAGCGCGAGTCGTGGGTAGTTACGTGTTCAAAGATCTTTTGCGGTTTTCGATAATGTTGGCGGGCATGTTTGTGTTGTTGTTCCTGTACTTTACACGCAGGTTTTCGCGTTGGCTATTTTGTTCGGCAATATTACTGTTGGCCGTAGTGGACTTCTATCTGGTGGACCGCCACATACTCCACCCCGAGCGTTTCAGGCAGCACGAACAGTTACGGATCATCCACGATAGATCGGTGGCCGATCGCTTTAAGGTGCCGGACGATGTCATTGACGTCTTAAAACGAGACACAAGACCGTTTCGAATTTTCCCGATGGACCATCCGCAAAACGCATTCGCGGGATCGTACGAGACCAATCGGTATATGGTGTTCGGAATTTCCTCCATCGGCGGTTATCACCCCGCAAAACTGTCAATTTGGGACCAGTTCTTCGAATCTCTCCAGCAGGGATTGACGGCGGGCAACCTCCAGTTGTTGGACATGTTGAATGTTCGCTACTGGGTTACCGGTGTTGAACTGCCGGAACATCCGCGACTGCGAGCTGTGTGGAACGGCTCGGACTACACGGGCCGACCGCGATTTATATACGAGAATCTGATGGCATTCCCGAGAGTGTGGATGACAGACGCGTTTCGAGTCGCGGACGACAAATCCACTCTCGGCCTTCTCGTATCGGGAGAGGTCGACTTATCACGTGAGGTGATCTTGGATCGGCAACCGCCGGTGGCGCCCGCTGCTTTCGATGGAGAAGGGGAAGCGACCGCCAGCATCGAGAAGCTTGGATTCAATGAAATCCGGGTCAAAACAAACGCGCCCGCACCGTCGATTCTTGTTTTGAGCGAGATCTACTACCCGGACTGGCTGGTCGAAGTAGACGGCGAGCCGGCCGATCTTTTACGAGCCGACTATATTCTGAGAGCCGTGGCACTCGAAGGGGGCGAACACGAAGTAGTGTTTCGGTATGACACCTCGTTATTGAAAAAAAGCGCGTACACATCAGCGACCACGCTGGGCATTGTTACGCTATTACTGATTGTCGGATTGGTACTCACCATGAGAGGTCGAAGGGTTGGAAGCACTGATCATCGTCCCGACGTATGACGAGCGGGAAAATATCGAGCGTCTTTTCGCAGAACTGCTCTCGCTCGACGTCGACCTCGATATCCTGGTGGTCGACGACAACTCTCCCGACGGTACGGGCCGATTCGTCGAAGAATACTCGCAAGGGCAACCGAGGGTCCACGTAATCCGTCGCGCGAGTAAGATGGGTCTGGGAAGCGCGTACATTGAAGGATTCGATTGGGCTTTAGCCCAAACGGATGCGAAATACATCTTTGAGATGGACGCCGATTTTTCGCACGACCCGCACGCCGTCCCCAGTTTTCTCGAACTCATTCAGAACGCCGATCTGGTCATTGGATCGCGATACCTCGACGGTATCACGGTAATGAATTGGCCCCTCAGGCGGCTGGTATTGAGCGTCGGCGCGAATGTCTACACGAGAATTATTACGGGCATGCCGGTCAAGGACGCCACAGGCGGATTCAAGTGCTTCCGCCGCGAAGTCCTCGAGGCGCTTCCGCTGGACAAGATAAAAAGCGACGGTTACTCGTTTCAAATCGAGATGAATTTCCACGCCTGGAAACGCAAATTTCGGATCGTCGAGATGCCGATAGTGTTCGTCGACCGGCGGGAGGGGACGTCAAAAATGTCACGCCGTATCATCTACGAAGCGGTGTTTTTGGTCTGGAAACTACGATTCGCTTCTATATTCAACAGACTGCCTTAGGCGTCAGGTCGACCACGTGGATGTTTCAATCATCATCGTTAGTTACAATA
>Ga0255055_10001947_pt1 | contig 14711 bp, 6 predicted proteins | sample JV7_2_27_MG_FD_188633 | JGI IMG/M metagenome (GOLD analysis project Ga0255055, IMG submission 188633) | Seawater microbial communities from Jervis Inlet, British Columbia, Canada - JV7_2_27 | ecosystem: Environmental > Aquatic > Marine > Inlet | place: Canada: British Columbia | collected...
ATCACCTTCCGCTCGAATGCCACAGACCTCGTTCCGAATGACAATAACGCCAGCCATGATATTTTCGTACGTGATATGCAGGGCACGACGACCCGGGTTTCCGTCGATAGCTACGCTGGTGAATCGAACGGCAGCAATTTTTCACCTGCGATAAGCGCTGATGGAGCCGCAATCGCCTTCTATTCCGATGCCGACAACTTAGTGTTGGAACCCCTAGACGACCTTAATGAAGTAGGTGATGTTTTCGCCCACGGTGATCCGCCGACGGCCGAGCCCACAGAGACACCTACAGCCGAACCAACCGAATCACCGACTGTCGAACCTACAGAGACGCCTACGGATGAACCAACCGCTTCACCGACGGCCCAGCCTACAGAGACGCCTACCCCTGAACCAAGCGCTACACCGACAGCTGAACCAACAGATCCACCGACGGCTGAGCCTACGAATACGCCGCCAACCGAACCGACAGACATGCCAACGCCTGATCCAACTGAACCGCCTAAATCTTGCTCTTGGGTTTTAGATTTCGAAATGGACGCAACAGGTGCCAAGACGACACGAGGACAGGTCATCGACGAAGAATGGGCTTTGTTTGGAATCCACATCACGACAGATGATCCCTCCAACCATCCAGCTATGATCTTTGATAGTGCACAGCCCACTGGATACGATTGGGATCTGGGTTCACCGAACGAGGACTTTGGCGGCCCTGGGCGAGGAGTTGGTGGGGAAGAGGGTCAACCGGGTGAAAATCGATGGCCGCTTGGGAATATCCTCATCATATCTGAAGATAGGGATCAGGATGACCCTGATGATCATTATGCCGGGGGCACCTTCATCTTCACTTTTGAGCAACCCAGCATGGTCCACGAAATCCAACTCCTGGACATCGATGCCAACGAAACGTTGGGAAAGATCATCGCTTACGACCAGCATGACAATAAGCTTGGCACTTTCAGCATGGTGCCCTATGGCAACAACAGCGTCCAAATTGTTCCCGTCAATCTGGCGAATGTGACCCGGCTTGAAATCCACTTGCAGAGCAGTGGCGCAGTAGCCGCCATCTCATTCTGTGATGACGAGCCAACACCGGTAACTCCCGAACCGACTCCTTATCCAACGGATGAGCCGCCCGACGCAAGTTCTCCTCCCATTATCAGTTTAAAGCAGGAGATCTGTGTTAAGGAAGGTGCGACAATAGCAGTGACTGGCTCCTTCCAGGATCCTGATTCCGAGCGCTGGATAGCGAGCGTCGATTATGGTGATGGCACCGGTGTCCACACGCTTAGCTTGGACTCCGAAAAGACCTTTGAGCTGCGCTGGGTTTATGGTGACGATGGCGACTATACGGCGACGGTGAGAATAGCCGACGAGAGCGGTGTAGTTGGAGCGACAGATCTGCTTGTTCATGTGAAAAACCAGTTGCCCCGGTTGGAAAACAATCTGGCACTCGACCTCAGTTCCTACCGTTCACTGGCTGACAACGACCGTGATGCTGAGGCTGCCGGCAAGGTTGGTAAATGGTATACAGCCACGGCAGGTGAGCTAAGTTCGTTCACGATCTCCGTGGAGGATCCGGGTTCGGATGACCTCAAGATCCGTTGGAGCTTCGGAGACGAGGTGACCTATTTCAACCAGGGCGATAAGGCCGATCCCTTCCCGAGCCCATTAGGAACCTACCCATTCCAAGTAACTCACACAGCTTCCGTCGTCTTCGACAAGCCGGGTGTGCGAAACGTGAGGGTAGACGTCTACGACGATGATGGTGGCAAAACATCCATGTATTTCCAAGTGCTCGTGCGTGGGAACGAACGATGCCGTTACTCGCTGGGATACTGGATCCAACGTTTTAGGAATGAAAACAATGCAGAACTTAAGGGCGAACTGCGTGCTCATTTGAGCATCCTTAGCGCTTTTGTGGCTTCATCATTCGGCGAATTCCGTCCTGAGGTATTGAACGCGCTTGAGGACTTTATTCTCAACGACATGGATCAAAACGCGCACGCCCGGGCGCAGCTACTTACGGCCTGGCTTAACTTCACAAAGGGTTCGGTGGAGTGGGATGATGTCATCCGTGATGCGGATGGAAACCATGATCTGCCCTACTCGGAAGTTCTTCGCGAGATACTGGCCATCCTGGTTGATGGCAAGGCCACGTCGGATAATTTCTCGCACGCCATCGAGTTGGCGCAATCGATCAACCTGCAATCTCGCAGCGGTTCAGCTTGCGCGGTCTTTGGAGAATAAGGAAATATTCCATCAACGCAGATGACGACCGCTCGCCCATCCATCTGGTGGGCGAGTTTTCTGTTCTGATGGGCGGCTCTCTCGAAATGACATTAAGTTTTCAGGAGCCCATCCCGTCCTTGTCATTGCGAGGAGCCCGCTAGGGCGACGCTTGTCCTGCAAAGTCCCCGACCGAAGGGAGTGGGGAGCGAAGTCGAAGGATTAGCCGAAGGGATCGCAATGACAGATCGGTGGAAGTTGAGATTGCTTTATGGAGTTTGACCCGAACGAAGTTGAATGGACTCGCAATAGCGCATGGGTTTGTAAGCTGGTATAAAACCAACATGACTACTGAGATGCAACAGATAAAAATTGACACCCTCTTTGTGGATGTGATCCGCAAGGACATCAAGCATGTATATTTTGCTGTCTATCCACCCAACGGCAGAGTGCGCGTCTCGGCGCCGCTCCGAATGGATGATGAAGCTGTCCGAAAAGCAGTGATCTCAAAGCTGCCGTGGATAAAGCGCCATCAGGCCAAATTCGAAGGACAGGAAAGACAGCGGCCCCTCGAGTATGTGTCCGGGGAGTGTCACTACTTTCAAGGCCAGCTTTTCTCGCTGAACGTGATCTATCGCGACGGTGCCCCGAAAGTAGTTATTCGCAGCAACGCCACACTCGACCTTTTTGTGCGCACAGGAAGCGACGCCAGCAAACGCGAGCGCACCCTGATAATTTGGTATCGCCAGCAGCTCAAGGATGCCATTCCACCCCTTATCGCCAAATGGGAACCTATTATCGGCAAAGAAGTAGCTGAATGGGGTGTGAAGCGAATGAAAACCAGGTGGGGCAGCTGCAACATCAAGGCTCGTCGGATCTGGTTGAATCTGGAGCTCATCAAGAAACCCGTCCATTGCCTTGAATACATCATCGTGCATGAGATGGTGCATCTACTCGAGCGTCTTCACAATGATCGTTTCAGGGCTTACATGGACGAATTCGTGCCGCAGTGGCGGCGCTGTCAGGATGAGTTGGACAAAACTCCACTGGCGTACGCAAATCTGGGAAACTGACCACAGGCTGGATCCGTCACCACTCATGAATATAGTGGGTTCCTACCGGTTCCCCAAGGGGCGTTATCTACGAAGGCAAATTTAACGAAATTGAATCACCATGGTGAGGAATCTCAAACTTTACACAAAAGTGTAGAGTTTGAATGTCCCGCACAAATTCCCGGGCTATACCCACTCACATCATCGGGAATACCGCCAGCAGTGTCCAGCTCAAGAATAACGCGCCGCTAATTGCGAACGGCCAGGTGCCACGCAGACGAGCCGTAACCAGTTCCACCAACCCGAGGATAACAGGAAGGAGGGGCAGCATGAGGATGAGCACATAGAGCCCCGGGATCAAGCGCATGGATAGGACGAAACCGACGGCGACCAGGATGCTATGGCCGATCCATCCAGTGAGCCGCTGCAGAAATCCTTCCCCGCGCAGCGTCTCGGCGATGGCCAGGAACCAGGGTAAGCAGAGAAGCGCGCCTGTGGGCCATAAGAGCAATCGCTTTGGAATGAGCAGCCAGGGTATCCAAACTGCGTTGGATAATAAGCCCACTCCCAACCATAGGATAGCGAAAGCCGCTGTCCCGCTGAGCAGGAGACGCGTCGAAAGAGGGGGTAGGCGAAAGCCGAGCAATGCCAGGCTGATCAACCCCGCCAGGCCAAACCAGAACAACACATATCCGCCGACCACCAATCCGAATGGGGCATCCAACTTAACCCCCAGCATATTCAGAAACCAGAGAAGGATCAAAGCGCCAAGCGCGCCGCCAATCGGAGCGAAAAGCCTCCGCCAGAGCGGTAGAGGTGAGCGGTGTGTGCTGGAGGTATGGTTCAAGAGCGGTGTGAGACCCCAGCCGATCAGCAGCACCGCGACTACTCCAAGCCCGTACCAGCCGATACGTCGATCGCTGTATTCTACGGCGCCGGGTTGTGGACCAAAGGTCTCATCCAGCCACTCCCTGACGGCGGTATGGCTATCGGCAGCGAACAGGATGGAGATATGTTCGACGCCGGAGATGACCATCAACTCACGCGCATTTCCCAGGGATGGATCACCCCCGGATCCGCCGGCATCGGCAAGCAATTGTTCCGCATTTTCAACGAATTGGGGTTCCAGGTCCCCTGCCATGAGCAGTAGATTTTTTGGCAAGTCGGATGTCACCGATCGCGACACTGGGGATACGGCGATCGTGGCCGCCGTCTCGGGGTGCTTGACCCCAAACGAAAGCGCCACGCCGCTGCCCATCGAGTGGCCCAGGATCGCGACCTGGTCACTAGTCGCGAAACCATGCGCTCTGGCTGTCGCGAGAGCAGCTTCGGCGTTCGCAACCAGGGTATCTCTTGTCATATCCTGAACGTAAGGTCTCGGGTTTCTGCCGTGACCATCGAAATCCCAGGCAACAACGATATAACCTGCTTTTGCAAGTGGGAAAGAGAACCCGCGCATGAGAAGTTCGGAACCGGCGAATCCGTGACCGATCAGAATGACCGGGGCTGCGTCATCCTGTATGGTGGATGGGGCAATGATGGTCGTTGGTGGAGCGGAATCGGGTACCTTGATGATTTCCAGGTCCTGTGCAGCGCCGAGTATCTGTGTGAGCGATAGCAGTACTAAAATCAAACCGATCGCTAATAGAGCCCATGATGATGTTTTCATCTGCCCTCCCAGTTCATTCGCCGGAACGCGTGGTCTGTATGCCTGGTTGTTACGAAGCGAGCATCTCCATGATGTGCGAGGAAGTATCTTCGCGCAAATGCGGATGGATATCAATCCTGTCATGCGAGGCTGCTTTCTTCCTGTTCGGCAACCTTGAATGATCTATGCCAGTTCTCCCGGGATCGTCGCATTGTCGAATTCCTGCGAATGCGCTATCCTGACAGGAAGCCCTTCGGCTCGTTGAGAGGAGCGTTGCCATGAAAACACGCTGGATGATGATTCTGTTTCTCGTTTTGTTGCTGACCCTCGCCGGCTGCGACACGCCCGCTGATGAAAACGCCATAAGCACCTCTGTCGCCGCAACGCTTGGTTCGATGGACGTGACCGAGACGGACGAGCCCATGGACCCAATCCCACCAACGGCCACGCTTGAGGTGGTCGAAGATCCCACGCTGCCTCCACCAACCGAAACCCCCACGCCCGGGCCAGTTACGGATGAAGAGGCGATCAAAGTCGCTCTCGCTGCGCATCTTGAGATGGCAGTGGAGGATTTATCCGCGACAATTTCCGAGATTTCGGGTGACCTCGCTCGCGGCGGCCTCCAGGGTGCCTATTTCATCGCCGCGAAAGATGGCGGGACTTGGATCATCGTTTACGCCGGCCAAGCTACCCCGTATTGCCATCTGGTCAATCCGTATGGATTCCCCACGCAGTGGGTGCCTGAGTGTTTGGGTGAAGACGATTCACTCGTCCAACGATCGGAAGAGGACGCCGATGCCGATATCACCTCACTCGGCTCACCGACATGGACAGATTCCATGGACAGCTCCAGTAGGTGGTACTTGTTAAATACGGATAATGTCACTTTCACGATGGATAACGGCTCACTTGTGATGGATGTTCAAGAAGGGGGCGGGTACGATGAATGGGGGGTTGCCGCCGGAGCTGATTTAACCGATTTCTACCTCGAGATTATGGCCACGATGGGTAATGAGTGCGGCGGTATCGATCGATATGGGCTCATCTTCCGCTCACCAGACCCAAGCCAGGGATATATTTTCGAATTCTCTTGTGATGGACGCTTCCGATTATACAAATGGGATGGGGAGGAATATACGGGGATTCAGGGCTGGAAGTCGTCTGCATTGATCCTCTCTGGACCGAACAAAGAGAATCGCCTCGGCGTCATGACCGATGGAAGCGACGTGAGGCTGTATGCGAACGGTAAGCTGCTGGGCGAGTACGCCATAGACAGTTATCCCGAGGGCCGTTTCGGCTTAGTCGTTGGATCGACCAACACCGACAACTTCAAGGTCATGGTTGACTCCGCTTCATTTTGGGATTTGTAGGATAACTTATCGATCTTGCTTCAATTTAATACAGGTATCCTCGTACCTTGGCCGTTTTATCCCAACTCGTCAACGCGAGGGGTGCGGCGTCCTAGCTGCTAGGGTGCTGCATCGTCGGTTTACATTTGATCTGCCGTGCATTCAACTTTCACACTCGCACTCTTCTCAATTTGTCAATTGTCCTTCTGGCGGGTAAGTGCTACAAAAGGACATAGAAAGGGGGCTGGAGAAGGCAATGGCTCCGAAGATCCTGCTATCAACTCCAGCGACGGGCAAAACACATGCGTGCATTTCGCGCGTCCGTGAGGCAGTTAAGCAGTTTCGGGCGATCCCCGCGTGGGTCATCCTCCCCGACCGCCTTCAGGTTCTGGCATTCAACCGGCGTCTGGTGAGCGCGGGTGGGGCCTTTGGTGTGCAGGTCGGCACGTTTAGAACGCTGTATCATGAGATCTTACGGTCGGCTGGCAAACCCGTCCCATCGGCCTCAGATACGGTGCGACAGCGGTTGATCCGCGGCGTGATCGAACAGGCATTGAGCGAAGGGCAGCTCTCCCATTTCCAGGAGATCTCCGGCAAGCCCGGCTTCCTGAGCGTATTGAAGGATCACTTCGGTGAACTCAAGCGTGCTCAAGTCCAACCAGAGACATTTCTCAAATTCGCCGCAAAGCAGGACAAGGTGCTTCAAGAGCTCGCCCTGCTCTATGATGGCTACCAGAAACAATTACGAGAACTTGGCTGGGCTGATCCGGAAGGGTTGAACTGGCTGGCAGTCGCCGCGCTCGAGGCGGATCCCGACCTGTGCGCGGACTGGCCGCTGCTGGTTGTGGACGGCTTCGACTCCTTCCACGGCTCTCAGCTCTCCGCGCTTAAGCTGCTCGGCGAGCGTATACCGCAGGTTTTGATCACTTTCCCCGGTGAGATCGAGAACGACCGCACCGCTTTCCGCCGCTTCACGCGTTCCTTTAAAAAGCTGCACGCGGCGCTTCCCGATGCCGTGATCGAGCGGCTGGAGGGGGACGTGCATCTTCCGGCGCCCCTGGCTCAATTCGAGGCTGGACTCTTCGAGCCCGATGAAGAACCAATTCAAGGAAAAGCACACGTCACCCAGCTCGAGGCGCGCACGACAGCCGACGAAGCGCGCGAGGCGCTGCGCTGGATCAAAGCCCACATCCGGCGCGACGGGCTCCGTCCGCAGGAATGCGCAATTGTCACGCCCAACCCGGAGCTCTACCGACCCCTCCTGCGCGAAGCAGCGCTTGAGTTTGGAATGCCGCTCCGCTTCACCCACGGTGATCCGCTGCCGGACGCGCCCGGCATCACCGCATTACTGGAGTTGCTCACCCTGCCGCTTTTAGCCTGGCCGCGGCGCGGCATGCTCGATGCGCTTTCCTCACCTTATTTCGACCTGAGCCCTTTCGGCTTCAACGTCGAAGACACCATCGCCCTGGATGAACTCAGTCTTTACGGGCAAATCGTTGAAGGTCTGGATGAATGGAGTGGAGCGCTGGTGCGGCTCGCCTCGGGCGACAATGGAGCCCGTCGCTCATACGACGAAGCGACGCGCTGGCCAAACCTGCCGCGCGGAAAAGCAGCCCAGGCACTGTTGGACGCGCTGATGGCTTTCAGTGATCGCATTCAACCGCCAGATTCGAGAACCACCAGGGAATGGGTCGTTTGGCTCGAAGACCTATTAGAAGATGTATCTTTCTTCCAGTGTTGTGAAACGGCGCTCGACCGTACCGCAGCGCTTGGATTCAGGGAGGTGCTGCGGGCACTTGTGCTCGGTGAGGCGGTGGCTGGTGAGCGTAAGGCGGCGTATGGTTCCTTCACCCTGGAACTCCGGTCCGCTCTGGAAAGCGCCTATTTCGAAACGAGACTAGATTGGCGCCAGCCTTCAATTCTGGTTCTTCAAGTCCTGGATTCGCGCGGCCTGCGCTTTAAAGCAGCTGCCGTTCTAGGGCTTTCAGAGGGGCTTTTCCCGGAGGTGGAGCGCGAAGATCCATTTTTAAATGATTCTGTCCGTGAGGAGCTCAGTCTTGAATCTCGCCTGGGGCGTGAGCAGACCGGTCTTTTCTACCAGGTGGTGACGCGCGCGGATCAGTTCCTGCTACTCACGCGCCCATACTTAGCCGAAGATGGCGAGCATTGGGAAGCTTCACCTTTCTGGCGGGCGGCGGGAGCCATGCTGGCGGATGACCCGCAGAGGGTTCGGTCCGAGGAACCGCGATCGCTCGTGGATGCAGGTTCTCCCGAGGAGCTGCTCTTCTGGGGCGTGCGCAGGGGAGCGCTGCCGCCGCAGTATAAGGCACTGCAATCACGTTGGGAGATGTTGCGGTTGGCACGTGATGTGCTGGCTGTGCGGCAGGCACGCGAAGCGGACGGGGATCATGAGGGGGATCTTTCCTCCATTATTGAGCGCATTCGAAAAACCTATGGGTCGGACCACGTTTGGAGCTCCAGCCGCCTGGAGAGTTATGGTACCTGCCCCTTCTTCTTCCTCTCGGCGTCCGCCCTGAAGCTGGATCCGCGCGATCCACCTGAGCCGGGCTACGACGCGGCGCAGTTGGGATTGGTGCTGCATGCTGTATTGGAGGAAGTTTATCCAGCGGTTGAGGATCCTACGGATACCGCGGCTGTGCTGCGCGCCCTGCCTGATGTCGCGGAAGCTGCTTTCGCCGAAGCGCCGGAGAAGTTCGGCTTCCGGCCGACGGCTTTGTGGGCGTTGGAGCAGCAGGAGCTGCTCGAGATTCTCAGGGTCACGATCGAGGCGCTGGGGGAGGCATCGGAGGGATGGCGGCCGTATGCGTATGAGCAAGTGTTTGGTCTGCAGGGGAAGCCTGATTTGCGGATCGAGCTTGAGGGTGGCTATGTGCGCATTCGGGGGGTGATCGACCGCGTCGATCGCAACGCCGAGGGTGAGGTGCGCATTATCGACTACAAGACCGGCGGCAGCCACCTTTCTAAAAACGACCTTGTCAGCGGCCGCAGGCTGCAGCTGGCGATATACGCCATGGGCGCACGCGATGCATTGGGGCTAGGTGAGCCTGTGGAGGGGATTTATTGGACGATCCGCGGGGCGAAGGCCGGGGCGTTGAAGCTGGGCTCCTTTAGAGCGTTCACGGATGAAGGGGTTTATGAGGGACCCGAAGGGGCGATGGAGTTGGCGAAGAGGCATGTGGACCGGTTTGTGGACGGCGTGCGCTCCGGCGATTATGCGCCCGCGGCTCCCGAGGGGGGCTGCCCTTCGTATTGCCCGGTTGTGGGGTGGTGTTGGCGGTATCGGCAGGGGTGGGGGTGATTTTCTTTCCCCCCCTATAATCCCCCCACTGGGGGGACGCCGGGGGACTCCACTCCCCCGTACCCCCTGGATGGGTCGTTGTCTATCTCGAATCAATGCCGAGCCCGCCTTGCCGCTTTGAGGAATAAAATTTAGAGCTAGATGTAATTGGGAAAAATTTGTCACGCTAGATCGAATGCTAACCGTAAAAGCATTCTTGAGAATGGGAATCATGTTCAATGGCTGAAAACAGCTCACATTATCTGGATTCCGACCTGACGGGCGAGCAGCGAAAGGCTGTGGAACGCCTGGACAAGGATGTCATCGTCACCGCCGGAGCGGGGACGGGTAAGACGCGCACGCTCGTGGCGCGGTACGTGCGCCTGCTGGAAGAAGGGAAGGCGCCCCGCAGGGTCGCGGCGATTACCTTCACCGAGAAAGCAGCGCGAGAAATGCGCAATCGCGTGCGCAAGGCCGTGAGCGAACGCGCCGAATCTGCCGCAGATGCTGGAGAGAAAAGACACTGGGTGGATCTCGAAGCCGGGATGGACGCTGCCCGAATCGGTACGATCCACAGCCTATGCTCTGAAATCCTACGTGCGCATCCAGCCGAGGCTGGAATCGATCCGCGCTTCGACGTCATCGAAGAAGGAGCCGCCGCAGCCCTGAAAGCCCGGGCGGTCGAGGATGTGCTAATCTGGGCGCTCGATGAGCCGGATACGGTCCGCCTGTATACGGTCTTCAGCGCGCATGCGCTCCGGAGGCTGCTCGCTCATTTGCTGAACCGCAGGCTTGATGCAAGCACGCTTTTCAATAACGATGACCTTGAGATGAGAGCAAAAGCTGCACTTCGTGAGGCGATCAATGCTTTTATTGAATACAAGGACGTCGCCTCTGGCATTGGAACCTTGAAGGAACTGAATGAATCCGGAGGGTTGACGGAGGATGCTGGCTCAACACTTGCCGGTCGGATCGAACACTTGCTCGAGTTATGGGAGCAAGCCGAAGCTGATCTTAAAAAAGACGATCTTTTCGGGGCAGCGGCGGCATTGTATCTGCTGCGCCGTGAGGGGCTCAAGCGCGGGGCGGGCACTAAAAATTCGGTGGCGAAAGCTGTTCAGGCAGATCTTCAACTGTATTACGACGAACGTCTTTCGCCCTGGCTCGGCGGTGAGAAGAGCACCGATCCCCCGCCATCCGCAGCACTCGAGGAGGCTTGGTCAGCAGCCCTACCGCAGATTCGGACACTTTTTCAGCGGGTGTGGGATCAGTACGCGCAGGCGCTTGACCGCCTCCACGCGCTGGATTTCGACGATCTCGAATCGGGCGCCTTAGAACTTCTTCGCCTCCCGGCTGTCGCTGAGCGCTGGGCGGGTGAGATCGACGCGGTCCTGGTGGATGAATTTCAGGATACGAACGAACGGCAGCGGGAGATCGTCGATGCCTTGTGTGGTGGAGTTCCGGGAAAACTCTTCATCGTCGGCGACGCACGGCAGAGCATCTACCGTTTCCGCGGTGCGGATGTGAGCGTCTTCCGTCGGGTCCAGCGCGACCTGCAGGCGCGCCGTGGGGAGCACTTCGAGCTAAAGCGCACCTTCCGCACTCACAACGGGTTGCTGCAGGAGATGGATGGACTGCTCGCGCCCATCCTGGGTGAGGTTGAAGATCCCGAACGCCTGTACCGTGTCCCTTATACAGCACTCAATGCCGATAGAGATGAGCCTGATCTGGCTGTTGCCCCGCCATTCACCGAATTAATCATTGGCACCGGGGAAGGTGCCGGGGAAGCGCGGCCGCAAGGAGCACGCGCCCTGGCCAGACGTTTGGCTGAATTGAAGGAGCTCGGTGAGATTAGCGCCTACGACGATGTGGCCTTACTCTTCCGCGCCTCGACCGGATTCGGGGATTATGAGGAAGCCCTCGAAGATGCGGGCATCCCCTTCGTAACGGTGGCGGGGAGCGGATTCTACGACCGGCCGGAAATTCGGGATGTGCTCAATATTCTGCGGGCGCTGAGTGAGCCGTCGAATGACGCCGCTCTTGCCGGGCTTTTACGCTCGCCTGCCTTCAGCATCTCCGATCCCGGCATATTCCTTTTGCGATTGCACTCCGATGTCCCCCGGCCTCTTCTCACCGCTCTGAATGGCGATCTGGATTACCTCGGAGAAGCCGATCAGGAGGCAGCCGCCCGGGCCAGAGATTTTCTCGCTGAGTTCCGCCCGCTTGTTGACCGCATGCCCGTCGCCGAGTTGCTTAAGAAGATCGTGGATGCAACCGACTACCGCGCCATCCTCGCTGCGTCTCATATCCGCCTCTGGCGTAACTTGGACAAGCTCCTGCAGGATGCTCACACCAGCGGCCTGGTTAGAGTCCGGGGGTTCTTTGAATACCTGCGTACGCTGCGGGAAGTAGGAGCGAGGGAGGGTGAGGCACCGGCCGAAGCACTTGGCGCCGTGCGATTGATGACCATCCATAAAGCGAAAGGGCTGGAATTTGAAGTTGTCGTACTGGCGGATACCTCCCGCAAGCCGCTGGGAAGAGCCGAGCTGGCATATTTGCTCCCCGAGACGGGACCTGCCTTCCGATTCGACCGCATTGAAGGATCGCCGCTGATCTACAACCTGGCAAGATACATCGACTTGCAGCAGTCTCAAGAGGAGGAGAACAGGATTCTCTACGTTGCCGCAACGCGCGCCCGGGAGCGGCTCATATTAAATGGCCATCTCTCCCGGCGGTGGGGGAAGCTGACCGCTGAGGGTTGGATGAAAGCCTTCCTGGAGGTTCTCGAGCTGGACCCGGAAAGCTTGGGACAAGATGCTGGCGGATATGTGCAGGCGAGTATGCCCAATGGACGCGAGGTCGGTGTCTGGGTCGCGGATAAACTCGAGCCGGGGGATGCTGATCTCGCTGCTCAAGCCGTATGGCCCGAGTCTGAGGCGAAGGACCTCTATGACCCGCTCGTGGTTGTAAGTGAAGAGGACACCGACGATGACAAAGCCAAAGAGATCGAACGTGACTGGCGGGCGACGGGTGAGCGACTGCACCCGCCGGCTGTGGTTGTGGGTACGATGGTGCATGATGCCATACGTTCGTGGGTATTCCCCGGCGACGCTGCGTTGGGGCCGCTGCTTGAAGTGACGGCGCATGCGCAAGGCCTGATCGATCCCGGGCAGCGAGGGCGGGCGATCCGGGAGGCGGAGAAGCTGCTCGGGCGCTTCCAGGAACATGATGCCTATCTCGAGATTAATGCAGCATCCGAACGATTGCATGAGGTTCCCTATACCCGCCCACATCCAACCTGGGGATCGGATTCCGGGCGTATCGATCTGCTATACCGTTTAAATGGAGACTGGTACCTGATGGACTTCAAGACGGACGAGATTCGGGATGATGATGAACTTGCGAAAGCGCTTGAGGAACACAGCCTACAAATCAGGCGTTATGCCGAAGCGGTTCAGCAACTATTGGGTGAGACGCCGCAGGCCGCGCTGTGCTTCCTGGACGCACTGGGAGAAGTGAAGATTGTGGTTGTTGGGGGGTAATATCCTGATATTGCCAACTGCTTCGACGATACCTTAACCTGATATGAAGATAAGAAAATCGAGTTATTATCCGTGCTTGCGCTTCTCCTATATATTTAAGTTGATTTCGCGTACATTTATTAGGGTCGCAGCTGTATTGTGTACTGTCTAGCCGCCGCAGCATTTCCACGCATAACTAAGCAGGATATTGCCGCGGAACGAGCTGTGATGATAGGCAGCTTTGCGGACACGTAAGAGGAGATATGCCGTGAAAACACGTTCGGTGATTATTCTGCTTCTCGTTATGTTGCTATCTCTTTCCGGCTGTGATGGGTCTATCGATGAAGTCGACCTGGGCACGGTTGTCGCCGCCACGCTAGAAGCTATGGGTGTGAACGAAGCAGGTGAACCTGTGGACCCGATCTTTCCTGACACCACGGCGGAGGTCAGCGAAGATCCCATCATGCTGCCTCCAATCGATGCTCCCGGACCAGGGGTGCTGCAGGTGGCCTACATCAGCAGTGGAGACGTTTGGTTTGTTGAAGAGGGCGCCGCGCCGATCCAACTGACCACCAGTGGGAATGTCGAGCGTGTCGTCCTCTCCACGGACGGTCAGCTCGCGGCCTTCCTCTGGCACGACATCTCTCTCGAAGTCTATGAGCTGCGGATTGTTGACACGGTGGCGGGTACGGAATGGGTGCTCTTCTCTCAGCCAGATCTCGACGCGATCTACCCGCTGGAAGGAGCCATCCACCACGTCCCTTATCAATTCGATTTCATCACCGGCACGCACACAATTTTAGTGAATACACGCAGGATTTTTGAGGGACCAGGTCTGGTGCAGAACAACGATTTATGGTCCATCGACGCCGATACCAGCGTCCGAACCTTACTGTTAGATTATGGCCTAGGAGGGGATTTCTATCTCTCTCCGAGCGGAGACATGCTGGCCCTGGTATTGCCGACAAGCCTGGGTTTCGCTCGCACGGATGGCAGCGATAGGAGCCCGGATCACCTCACCTTCCCCTTCGTTATGACCTACAGTGAATATGCTTATTATCCGATACCCATCTGGGCCCCAGATGAGAGCGCCATCGCTGTACTCATTCCGGCAGAAGACCCTTTTGTCGATGATTCAGCTCTGGTATGGTATGTACCAGTTGAGGGCGCGCCCACACCCCTGTTGGACATCACGGTTTTTCCATTCTTCCGTAACTCAGGCAAAACGCCCACCATCGCTCCTGATTTATCGCAGGTCGCCTTTTTACGGGAATTATCTACGACGACTGTTGACCTTGTTGTGGCTCCCCTCGATGGTTCGGCCGAGAGCATCTATGCTTCGGGGAACTTATCCTGGCAGGGATGGAACCCCGATTCAACCCAGTTTGTTTACACCAGCGGACCCCGCAATTTGATGCTAGGGAGCGCAGGGGCTTCTGCCGTGGGAGTTGGATTTGGGAGTCGCCTTCAATGGGTGGATGCGGATAGCTTCCTCTACCTCGATGAACTGACGTCGACCCACAGATTTGCTAAGGTAGATCTTCCAAGCTCTTCAAATGTTCTTGGCATCATCTCCGGCTCTGTGTTTGGGTATGATTTCACGCAGTGAATAGT
>Ga0255055_10001949_pt1 | contig 14697 bp, 11 predicted proteins | sample JV7_2_27_MG_FD_188633 | JGI IMG/M metagenome (GOLD analysis project Ga0255055, IMG submission 188633) | Seawater microbial communities from Jervis Inlet, British Columbia, Canada - JV7_2_27 | ecosystem: Environmental > Aquatic > Marine > Inlet | place: Canada: British Columbia | collected...
ATAGTTAGTTTGTCACTCACTTTTACCTGTCCCTCGGGTGGTTGGGCGTTCACCACCAAGGGGACATTTTAACTTTGGTTAAAGGGGACATTACTACTTTGCGCTAGCATTCGTTAAGAAACCGTCTTGACATCACCCGCAGCGCACATTACAATCTCCCCGTTTCCAAGCTGGCACCTGAATGCCCCACAAGAAAATGATACTGCGATGCTGCTCATGGATGTTGGCTGGTACGCTGTTTGAGCCGTACGACAGGGATCTTGGGCGAGCCAAACTGGCTCGTATTTATGTTTAGCCTTGCGTGAAAAACCCAAGATAATCAGTAAACCCCAAGGGGTTATCATGCATCGCTCATCATTTCAGCCATCCTTATCCGTTATCGCCTTCATAAATGAAGGACATGTTTATTCAACCGAGTGAAAACAATAGATCGGATCCTGACTGAATATTATTTTAAGGAGTGCAAATGAACGAGCTTATCCAGATCGAACAAACGATGTTATGGGGCGTAATGATCGTGGCTTTCATCAGCCTGATCTATGCCTTCTGGTTATGGAAAGCCACAGTAGCCATGGACAAAGGCACAAAAATAATGCAGGATGTGTGGCTCGCCATTAAAGCGGGTGCGGAAGGCTATCTGCGCAAACAGCTCCGAACAATCTCATTGGTCGTTGTCGCACTGACAGTTATCATCTTCCTGAGCGTTTACGTTATCCCACCCTCACAAGAGGCTGTTGAACGGTTCGGTAATAATGCGGTTCTCATCATCGCCATCGGACGTACACTCGCTTTCATTCTCGGCGCGGCATTTTCCACGATTGTCGGTCAGCTAGGTATGCGCGTGGCCATAGAAGGTAATATTCGCGTTGCGGCAGAAGCGGTACGCGAAGACTACAATGGCGCTTTAACAGTTGCATACCGAGCCGGAACCTTCACAGGAATGCTCGTCGACGGTTTAGGCTTGCTTGGCGGAACAGCGATTTTCATGATCTTCGGCCGCGCAGCACCCGACGCTCTTCTCGGCTTCGGCTTCGGTGGGACCCTCGTCGCGCTCTTCATGCGCATTGGCGGCGGGATCTATACGAAAGCCGCTGATGTCGGCGCAGATCTGGTAGGCAAGGTCGAAGAAGGTCTCCCTGAGGACGACCCTCGTAACGCCGCCGTGATAGCAGATCTCGTGGGCGATAACGTTGGTGACTGCGCTGGAATGGCTGCAGACATCTTCGAATCCTACGAAGTAACAATTGTCTCTACTTTAATCCTCGGGCTCGTATTGCTTCATTTAACCGGGGACACCTTTTGGATTATCTTCCCCCTCGTCGTGCGCGCAATTGGCGTAGTCTCCTCGATCATGGGAACTCTCACAGTCCCCCTCTGGGAAAATTTCCCGATAAAGTTTCTTCGCGCGAAAGATGCTGAGGAAGCCATGTTCCGCTCCTACGAGGTTTCCAGCATTAACACCGTGTTGTGGTCATTCCTATTTGCTCTGCTCTACGCGGGCGAGTGGAAGCTAGCGTTGCTTAGTTCCATCGGCGTCGGCTTGGCGGTAGTTTTCAACCCGCTTTCCTCGTACTTCACTTCCTACAAGAAGAAGCCGGTGAAGGAAATCGTCGAGTCGATGAAGACCGGCACGGCAACGACTGTTCTTTCAGGTCTCGCTGTGGGTCTAGAAGCGAGCGTATGGAGTGTAATAGTCATATGCGTAGCGCTGGCCTCAAGCTACCTGCTCTACCAAGGACAGGATGCTATTTACGCTCTATACGGCGTAGCCATGGTCGGGATCGGCATGCTCTCGCACACCGGCAACAACGTTGCGATGGATTCGTTTGGACCGATTGCCGACAATGCGAACGGCATCGGTGAACTGGCTGGCGTTGGCGAGAAAGCCTGGAAAATCATGGCTGAGCTCGACGCAGTCGGTAACACCACCAAGGCAATCACAAAACAGATCGCCATCGCCTCAGCGGTTATCGCCGCAACCAGCTTGTTTTTCTCTTACGTGACCGACATCGGCATCATGCAGGCTCGCCTTGGTGTGGAGGTCACTACGTCGATCCGAATATCGACGCTAGACACCGTAATTGGTTTCTTGATTGGTGGCGCCCTTCCCTTCCTCTTCTCCTCCTACAGCATCAAAGCCGTGGCTCGTGGGGCAAACCTGGTTGTCGAGGAAGTAAGAAGGCAATTCCGCATCCCCGGTGTTCTTGAGGGAAAGGTTACGCCTGATTACGCAAAGGTTGTCAGTATTACGACAGCCGCCTCTCAAAAAGAGCTTCTAAGTCTTACCGTACTTACCGTGGCGACCCCTCTACTTGTGGGTATCCTCTTCAATGTTGAAGCGCTTGGCGCCTTCCTGGCCGGTGTGATCCTTTCCGGGCAGCTGCTGGCCGTATTTATGGCCATATCCGGCGGTGCGCTGGATAACGCCAAGAAGTACGTCGAGGATGGGAATCTCGGCGGTAAAGGCTCACCCGCTCATAGAGCCGGCATTGAAGGTGATACGATCGGTGATCCACTAAAGGATACAGCCGGACCCGCGCTGAATCCGATGATCAAGGTCGTCAATCTCATCAGTCTCTTGGCGGCACCTGTAATCGTTAAATACCAGGGGACACTCGGCTCATGGATCGTTGCGGGGATCTTACTGGTGATGACGATCTGGGCCATCCGCAAAAGCTCTACCCCGATGGAGCACCATGAAATCGAAAAGATCCACGCGGAAGCACAGTAAACAAAGCCCCTGAACCGCTTTCCAAAAGGTCCGGCACGAAGCCGGACCTTTTCTTTCAAGCAAAACACCCTTGTTGTACAATATCGTGTAAACAATCGGTGGTTATCAATGGCCATCGTATCCGGTCATGTCATGACACTTTGTGTCTCGTTAACGTTGATGTAGGTTCTTAGTCTGCGGTTTTCGTGAACGTGGTTGGTAATATCAGGTAATATCGTCCGGTACGGAGAAAAACTAATCTCATTAATGCGAAGTAATCGCCGCTCTCTCTATATATACGCCTTCTCGGTTCTTTTTCTGCTTGTTATCAGTCTTTGCTATGAGAGCCTAAACCCTTATCTTGAGGCTTTTGGGCTGGTTTTCTCGCTTGGTTTGGGATTTGCATTTCTAATGTTCCGTGACCGCGGTCGCCCAATCCGCATCCCAAAAGCATTTTTATTTCTTGGTTCATTTCTTATATACTACGGCCTTCTCACATCTCGTTCTCCCCAGCCTCTTCCTGGTCTGGAGAAGTGGGCAACTACGCTATTAATTTTTCTTACATTCTTTATCGTAAGTCTCTCTCTAGAAATTGGATGGCTAAATAAAACCTGGGAAAACGCTCTGCTAAATTTGGCATTAGTTTTTTCCTTTCTCGAATTAACGCTTGCAGGAATATGGTTCCTTCGTTGGGCAAACATCGCCGGAACGATCTTCTCTTTGCCCCCTGTAGGCTATCGATTCTACGGCCTTTTTATCGGGCATGCGAATGTGTTCTCGGGTTACATTAACCTCCTTCTCCCCATCGTCGTGGTGCACTTGATCCAAAGTCGGAATACTGGGCGGCGTCTATTCTGGGGGTTTGTCATTGGCCTTTTCGTTCTCGTCCAATACTTCGCCTCATCACGGGGTGGTTGGATCAGCGCCATCGCCGGAATTGGGGTTACTATCATCCTCATCCGTTGGCCGCAGATTCGAGCATTCCTCCTGCGCGGCCGCCGGATCAAGATCCAACGAAGAACATTTAAAGAAATCGCCCTTTTTGCCCTTATAGCTGTAGTGATCGTTGCTCTTGGCGCAATTTTCATCCTTCAAGTACAGTTTTCTCCTGGCCATGCCCCTATCGCATCTGCTCGCACCGGGATTTGGTCAGCATCATTGGATATCATTTCTAAATCGCCAATTTTCGGGCATGGCCCGGGTTCATTCTCCACGCTTTTCGCCCAAACTAACCAACTGCCGCCTGGATTTTCCACGAGTCACGCCCACAATGCCCTGCTGCAGATCACTGCTCAGAGCGGTCTGATAGGGCTTGGATTGATAACTGCCGCTGGTGTAATGCTCGCAGTTTCTATCCTGCACATATATCGGAAAGCGGACGCGAGTGAGAGAATCAGATTAGCCGCCTACATTGGAGCAGGATCAGCAATCGCAGTTCATCACCTGTTTGACTATCTCTTTGAAAGTCCTGCCTATACAGCCGCCGTACTTGTTCTTCTGGCACTCGCGCTTCGTCAGTCGAGAAACCGGGACAACTTCGTCGTTTCCCCCCGCCAGGGAATAGTAATATTTCTTCCCCTTCTCATTCTCTCGGTTGGAGGATGGTTACTGGCAACTCAAGGTGCATTTACTTATTGGCGAGGAATATCTGCCGCAAGGGCGGATGACTACCAGGCCGCATCTGAAAATCTATGTCGAGCTGCTGAAGAGAATCCTGCATTCGCTCTTTACTCTTTTCAATGTGGCCTTGCGCTGGCATACTTGGATGACCAAGACCCTAATGATAACCATCTTCACAAAGCCATCGAAGCTTATGAAATTGGCCTCTCGATCGATCCTTTTTGGCCCCCACATCAGGCCAATTATGCCGCCTTGCTCTGGGCTATTGGAGAAGAGGAAGACGCGCTTAATGAGCTAAACCTTGCACGCGAGTCTGCTCCTCGGCAAAGTATTTTTCATCAGAATGCAGGAGTGTGGCTGGAGATTTTACAACGCCCCGCGGAAGCTCAATCTGAATATCTCAAAGCGCTGGAAAGCGGACCGCATATTGCCGATAGCAAATTTTTCGAACTTAGCTCTATTCGTGCGCAAGCACTCTCGAGCTTCATCGAGGAACAGAACTTCCAAGAAACGGGAACGACACTTATGGAAGGGTGGGGTTCTCTGCAGGACGGCGATCTCCTCCAGGCTCGCGCTACCTTTATCCGTGCCTTAGATCAATATCCCCTGAGTGTGGAAGCTTACCGAGGTCTTGCTCGAACTGCGCTTCTAATGGATGAAGTTGCTGAAGCGCAGATGTTAATTGACACAGCGCGTTTCATTGGAGGTAACTCGACAAGGGTAAATTTCACCGCTGGCGAGATCGCACTCGAACAGGGAGATTTACCAACCGCGTCAAACTACCTTTTACAAGGCTTCACTCAGATCATCGACCAATCAAGCTCGTGGTCTTTCTATGCGCGCACTTATGGAAGATTCTTCCCAGTGCCTGATCTGGTCCCTCAACTTTACAGAATAAACCTCAGTGAACAGGATCTGGCGATGTTATTAATCCTCATTGATTATCTCAATGGACAAGGCAATTTCGAAGACGCAGGCAATATCGAGTTGAAGTTATCACGGGAAGGATACATCAACTGAAAACCGGGACGTAATCGAACGGGTATAGAAAAATACATACTCTGGGTTAAGTTAATCTCTCACACGGTCAGTAAATGCAGGTTCCCTGCTTCCACTTCGGTCATCCGTTCATTGCTCGAAAATCAACTCCAGCGTATGATTGCCTGACATGACCGATCAAAAAATCGCAATAACTCGTGTCCCCTCTCCCGGTCATACTTCCCCCGGGCACCCGGAAAGTCCTGGGCGTTTTCGGTTTTTCGACCAGATTCTGAGCGGTCCTGTGTCTGACTCATTGGTCATCATCGATCCTGAACCCGCATCACCTGACAAGCTTGAAAGTGTCCACTTGGAGCAATACATCCAGTCGGTAGAGGAAGCTGTCAAACGTGCGCCTACCTACCTTGACTACGGCGATACCTATGCGGCTCCCTCATCGTTCAAAGCCGCACTCAACGCCGCTGGGGGTACGCTCTCCGTTCTAGACCAGATCCTTGACGGAACTGTGGATACCGGCTTTGCGCTTGTTCGACCACCCGGTCACCACGCGACGCAAAATAGCGCGATGGGATTCTGTCTTTTTAACAACATAGCGATCGCTGCAAGACATGCGCAGATCCATGGCCTCGATCGAGTGATGATCATCGATTTCGACGTTCACCATGGCAACGGCACTCAGGATATTTTTGACACCGACCCGAGTGTTTTATATTTCTCTACACATCAATGGGGAATTTATCCAGGTACAGGGCATCAAAAAGAAACCGGTCGCGGCGATGGGGAAGGCTCGACCATTAATGTCCCTCTCCCCGCTCGCGCTGGAGATAAATCGTTTGAGCGAGTCTGGGATGAGATTCTCACTGCATCCGTTGAGCGTTTCCTGCCGAACATCATCCTGGTCTCAGCGGGATTCGACGCACATTGGGATGATCCACTCGCTGCTCTTCAACTGACAACATCGGGCTATCACCGATTAAGCAGCCGCCTGCTTGAATTAGCCAACCGATTCTGCGAAAAACGGATGCTCTTCGTACTTGAAGGTGGATATACCCCCGAGACTCTCGCCGATAACATTCACGCATGTCTGCATGCTCTGACGCAAAAAACACTAAACGAAGATCGGCTTGGCCCTGCACCTTTCGATGAACCATCCGTTAAAAAACTAGTCGAAGAAATCCGAGATATACACGAGTTTTAACACTTAAAGGACTACTGTCCCTCTGGCACGTTTCTTGTTACGAAGTTAGAATGATTTGGATACGTCTGTATTATGCAAGGTGGATCGTGTGTTCAGCCTTGCGTAATGAGTTCGGATAAGTCATACTTTTTATGAGGCTCTGCAATGGCGGAAATGGATTTACGCGCATATATCAAAGAAATTGACGACCTAATAGAACGCAATCAGTTGGATGAGGCTATCGCACATTGTCGCCAAATCCTTCAGGTTTACCCAAAGCATCTCGGTTCGTACCGCTTGCTTGGGAAAGCGTACTTGGAAGTGAAACGATTCGGAGATGCCGCCGATATTTTTCAACGTGTTCTCTCCGCAATCCCCGATGATTTCGTCTCCCACATCGGCATGGCCATTGTGCGGGAGGATGAAGGCAATCTCGACTCAGCGATATGGCACATGGAGCGAGCCTTCGAAACCAATCCCGCTAATCCCGCCATTCGGCAAGAACTCTCTCGCCTTATCGGTCGTAGAGATGGCCTCGAGCCACACAAGATACGTCTGACTCGGGGAGCACTTGCACGCCAATATGCTCAGGGTGAGCTTTACTTGCAGGCAATTGCTGAGCTCCGCTCTGCACTTGGCGAAGACCCCGACCGCCCCGATCTCGAGGTCCTTCTGGGGAAGATGTACTGGCTAGCCGATCAACCCGCGGAGGCAAAGGATGTCTTCGGCCAAATCCTGGAGAAGCTTCCATTCTGCCTTGAAGCTAATCGGTACATGACGGCAATGTTCCAGGAGGAAGACAACACCGAGGAAGCCAGCACGTATCATCGGCATTTAGCAGCTCTAGACCCGTATTTCGCATTTGTCGAGAGCGCAACCGCAGACCCAAAGACTATCGATGCTAAAGCCGTTCGCATTGAGCGCTCTGATTGGGTTCCGGGTTCACCACTCCCAACAGCCGACTCTAGTCCACCAGAATGGGTTGCTACACTTGGAGTAGATCTAAGTGAAGCGGCGCCAACCCCACTTGAAGCGGATGACTCCCCTCCCTGGTTGGCCGAAATCGATCAATCGACAACTCCTCTGAGCAGTTCACCTGCTATGTCACCTGACGCCGCCGAGACCGCTCCAGAAGCAGATCCCGAAGGCGAAATTCCCAGTTGGATGGAGGAAGCAGGATGGGTTCCCTCCAATGGTGAGGTTGAAGAAAGCCCAATTTCCTTCTCAGATGCCGAACTCGAATCAGAAGAAACTGGGGACATTGTTGATGAAACCGGTGAACTTGCCCCCGCGGATATCCCGGGTTGGGTCCAAGATATCGCTCCCGAGATTCTCGATGAACCCATTGAAGCCGACGAGCCGGCAGCAGATCCAGTGGGAAAAGCAGAATTTATGCCTGATTGGCTCTCGGATATTGCCTCTGACGCTGAGCAGATCACTCCTGACCCGATACCCATGTCGGCGGATGAATCACAACAAGAGGCTGAACCTGTCTCGAGCGTTGTGGAGCCACCTGGTGACCTGGAAAGTACCGAAAAAGATCCTGTCGCAGAGGATGAAACTCCTGAGGTGCCTACCTGGATTGATGCGCAAGCACCAGGCGCAACATCCACCATCATCACATGGCTTGACGACCGGCCGGGTGAGGAAACGGAGCCTGAAAAAGCGGAACTCCCTGCAGAAGTAGTCAAAGAGACTATTGACGATGCTGTTTCCGAGGGGGATGTCCCCTCCTGGCTGGATGAGATAGCAGATGGGGATGAAATCCCCGAGTTAGAAACCGAAGCCCCAGAAGCAGATCCCAAAAGCCCCTCCTGGCTTGCCGGTATAGCAGAAGCAGCGTCACAGCAAGACCTAGAACCTGGACCATCTGTTGGTGATGAAACTCCGGAAGAACCCCAGGACGAAGCCGCACCTGAGTGGCTCGAAGGGATCAGCGAACTTGATGATGCACCTGCTTCTGTGCCCTCCACCGATGACGCACCAGATTGGTTGCGAGGCATCGCTGAACCCGAGTCGGTTGAAACACCCGTGAGCCCTACAGAGGGCGTGACGGATATGCCCGATCGGGTCTCTGAAGTCGAGGAGCCGGCTGCCGAGCCATCTATGGAAGCAGTGCAATCACAGGATGATGTCCCAGATTGGTTGACCGGGATCGCAGATTCCATGGTTGAAAGAACTGTCGATGAGGATTACCTAGCGGAAGCAGATCCGGAACCCGAAGAGATTGCTGCGGATGCGCCTGGAGATACGCCTGACTGGCTGCAAGAGTTTGCCAGTACTTCTGCTGATGAGATCCCGGATGCTGAGGGCATAGAGGCCGAACCTGAAATCGATATCCAATCTCTCCAACAGCTTGAGAAGGAGATTGGTGACCATGCAGTTGAGTCATCTCCACCGAGTACCTTAAGCGTCACCGATGAAGTTGATGATGATGAAGTTTTCCAGTGGCTGGAGGAACTTGCGGAGACTCAAGATTCCGTAGAAAGCAAGGCGGAGACCACACTTACGGATAGTCCGGTTGAAGCGCATGTTGAACCTTCTGCAACAATCAGTGAAGCAATTCCTCCCGAAGAAGCTGAGGAGAGTTTGCAGTGGCTCGAGGATCTCGCCTCACAGCGAGGACTCGATGTAGATGTCACACCGACCTCCCCTGAGAGATTGCCAGCTGAGACGGATGCTTCGCTAGATTGGGTGAAAGAAATGGCAGTCGGACCTGCGGATGAGACAATTATCTCAAAGCCTCCCACAATTCCTACCGAGGAAATTGACAGTGAGTTGTTAAAAGACCTCTCTAGCGATATTGCTCCGGACGATGCGACGCTCATCTCAGCAGAGGTACAGGAAACGGTTCAAGAAGAGCCTATGCCAGAAATACCCGGATGGCTCGATGAAGCTGCATCTGCCGCCGAGGTTGTACCCCCTGAACCGGTAGAAATACCGGCCCCTCCCGTCGCCGAAGAGGAAACTCATCTTCCGGAACCAACTCCCGTCGAGGCCGCGCCCGAAGCAGAACTCACTCCCATCCCTGGACCTATCGAGGAGATTATTCACACACCAGAAGCTGCCCCTCTGCCCACCGCTGAGGAAGATCTTGCGGACGCTGAGAACGTGGAACCTGCCGCACCAGTTGTGCCATCGAAATACAAAGAACCTGCTTCGCAGTTACTACGAGGCGCTCGCCAAGCACTTAATGCTGGCGACGCCGGACGAGCTTTATCGGATTATAAGAAGCTGATCGAGCGGAAGCAGGATCTCGAAACGGTGATCACCGATTTGGAACACGCGTTGGAGCGCTACCCAAACCTGCCAACAATGTGGCAAGCATTGGGGGACGCATATATGAAAGCAGACCAACTCCAAGAGGCGATCAAAGCTTATCAACGAGGTATGGAGGTCGCCTAATCACCTCTATCTCTCTATCATCTATACCGAACTCGGGGTCTCCCCGAGTTCACATTTTGTGGAGGAAGCCTTGGATCAAACCCTTGTCCTGATTAAACCAGATGGCGTCCAACGTGGCCTTATCGGCGAAGTAATCACCCGTTTAGAGAACCGTGGTCTCCGACTGGTCGGCGCGAAATTCCAACAAATCCCGAAGGATTTCGCCGAACTTCATTACGCGGTGCATAAAGGCAAACCATTTTACGATGGATTAATTGACTACATCACTTCCGGACCAGTAATGGCAATGGTCTGGGAGGGTCCTAGTGCGATCCTAGCGGTTCGACAGACGATGGGGGCTACAAAGCCTACTGAAGCCGCCCCCGGCTCGCTCAGGCACGATTTTGCACTTGAAGTGGGGAGAAACCTTACCCACGCATCCGACTCCCCTGAGACGGCTCGGGCAGAAATCGAACTTTGGTTTGGGACCGTTGACCTGGTCAAGTGGAACCGTGATATTGACCGCTGGGTATTCGAATCCTAATAATCCGTCAACCACACCCAGACACCCCCAAACGGAGAGCATTGATATTGAACCTCTCGTCGTTCTGACAGGTGCGGGAGTATCCGCCGAGAGCGGGGTCCCCACCTTCCGCGGCGCGGGGGGAGTTTGGCGTACTTACCGGGCCGAGGAACTCGCAACACCATCTGCCTTCCTTCGGGACCCGCAGCTTGTCTGGGAATTCTACGCCTGGCGGCGTGAGCTCATCGCTGCTTGTAAGCCAAACAAGGCTCATTTGCTCTTAGCCGAAATTGAAAAACAAATCTCCGATTTCACGCTGATAACGCAGAACGTCGACGGGCTCCACGCGGCAGCCGGCAGCCGCAATATCATTGAAATACATGGTTCTATATGGCGTATTCGCTGCCTCAGCTGCGGTGGTCGATGGGACGATCGGAACGTACCGCTCGGGGAACTCCCTCCACAGTGTCCGGTCTGCAGAGAGATGGCAAGACCTGACGTCGTCTGGTTCGGAGAAACTCTGGAGGCGGAGGTCATAGACCGCGCCTTTGAAACAGCACAGCGCGCACACACGATGCTCGTGATCGGCACCTCTGGTATCGTCTATCCAGCTGCTGAACTCCCCCGGGTAAGTAAAGCCCGCGGTGCCAATCTAATTGAGATCAACACAGAAGAAACGCCGATCTCCGGCATCGCCGATAAGGTCTATCGGAGTAAAACGACAATTGGATTACAGGATTGGTGGGCTGATCAACAGAATACTAATTAAATAATGCCTATTGCATATGAAGGAGTATTCTGCCTTCTTTCCATAGATCCTCCAGGCCGTAGTATTCGCGCATTGCAGGGGAGAAGAGATGAATGACTAGATTTCCATAATCGATTAGGGTCCAGCCTACTTCCCCCGACTTCCCCTCGACACTCGAAGCCTGAATAGAATAGATCTTTTTGATGGATCGCTGTACCTCATCGGAGAGTGCCCGAAGCATCCTTTCACTCGTCCCTGAGCAAATGATAAAGTAATCAGTAAAAGAACAAATTCCGATAAGATCGAGAAGGAGAATATCCTCACCCTTCTTATTATCGAGTGTGTCCACCACGGTGTGAGCAAGATCTAATGTGTTTTCTATCATCGCCTCCTGGGATTCTGTTTTTATCGGAATTCCTTCAATGTTAATTCTACTGCTTCTTCGGGTGTTTCTACGATTTGAATTGGCGTCCGACTCCCATCGGCATCAATGGGGTCCCAGGTTCTCAAACCCACAACCTGCTTCCCCATCTTGAGAGCGAAAGCAATTTCAGAGAGTGTACCAAATCTGCCGCCGATCGCGATCATAACCCGACCTGCCCGCGCAACAATCGCGTTCCGCCCCTCCCCAAGCCCTGTGGGAATAGCGATCGTCAAGTAACGATTCCCCTCCTCTGCAGTCAATCCAGGGAGAATTCCTATAGTAACCCCTCCGGCTTCCTGGGCACCCCGGCAAACGGCTTCCATAACACCCCCGCGCCCGCCGCATATAATCGTAACCTCGTTCGCGGCAAGCAGTCTGCCCACGCTCTCAGCCGCCTGGGCTTCCCACTCAGAGCATTCACCGGGTCCGACCACACTGACAACTGATCTTCCTGTCATTCGCCTCCTTTCCTCCCAAGTGAATACTCCCCCAGTGAAGAATACTCTGCTCCAGATGGTCTTAGAATACTTCTAACGAGGTGGAGTTCTCTAACCTCAAATTGTCCAATCTGTTCAACCACATACTTCTCCACTGCATCCTGGATCTGGGTTAAGTCTGACAATGAAATATTCCGCTTTACCCGTCCTAACGTGAGGTGTGGATGAAATGCTCTTCCCTCTTTCCTAAATCCCAGCTGCCCCATTTTCCCTACAATCGCGGTTTGCATCTTCGTCAACGTACCGGTTTTTTCGGTTATTCCAATCCACAGAATTCTAGGTCTCCGGCTGTTCGGGAAACAACCGAACCCCCCAACATCAAGGGTGAAGAAGGGATGCTTTTCGACTTCTCGCTCGAGGGTGTGATGAATCTCTCCCTTGTGGCTGTTTGAGATCTCACCCAGGAATTGGAGCGTGAGATGGATCCCTTCAGGTCGCACCCATCGCACGGGGTTACCAAGTATAACCATACTCAGCCGGTCAATCTCATCCTGGAGCTTTTGCTTTACTACCACGGGGATGTTCACGGCAATGAACGCGCGCATATACGCATGTTTTACCCGAAACTCTCCAACCCGTCAAAGTATATTTGTAGCGATTATCGCTAGATATAAAAAGAACTCGTCATTGGAAACAGCACTCCAAATGTGGCTATGCGCAGTTTCCCTGTGTGCTGAGACAATTACCTCTTTGCCGATAAATGGCATCTCCTATTGATCCAACGCCGCTCAATGGGTAGAATGGCATCATGGTGCCCAATCTAAAGAGGAGGGAGTTCTTGAAGCTGGCAGGTCTAGCTGCCGGCGTTTCTGTCATAAAACCCCCTCCGCCAACTTCACTTTCGAAACCTTTCGGCATAGGACGGGTCGCGGATACTTGGATTGGGCTGTATAAAGAGCCGAGTTTCCGCGCCTCCCAGCTGACAACGATCCATCGCGACACACTCCTCACCTTGTTGTCACGCGAAGTCACGGATGAAGGCCCTCTCCACAATCCACTTTGGTATCGTGTCCCTGATGGGTACGTTCATTCAGGTAAAATTCAGCAAGTAAAATGGAATATACAGGCACCCTGGAGTGAGATTCCCGAAACAGGCGCCCTTTTTGAAGTCTCTGTCCCATACACTCGCAGCTTCCGTAATGCTGATCCGGAATCAGATCCCTTTTATCGCCTCTATTACCAATCGATTGCCTGGGTTGAGGCACTTGTAACAGGCACGGATGGTCGTCTCTGGTATCGATTACTCGACGATCTGCTCAAGGTCAACTACTTCGTCCGTGCTGAACACCTGCGCCGGATACGACCCGAAGAGCTAACGCCGCTATCCCCCGGAGTACCGGCAGGGGCTAAGCGAATCGACATCTCTCTCGCCAATCAAGAGTTGATGGCTTTCTAACACGATCGTATGGTTTTCCGAACAAGGATCGCGAGCGGCGTCCAGGACTCTCGTCCCCGGACGAATGGGATCCCAACGGCGACACCACAGGGTCAGTTTTACATCACCCACAAAATGCCTCTCCGTCATATGGGGAACGGGCACCTAACTGCAAACCTCGAGGCTTATGAACTCCCGGGTGTACCTTGGGTATCCTACTTTTACAAAACCGGCGTAGCTTTCCACGGTACATATTGGCACTGCGATTACGGACGACCTCAGAGTCATGGTTGTATCAACATGCGACCTGAGGAAGCGAAATGGCTCTTCCGCTGGTCGACGCCCGTTATCGAAGCGGATGTCATCCTAGAAACGGGGCATGGGACATCCGTGTATGTCTATTGAACAAGTTTTAATCAAAATGAAAGAAGGTCGTGCTAAAGAGGATCGTTCTGGACAGATTTTGTGGTAAAACAGTTAACGTTTTTCGTTTCCCCCCTTCACACGATCGACCAGATCTCCCAACTTTCCTGTCTCACCATAACCACTTGCCCCGCGACGGATCGCCGCCAGCCCCTCTTCATCCGTGAGCGCATCCGCGATGACGTAGATCTCCATTTCCTCGGGAATCTGCCGCAGCTGTCTGATTAACCAATAATCGCGCTCCTGAGCCAGCCGTGCGTTGGTGAACACCAACCCTATCCGCACCCGTTCAGCTAACGCAATCGCTTCCCCCGCTGAGCGCGCCTCAACAACAGGATACCCGTAGGCTTGAATGCTGAGAATCATGTGCTCCCGCAAGACATCATCCGGCTCTACAATGAGCACTCTGGAGGCTGGATGGATGCTTCCGTGCAGCGCGGAATGAATCGTCGCTAGGAGAGCCCCTGTGCCCTCTGGCCGGAAGAGAAAACTCGCCGTTCCCATCTGAACCTCACCCTCGGGCCCAGGATAGGTGGTGAGAAACAGGACAGGGATCTCTTGGGTGCGACGGTCCCCTTTCAATAGTATCGCCAGATCGAATGCCGAAGGAGCCCGAGCAAGAAGGCCAAGGATGATCAGATCGGGAGTCTCAGAAAGCGATAACGCAATTACATCCTCAGCATTGGCTGATACGAGCACTCGATATCCTGCCCCAACAAGCTCACTTGACAAGAGATCGCGTAAGTCATTATCTTCGACGAAAACAAGTAGGGAATTCGCAGTTTGTGAGCCTTCTGGAATATGCGTTTCAACCGCC
>Ga0255055_10001950_pt1 | contig 14691 bp, 10 predicted proteins | sample JV7_2_27_MG_FD_188633 | JGI IMG/M metagenome (GOLD analysis project Ga0255055, IMG submission 188633) | Seawater microbial communities from Jervis Inlet, British Columbia, Canada - JV7_2_27 | ecosystem: Environmental > Aquatic > Marine > Inlet | place: Canada: British Columbia | collected...
GTTAATCATTTCAACTCCAACTCAGAAACACGTGGGAAAGAATCACAAGAAGCGAGGGGAAAACAGTATGGAATACTCGTTATCCAAAATCCTATCCTCCTATCAGAGAACTCAGGACGAACTGATTCCCATTTTACAGGAAGTCCAGGCAGAATTTGGCTACCTTCCCGAGGAAGCTATGAGTACGGTTGCCGAATTTTGCAGGGTGGCAGAAAGTAAGGTTTTCGGTATTGCATCATTTTATGCTCAGTTTCGTTTTGTTCCACTGGGAAGGACGCAGGTAACGACATGCAGGGGGACAGCTTGCCACGTGCGTGGCGCCCCCCAGATTCTTGACGAGGTGAAAAGACAACTGGGGATTGAAGAAGGGGAAACTACACCAGATTTAGAATATTCCTTGGAGACAGTGGCTTGTATCGGTTGTTGTGCCTTGGCACCATGCCTGGTAATCAACGGGAAAGTTGAATCTAAAATGACCCCTAAAAAGGTAAAAGAACTTTTCACTAAAAAAGAGGAAAAATATGCGCTTTGAGGAGATAAAACGAGAAGCAAGGGGAAAAAGGGAAGTATTGCGCCAAAGCAAGAACCCTTTAATTTTGGTAGGAACAGCAACTTGCGGCCGCTCTGCCGGAGCACTAGACACACTGGAGGTATTCCATCGAGAACTCGAAAGCCGCAATATTGATGCAGAAATTATAGAGACCGGGTGCTTCGGACTCTGCTATGCTGAACCAATAGTCGGCATTGTTAAATCGGGACGGCCAACTATCTGGTATCGTAACGTTTCTCCAGAAAGAGCCAGAGAACTTATCGATGGTTATCTCGTTAAGGACGATACCTTTAAAGACTATGCCTTGGGGAGTACAGAAGGCAACATTGAGGGAATTCCTTCTCTTTTTGACCTCCCGATGCTTAAACCGCAAGTAAGAAGGGTTCTTTGGAACTGTGGTTTTATTAGTCCTACAAACATCGACCATTATATTGGCAATGGTGGGTATGAAGCTTTGAAGAAGGCAGTTTCTGAAATGGAGCCAGAAGACGTTACAAACGAAGTAAAACGTTCTGGGCTGCGGGGACTTGGTGGTGCTGGTTTTCCTGCCGGACGGAAGTGGGAAGGTTGCCGCCGTGCCCCCGGTGACGAGAAGTATGTTATCTGCAATGCCGATGAAGGCGATCCTGGGGCGTTTCAGGACCGCTCGGTCTTGGAGGGTGATCCCCACTCGGTCTTGGAGGGAATGATAATTGCTGGCTATGCTGTTGGTGCTAGGAAGGGGTATATCTATGTGCGTGCTGAGTACCCCCTGGCAGTGAAGTATTTGGAGATTGCCATCCAGCAGGCAAGGGAAAAGGGATTTCTCGGTGAAAATATACTCGGCAGCAAATATAGTTTTGACTTAGAAATCTTCCAGGGAGCAGGCGCTTTTGTCTGCGGAGAATCCACTGCTTTAACCCTTTCCATCGAAGGCAATAGGGGAATGCCCAAGTCTCTTCCCCGCCCCCGCACCACCGAAGAAGGGCTCTGGGGCAAGCCTACCCTGCTCAACAATGTGAAGACCTTTGCCAACATCCGCTGGATCATCAACAAGGGAGCGGATTGGTTTGCCGAAGTGGGGACTGAGAAAAGCAAGGGCACCGCTATCTTCTCACTCACCGGCAAAGTAGCAAATTGTGGACTTATCGAAGTGCCTATGGGGATCACTCTTCGAGAGATCATCTATGATATTGGTGGAGGGATTCCCGGGGGGAGAGTTTTCAAAGCGGTGCAGACTGGCGGTCCTTCAGGGGGGTGTCTTCCAGCAAACCTGCTGGATATCCCTGTTGATTTCGACTCACTGGCTACTGTCGGCGCCATAATGGGCTCCGGAGGTATGGTGGTGATGGACGACGGTACCTGCATGGTAGATGTGGCCCGCTATTTCCTGGACTTCACTGAGAAGGAATCCTGTGGACAGTGTTCCTTATGCCGATTAGGAAGTTCACAAATGCTGGAAATCCTCAGGGCGATAACTGCAGGGAAGGGCAAGATGGAAGACATTGACCTGCTTAGTGAATTAGGCGAAGCAATTAAGATAGGCTCAATTTGCGGCTTGGGACAGACTGCACCAAACCCTGTCCTTACCACCATTCGTTATTTCCGCGAGGAATATGAATCGCACATCTATGAGAAACAGTGCCCGGCTCTAGTGTGTAGAGAGCTTATCTCCTATCATATCCTGCCAGATAAATGTAAAGCTTGCATGATCTGCCTAAGAGAATGTCCTGCTGGAGCAATAAGCGGCGGGAAGAGACAAGTCCATGTGATCGATCAGAGCAAATGTATCAGATGTGGGGTATGTATGAGCGTATGTCCGGAGCGCTTCAGCGCTGTGGAATGCATTCCGGGGCGGCTACGTGAAGGAGATTTGAAATGATGGAGAAGGTCAGCTTTACCATCGACGGGGTAGAGGTTACAGCAAATAAGGGAGATACCATACTCAAGGCTGCACTGGAGCACGACATTTACATTCCACATCTCTGTTATCACCCCGACCTGCAGCCATTTGGTGGATGCCGACTGTGCATGGTTGAGATCCGGGGAAAAGGGCTCACCATCTCCTGTAAAGCATCCGTTGAAGCAGGAATCGCAGTAGTAACAGAAAGCCCTCAAATCAACAAGGTGCGTCGGATTGCTGCCGAACTGCTGATTGCGAACCACGAACGTAATTGCCTCGAATGCTTTAAGAATCCCGAGTGTGAGTTACAGAAAGTTGCTGGTTACCTAGGTATCAAGGAAGAGCGCCTGAGTCGCTTAAGGCGAACAAACAAGAAGCTGCAGATTGATGACTCAAACCCATTCTTCAGCCGTGATCTCAACAAATGTATTCTTTGTGGTATCTGCATCCGGACTTGCGATGAAATTCAGGGAGTGGGTGCCATTGACTTCGCTTTTCGAGGGCCTGATACCAGGGTTAGTGCAACGAAGGACAAACCAATCATGGAATCTGAATGTGTGTCTTGTGGAGAATGTGTTGTGAGGTGCCCTGTCGGCGCATTAATCCCCAAGACTACACAGAGACCGGCACGGGAAGTGAAAAGCATCTGCTGTTACTGCGGATGTGGTTGTGGTATCAAGTTGGGTATCCGGGGAGATGTTATCGTCGGAGTACAAGGCGATAGGGAGAACCCGACCAGCAAGGGGAGGCTCTGTGTCAAGGGTCGCTATGGCATCGCCGAATTCGTCCATCATCCTGACAGACTGACGACCCCCTTGATAAGAAAGGATGGAGAACTGAAACAGGCATCCTGGGACGAAGCACTGGAATTAGTAGCCGCGAGGTTACGAGAATATACTCCCGAAGAAGTGGCCTTCATCGCCTCGGCAAAGTGTACCAATGAAGAAAATTATGTCATGCAGAAATTCGCCCGAGCGGTGTTGAGTACCAATAATATTGACCACTGCGCACGTCTGTGTCACGCTCCCTCCGTGGCTGGTCTAGTCCAGAGTTTCGGTAGCGGTGCTATGACCAACTCTATCGAGGAGATTGAAGAAGCCGCTTGCATACTCGCTATCGGTACCAATACCACAGTAAGCCACCCTGTAATCGGGTTAGAGATAAAGAAAGCGGTTAGAAACGGAGCCAGGGTTATCGTGGCCAACCCCAGAGAAATTGACCTCTGTCGTTTTGCGGACCTTTGGCTTCGACTGCGTCCCGGCACGGATGTCGCGTTGCTCATGGGGATGATGAGGGTCATAGTTGATGAGGGACTACTTGACTCATCTTTTATCGAGCAGCGTTGTCAGGATTTTGATGTCTTTAAGGCTTCACTTTCAGACTTCAGCCTCGACTTTGTGGAACAAATCACAGGAGTACCCTCCAAAGATATAGCGGAGGCGGCCCGCCTCTACGCTACTAAAAAGCCGGCAACTATCATCCTCTACTCGATGGGCATAACCCAGCATTCTCATGGCACTGATAATGTGCTGGCCACCGCCAACCTGGCAATGCTGACCGGCAATATAGGTAAGCGCTGCACCGGGGTCGATCCACTTAGAGGCCAGAACAATGTGCAGGGTGCTTGCGATATGGGTTGCCTGCCTAACGTCTATCCCGGCTATCAAGCCGTGGCCGATCCAGCTATTAGAGAAAAGTTCGAGACCGCCTGGGGATGCTCACTGCCATCGTCTCCGGGGTTAAGCTTGGTTGAGATGTTTGATGCTGCCTACCGCAAAGAGATAAAGGCACTATACTTGGTAGGTGAAAACCCGGCATTAAGCGATCCTGATGTCCACCATGTTCGGGAAGCACTGGCGCGTCTGGAATTTTTAGTTGTCCAGGATATATTTCTCTCCGAGACAGCAGAATTTGCTCATGTCGTTCTGCCCGCAGCCAGCTTTGCTGAAAAGAATGGCACATTCACCAATACTGAGCGCCGGGTGCAGCTAGTAAGGAAAGCTATTGAGCCAATTGGCGATTCTAAGCCCGACTGGTGGATTATATCTCAGGTGGCCCAAAGATTAGGGGCCAAGGGCTTTGACTGCAATTGTTCGTCCGACATAACGGAGGAAATGCGTAAGCTTACCCCGAGCTACGGTGGCATAAGCTGCGACAGGTTAGGGAATGAAGGACTTCAATGGCCTTGTCCTTCCGAGGACCACCCAGGCACATGTATCTTACACACGAACACTTTTGTCAGAGGGAAAGGCAGATTCATGCCACTGAAATACACCCCTCCGGCAGAAATGCCTGATGCGGACTATCCTTTAGTTCTCAGCACCGGCCGCAGCTTGTATCATTTCCATACCGGGACGATGACCCGTAAGGTGTCCGGGCTTAATATGATAGAGCCTGAAGGTGCGGTGGAAATCAATCCACAGGATGCTTCAAAGCTTAGTATAGCTCAAGGTGACAAGGTAAAAGTTAGCTCACGTCGCGGTGAAGTCATCACTAAAGCTAAAGTGACTGAAGCATTGCCACCAGGAGTGGTGTTTATGACTTTCCATTTCGCCGAAAGTGCTGCCAATATCCTCACTAACCCCAAGCTCGATCCTGTATCCAAAATTCCCGAGCTCAAAGTCTCCGCGGTTAAGGTTGAGAAACTGTAAATTCCAGAAGAGTGCTTAAACTATTTTCCCCGTCTCTTCTGAGTTGCCAGTTTTCTTGCCCTGTCCAGGTCAGCCTGGCTATTTATGTTAAAAAAGCTTAAGTGCCCCGGGTCAAATCTATTGATCTGATCCTCCTCCACATACTTAACCTTAACCAGGCTAAAAAGCTTGTCAATCCTTAGTTCACCTTGCTCCAGCAAGCTTTGAATGGGACCTGAACAGTTCTCGGAATACACTGCGCAAAGGGGCTCCAGTTTGTCTTCTATTCTGGGAACAACAACATCGTATATGGAGCACATTTGAGTCATGTATTTGAGCAGACTGACATTCAGAAACGGTGTGTCACAGCCAACCGCTACAGCCCGTGAACTGGACGAGGATATCAAACCTGAATAAATACCCACCAGCGGACCTTTTCCAGGATAGATATCTGCGACAGTTTTTATCTCTACAGTCGAGTAGCAGGGAATTGCTTCACCATGGGCAGTCACTATGATTATTTCTGTACTGAGCATAGCAAGGCGATCAACCACCTGCTGGATAAGACTTTTGCCATCGATAACCTGAAGAGCCTTGTTCCTACCAAGCCTCGAGCTTTTACCACCGGCAAGAATAATAGAGGTCATGCCAACACTTCCAAAATTGCAGACTACGTTAACATAGTGAACAAAGCCAGGCAAGTCACTACTGCTTGCCTAAACTTCCCTGCTCTACTAGAATACTAACATAAGCACATGACAAAGCTTTGCCGTAAGCCCCTTATTAAATCCAGACAGGTATTTTTTTGAAAGGACATTATGGAAGAATTATACAAGCTAAAAGTAAAGGAAATAATGATACCCCTGCATAAAACCCCGTATATAGAAGAGAACGCGGGTTGGTCAGTGTTCCTCAAGAAGCTTTCCCTTAGGGCACATGCCTGGGTGGTTAACAATACTGAGGAAATGAAAGTGGTGGGGGTAGTAACGGAACACGATATGCTGCGTTCCATTATTCCTCCCGGGCAAAAAAAGGAAAGAATGTTCGGAGTTCCCAGGGCTGAGATATTGCATAAAGAAAGTATCGTCCAGGATATCATGACACATAATCCTGTTGTATGCTCGCCGGAGGAAACTGTAGCTGACGTCTTGAAGAAGTTCTCCTCCTTCAATATCCGCAGATTAGCAGTTGTTGATGAAAATAAAAGACTCCTGGGAGAAGTAACAATCCAGCGCCTGCTGAAAAACCTCAGACTTAAATTCATGAACATGATATGAATATCTATGTCCTTATCGCTTCAATTCTCTTACTTGGATTTATACTCGGCAGGATATTACGTAAGCTACGTTTAACGGCAATCCTGGCGTATATCCTCTCGGGTATTATCATAGGACGCGTTCTGAATTTCAGCGCACCCGAACAATTTAATGTCATTATCACCGGGGTCACGCTTGCTCTTGTTGCCTACATAGTAGGATTGAATTTTTCCTTCGCTTTTCTAAAAAGAATGGGCAAGCAGCTCGTCATTATTTTGTTTGTGCAGGTGTTCATGACTGCTCTTGTAACAGGGGGCTTTGTATATTTATTAACTAGGGACCTTCCGCTTTCCATAATTTTGGGTTCGCTTGCCCCCGCAACCGCTCCGGCAGGAACAATAGCAGTTCTAAGAGACTTAAGGGCAAAAGGAACACTTACAGATATAACTGTTGCTCTTGTGGGACTGGATGATGCACTTGTAATAGTTATTTATTCGGTAGGAGTCATGTTGACGCAGATATTGTTGGGCGGAGAAGCAAGCGTTTCACATTCCCTTTCTTATCCATTATGGGAGATTTTCGGTGGCTTGGGACTGGGAGGAGCAATTGGAGTCGCTATTTCTTACTTCGCCAAGAAAGTACATCTCTCTTCCGATCACATTTTTATTATTTCTATCGCAGTTGCTATGCTGTGTTGGGGTCTTGCGGAAATGATTGGAGTATCGGCAATTCTCACATGTATGGCTTTAGGGACGGCAGTGATTAACCTCAATGTCCAGATCGGCACACGCTCAAACGAATTGATAGATAATATCATGACGCCGGTATTTATCTTGTTTTTCGCCGCTGTTGGTATGGAGATGGACTTCTCACTTTTTCATCTAATGTGGCCGCTGATAATCGTGTATGTCGTTGGAAGAAGTATCGGTAAAATAGCCGGGTGCAGTCTGGGGGGTGTTTTAGCCAGATCTGAGCCAAAGATTAAGAAGTATCTTGGCCTTGCAATGCTAGATCAAGCAGGTGTTGCCATAGGTCTTGCTTTCCTGGCAGCTCAAGCGCTATCAGGCTACGAGCTCGGAGGCACAATAATCGCCCTTATGGCGATCACAACAGTAGTCCATGGCCTCCTTGCGCCACCTCTAATACAATATGCTGTTAGGAAGTCAGGAGAATCAAGTATATAGCAGTCTATGAAAATTCTGGGTATCGAAACCTCTTGTGATGAAACCGCTGCTGCTGTAGCGGAGGACGGCAGCAGGATCATCTCCGGTGTTGTCGCTTCCCAAATAGACATTCATGCTCGTTACGGCGGAGTAGTCCCGGAAGTTGCTTCAAGGCAGCATCTTCTCACCATTATCCCGGTTATCAGCCAGGCGATGACTGAAGTCTCCTGGCAGGATATCAACGGCATTGCTGTAACTTTCGGCCCGGGATTGGCCGGGTCACTGCTGGTGGGCGTTAACGTAGCCAAGGCAATAGCCCTGGCAAGAAAAATACCTGTTATAGGGATTAACCACCTTGAGGCACATATCTATGCTAATTGGCTGGATTATTCCCCAGCCAGCCAGAATGGTAGTGTGAAATTCCCCTGTCTCTGCCTAGTTGTTTCAGGTGGACACAGTGATCTAATACTGATGGAAGGACACGGACAATTTAAGAAACTAGGGCGAACCCTGGATGATGCTGCGGGCGAGGCATTCGACAAAGCAGCTAGAATCCTGGGCTTAGGCTACCCAGGAGGCCCGGCTATTGAACAGGCAGCCCACTCTGGAATTCCTTCTTTAACTCTCCCTCGTGCCTGGCTAAAGGAAAGCTATGATTTCAGTTTCAGTGGCTTGAAAACCGCCTTGTGGCACCTTGTTCACAAGGGAGATTTTTCAGTTGCTGATGTCGCAGCAAGCTTCCAGCTGGCCGTAGTCGATGTTTTAGTTACCAAAACAATTGAAGCTGCAAAGCAATTGAAGGTGGAACAGATCTTGCTTAGCGGTGGAGTAGCAGCCAATAAGACATTAACCCAGCATTTCCTTGCCAATTCGCCGGTACCCGTCCTTATTCCCCCTTCCCACCTTTGTACTGATAATGCGGCCATGGTGGCTGCTTGTGGCTATTATCATATCCAAGCTGGCGAGGTGAGTGGATATGACCTGGATGTAGTGCCTAGTCTCAGCCTTGGGTGACCTGTTAAGGCGTATTTTTTGAAGTTTTTATAGTGCCAAGATCATTTATCTCTTGGCTATCCCGCTCCTATAGAGCACGTCTGGAGAGAACTTGCTAGAATAAATTCCGGGTGTCAACCATGTGGTCATCCAGTACCTCGGATAAGCGGGGGACCCCGTTGTATGTTTTCCCTGTCTCTATTCTATGGTTACTCCATTCTTAACCACCCTCACAACCAGGTTGACGCCGAACCAGTAAGGCAGTTGCTGATGCCGCGGGATGTCGAGAACAATTATGTCGGCTCTTTTCCCGACCTCGATGCTTCCGACTTTGTCACCTCTGTCTACTGCATAAGCAGCATTGATGGTAGCAGCATTGATTGCTTCGGCAGGCGTCATCTTCAATTGGCGACAGGCCAGAGCAATTATCATCTGCATCGAAAGCGTGGGGCAGCTTCCGGGATTGAAATCGGTAGCCAGAGCGACGGGAACTCCCGCCTCAATGAGCTTTCTGGCCGGCGCATACCTGTTGGTCATTAAGTGGAAGGGAACACCGGGCAAGAGAACTCCAATGGTCTTCTTCTCTGCCATGAGTTCCATGCCTCTTTCAGAAATGTAATCCAGGTGATCGATTGAGGCAGCTCCCAATTCTGCTCCGAGCTCCGCTCCACCTATGTCATTGAATTCGCCGGCATGTAGCTTCAGCTTCAAGCCCTGCCTCTTTGCCTGCTCCAGGATTATCCTGGCCTCTGACGGCGAAAACGCTCCCACTTCCATAAAAACATCGCAGTATTCCGCCAGGGCTTCAGTCTTAACTCGTTCCAGCATGCCCAGAACTAGCTGAACGTAATCCGCCTTCCTCTTCTCATATTCTTTCGGAAAGGCGTGAGCGCCCAGAAAGGTAGAGACAATGTCAACCGGCTGAGATTCCTTCAGCCCGGCAATAATCTTCAGCAGGCCGAGTTCTGATTCCGTCGATAGACCGTAACCTGTCTTTATTTCTGCGGTGGTCGTACCGAAAGCGAGCATCTTGCCAAGGAAAGCCTGAGTGCGGTTCATTAGAGTTTGGGGAGAAGCCAAATCCTCTCTCGTTTTCTCAACGGTGCTGAAAATGCCACCGTTCCCCTGCATGATCTCCAAATAGGACCTGCCCTCAATTTTCTGGATGAACTCGTCTTCTCTGGAACCGCCAAAGACCAGATGTGTGTGACAATCTACAAACCCCGGCAGGACGATCCTGTCTGTGGCATCAATTACCGTTCCTGCCCGCCCGATAGTGGCCAGGATTTCATCCGTCTCCCCTACGGCGACAATCTCCTCGCCTTCTATAGCCAATGCTCCATTCCTGATAATGCCCAGGTCTTCCATGCCCTCCTTCGTTTTGGGGCTGCCCTTGGCACCTCGGGCCGTGACCAGTTCAGAAGCGTTTTTGATCAAGACATCAGCTATCATTCGGGGATGTTGACCCCCTTGTGTCTAGCGGTCCTAGTGGCTATTTCATAGCCCGCATCGGAGTGTCTGGCAACGCCGATTCCGGGATCGACTGTCAGCACCCTTTCCAGTCTTTTTTCTCTCTCTTTTGTGCCGTCAGCGACAATGACCATTCCGGCATGCAAGGCGTAACCTATTCCCACTCCGCCTCCATCATGGAAAGAGACCCAGGAAGCTCCATTGATGGCATTCAAAGCGAAATTGAGAAGCGGCCAGTCGGCAATGGCATCAGAGCCATCCAGCATCCCTTCGGTTTCGCGATTAGGAGAAGCCACTGAACCCGTATCCAGATGATCTCTGCCGATAACAACGGGGGCGCTGACTTCTCCCAGGGCCACCAGGCGATTTATTCTCCTCCCAATCTCAGCCCGGTCGCCATAGCCTAACCAGCAAATCCTGGCCGGTAGTCCGGTGAATGGAACCTTGTTTTGAGCCTGACGAATCCACGTATGAAGAGGTCTATCCTCGGGAAGAGCTTCCAGGACGGCTTCATCCAGAGTCAGGATATCTTTGGGGTCGCCGGACAAGGCTACCCATCGCGAAGGTCCCTTGCCCTCACAAAACAGAGGCCTGATGTAAGCGAGCAGGAAGCCGGGGTAGAGAAAGTCTCCCTTTCCATCTCTTACTCTCAGCCCGCCAATCTCTGCCTGCTGCCGCAGATTGTTGCCGTAGTCAAAGCAGATGGCGCCCCGCCTTTGCATTTCCAGGATTGCTTCGACATGCTTAACGATTGATTCATGGGCTCTTTGCTTGTAGTCTGCGGGGCTATTGCGGCGCAATTCTTCCATTGCGTTCAGTTCGCCTTCGGGAACGTAACTCCAAATATCGTGGGCCGGTGTTTGGTCCGTAACGATGTCAGGGATCACTCCCATTCTTGTGAGCTGCGGATGAATCTCGGCAGCATTGCCCACCAACCCCACGGAAAGTGGCAGTCCTTTTCGCTTCGATTCCTCTATCCAACCCAGGGCTTCCTTAAGGTCTGCCGTCATGCGGTCACAGTATCCTTCTGTGATTTTCCTTCTGATCCTCTCGGGTCTAACCTCAACATCCAGAATGACCGCCCCATTCATGGTAGCGGCCATCGGCTGAGCACCTGACATTCCACCCATTCCGGCGGTAAGAACAAACTTCCCCGCAAGAGAATCTTTGCCAAACTCTTTCCTGGCCAGAGCGGCCAGAGTCTCATAGGTCCCCTGTAGAATTCCCTGGGTTCCAATGTAGATCCAGGAGCCGGCCGTCATTTGACCGTACATCGTCAGACCCATTTCGTCATACCGGTCGAACTCTTCCTGAGTGGCCCATTTGGGAACGATGTTGGAATTGGCAATCACAACCCGGGGAGCTTCCTTATGAGTGGGAGCAACATAGACTGGTCTGCCCGATTGAACACAAAGAGTTTCCTCGTCTGTGAGCTTTCTCAGGGCTCTCACAATTCTATGATATTCCTGCCAATTCCGGGCGGCCCTTCCCTGCCCGCCATAGATTATGAGTTCCTTCCAGTCCAGGGCAACCCGGGGATCAAGATTGTTTCTCAACATGCGCAGGGCCGCCTCCGCGTCCCAATTCCGGCATTGCAGCTTTCGGCCGGTCTGCGCCTTGATCTCTCTCTTCGGTCTCAACTCTGTGTATGTTGGCCTCGGCATTTCTACCTCCCTTTCGATGTCAGGTTGTTTGATTTATGGAATGCCCGTCAATGGAGACGAGCTTCAATGTTACTCAGTATTGTCCTGGCCATCGAGTCGGAACAAGAAAACTCTTCCGCTTCTTTCAATACCTCTTGCTTATAATCTTCATCCCTGATGGAGACCAGATTGACTTCCACGTTTAGCATGGCTCCTTTTACGGCTGATTCGGCCATCTTGGCCGCTACGCCGATATCTGTAATGACTTTGGGATTACAGGTCTCCAACAAAGCTTCGGCTAGCTTTAGAACTGCATAGCTATGTTTTGCTGTTTGCAGGGGAACCCGGGTGGCTTCTCTTAAGTCTCCGGCGGCGAAGGCTTTAGCGTCTCTGTCAACTAAATGTGTCAAGGTATTCATCAATGTTCGGGCTTCTTCAGAGACGTCTTTATTTCCGGAAAACACGGCTGCCATGGACACAAGTCCGGCCGACAGAGCCCCGGAAAGGGCGGCCACAGAACCTCCACCGGGCGCCGGTTTTCTGGCCGCCAGCTCCTCCAGAAATGCCTCGATAGTCAATTCTTGTAACACTCCTATTCCTCCTCAATTGGTTACCCTTGAAAAGCCGAGTCCGTCACGGGGTACCAATCAAATACTCAATGATCTTCTCCCTGGGGTCGAAGCCCTGAGGCGAATTGAGCCCCAGATTTCTCACTGCCGCTTCAATGAGTTTCTTGTCCGACCTTGCTCCTGCCTCGTAAAATCTGCCCGTCTCGAGAATTGCCTCCTTAGGAATCAACCCAACGATCTCGCTATAGAGAATACTTGCGCCTCCCAGCTGACCGAGCTGTCTTATCTTCTCAAAGACGACGTGCATGGGAACCACCCTGTAGTCGGTGAGGTTCATTGAAACCTCAGCGACTCCCGGTTCTCCAGGTGAAATACCCACTGCCTTAACTGACCTGAAGATCCCGGGTATCCTGATTCTCTGGCGGTCATCTGCGGTTGCCATGCAGCCCGACTCACGAATAATCCCGGCTATCTTGTGGCCAATCTCCTCATGGTTTGTGCTTAAGTAAACATTGTAGGCAATCAGAAACTCTCTGGCACCGATAACGGTGGCTCCGCTCTTTCTATTAAAAGTGGCCGGGCCGTAGTCTGGCTTCCAGCGGGAATCCCTCAGTTTTGCCTCCAGGCCTTCATACTGGCCGGCTCTAATGCTGGCTAAGTCTTTTCTCTCCGGAAATCTGGCTGCTTTCCCGTAGAGAAAAACAGGGATCCGCAGCTTTGCTCCGACTTCGGCGGCAAGCTCGTTTGCCACAGTAGCGCAGTCCGCCATGGTGACGTTTTGAATAGGCACAAAAGGACAGACGTCACAGGCTCCCAGTCTTGGGTGTTGCCCTTGATGCCTGGCCATATCAATGATTTCGGCGGCCCTGGCAATCGCATTGTAGCTGGCCTTCTTGATTGACTCCGGTCCTCCAACGAAGGTCAACACTGCACGATTGTGATCGGCGTCCGAGGCCACATCCAGCAGATTTACGCCGGGAACCTTCTCAACCTCGGCAGCGATCTGCTCTATCTTGCTGGTATCTCTGCCTTCACTAAAATTGGGCACGCATTCGATTATCTTTCTCATAGCATCCCCGCCTCCTCCAGCAATCCACCATTATGAACAAGTCCGTAGAGCTCTTCAATATCTTCAGCCAGGACTCTGCTTTTCTCAAAATAAGCAACGCGGCTTCTGACGATCTCATGAATCTTTGCCATTCTCGATTCTTCCGGCAAGGGTTCGCGGAAGTCCAGAGCCTGAGCAGCGCACAGAATCTCGATGGCTATGACGTACTCAGTATTTCTGCAGATCTCCCGTGCTTTGCTAACGGCCCAGGCACCCATACTGACGAAGTCTTCCTGACCGGCGGAGACGGGAATGGAGTCAACAGAAGCCGGGTGAGCCAGAGTTTTACTTTCCGAGACCAGAGCGGCTGCGGTATATTGAGTGATCATCAAACCAGGGTCCAATCCCTCGTTCCTGGTCAGAAACAAAGGGAGACCGTTGGCACCCCGACTGACCAGCCTGTCTATTCTTCTTTCCGAAATGCCCGAGATGCTGCAGAGGGCAATCGACAGACTATCGGCTGCGTGGGCCAGAATCTGACCATGGAAATTACCGCTGCCCTCGCAAATTTCAGTTTTCCCTCCTTTGGTTGAAATCCAGGGATTGCCACCAAATGATTTGATCTCGGTATCTACAACAGCTCTGGCGTGGGAAAGAATATTCCGAAAAGCGCCGTGGACCTGAGGAATGCATCTCAAGGAATAAGCATCCTGTAATGAATGAGCTGGTTTCCTGCCCGCTTTTGTATTCAGAAGAAGGTGGTTCAAATTGTAAGCAGTTGTGATTTGCCCTGAATGCGGCCTTAGTTCTTGAAGTTCAGGCGCAAAAGATCTGGTGCTGGAACCCAAAGCTTCAACGGTCATAGCGGCAGCTATGTCGGCTGCTCGGATCAAGTTGTCAGACTGGAAAACCAGGAAAGCCAGACAACTTGTCATGAAGCTCGTGCCGTTAAGCAGGGCAATGGCTTCCCCGATCTGCAACTTCGCTGGCTCCAGTCCTGCAGCAGGCAAAATTCGCTGTGGATCCTTGCCAATCAAGGCCAAGGCAATGTGAGCCTGAGGAACTAGATCGCCGCTGGCACCCAGAGACCCCTTTGCCGGGACAACCGGGATAATGTTTCTGTTGAACATCTCGACCATTAGCTCCAACGTCGGCAATCTTATGACGGAATATCCTTTCTTGAGATTCAAAATCATGTGAAGCATGATCCCTTTGACTATCTCCCTCTCCAGAGGGGGACCTATCCCACAGGAGTGGCTCATGATTAGATTCTCCTGAAATTCCTCCATTCTGCCTTTGGGAATGCGCCTATTCAGAAGAGCACCGACGCCGGTGTTTATTGCGTAGTAGGATTGGCGAGGATTGGACTTCAGAATACTCTCAAAAGCCCTTCTGGATCGCCTGATTCTTTCCTTGTCTCTTCCTTCTAACTCGATTGTCTTTTGGCCGCGGCACAGATTAACGAATTCGGAATAGTCTAGCTTGTC
>Ga0255055_10001951_pt1 | contig 14676 bp, 13 predicted proteins | sample JV7_2_27_MG_FD_188633 | JGI IMG/M metagenome (GOLD analysis project Ga0255055, IMG submission 188633) | Seawater microbial communities from Jervis Inlet, British Columbia, Canada - JV7_2_27 | ecosystem: Environmental > Aquatic > Marine > Inlet | place: Canada: British Columbia | collected...
CGATAGTCTAAACGCCCAAAGCAAGCCCTGGAGTTCAATGCAGGGGTCGAAACGAAGAAAAGGCAAGGCAGGACTGTGGCAGTAATTCGTTCAGTAATCCGCGGGGTCGGCGCCTATCTCCCCAAGCGCGTCATGACCAACGCTGATATGGCGAAGATAGTCGATACCACCGACGAATGGATAGTTGAGCGAACTGGGATCAGCCAGCGTCACATTGCGGATGAAGGGGAGCTTACTTCTGATCTTGGCGTCGCTGCTGCCAAGCAGGCTCTGGTTCGGGCAGGCACCGATCCACTCGATATCGATCTAATCATCTGCGCCACTGCAACGCCCAACCGCACGTTTCCAGCTACGGCCGTTGCCATCCAGCGCGGTCTCGGTATAACGAAGGGTGCCGCCTTCGATGTGCAGGCTGTCTGCACAGGCTTCGTCTATGCGCTGGCGGTTGCCGACAACTTTCTAAAGGCAGGACAGTTCAAACACGCTCTTGTCATCGGTGCGGAAACATTCTCGCGCATCCTGGACTGGTCCGACCGCTCAACATGCGTGCTCTTTGGGGACGGTGCGGGCGCCGTCGTGCTTGAGGCGCAACCCCAGCATGGTACGCGTGACGACCGCGGGATACTATCCACCCGTATTCGCTCTGACGGTCGTTTTGAGGACCTCCTTTATGTCGATGGCGGGGCCGGCTCCACCAAGACGACGGGTCATTTGCGCATGAACGGCCGCGAGGTATTTCGCCATGCTGTTCAGAAGATTTCCGGCATTATCGAAGAGACGCTGGTGGTCAATAACTTTGCCGCCGACGAAATCGACCTTTACGTGCCCCATCAGGCCAATAAGAGGATTCTTGATGGAATCGCCAAGAAGCTCGGGGTCGACCGGGAGAAAATCGTGGTGACGCTGGGCCGGCACGGAAACACTTCAGCCGCCTCCATACCGTTGGCGCTAAATCACGCATTCGAGGAGCACCGAGTGAAAGAGGGTAGCTTGATTTTGATGGAGGCGATGGGTGGTGGGTTCACGTGGGGGGCGGCATTGGTGCGCTGGTAAGCCATTTCCTGGTCTCTCCCGCCGCAGCCTCAAACTTTTTTGTGTAATATCAGGTGGTTGATACGAGCACCTGATTGACCATCAACCCCGCGGCCGGTAGCATTGCTGGAACGATGAGAAAATTGGGAGGCAATAAGCCATGGGAGGCAAAACGTTGACACGTGCCGACCTTGCGGAAGCCGTCGTTCGCAAAGTGGGACTGCCACGGAATGAAAGCCAGGAATTGGTCGAGCTGGTCCTCGGTGAGATCTCAAGCAGCCTTGCTCGCGGCGAGCAAGTGAAGTTGTCATCATTTGGTTCTTTCGGAATCCGTGAAAAAGGCGAGCGCATAGGGCGCAATCCCAAGACCGGTGAAGAAGTACCAATCACGCCGCGTAGGGTTTTGGTATTCCGGCCCAGCAACATTATGAAGGATCGCATCAACGAGGGACAAACCCGGCGCAAGGCAGCGGAATGATCCCAGGTGACAGCTGTGCTAGAGGGTAAGGACAGCGGGAGCGGCAATGAGCAAGACAGTGGACGCTTTTAGGACGATCAGCGAGGTTGCGGGGGAGCTGGACGTGCCCAAGCACGTTTTGCGCTTTTGGGAGGGCAAATTCCCTCAGGTGAGGCCTATGAAGCGGGGCGGGGGCAGGCGTTACTATCGGCCCGAGGACCTTGAGCTGCTGCGTGGCATTCGTCACCTTCTGCATGCGGAAGGCTACACGATTAAGGGTGTGCAGAAGATCTTGAGAGAGCACGGTGTAGATGAGGTTAAAGCTTCGGCAAAGCGCGCGGAACTCGCTCGTCTCGCCGAGAAGTCGCAATCCAAGCGCGGACGTCGGGCGAACGCACGACCATCGGCGGCAAGTGCTCCGATGTCTGTGCGCAATAGTCCCTCCTTTACATCCGTCCGCAGTCTCTGCGAGCAAGCGAACATTGACGCGGCGATCGCGGAGCTGGAGATCTGCCGCAATATTCTCCTGGGGCGAAAGGTTAGCGCCACGGCGCGCCGCAAGGGTTCGAAGCTGCGTCGCGCTGCACGCTCTTAAGCATGCGTCTCGAAGTACAAGGTGAAGGCTTGCCTTGGCGCCGCGGTTTTTTGGGGCTGGAGCTATGGTGCGTCGATCTGAAAGCGGGTGCTGCTTCGCTCTTAACCTTGGAGCGGCAAACGGCAAGGTTGCCAAAGCGTGATTGGGACTTTGCGTCGACGATAGCCGACACGCGTAGAGCCGGTGAGTGGTTGGCTGCTCACGTCGCCTTGCGTATTCTGCTTGAGCGTGCTGTCGGGCCAAAGTGGCGTGGCACGCCGTTTGTGCGAGGTGCGGGCGTCAAGCCTTACCTAGCCGGGGCCCCCGTCACATTCAGTCTCTCGCATGTGTCTGGCTGGTCTCTTGTGGGTGTTGGCAGCGGGGAGTACGTCGGCGTCGATTTGGAGCGTGCGCGTTGCATGAATATTCGCGAGCCGCGACGCGTCATGCTCCAACGCGCTGCTGCGGCGCTTTCTGAGGAGACTTCCTTGCCGGAGCGAGAGGATTTGCGCACGCTTCAGGCTTGGGTGCGGCTAGAGGCCTTTGCCAAAGCAGATGGGCGCGGCATCGGACGGCTGCTAACACAACTCGGAATCGTGGGTAGTACTAGCGCTCAAGATGTAGGTTTCTGCAAGCGGCTTGACGAAGTGAAGAAAGGGCCACCGGCTTGCAAAGTGCACGACTTAGATATCGCAGCAGGGGTTTTCGCGGCGGCGGCATTGCCGCTCACGGCGCGGCCGCCCGCTATTTTTAAGTTTCCGTCTAGTATTAGCGGGATTCACGAGCTGCTGAGCTAGTATGGCAATGGCTTAGACGTTGACCGTCAGGGCGGCCCAAGGCAAAAGGGGTCAAATCGGAGCGTAGCGCAGCCTGGTTAGCGCACCAGTCTGGGGGACTGGGGGTCGGGAGTTCAAATCTCCCCGCTCCGACCAATTCTTAGGCGTCTTTGAAGTATTTCCAAATTGCTCGGTTGCAGCTGTGGTTACAATTTCCACGAGTTCAGTGCGGTCTTTAATTCAAGATCTAAGGCTTAGACTCAGGGCGGCAGATGGACCTCTCGATGTTCGCTCCTACCCCCATCGATAGAGAGCGGAGTGGTGACGCTTGTGACGCTTAAGAAATGACCTTCTTGGGGAAGTAATTTGCATTGAAAAGGTCGGTTCCGATTGTCACGAACGTCACGGCATACGCAGAGCAGCTATAGTTCAGCTGCCCCAAATTGATCTTGCATAGCTTCAGTACAGCGATTGGGCACGTCTTCATCAAGGTCGTTGCGCGAGAACCAATGTTAGGCGACATGTCCGTTCTTGGGGTTAAAGCCGACATTCTCAGAGGCGTCGTCAATGTCCGATAAGCGCCAAAAGCGGACATTGGCGCCCCTCACTCGGGTGCCGTTATCAGATGCCAACGGCGATCTTGCCGCCAGCCTCTACCCTGCACCATGAAGCGGTACCAGTCTCTAAATTAGAATCCGGCGCAGATGCATGAACGGCCTTAAGCGGGAGAAACATCGAACCATCACCAGGCACGGCCCAACCGGTTTCTGTTGCGCCCGCTGGTTCGGGCGCATCTCTTCCAGTGCCGGTCTTGACGATCTTGGCGTGCGCGGCACGGCGCACGTCGCGCACAACAAAGAACCCGATCAAGAATCCCATTACCTGCAGCGGCCACCGGACAGGAACGGGCAGAAAGTGTGTCTCCTGCATTGCGGTCGCGAGTCTCTTAGACCACGGCAGATCAAATGGAACATGGATCGCGATGGTCAGCGCATAAGCGACGTAGATGACAATGCTGATCGCGAGGCCATCGAGAATCCGTTCGGTGGCATTTGGGTATCGACCGAGGCCCGGGAGAATCGGCCACGATGACATCCGGCCTAGCCTGCTAATTGCTATAGTTAGGAAAAACGGCAAGACCATCCAGGGCAACGTTCTGTAGACCGAGAACACGAACCGATCCGATCCCTCAATGCCCTGGTAATTCTTTATGAGTGCGGAGACGGCCTGGATCGCAAAGAAGGCAGCCGCGGCCAGAAGGCCGGCGGCAATGTATCTTCCCCAAGGCGTTGAGGGCGCGCTTGATAATCGCCGGCTGGAGCCGACGATTGCACCGATCAACGCCGCCACCGTCATAATGAATGAAAAGCGCGCCAACGCGTCCCATCCGATCGGGCTATACTGCTCACCAACATTGCCGAGGAAAAGAACGAGAAATCCACCGCAGGCGACTACGAGAAACAGCCACAAGATGCGATCCAGATCAACAGGTTCGATCCGTCCAAGGCCGACGAAGCCAAGCTTCTTGAGTTGCTCCAGGCGCCCGGGTGCTTCGCCGCCGGAGAGGATCACCGACTTTGCGGTGAGATCGGCCGCCTGATGCACTAGCGTTTCGTATTCGATCTGGAAATAGCCTTCGATCTGGCGCAGGTGATTGGCAAAATCTTTGCCCGTCAGGTGCAGTGAGCCCTGCCCTGCAGTCTGAGGTCCTTCGGCCAGATGGTCTCTGAGTGTTGTTTCAACTCTGGCTACTGCCTCCCGGTCAAGATGCCCGACCTCTGTGAGCATGGTCAGAAGTTCTGGCAAGGACTCATTCTGAGACTTCCCTTGTTCGACGCGCTCAACCATTTTCACGAGCGTAATCGCAAGTTGGGTCTTGCGGTCATGCGCATTCTCGATCTCGGAAAGAAGTTTCATGTCGTCGCGGGTCAACACGCGCATGTCTTCATCATTCCAAGTGCGCAGCAAACGCAACAGCGTTGCCAGCTTTCGCCAATTTTTAAAGGCAACCGGGCCAACGCTGTCAGGGGCATCCGTAATATAGATTCCGTATTTTGCTAGGGTCTGCGTATAGGCGCGATGCTCGTCTTCGCTCGATACAAATTCGTTCGTCATCAGGTGCTCGGTGAGCGCCTCTCGGTCCCCGTGCAGATGGCTTGCACTATGAAGCCAGACGACGACGGAGCGCTCAACGTCGCGGAAAATCTGCAGCTGCATGACAGCGCCTAACGTGAATGCCGCCAGCAGTGGCGCCTGGTCCCTGAAGGTCTCATTAAGACCGCCGATAAAGGGCAGCGACTTGCCTATTTTGATCGCTAATTCGCCCGAATAATGAAATGCAATGACCATGGCCGCATAGATGGCGATGAAAACCGCGATAAAAAGCGTTCTTGCCGTTGGATTACTAGGCAGACGGCGGCTGTCGTAGTCGCGAATCATGGTCGGGCGTAATGCTGCCCATAGACCGACAAGTCCAACGAAAAAGACCAATGCTTGCCAGTTTGGAAGGTCGTTCGCGTTAATCTGCAGCACGAGAATCCCTCCTCGCTCGTTGGCTCAAGCCACGGCTCCGCTGGAAGAAGGCCGCATCATTTCTGAGTCCCCCGCCTTCTATTTCGAAATGCGTTGTAACAGGTTTTTCGAGTCGCTCCTGTTGCCTGCTGTCCCGATCCCCAACGCTGTGGGATTGTTTCAGCGGGGCAAGCTCTGTGCTTTCATAGGTTGCTCTCCAAAGAAGCGGCTCTATTGTACTGGCAACCACCGATTCTCTATTAGACCCATTGGAGACGCTCAGGCCGGCGAAGATTTTATTTAGTCCTTCCCCACTACCTCGTGAAGGTCGCAAAGGAAGATTCGCGCACCTTCTGTATGCTCCTTGGCAAGGTTATCCCGACGCAGGTTGTGGCTTGTATGGATCAGTCGATCACCTGCACAATTGTTACCGGCGTGCCCCGGCCGGAGGACGCCAGTTCTTGAAATGCAGTTCCATCATCCGTACGCCATGTTGTGATAGTCACCGGCGGAATGTCTGCTTTCGGGGGTAAAGCGGACATCCCTGACGCATGTTCCAATGTCTACTTTTGACCCAAAGCGGACGTCCGCACGTCAGCCCTGTGCGATAGAGCGCAGAAGCGTCGTTTAATACTCGGGGAAGTAGCGTGAATGACGACGCAGGTGCAAGCTCGACAAGCGGTACGCATTCACGCAGCTTGATGCCTGGTCTGAACCTCGTCTTCCCCGTGAAGCGCCTCAATCCCGAATGGGATGCACTCGGTGGCGATCCTATGTTGCCCCATACTGTGGAGCGCAGACACCATACGGCCTTCGCGGTTAAGTGCACTATCGGCGAGCCCGACGAACCACCGATTTGGGCTCGCGGTATCGGACGAGCGCCGCAAGGCGCGCGCGATAATCTTTTCAGGCGTGCGAGGGTTCAAGGCGCACAGCGAGATAAATGCCGCCGCTGTCGAACGGCTGAGCCCCGCGTAACAATGGATCAAGATCGGTGCCTGCTTGTCCCAGCTCTGCACGAAATCGAGTAGTGCCTTGACGTGCACTGAGGTGGGAGCTGTTGTGGCGGGCTGCGTCTCGATGATGTCATGCATATCCAGCTTGAGGTGACGGGAAATCGTAGCTGGAGTAACCGGCAGCAAATCGGCGTTAATAGCGCTGATGAGATGGCGTGCGCCCGTACGTTCAACCATCTCGGGCACGTGTCTCAGGGCGCACACGTGGATGCTTGCCAATTGCTGGATTGCCATGATCAATTTCGCTAAGTTGTGGTTCTTGAGGCTAAGGCTAATGGCAGGCGAACATGACCGTTTCAAGATCGGCTACGGGCACGTCTGCGCCCGTCGAACAGATGTGTGTACCGCAATTGGGGCAGAACACCATTGCGTTCACATATCGGCTTGCGGCAGTCTTCAAGTAACGCTTTGGCTCTCCGGAAAGAAGCTTGAAGGTCCCTTCTATGACCGTGAGCACGATCAGGCCGTAAATTGTAACGTCCGATCGGACCATACGTTGGGATAGAAGGGAACATCTGAGGAGATCTGGGAGGCGTCCGCTACGTGCCAGAAGCGGACATAATGCAGCAACCAAGAATCCTTCAGGAGGCCGAGCACGACCCTATCGCTGCCCAACTCGTCCTCATCAGATCTTGCCCTCTTCAGCAAGTCTCTTCTTGTACCATCGCGAGAACATTCCGGCCGCAAAATATAATATGGCGAACGCGACGACGCCCGAGAAGAGCAGAACCATCGCTATGGCCAGCGCTAGTTCTTGCGGTGTCGCGTTTAACTCATTCATGAACGACCAGATGTTCTTGAGCCCGCCGGCGGACATCGCGGCAAGTGCAATGAGCGCAATACTCACAACAAGGACGGCGATGAACGCAAGAATCGCAAAGCGAAGCTGCTCGCCCCGCTTAAACGGCCTATGATGATCAAGCACGAACTTGCGTATCGGCATTACGGCAGACGCGAGCAGGATACCAATGCCAATGGCGATGTTCGGTTCCATATCAACAACGTATTGGATTGCCCCCACAACGACAGTAGCAATGATATAGACGAGACTGAGCTGCAGCACGTAGGGCCACAGGTTGACCGGATTGTCGTCCTTGGCCGCGGTAGCCATCACGCTTCCTCGCAAAGAAGATCTCATTTTGAGCGATCAGGGGCCGTGTCTTAGTGCACCGGCATGTATCGGCGCGCTTCGGCGCGGCGTACCAACTCGGGAATTTATGACCAACACAAAGCGTTGGTGGATTAGCAACTCCCACCGCGAGTGCGGGGCGTTAACGTTGATGATCATGCGCCCTCCACCTGCGCAGCGAGTACGCGTAAGGATTGCATTCTGGTCAGGTTCCCTTTGCGGATATGCCAGCCATTTGGGCAGGCAGCATTTGTATTGGGGTGCCATAGCATGATCCAAGCCTAGCCCTCGGGGGAGAAGGCCTGATTTTTGGCAAGCCAGTTGCATTGAGGAGAGCCCATAAGCCCTGCCGATATGCCCATTCTAGCGGGCTAGCGGGCACTGAACTAAGTGACCATGCCTGTCGTGAAGAGCCCGATGCGACAATGCGGTTGCATGGAGACCCAAAAAAGGGCCTATGATATATTCTGAACGGGTTAAACCAGCCCGTTGAAAACATTGTTCTTTCACTAGGTGGTAGGTACGAGGATAAACCGGATGAGACTAACGCCTCCACTCCCGTCTGGTTGGTTTTACCGCCGCTCGCGTGAGATCGCGCAGCGCGCGCCCGTTTGCGGGCGCGGCCCCATTAAATACGGGACCACTAGAGGCGTCGTTCGCACGCGTGCAAGTGGAGGGGCGTCGTGACGTCTACTGTGGTTGTGAACGAGCCTTACGCAGTAGAGCTGCGCCTCGTCGCGCTTGCTAGGTCTGCGTCTTACGGTCAGCTTTCCCATTTGTTTGAGATCTGCTCCAGCTCTCGGATTGAGTGCGGAGAAGACGGTGACGCCACCGAGCATGAACGCATGATTGAAGCGACTACACGAGCTGTTCGGCGTAACCTGAGGAGTCAGGACAATGTTGCCCGCTAAGAAGAGCGCTTGTGGCGCCGACAATGATGTGTTTTCCCTTTACGAGTCCAAGGTCCAGTCGTACGCGCGGGTGTTCCCTCAGATTTTCACGCGAGCTCTGGGCAGCGAGATGTGGGATGCGAGTGGTCAGCGCTACTTGGACTTTCTTTCCGGTGCGGGATCGCTCAACTATGGGCATAATAATCCCGTCCTAAAGCAAGCGCTGATCGACTACATCGTCCAAGACGGCATCACGCATAGTCTCGACCTTCACACGGGGGCCAAGGCGAAATTTCTCGAGGCGATGCAGGAGATCGTGTTGAAGCCACGCGGTCTGGACTATGTCGTCCAATTCACCGGCCCAACCGGTACGAATTCAGTGGAAGCAGCTTTAAAGATTGCACGTAAGGCGACGGGGCGAACGAACATTATCTATTTCACCAATGCATTTCATGGCGTTTCCTTGGGTGCGTTGTCGGTCACGGGCAACGAATTCTACCGCCGTGCGGCCGGCGTGCCGCTGCCAAATGCAATTTCAATGCCTTACGAAGGTGACCTTGGCGCCGATGTGGACACCATCGAGCATCTGGACCGCGCACTATCAGATCCTTCTGGGGGGGTAGAACTTCCTGCTGCAGTAATCCTCGAGGTGGTTCAAGGTGAGGGCGGCCTAAACGCTGCAAGCATGCAGTGGCTCAAGCGCCTCGACAGGCTTTGTCACGAGAAGGGTATCCTTCTCATTATTGACGACATCCAGGCAGGCTGCGGACGCACCGGTTCTTTCTTCAGTTTCGAGCCGGCAGACATAAAGCCTGATATCGTTACTTTATCGAAGTCGCTCTCCGGATATGGATTGCCTTGCGCGGTTGTGCTGTTCAAGCGGGCGTTAGATTTGTGGGAGCCGGGCCAGCACAATGGCACGTTCCGCGGCAATAACCACGCGTTCATAACTGCAGCGGCAATGCTCAACCACTACTGGAGGACGGCAGCATTCGCCAAGAGTGTCGTCGAGAAGGGCATACATCTCGGCAATCGCTTGCAGACACTGGTCGACTGCTTTTCGCCGCATCTCCTTGAGGTGCGAGGAAGGGGCATGATGATTGGCGTAGTTTGTGACGACCCAAAGCGTGCCGCTGCCATTACATCGAAAGCTTTCGAGCACGGCTTGGTCATCGAACGCAGCGGGGCTGAGGACGAAGTAATCAAATGCATGATGCCGCTCACGACGTCGTATCCCGAACTGGACGAGGGTGTTGACATCCTAGCGCGCGTTATTGCCGAAGAGTTGGGTGTGCGTACGCTCAGAAGTCGAAAGACCGCAAGCACGCACTCGGAGCATGATTTCGAGCTCCAGGTCTGATCCAAGGCGTGAAAGCGGGGCCTGTATGCTCGTCTGCAAGACTGCGGACAACGCCATTCGTTGGAAATTGGGCGAACGGCTCGACCATCTTTTCGAACAGCGTTGCGATCAGTTGGCCGCGGAAGGTGCGCAGGGTCACGTAGCGATCGACACGGGCGAGGTTTCCTGGACCTTTCGTGATCTCGATGATCGGGCCAACCAGGTCGCTCGCTATCTTGTCGATCACGGCATTGGGTCCGGCGACCGCGTCGCGCTGCTGTTCGACAAGTCCGTCGAAACCTATGTGGCGCTCCTAGCGGTGTTGAAGGTCAACGCGGCCTACATTCCGCTCGATGCAAGCTTTCCCAAAGAGCGCATCGGCTTCATTCTGCAGGACGCAGGCGCAAGGGCCATCGTTTCACTTTCGGACTTTCGTGCCACGGTCGATGCCTTCGCTCTGCCGATCATCTTGCTCGATGAAGCCGAGACCAAAATCAATGCCAAAGCAACGGAGCGCTTAAGCCAAGCCGAACGGAAGCCGCCGGCAAACGAACTCTGCTACATCGTCTATACGTCAGGGACGACGGGCAATCCAAAGGGTGTCGCTATCGGGCACCCTAGCATTTGCAACTTCGTCAAGGTGGCCGGCGAGGTATACGGGATTGAGGCCCGTGATCGGGTCTACCAGGGCATGACCATTGCCTTCGACTTCTCCGTCGAAGAGCTGTGGGTCCCGTTAATTGCCGGGGCGTCGTTGGTTCCCGGGAAGCCAGGAACGAGTCTCGTTGGTGATGACTTGGAGGCATTTCTCCGCGCAAACAAAGTTACGGTTCTATGCTGCGTGCCAACTCTGCTCGCGACAATCGAACGGGATTTGCCTGACTTACGCATATTGCTCGTCTCTGGTGAGGCGTGTCCGCAAGATCTTGTTAGGCGGTGGCATCGTCCCGGCCGCACGATCCTTAATGCCTATGGCCCGACAGAGGCCACAGTTACGGCAACGCTTGCGAAACTGCATCCAGCCAAGCCAGTTACTATCGGCGGCCCTCTGCCAACCTACAGCGTCGTCATTCTTGCTGAGGATGACGACGAGGTGCTCGAGAAAGGCGCGCTTGGCGAAATTGGCATCGCCGGCATCGGCCTTGCCGACGGATATCTCAACAGAGATGAGCTCACCGACAAGAAGTTCATTCGCGACTTCCTCAACATTCCGGGCAATTCGTCGAAGCGCATTTACCGGACTGGAGACGTTGGTAGTATCAACGAGCAGGATGAGGTCGAGTTTCATGGTCGCATCGACACCCAGGTGAAGGTGCGCGGTTATCGCATAGAGCTGGGGGAGATAGAGGCAGTCATCTCGAAGCTCCCGCAAGTCTCGCAAGCAGTCGTGAGCACTTATGACGCAGAGCCCGGCACGGTGGAGCTGGTTGCCTACTACACGCGACGTCAGGGTGCTGCTGCAGTGAAGACAAGTGAGCTTTGGCAGGCCCTGCGCGCACATCTACCCGGTTACATGATTCCTGCCTTTTTTGAGGAGCTGCCCACGATTCCCATGACTGGGAGCAACAAGGCAGATCGTAAGCGCCTTCCAACTCCGAAGGGTCCGCGCGTCGCGGCGGGAAGCAGCCGGTTCGTCGCGCCAAGAACTAGTACGGAAGAAGCGCTTGCGCGTGCGCTCGTTGCGGTAATGAAAATTGATAGCGTTTCCATTCACGACAACTTTTTCCACGATCTAGGCGCGCATTCGTTGCTGATGGCTCGCTTTTCCTCTGCCATTCGACGGGATTGGGCCGCGGCCAACGTCTCTATGCGAGACATCTATCTTAACCCGACGATTGAGAAACTCGCTGAGCATTTGGTCTCGAGCACCCACGAGGTGGGCGTCGAGGATAAGCGCGATCCACCACGCATTCCTTCTAATCTAGAATATTACGGTTGCGGTACGCTTCAGCTTCTTTTCTATCTGCTCTTCGGCTTATTCACGTTGTGGGTGGTCATAAAAGGAGCCATGTGGACCTATGCGGCGATGGACAATATTGCCGAACTCTATGCGAGGATTTTCGTATTCCTCGTCGCCTCTTTCGTGGGCTTCAGCGCCCTTCCCATCGCCGCAAAATGGCTCCTGGTGGGGCAATGGAGGCAGGAGGTTCTTCCCATCTGGGGTCTTCGCTATTTTCGCTTTTGGGTCGTCAAGACGCTCATTCGCAGTGCGCCCGCCGCAGCCTTCGTCGGCAGTCCAATCTACAATGTCTATCTGAGGCTTCTAGGAGCGCGTGTGGGCCGTAACACTGTTATTGAGACGAGAATCATACCTGTCTGCACTGACCTTATTTCCGTCGGCGACAACGCAGTAATCCGAAAGGAAGCGGTCTTGACCGGGTATAAGGCTCAGTCCAACCGCATCTATACCGGTCCGGTGCGTATCGGCGACGGCGCCTATGTTGGCGTAGCGAGCGTCCTCGACATCGATACGGTTATGGAGGATGGAACTCAGCTTGGTCATGCCTCTTCGCTACAAAGTGGTCAGCGGGCGTTCGAGGGAAAACGCTACCACGGCTCTCCGGCAGAAGAGACGCGGGCCAACTTCTGCGACATTGACCTAAAGGACTGCACGCCGCAGCGGCGCGCGCTCTATTCGGCCGTTCAGCTGACAGGCGTGTTTGCTATCTATATGCCGCTGGTCGTGATGACGCTCTACTATCTGTACTCACAGCTCGTCGGACAGTTGACCGGTATTGAGTTCAATCTTGGAGCACCAGGCGCCGGTCTGCTTTCGTTGACTATTCCAGTGCTGCTGGCAAGTGCAGTGCTATTTTTCGGAGCTTTACTCGTCGGGCTGCTCATCATCGGCCTTGTCCCAAGGCTGCTCATGCTCTTTTTGGCTAGGGACAAGACGTACGTGCTTTACGGTGCGCACTACGCCATCTACCGCGCCATCGTGCTGCTCAGTAATTCCCCGGTATACAATCTCTTGTTCGGTGACAGCAATTACATCGTCACTTACTTGCGCTGGGTTGGGTATCGTTTAATCGCGGTCGTGCAAACCGGGTCAAACTTTGGGTGCAATCAGCGCCACGACTATCCTTTTCTATGCAGCATCGGTAGCGGGACAATGATCTCCGACGGTCTGACAATGACCAATGCCGTGATGTCGAGTTCGTCGTTTAAGCTCTCCGAGGTCAAAATTGGTGACAAAAACTACTTAGGCAATAGGATCCACTATCCCACTGGGGGCAAGACCGGCGCCAACTGCCTTCTAGGAACCAAGGTCATGGTGCCGATCGATGGCCCCATTCGCGAGAATGTCGGGCTGCTGGGTTCCCCCGCTTTCGAAATTCCACGCGTTGTGGATAGAGACAAACTTGCTTTTCCGGTCGTCGAAGGTGAGGCGCGCAAGGCGCGGATCACCAAGAAGCTCTGGCACAATAGCATTACGATCGTGGCTTTCTTGTTGTGCCACTGGCTTCACTTCCTTGTCCTCCTGTTCGCTGGTTACGTTGCGTTGCTGTGCTATCCAGAATTTGGCATTTGGAGTTTGTTTGCGTTCAGCATACTCGCATCGTTGTTCACGATCGGGTTCTTCAGCGTCGTCGAGCACGGCAGCTTGGGCTTTAAGAAGCTACAGCCGAGGCTCGTGTCGATGTACGACGAATATTTCTGGACCCACGAGCGGTACTGGAAATCGTCTGGTCATCCTCTTTCCTCGCTCTTTAAGGGGACCCCGTTCAAGAACGTCATCTCTCGCTTGCTCGGCGTCCGGTTGGGCAAGAAAGTCTTCGACGATGGATGCAGTTTCTTCGACAAGAGCTTGATCGAAATTGGTGACTACTCGAACTTTAATGAACTAAGCGTTGTTCATGGGCACTCTCTCGAAGAGGGCATCTTCAAGACGGACAAAATTAGAATCGGGAAAGGGTGCAGCATCGGTTTGGCTGCGTTTGTCCACTATGGCGTGCGCATGGGGGACAACGTGGTACTTGGGGCGGATTCGTTTTTGATGAAAGGTGAAAGCCCTGACCCGGGTACAACCTGGTGCGGCAATCCAGCCAAGGCTGTTGGTAAGGTTGTGCGCCGAACGCCGTTGATCGAAATCATCTTGCCATCGGTGGGGACGGCAGCTTCTCAAAGGGCGGAGCAATGTCAATGAAGGACTGTCCTAAGTTCCATCCTTTGAAATTGCGCAGCGCTCCAAAGCGTCTCCAAGCCGTTGTGGCGATAGGCAAGAACACGTCACGCCGCGGCCTTGCTCCATATGAACTTGAGCGGCTTTTCAGTCACATGCTGCCCGGCTATACAGTCGCGAGGGAGGCAAGCGGCCGGCCCATTGTGCTCGGAAGCAGCCTGCAAATTTCCTTGAGCCATGCCGACGGAGTGACCGCGCTCGCGCTCGCGCCGTTCCCTGTTGGGGTAGACGTTGAATGCGTCGACCCGGACTTCGACATCTTAGATATTGATCCCGCCTTGTTTGGTGAGCAGGATTTTCGTGTCCTACAAACTTGTGACGTATCCTCGCGCCGGGATTGCTTCTACCGCTTGTGGACGCTGAAAGAGGCGAACCTAAAGTTGCGCGGGCGAAATCTGCTTACCGATACCCTGCCCAGCATTTCGGGTGCGCGTGACACGAGCACAGCATGGATTACAAGCACCAGCGGCCGCTACTGCGTCGGGGCAGTTGGTAGCGGCCCCTTGAATCTATCGCCCCGCCCTGTGCTGGGCCCTCCCGCCGACAGGGCGGGATCTTGACAACTCATAACCAGCTGACCCTGGAGCTAAGGCCATTTTAGCTTGTGCGATCTATATTCGCGTCGGGTGCCACATTCGTTCAACTTGCTTTTGGCCCCGTATCGCTTCATATACATGGCGCCGGTGCGATCCGAGGTGGACCGCGCCCTCATGATTTTTGGATTAGAACAGCGCGCCACCGGCCGTTTGCCCTTTCCTAAGACTGAGAC
>Ga0255055_10001952_pt1 | contig 14673 bp, 25 predicted proteins | sample JV7_2_27_MG_FD_188633 | JGI IMG/M metagenome (GOLD analysis project Ga0255055, IMG submission 188633) | Seawater microbial communities from Jervis Inlet, British Columbia, Canada - JV7_2_27 | ecosystem: Environmental > Aquatic > Marine > Inlet | place: Canada: British Columbia | collected...
TCTGCATCTGATGCGGTTTTGTCACGATTCGTTACGATTGATGTGTACGTGCTTTCGTCACCAACATCGATGTCATCAGCCGTAAGTTTCGCGTCGTCATAAAACGTCTTCGTTGCACCGGACGATCCACCAACACTCGCACTTGCTGCGAAGCATGATGTCGCCGTCGCCAACTTACTCATGGATGCGCCTCGCATCGATGAAGAAAAGTTAGCCACGTTATCGATGCCGAAGTCGTACCCTGCGTTCCATGCCTCGGCACCTTCACCCAGATAAACAAAGGTCCAGCCGCGTTTCTCTTCGCACTTGCGAATCAATTCACGAATGGTTTCTTGGTTGTGTCTCTTCGAAGTGTTTTCCTGACCGTCCGTATGCACAACGAACAAAACCTTCGCATCCTTTGGCAGTCGGCTTTTGGTGCGCTCGATAAGCGAACCGATAGCGTCGTACAAAGGAGTCCAGCCGTTCGGGTTGTACTGCGGGGTGGTCATTGGATACGTTTCTTTCAGTTTACGATTCTCGAACACTTTCGTCAGGCAGTTGCTTGCCGTCTGATGCCCGATACGTCGCTCCATTGAGCGTGAGGGAAACGAACCGCCACTGTACATCCCTGAAAACTTAAACAGGGAAATCCAGCACCGTTTCGTGCCCTTTAACTCTTCGGTGTACTGATTGAATGTATCCACTACCGCTGTGCGGTAGGGTGCCATTGAACTGCTTTCATCAAGCAGCATTACTACATGTGTCTTCTGCATTTTCGTGGTCTCCAGATAGGGTCAGCTTCATTGCTGACTCCAAAGTTGGCAGAGATATTACGGACTCTGCCGATCCGTATTTCTTAACCATCCGACTGACTTCAGAGAAGTCCGACAACCGTGTGAATCCATTGTGACTTGCACACGATTTCCAGTCTCTTCCGCGAATAAACTGGTACGCGATCTGCGTCCGTCTCGCTGCACCACGGACGACTGTCTTCCGGTGATGCTGAAGGTTCCATTTTTCCATGCCATGGACTTTACGTTCCTCAGTCCTGATGGTTCTGGCTTCATCAGCCAGATTCTTGATCTTAATTTTAAGCTGTATGCGTTGGTCTCTCATGTCCTACTCCTAAATACTAATTTGGTAGAAATTGGTAATAAATTAGTAGTTAGGTGCGGCGGATCACGGCATTCAGGTGTCCGGTTTCATATCAATCGCCTGTTGTTTTCATCAGTTTAGGTTCTGCTGAGACTCGAACTCAGAGCTATTGGGTTTGAAAGCCCGCACTGCTCCACAGCCAGAACCATAATGTTCTTTTCGGTGACAGTTCGCGCACAGCACGTCGCGAATATTAAGTACCACATTGCATTGCCCCTCTTCGTGCTTCCACCATGGGTCCGATGTTGCCCTTATCAACTACGTCGCTGTACCGCAAACACAACCCCGATGCGTGATCAATAACTTGGTTGCGCTCTCCGTGGTACGTTCGCACACGCTCACCATCTGTTCGACGGTATGACGGTTCTGTGTGGTGGGCAATGAGCCGTGCTGCGAGATGCGCGAACGCACGCTTCTGATTGACGACTCGACTCTTCGATACAGTACCGATAGCCGAAATGCCACTTTCAATGTGCGTGATCCGACAGCAATTTTGGTGTTTGTTTCGATGTTGCCCACCCTTACCTGTTCCAGAGAACCATTCGAGTCTGAAATCATTTTTAGTCAGATGAAGCTCACTATCCATATCCACAATATAGCACAAAGTGTGAAAATATTAACCCTATATGCTATTTATTATTCTTCGTCGCCATCGTCAGGAATCTCATAGTTCTCGATCGCCTCTATGAGCCGTTTCAACAACTCCTGTACACCGTGTGAAAGCTCTACAGTGATTGTAATATTTACATCCATTTCATACCAATCTTTCCTGCTTGCCTTCATACATTAGTTCGCGTTTTCTTTTTTCACGATCTACAAATTCATGCTTCCACAATTTTCTAAGTGCCTTCTGCGCCGTCGAGTACGCTACTTGGTATCTCTTTGCCGCTCCCTGTATTGTCAACCGCATACCGGGCGTTAAGTCCTGTATGATCCGATCCTCTATCGCCATCAGTCCATCCACCAATGCTTGACTCCGGTAGATCGACGTACAAATAAAAATCGACCAACGGGAGTGTTATGAATTTACGTTCTCCACTCGTTAGTTCTATACGAACCCAGAGCAACATGCTGTTCGGCACTGCGCCCTTCGGAAAAACCAACTCTGAGGAAACCACCTGCTCAGGTTTATAGTTTTGGTTGGAACACAATTTGTCAAGGTTAATACTGTAATTAAGGTCTGACAAACCTCACGCTCGTCTATTTTTTATAATTGCTCGCGCCCTTCCGGGCTGTGATGTTTGTGCGATGTCTCTCATTTTATTGCCCGTTGCAACCGCAGCAGCATGTTGAGTTCCCAGAGTGTCTTCCGGCGTATTCAGGTTACCCTCTTTGATGCTCTTCAGCACTTTCCCTATTTTCTTTTTGCTGGGCTTTCTCCACGGACTTTTCTTCTTCATGGAAGAACGTTGGGATTCTGGCACAAGTCGATCGTTTACTCTGCTCATTGGTCTTCCGTTTGTGAAGTTGTAATGTGTGTCAGTTTGCCAGTCGCATCGTCTTCCACGCTTTCATACGTTTCGAGAATTCGCAACAAGCGATCCATGGCGCGTTCCTGACGTTCGGTAGGGTCTTTGCCATCGTCTTCACGTTCTTCGATTTCATCTTCGAGAATTTTTATTTCAATCTCTATGATGCTGATGTTTGTTTGTGCGGTGACGATGCGAGACGACTGGATTATTTTGTCGTGGTTGATGTCGTTGAGTGCCTGTACTGAGGCACGTTCTTCGATCATTTTACGTTCGGATTCGGTGATCTTATCTTCAGCCCATGCTTCGACAGCAAGGTAACCACCAATGATTAAGGCAATAGTCGTAATTGCTCCGGTTCCGCGTTGCACGGCTAACGACCACTCTGCTGGGTTAAATAAAGATGCCACACGTAAGTCTCCATCGTTGCACCCCTGCCAGATGATTTTAGCCTATCTTGCCATCAGGGACAATCAGGCCGGATGGTTTGTCCTTTAGCTCTTTTGCAAGGTCTTCTTTCGACATCTCATCAAACACTCCCTGAAGCGCTCTCACGAACCTGTACACGGTAAATTGGGCCTCAGTTAAGTCTTCCACATCTTCAGGCAACTCTTCGCCTTCAGCCAGCCCGTAGTCCACACCCCACTCCAGACCAACTTCCTGCCCTTCAACGTCCCTGACCATGACATAGCACGTCTTAATTGCCATCTTCAATCACCACTGCTGTTCCCTCTATTAGTTTCGTATCATTCATTGTCTTGATCCACGCCTCCCTCAGTTGCTCCAGTTGCTTCTGGCTGGCATTGGCGAACGGATTTGACTGTGACACACCAAGGCGCAACTTGTCATCGAAGATGCCGAAGTGCCTGCCCATCTGCTCCAGCGCTTTCGCTTTCTCAGAAAATACATAGACGTATTCCTGTCTGTAAATAATATTTGAGTTGTTATCCTTATCGACTGTCACGATCTTTGCCGTGTACATCTTTGTGGTTTCAATAATGTCGCGCTGATTGGCAGTAAGTTCGTTAGGTGATTTGTACATGAACTCACCTTCGTGCTGCGGGTCAGGTTTCAAAAAACTCACACGATCCGTGAATGCAATTTTTGCGAACTGATTAACAACGTCTGTCGCTGATTTATCTGCCTGCTGATCCATGCGCGCACGCAGACGTTTGATTTCTGCAATCACGTCAGGAATGTCCAGCAACTTTCTAGAGTTCGATTTTGCGTACTGCTTCGTGTAGCCAGCCTCGATCGCTGACTTTTGTGCGTTCTCGCTCTTCACATAGCTCAAAGCGAACTGTCGTTGCTTAGGTGTCATGAGCGCATGTTACCAGTACCAGTCATATATATAAATTTACCACTAAGTGTGAATTTTTTATCACAAAGTGCTTGACACCATCTTCCAGAGGAAGTATAGTTCGCTACATGGCTTCATAGCTCAAGCAAGGATAGAGCGCTTCCCTGTCAAGGAAGAGGATGTGGGTTCGACTCCCGCTGAAGCCGCCAAATTATGGTGGGTTTAGCTTAGCGGCAAAAGCCCCTCCCTGTGAAGGAGACAGACGTGGGTTCGAATCCCATAGCCCACCCCAATTTTGGTTCCGCGATAGCTGAAGGGTACGCGCCCAACACGGTCACTTCCCGCCGACAATGAGTGGAAGCCGGAACCAAATTATTTTAGCAACAGAGGAAAGTAGGAGAAAGAAATGAAGATCGTCGTTCTATACAACATGGAGCGCACCCGTTTTGGTCGATGGTTTATGGAAGGATACCCGGCAAAGTTTCACGCCTTTCCTTTCATTGGCCTGATGACATTCACCGGACCAAAGGAGCATGTTAGTGAAACGCTCGTTAAGCACGAGTTGATTCACTTTTATCAGGCTCAGCGCGAAGGATGGCTGATGTGGAATATTCGATATTACCGTCAGCTTTGGACAATCGGTTACATGAACATCACATACGAAAAAGAAGCGTATGAGCGCATGTACGAACCAATGACCCACGCTGAGTGGATGTTGGTTGGCTTGAAGAGCAGGAGACTCGCATGGCTACCATCGAATTAAAACAGTACGCAACCGAGAGCGGTGTAAGAACCGCTTTCGTTAGAGAGCAAAGGAAATGGATTCAAGTTTTGATCATGGATGGAAAAAACATCACGGTGCGCAAGGTGCCAAAATCAGAAGCACGATACATGTGTGAACTGGTATACAAACGCCAACCGTACCCAATAAAGCGAGCCTTGAAGACGTTCCGTAAGTTCGGACGTAAACACGGCATGAGCAGAAGCGCGAAGATTTTTCTCCGCGAAGTAACGAAGGAAACACAATGAGATATTTTGAAATCACAGTACAAGGTCGCGGCGTTTTCCCGCTGGACATGCTGCGCTTCGGTCAGCTTTGGCCCTTCGACATAGAAGCGGTTCAAGCTATGGAACAAGACCCCAGCCTCGGACTTTCCATTCCTGCGATGCGTGACATAAGGCTATGCACCTATGGTGGCTACATGAAAGAACACGCAATCATCCAACGATTCGCATCGTTCGGATGGAATGCAGAAACCACCATGGTGGACGACGACAACCCAACTTTCAGTTCAGTTGAACTGAGAGAAGGATAAAAGGAGAAGACAATGACAGCCACAGTAGCAGTATCAGTAAATGAGTTGACAATAGTAGAAATCAAAAAACTACTACATCTCACGAGACGTGAAATAAGTCATCAGGAACACAACGTCTGGCCCCTCTTTCAGGAAGAGCCGATGTTGAAAAGCATAGAGAGAAAATTGCTCTATGAGTACAACACAAGACCAATATAAGGATAAGAGACAGTGCAACAGCAAGCCAAAATTGAAGTAACGATTGTCTGCACACCGTGTGAAGACGATGGTGTTCTGAACCAAACATTTAAGGAAGGGTTCAGCCTACCGAAAGTTATGGGTGCTGTTGCACGTCATTATATTGACCGAGCATTGACAGAAGCTGGTGGCAATAAAACTAAAGCCGCTCGACTTCTGGGATTGCCCAGTTACCAGACATTGGGTAACTGGATACAAAAGTACATCACAAAGGATGAAAGCAATGGCACTTAAATATGGTCACCTGACCAAAGAAGAGAAACTGGATAGCTCAGTAGCAACACTGACGATTTTGAAAGGTCGCCTCACCGGGCAATTCTATAGAGACGTTGAGATGGTCATCGACTACCTCAAAGATGTGAAACAAGAAATCACGAAAGGAGAAGACAATGCCACGAGTAACACACGTAAAAGCAGCACGTAAAGACAACTCTGTTTGCAAAAAGGGTGAGTCTTATTATTGGTGGAAGTTTCGGTTTGGCGGAAAACGCTATTCACTGACACGACCACGCCCATCGCAACTTACGCAGTCAGCGTACTACGGAACTGTTCGTAGTCTGGTCGAACAAATTGAAGACAGTAATCCTGAAGACAATGATGAATTTGTGGGACTGCGAGACGAGATTCTGGGTGGAATCGAAGAACTCGGTAACGACTGTCAAGACGGTCTGAGTAACATGCCTGAGTCGCTTCAGTATTCGCCAACAGGTGAATTGCTACAGGAACGTATCGATGCCTGTGAGAATGCCCAAAGCGAAATCGAGTGCATCGAAGAGTTCGATGAAGAAGAGCCTTCAGAAGATGACTTCGATCAGGAGTGTCCAGACTGCGACGGTACAGGTGACAATCCTGACTACGACGAAGACGACGAAGACGACGAAGAAGAGTGCAGTACATGTTCCGGCACAGGCGAAGGCGTGATCAAGATTGAAGAGTTCAATGTTGCCCAGAACGAATGGCAGGAGAACCTGAATACTTTCATCGAAAACGCCAAGGAAGAGATGAGTTCGGCTGTCTCGGAGTGCGAAGTATGAAATGGCAGTACAACGATGGCGGCAGAAAGGCTGCTGGCTATAAGGGTTCCACTGGCGATTGCGCAGTACGTGCGATCGCCATTGGCACCGGCATGTCCTATCGGGAGACCTACAAGCTGATAGGCACATATGGAGCGTCTGAGCGTCGATCTAAGCGACGTAAAAGCAAATCGCATCCACGTACTGGGGTCTATAGCGCTACTTTCAGGCGCGTTATGGCTGATCTCGGGTGGAAGTGGACTCCCACCATGTTCATTGGGTCTGGATGCAAAGTCCACATGAAAGAAGATGAGTTGCCCGGTGGCACCATCATCATAAAAGTATCGAAACATTTCTGTGCGGTCATCGATGGTGTGGTACAGGACACGCACTGCGACAGTCGTAACGGCAAGAGATGTGTCTATGGCTATTGGAGTAAAGGAGAAAATAATGAGTTACGAAGTGAAGGAAATAATCAAGTTGGTAAAGGGTCCAGATAACAACCATCGTTTGCATTTAACGATGACCAGTCATGGCATCAGCAGACGGTGGGTAGCACGGAATCTGTACGTTCATTTGTCAACAGTAGATCGGTGGTTACAGCCACCAAAGAAAGGCAGAAAGCCGAATCCAACTTATCGGTCTATGCCTGATTCGGCTCTGAAGTTGTTCGAGTATTCGATCAATGACGAAAGTCTCGGTCCCTTGTATAGGAACCCACCTGACGATAAAGAGTTGAATCCGAGAAGTCGCACTTGGTGATAATATTTCATCATCAAGTGTTGACTTCCTCGGGAAGGTCTGTATACTTGGAACTACATGGTCGGGTTGGCCGACTTGCATAGGAGAAGAAAACAATGAAAGGCTTATCATTAACGCAACTCGCTGAAGAGTTGGAACGACAAAAAGCTGCCAAGCGTGACTTCATGGCTAACACCACTGACGTTCGCGTCATTCCAAATGAAGACAGTCCCACAAAACTGTCTATGGAAGTTGGCAGAACCAATTCGGAAATCTTTCCGATCAAGCAACATGCCATCCGTCAGGTTGGCACCCGGCTCAACATCCCGGCTGTCTATGTAGACCGTCTGGCTGAAAGCCACCCAGACCTTCTGGCATACAACATCAACAAGTTGTTTGAACGTGAGCCAGAAGTTCGCATGGTCAGAGTGTTGGACAACAACGTCCGCGCATTTCTATCTGACAAATTCCGTCCCTTGGACAACTTCGATTTCGCAGAGGCAGTCTTGCCGAAGCTGGTCGGAATGCAAGCTGAAATTTCATCCTGTGACATCACCGAGACTCGCATGTACATCAAAGCGATCATCCCCGGTGTCCAGCGTGAAGTAAAAGCTGAAGGTGTGTTCTTCGGTGACGGTGGTCACAATCAAATCCACGTCCTGAAACCCGGTATCTGCATGTCCAACTCCGAAGTTGGTGCTGGCTCGATGACAGTCCAACCGGGCATCCACGAAGTTCACTGCTCGAACCTCATGATCTTCAACAAGAACGCTATGCGGAAGTATCATGTTGGTCGTAGGCAGACGAACAGTCAGGAAGAGATGTGGGAAATCTTCACAGACAAAACCAAGAAGCAGTCTGACCTCGCATTCTGGATGCAGGTTGGAGACCTTGTTGACTCAGCACTATCCGGCACGATGTTCGAAGGGATGGTCGCTGACTGTGAAGCGAAGATGACTGGCACTGAGATTGCAAAACCCTCAGTGGCAATCAAGGAATTGCCGAACCTTTCTGAGAACGAGCAGGAAGGTGTGCTGGCTCACCTGATCCGTGGTGGCGACTTGTCGCAATTCGGAATGCAGGCTGCTATCACTCGGTTCGCACAAGACGAAGCGAACTCATACGAACGGCAGATCGAACTTGAGCAGATCGGTGGCAACATTATCGAACTGCCAAGCACGCAGTGGGCGGCAATAGCTGAAGCTGCATAAGCGAAGAGAACGGGCAATGGCTGGACGCTGAGCGCAGAGATTCAAGTGATGCGACTCACTCCAGCCTGACCCCACCACAATAACCAGCCATGGAGAAAGCTAATGGCTACACATATGAAGCAGGTCACAAAAGAAGAGTTTGAAATCCTGACCAGATTTCACCCCGGAGAAATCCGGTACATGGTGGATACGAATAAAAGTATCTACCGCAGGAAGGGTGCAGCAGTGACTGTAAGTCGCAAGGCAACAGCACCGAAAGCCAAGAGAAAGTCCACCGCAGGTGTTCCTCGTGGAAAACCTAACCGGCACGTGCAATTGACGACAAGTAGGCACGAGTACAAGCCGGGATCGCTGGGAGAAAAAGTCCAGCGTGTGGTCAGGATCGAAATGGAAAGCGATCCCACTCTCGTAGTAGGGCGAAGTGATCTGGTCAACAGGGTCACCGTCACTTGCAAGGGAAGGTTCACCAAGGCACAGATCAATCCGATTGTGTCTGACTTAATCAAGCACGGTGACCTGCGCTACACAGGAGCCGCAGCATAAGCGGCAAAAAAAGAGGGGCTGCCCGAATGGTCAGCCCCTCAATCTATTTTCACGAAGAAAACAATGGCAGACCCTTGGGAGAAAGCCTGCCTTAAAACTATCGCACAATCTCCACCCGAACACCATACTGGGCTTCCACAATGGCTCTCCTGAGCCGCGATTCACTGGTATCCACCCCCTTCACATCCTCCACAACGCGCTCATTCCTGTCATGGTCCTGATATACGAAGTCAGCCCGGTACGATGCCTTGCGCCCATTGGGGTAGCGCTCAGACCGGATCAGGATCGGGTTGTCACCGATATACAAGGGGAACTTGGGCTGGAGTTTCAATTCGCTGATGTTCCCGGCCCGCTCCAGCAACTTCAGTTCTTTGTATCGCCCGCACTCTCTGGTGGAATCGAATCTGATTCCGTCATAGGTGGTGGGCGTATTCCGAAATCGATTCCGTGGTTTATCGCCCAGTGCTTTGCTTTTGCCCAGATGTCGTAACCAAGCTGATCGTCTACCCATCGCAGATGCTCTATTTGTGTGCCGAACGTACTCTCCCACGTGACAACGCCGATGTGAGAATCAATCCCGAAGTTGCCAGTGTGATAGCGAACGTCCAGTGGAATTTGTAACCATGGATTTTGTTTCTGTGCGACACCGACATGCCATCGGTATTCTTTCATTGATCCACCATGTGTATGGTGCAGCGTCGGATTAGGGAAGCGACAAATTACACAACGAAGCTCACGCAGGTTTTTCTGATGCTGCGCTACTGATGTCTCTGAAATATTTTTCGACAGGGATGTGGACGACTGGTTCTTTATCTTGGTCATCGTTATTGTTTTGTCATTCCACATGCACCGAGTGAACGTAATAAACTGGAGCGGTGTACTCTCCCTTGCCACCAGTGATCGCTCTGAAGCGTCCTGTATGCTCGATGATGCCCGCTCGCTCTGCCTCACCAATCAGGCTATGCCAGACGCTTGAATCAGATGGATTACCAACAAAGCGTTTAACGCAATCCAGAATTTCAGTGCCTGCCCATTCGCCATCGGTCATACCAAGGATTGAAACCAGTGCGCGTTGTATCCAGTCCGCATCGCTCCCGGCCGCTCGCGTTACTGCGTCTGATCGTTGAATGTCGTCGTCGTTCAAAACGGTGGTTCCTCTGAGTGTTCACCTATCCACACAAGGTATGGCTTCCTGATCTGGTCATGAAAAAGTTGCACGTGCTGACCGGGTTCATCCAGTTCTGCCCTGCTATCGATGCCGCACTCATGCAGCATGTATTCACGTGCGGATTGCTCACTGGTCACAGGACCGCAGAATGGAATCTCCTGATCCTCCAGACGCTGGGTACACCATTCATGGAACGAAACCCCCTTACACAGCATCGCAGCAACGTAGCTCAGGCGCTCTGAGGGGCGTTTAGTGCCCTGCTCTACCCTATCCCTCATCTTCTGGTCGATCGGCTCATTGTCGTCATCCAGTTCGCTCAGGGCTAATGCCATTTCCTCTTTCCTGCTGTAACCCTCGAACGGATGCCCCATACGGTCATTACATAGCCAGAACTTCACCGTGTGCCCGGTGGACTGGCTGTCATTCCAGCCAGCCAGCATGACCTCATCGTTGTAAATCGCCTGTGGGTCATCCTGTGCCGTTGTCACAGCCATAAAGAACCGAGTCCCGGCCTTACCCTTCCGTCTCTTGGTGAAGCTCTCGAACGGGTTCCTGCGATCTTCCATCTTGGTCATCGGCAGTCTGAAGGTCACCGTCGATCCAGCCTCATCGCCCCAGTCGGCTTTGTGCATCGTGACCATGCCGTTCCATGCCACTATCGTCATCTACCTCTCCACTTCAACATTTCAAGTTTGTGTTTTCGTTTATCGTTCAGCATATCCAGCATGTCCATTTCGTCCAGCGTTGGCATCCAGACTTCAGTCACTACCTTCAACCGCAGCTTGAAGTATTTTGCACAAGCAAACGCTGCTGCCTGACCAGTGAATGAAAGATCATTGTCGGCGCAGACAATCACTCGCTGCACGTGTCGTGGTATCGAAGTAAACGCTTCCAGTCCATGCGCACTGATCGTCGCCCATGCTGGATGTCCTGTTATTTGCCATGCTGCCAGTGCGGTCTCGATCCCTTCAGCCAGCACCAACGTACTTTGTGGCTCACCCAGACGCACGCACGCACCTGTGACTGTCTCCAGTCCCGGCGTGATCTTCTTGTCAGTGCCTGCGCTTCCGAAGTATGTGCGGTGCATTGAAATCGCTTCGCCTTTGCTGTTGCGAATCAGTGCGACCATGGCAGGAAGGTACGTGGCGCTCTTGTCTTCTCGTGTGTACAGCAGGTTCGGATGACCGCGCACATCGTTGATCCGTGAAATTATTTCAGCAGAAATACCTCTGCCTACCAGATACTTTCCGACACATTGTGGATCGACTGCATCCTTCCACATTTTGTTAAGGTTCTCACGACGCTGCTCGATATTTTGCGTCAGTGGCTTGAACGGTTTCTCTTCGATGTTGTTTACAATTTCGTCAACCTTTCGTGCTGCTTCTGCAAAACTAAGTCCCAGAGAATCTTGGAGCAACTTAAACCCATCTCCCACTCCGCAAACATTGCAAAACCAATCGCCATCGTTTCGTTTATTGTCGTAGCGGTATCGATCTTTGCCGCCACATATAGGACATGGACCGTGCTTCCGGCTAACGGCTTGTTCACCAATGAGTTGTGCGAGTATGCCATCCCACTTTCCGTTTGCTGCTTGCTTAGTTGTTTGTCGCATTTGCTTTCTCCTTCTCTCTTGCCTTCGCATACGCGATGTTTCGTGATCGGATATACGATAAGACTTCTTTTGATGGCTCTTCTCCGTCGCGACTGAATTCGCGTTCGGGCCATTCTTTGAACTTTGCTTTGTATTTGTGTGCTGCCCACCCCTCTGGACTTTCGTACTCCTTCTCTCTGCCGTAGTGAAGGAACATGTTAAACCATTCTTCTTTTTCAGTCGCGCTGAATACTCGCTTCTTTGCGGTGCGTCGTTTGTTTGCTCGAAGTTCCATCAAGTCACCTGATACTGACTCGACATGCTTGCCCTTCTTCACTGGCAGGTGACCACAGTAAGGGCAGATAAGCTGACCCGAATAGACAGCCAGACACTGGGTGCATGTGATAGGCTGACGCTCATCAAGGTTCTGTTGACGCTCAGCGTTCGATGAAGTTAAAGCGCGGCCCTCTTCAAGAACCCAGTCATGGTCATCGGAAACAAAACCATGCTCGTAGACGTTACCGGAATGATCGATCAGGAAGGAGTCTTCCTTGCCTGTGGCTGGTCGCAGAATTCTCCCGGCCATTTGCAAATAAAGACCGAGATTCTTCGTAGCTCTGGCGAGAATGCCCGCCGCAAGAATCGGCTCATCGAATCCTTCAGTGAATACTGCATAGTTACAAACCACCTGTACCTTGCCTTCCTTCACATCGGATATAATTTCTTGTCTCTCCCTTATCGGCGTATCACCATCCACGTGCGCGGCTGCAACGCCGGACTTAGAGAACTCGTCCCGCAGGTTTATAGAATGTTTTACACCGGAAGCAAAAACTATCGTTGGCCTGTCAGAGCAAAGACGGTGCCAGTGCGTAACAATGTCACCGACAAGTCGCCGCCTATTCATGGCAAGCTCTAATTCTTTAGGATCGTAATCACCACCCTTAATTGGTATGCCAGTTAAATCGGGAATCGTTGGTGCAAAAGTTCGGGCAGGAACCAGATGACCAAGACGAGTGAGACCACTGATGCTGGGACACTTCACCATGTCGTGATACACGTGCGCGAGACCTTTTCCGTCACTCCGAATGGGAGTCGCCGTCAATCCCAAAACTATAGCGTTCGGGTAAGCCTCGATGATTTTGAGATACGTTGCTGCGAGCGAGCGGTGGGCTTCATCGATGATAAGTACATCCGAATTAGGCAGGGGCAATTTATCAGACTGTATGCACCTTACCCTGAGCGTGTCGATGCTGGCGACCTGACAGTCGGCTGCACCATACAACTCTTCTCCGCTCATTATGATGCCGTGGTCCACGCCGAACTTGATGAGCTTATCGGCACACTGGTTTACCAACTCACGACGATGGGCAAGGAACATGACACGTCGCCCTTTGTCAGCCGCTCCTTTTACGATCTGAGCGGCCACCACAGTCTTGCCCGATCCCGTTGGCGCTTGCAACAAAATCCTTTGAGACCCACCACGGATAGACTGGCGAATATTCTCAATAGCAGTGAGTTGATATTGTCTCAAGGAAAAGGTCATTGACACCACCTGCCCCTTCTACCTTCAACTTTTTTAATCCTATTTCCGGGTATACGTCCCTTCCTTGCCGCATCAATAATATTCGCACGTTGCGAGCCAAGGAATAAATGAGATGGACGAACGCAAAGTGTGTTATCGCATTTATGGCAAACATAAATTTCACTACTACCAATCTGCCCATACTTATGAATCCATGACCACCTGTGCGCACCTATGTGAGAGCCATTGAACCAGAAGCAACCATATCCCCAAGTATTTATTCCTGCCGTCCACTCCCAGCAGTAATCGGTCTTATTTACTTTAGACCAAAATCTTTTCACCGGGTCTTCAATAGGACGAACCATTATTTTTGCTTCGCTCTAAATCTGCGCTGTCGTTCCGCGTTTGCTTTTCGTCGCTGCTCTTCAGCAATCATGAATGTGTAGTGACGGAAGGTGGGTATGCTCCATCCATACTCCCGATCAGGTAGCGGCACGATGCGTGCGCCACCTTCGTCTTTTGATCGACTACGCTTATCTTTCTCCAGCAACTTTTTTAAGCCGGGAAGAATTACATCTTTGAGTGGAATGTTTGTGCGTCGGGAGATTGCTTCTGGTGTCATATCAACCTCACCATGTTCATTCGCTAACACGATGAGTTGCTGAAATGTCACCATGGCTCTCCAGTCTTCACACACGGTGGAGTCGTACATCTGTTGGAATATCTTCCCAAACAACTGCTGTGCCAATGCCCTTCCCCTTAGTGGTACTAATAGAGATTGTAGGTATTACAAACTCTTGGTGGGTGCAGTGATCTTCATCTTAATCTTCTATCTTAATGGCGTTATATTTCACTACAGCCGTTACAGTAACGCTTCTGTTACCTACGGACAAGTTATTTCTTGGATTTCTTCTTCTTCTTTTTTGGTGGGAAAATATCTGTGATGGCAAGCGGATAATCGTTATGCGCGGCGATGTCTACGATCCTCAGTGCCGCCTCACCACGTGGTCTGGACTTGCCCTGCGTCTCCCATACCCTGAGCGTGTCGATATTTACTTCAAGCAGATCAGCAAACTCTGGCCTGTCCATCCTCAGTTCTTCTCGAAATCGGCGTATCACGTTCGGATGAAGGGGGATGGAATCTGGCCTGTTTGTTGGTCCATATGGGTCTGGCATCATAATACTCGCTCTTCTTGTTATTAGCAGTGGGAGTGACAATATTACCACTGACTGTTGACTTCAGGGAAGGGCCGCGTATGATCCTGATCCCTTGGGCCGGATCGTATTGCTTATCTCATCCGAAAATAGACGCGATGCGAATAACTCGCTCAAGATTATGGGGAATTCCGGTTGGGTCCGGTTCACCGTTTCGAAACTTTGCTCATTCGCTTCTCATGGGAAGCCCCGTTGAGCCGGACGTAGACG
>Ga0255055_10001953_pt1 | contig 14660 bp, 11 predicted proteins | sample JV7_2_27_MG_FD_188633 | JGI IMG/M metagenome (GOLD analysis project Ga0255055, IMG submission 188633) | Seawater microbial communities from Jervis Inlet, British Columbia, Canada - JV7_2_27 | ecosystem: Environmental > Aquatic > Marine > Inlet | place: Canada: British Columbia | collected...
TGAGAGGGAGCCGATCTCGTCATCATATTCAACCCTCACCCTCTTGGAGAGGTCGTTGTTCATAATAATGTCCTTCATGGTGCCCACCACGTTTCGTATGGGATCGGTCAGTTTCTTGACGAAGAAGAAGATGATGCCCACAGCAAAAAGCACGGTAGCGCCAATAGTGTAGATCATCTGCTTCCTGATATTGTTGGTGTTCTCATAAAAGACATCGCTTCTCTCACTGAGCAGTATGTACCAGTCCCATGGGGCAAAGTAGAGAAAGAAGCCGATCCTCTCGTCACCATCGAATTCAAATGTAAGGAGTCCCGATTCGCTTTGGGTGATCTGCTTGTAAAAATCCACCTCGCCGATGTTCTCTGTGACTTCGGTAGGAAAAATGACTGTGCCTTCCGAGTTGAATGCCATGAAGTATCCTGTTTCCGAAAGGCGAATAATATCTGCATATTCCCGGACCGATCTCTGGGCAATTTGTCGATAGTCACCAACGTCGGCGAGCCCTGTTTCAACCAGAATATCCTCCTGCCTGCTGCAGAATTTATACATCTCAGCAGCCTTGTATGAGAGAAACTCCTTGGTCACCTTTGTGATGCCGTTCTTTGCAGAGATTAAACCGGTGTAGCCAATCAGGAATGCGGGAAAGATGAGCAGGGGGAGTACAACAAGCAGAACTTTTGAGCGAATCCTCATATCATGTCTCTACTTCTGTATTGATGCACATTCTAATATGATTATAGTTCACATTTTACTGCGGAGCGAACCAATCTCACACTCGCGTAGTCATATTTTACTATCGGTAAAAAGGGGGTTATTCAGAAGTGTAAAAGGGGAAGGCCTATTCTTCGTCAAGTTTCTGAAAGAGCTCGAGCACCTCTTCATCCTTTTCGCCCTTTTTCAGAATCTCGACTCTCTTTTCCACAGTTGACAATTTTTTTGCACAGAGCTTTGAGAGGCTAGTTCCTTCCTCGAAGAGTTTCAAAGCGTCTTCAATGCCAATATCTCCCTTCTCCAGTTCGTGAACGATCTCTTCCAGTCTTTTTAAAGCTTCTTCGAAGTTGTCTTTTTCGGCCATTATGCTCTCCGCCTATGAGATAGGAGTACCGCCAGCCTTTTCTGTATCTTGAACCCTGCTGTACACCCTTCCATCCAGCAACAGGGTGCTGATCTCCTCGCCTGGTCTGACATCAGCAGTTGTGAGAACTGTTCTGCCGTCACGCATCCTTGATGCGATGGAGTATCCTCGAGAGAGTGTTGCCAGCGGGCTCAGCACATCCAGCTGGCCCACGAGCTTTTCAAAGCGTCCTCTCAATCGTGTAAGGTTTGTTATTATTGATGCGGTGAGTGATTTGGTAAGGTCATCAAGGACCATCTGTTTTTCTCGAAGCAACCGGGTCAGCCTGTCCTGAAGCGTTTCGATGGTGAAACGGGAAAGCAGCTCCCTTCGTGTTTGTACAGATCTTGTCATTGATTCAAACAGCCGTCTGTGAAGGTCAGCGAAGGTACGGATCAGTTCAACTTTATTCTTAACAACGATTTCGGCTGCAGCAGATGGTGTGGGTGCGCGCACATCGGCAACAAAATCAGCTATGGTAAAGTCGATCTCATGACCAACGGCACTGATCACCGGAATGCTGCTCTTGTACATTGCCCTTGCTACGACCTCTTCATTGAAGGGCCACAGATCCTCAATGGATCCTCCTCCCCGACCCACAATGAGAACGTCGACCTCTTTCCTGTCATTTGCCTTTTTAATCGCCTTCGAAATGGACTGCGCGGCTTCATCTCCCTGAACGAGGGTGGGGTAAATGATAATTCGAACCCCACTGTGGCGCCTGCGAATCACGTTGAGTATGTCCCGTATGGCAGCTCCAGTTTCAGAGGTAACCACCCCTACTGTGTCGGGAAATGCGGGTACAGGCCTTTTCTTCGACTCATCGAAGAGGCCCTCTTTCTGAAGCTTTTCTTTAAGCTGCTCAAACGCCAGCTGCAGTGCGCCCAGACCTTCCGGTTCGAGAAAATCAGCAATGATCTGATATTCACCCCTCTTCTCGAATACACTTAGAGCTCCATGAACGATCAGCTTCAGTCCATTTTCAATTTCGAAACGAATCCCCTTCTGAAAACCCTTGAAGAGAACCGTCCGTATAACCGCTCGTTCGTCCTTGAGTGTGAAGTAGATGTGTCCGGAAGAAGCGCGGGTATAGTTGGAGACTTCTCCGCTTATCCAGATATCGGTGTAGTTGGACTCGAGAAGCTGTTTCACCATCCGGGTCAATTCGCTGACCGTGAGTACATTGCGCTTTGGAGTGATATTCTCAAGATCCATGTCCAAAGGGTAAGGAATTGTGGGAAGCTTGTCAACAGCTACCCGGTACAGACATAGGTACCACCCAATCGTAAGAATGGCGTTGACCCCTTCCACCATTTGCTGTACCATAGGCTCTATGAGTCACGCTGTGCTTATCAATGCTCTGCTCAGCCCCGTTCAGTGGAGTGCAGTGTCAGAACATATGCGCTATGTTGAATCGCTGCTTCACAAGGCGGAGAAGCTTGCAGCAAGGAAGGATATATATGTTGTTGCTGATGCTGCAAAATTCGGAGAGCTCGGTCAACGGGTCAATGGTTTCAGGAAAATTGCCGTTCAGGGACGCAAAGCTTCCCACGTATTATCTGAAGTGTACGATGCAATTAAGGGTTATGAGGATTGCCTCTACTTTTTCATTGACACACCGCTTATCGACGTCAATATAAGCCAGTCTATGCTCGATCTTCATCGCAATGAGATAGCAGAGTACACATACGGCGAAGGTTTCCCTGTGGGCGTCGCTCCTGAGGTTATGAAGGTCGAACTCATACCAAGGATAATCTCTCTCCTTCAGGAAGGTGACGGCGAACTGCAAAGAAACACCATTTTCACATCTCTGCAGAAAGAGATCAACTCTTTTGATATTGAGACATTCTTTGCTCACCGCGACATGAAGCTCAGACGCATGGAGCTCACCCTCTCACCGAGAAGATACAGGGTCATTACCGAGCGGGTTATACAGAGAGCTGGGACCGAGTGCAGTTTTGAGCAGTTCTGCCGTCTCGTCGAGGAGGAGCCAGGCATACTGCGCTCGCTTCCCTCATTCGTGGAAGTGGAGGTGACGAACCGAACAAATGGACCCTGTGCCTATCTTCCCCATGCGAACCTTGAACGGGATACAGGCGACATGGATCTCGAAACATACCGGAATAGCTTCGACCGCTTGTCATCCTTCACCGACCAGTTCTACATAGCCTTTTCAAACATGGGTGAACTCCTTCTCAACCCTGACATCAGAGCCATTATCGAGTACACACTTCGAAATCCGGATGTCCGCCTTATTCTTGAAAGTGACGGCCATTTATTCACACCCGATTTCGCTGACTATATGGCTGGATTGAATAGCGACCGTATAAGCGTCATATTTGATGTGGATGCTGTGCAGGAAGAGACCTACAGGAAGATACGTGGGGGTGACCTGAGGCGTGTGGAGAGAAATATCAGGTATTTGCTCTCGAAAGATCCCGCCAATGTCTATGTTCAGATGGTTCGCATGGATGAAAACGAGGGTGAGATGCTCGCGTTTTATGACCAGTGGGAATCGGATGGTGCGCAGATAATCATACAGAAGTACAATACCTATCTTGGGATTCTCCCCAAACGTTCACAGGCCGACCTGCGTCCGCTCGATCGGCAGCCCTGCTGGCATCTGCTACGTGAGTTAGTCGTACTGCATAACGGGGACGTGCCTCGATGCAAACAGGATATAAATACCTCATTTCTCCTCGGCAACATGAACAGGAATCCGATCGAAGAGATTTGGAGAGGTAATGAGAGTGTGTATCTGGACCATTGTGCAGGCAATTATGATGGAGTCTGCGATATCTGTGACGAATACTATACTTTTAATTTTTAAACCTCCCAGTGATGAATAGAACCTCGATTATTCTTCAGGTGCGGATTGCCTCGACACGTCTACCCGGAAAGCTCCTTCTTCCGTTGTGCGGCATGAGCATATTCGAACACATTCTGCTGCGTCTGCAATGCGCAAAGAATCCCTCTTCAATAATCGTGGCGACAACGAATGATTCGGCCCATGCAGTTCGGGAATTGGTAGAGCAATACGGGGTTTCTCTTTACATAGGAAGTGAAGAGGATGTACTGCGAAGGTATGTGGAAGCAGCCCAAGCCTACGATGTGGATACTATTGTAAGAGCAACGGGTGACAATCCGCTTGTGTCGATCCCCTACCTGGACAGGGCAGTAGAATTGCACCACTCTGAGCATGCAGATCTCACTCTCTATCCCCAACTGCCCTACGGGGCCGGTGTTGAGGTGATTCGGGGAAGTGTACTTGATCAGGTCCATCGCGTAGCAGAAGACCCCTTCGAGCGTGAGCACATCACCCAGTATATGTACCGTCACGAATCAGAGTTCACCCTGATCAGAGGAACTCCCGAAGATGAAATGAAACGGCCTGATATCCGCCTCACCGTGGATACAGAGGAGGATTACTGGAGCATGTGCCGCATATACGAAGCCCTGTACAGAGGCAGGCCGATTGCAGTGAAAGAGGTGATCAGGTATCTTGATAACCGGTGAATATCAGTGAACAGACCAGTTGTTCTTTTCTGTACTGCTGCGGGTGCTAGCTTTGGATACGGCCATCTCAAGCGGTGTATGACACTCATTGATGAGGGGAGCAGTCTGTTCGAAGGGATGCTCTGCATTCGTGGAGTAGGGTACACCTTTCCCGGTCATGGGAATGTCTTGTCGCGTTATACCGTTGTCAACACCACCCGGGAGGCAGGCAGTGTCGACCTCATATTCTCAGATCAGCGTGATACCAGCCCACGGATTATGAAGAGCTACTTGAGGCGCGCTCCGGTCATCACCCTGGATGATCGGCGGGCCGGCCGCCGTTTTGCCCACACCACGATCTTCTCTCTCCCAACAGTTGAGGGATGTATGGGCAACTTCACGGGACCCGCCTATATTGTCCTTGATCGGGTTGTCCGCGAAGCGGGTGTGGCAGTTGAGAGAGGTGAGAACCGTGGAGAGCGCAAAGACGTGGTCGTCAGTTTCGGCGGCTCGGACCCTCACAATCTCACAGGGCGTGTAACAGAGGCGCTCAACTGCATTGGAGTCAGGCCTGTGGTAGTTCGTGGCCCCCTTTTCAAACATGAAAGGCCTGATGGCGATTACACGCTTGCCGATATACCTGATAATATGGCGGACATTCTTTCCAGGGGTAAGGTTCTTATCACCTCATTTGGAATGACCATGTTTGAGGCACGTTTTCTTCGTGTCCCTGTCATGCTGCTCAACCACTCCCGCTATCACGATAAGCTCGCCAGGACGGTGAAAGATGTGTTCAATCTCGGTTATTACGGTGCAGTCGGGCAGGAGGAACTCGCAGAACGTCTCGAGGCCGCACTGAAAAAGGATTTACGTTGTCATGCCGATGAGAGCCAGTCAGAAGTCGATGGCAGGGGAAGCGAGAGATTACTTGCCGTAATTGAAAAGGCGCTTCACGCGGGCAGACATGGATGTTTCTTCGGTCATGGTATATATACTGCGCTCAAACGGGATACCAACCACACCCTCATGGTCTGTAGGAAATGCGGCGATACATTTCTCCACGAGCTTGAAGGTCCGGGCGACATATACGAAAAGGGCGACTATTTCCTCAAAGAGTATGAGGCGCAGTATGGAAAGAGCTATATAGGCGACCGAAAGAACATCTCCCGAATGGCGCGTAAGCGGCTTGAAACCATCGAGCGCTGTATAAAAAAAAGATCGGGTGGAAGGGGCAGCGTTTCAAAGCAGGGGTCATCCATGCAACCGAAGAGGCTCCTTGATATTGGTTGCGCACTCGGTTTCTTTATGGATGAGGCGAGAGAGCGGGGATGGGAGCCGACCGGTGTGGAGGTCTCCGGCTTTGCTGCAAAATGGGCGCAGAAAAACCTGGATCTTACGGTAATCAACAGCTCATTCTTAGACGCCTCCCTTGCGCCTGAAAGCTTCGATGTGATAACCTTTTTTTTCGTTGCCGAACACTTCAAGGATGTCGAAAAGGTAATTGAAAGGGCATATACTGCGCTGAAGCGGGGAGGGCTCATTGCGTGTGCACTCCCCAATGGAAAGGGAATCAGCTCCCGTATTGACCGGAAGCAGTTTGTACAGGTGCATCCGAAGGACCATTACTTCGATACCTGCCCTCGAAACCTCATTCGATTCTTGAGAACCTATGGGTTTCGCAAGTGCCATGTGCGCGTCACTGGTATTCATCCGGAACGGTTTTTCACAAAGCTGGGTGTGAGGAGAAGCGCAGCACTGCTCAATACACTCTATGGCGTTATTGCCCGGGTTTTTAGGCTTGGAGACACCTTTGAGTATTATGGCAGCAAGGTATAGTTTATTTTCAATCATACTCTGTCTTTCCATCTCCGTTTTTCTGTTAGCCGCAGCCCCAAAGGTTGAGCCGACAGATGCTGAGTACATACCCCTCTTGAAGGTCATTGAATACTTCGATTATGACTACCGATTCTCCTCAACAACCGGCACACTCACTGTTGAGTATGAGGACAGCAGCATGGTCTATATACTCGGCTCGAGGGAGGTTTATGCTGGAGAAAAGGTGTTGTTCCTCCATAAGCAGCTCGAGTTTAGAGGAGGGGTGGTATATGCTCACCCGGAAACGGTTGATATGTTTGTCCGTCATGTAACAGGCAGACCCCATACCTGGAGCTACGACGGTCAGTTGTTTTCAATTCAGACAACCAGGTCCAGGGAAGGTATCCGCAGAGAAGCGGGAACTCCCACCTATGGAGCATCCGCATCAGTCGACAGGGGTGAACAATCTGCAGGTGGGATAGGTGAAATCGATGCCATTATCATCGACGCCGGGCATGGGGGGAAAGACCCGGGCGGCATTGGTCATAGTCAGTTGTACGAAAAGGACATTGTACTGGATGTTGCAAAGGAGCTCAAGAAAGACCTCCATCGGCGATTCCGGCGCAAGGACATACTTCTCACGAGAAGTGATGACACCTTCATTTCTCTGGAGGAGAGGGGGAGCATGGCCAACAGCATCGATCCTGGAAAGAATCCGATCTTCATCAGTATTCACGCCAATGTTTCCTTTTCCTCGAAAGCGAGGGGTTTTGAGACATTTTATCTCTCGTTCGAAGCAGTGGGTGATGATGCACGTGAAGTGGCAATGAGAGAGAACTCGGTGCTGGATTTCGAGATTAAGGATGCGGGTGATTATATAGGGGAGATTATCAACCGACTTGTTGATATTGAATACCGCAGGGAGAGCATGCTCCTGGCAGAGTATATTCAAGAGGGGGTTGAACACTATGTTGATTCAGGAAGTAAAAACAGGGGTGTAAAGAGCGCCTTCTTCTATGTGCTGAAGGAGTCCAAGATGCCGGCTGTGCTTGTTGAGATCGGTTTCCTGACAAATGAGGAGGAAGCCACACTGCTACAGCAAACTGACTATCGGAAGCGTATAGTCCGTGGTGTCGCAGACGGGGTCGAAGAGTTTATTACAGCCTTCGACGAAACTAAGGGTTTTACAAAAAACTATGAAATGGTAAAAGACTAATGCATATAGTATAAATCTACGGGTTTACTTGACATGATACTCATACTGTACTATAACTGAGGTACAGACTGGACATGCTGGGTATGATACATACATGAGACAGTACCTCAAACGTTCCTTCCTTCTTCTGCTCATCATTTTCTTTTCAGTATCGCTATTCTTTAATTTTTACACAAATAGAAGTACCGCGAAGATAAAGATTCTTGTGAAGGACAGGGCATCCCAACGGCTTGTGATGGAGAGAGTGAATGTCCCGAACACTGAGTCTCCCAATGAGCGGATTCTCTGGGTGCTCAAGGAGCTCATCTCAGGCCCCACTCAAAGCCAGTACGAGAGACTGTTCAACCCTGATACTGATGTCCAGAAGGTCATTATCAGAGAGGGAGTTGCATACGTGTACTTTGGCTGGATGCTGGTCGAATCTCTGCAGGATGAACCGGTACTTGCACTTCGTGCAATTGTGAATTCTATCTTTCTGAACAACAAGGAACTTGACGGGGTAAAGATACTGATTGAGGGCATTGAACCGGTGTGTACCTTCAGCAGCATCTCATTGAACAGCACTTTTGATCGGCCTATCTGATGAGAAAAATTGTTAAAGTAAATAGCTATATATTCCGATACAATTCATGAGGTTTCCTTCCTTAACGGGAAAGGGAAAATTTGACAGAGGTAGAATTGTGTTTATAATTTGAATCAGGGGGAAGTACTCGTGGAAAGGAGTCCAAAATGAACAAGTCATTCTTTGTTGTGATATGTGTCCTCTTCATGTTTGCAAGTGTGGCTGGTTTCGCGCAACAGGAGGTTGCCGGTGGCACGAAGGTTCTCATCGATTTTCAGAGCCTGGAGGGTACGGATATCGATTTTTCCAAGTTTCCAGGAGCGATGAGTGAGGGAATCGATGAGCTTAAGGTTGATATGGGAATAAGAAACTGGGTAGTCAAGCTTGCCCCGTCATCCGCATCTGCAGAAAATCGCATCCTCTCCTTCACCAAACCGGTCGAGAGTCGTCAGATGCAGGGAGATGTAATCGGTGTTCGGATTCATTTCCCGACAGCACCTTTTAACTCATGGGCAAAGATCATGCCGCCCTTTGATATCCCCTTTTATGAGAATGAAGAGGGAGAAGAGGCAGGAGAGGGCAACAAGTTCGTCAACAAGGGTGTTCTGAGGAATGTTGGTACCGTCAAATCTATATCCACGCGGGTGACAGGAAGAAACTTTCCTCACGGTTTTTCAATCTCGATTCAGGATGAGCAGGAGACAGAGCGTGAGATGTTCCTCGGTTATCTCGACTTCGACGGTTGGAGAACACTCACCTGGGAAAACCCGAACTATATCACCGACGTAAAGCAGAGGGATCTGCGTAGAAAACCGCTCTATCCTGAAACCATGCCTTCGATCAAGTTCAGCCATTTTACGATTTACAGGCATGGAAGCCAGATCGGCGGTGATTTCGTCACCTATATCAAGGATGTACAGATGGTGTATGATCTGGCCATTCTCGAAACTGAACGTGATATCAACGACGAAGCAGCGTGGGGTATTCTGCAGGCAAGAAGGGACGCTAAGAGAGCCGCTGAAATCAGGAGACTCGGAATTCTCCAGGTGTTGAGGCATCAGGAAGAGATAAAGATGCAGCACGCTGTTGTTGAGTCCGAGCGATAGTACAAACTCTGACATATATGGAACGCTTAAGTTAAAAAAAAAACCCGGCCACAGGACCGGGTTTTTTTATTCAGTAAAAAGCCCTTTTGGGAAAATTGGTTTACAAAAACGGCTTCTCTTGTTACATTAAGCAACACTTTTAAAGCCGAGATAGCTCAGTCGGTAGAGCAGCGGACTGAAAATCCGCGTGTCGACGGTTCGATTCCGCCTCTCGGCACATCTCAGGCCACCCTAGCTCAACGGTAGAGCAGCGCATTCGTAATGCGCAGGTTATCGGTTCAAGTCCGATGGGTGGCTTTTACTTTTCCTCTTTCGGTCTGGCCCCACCATGCATGCAACTCTAAACGATTATGGTTCTATAAGTTAGGAGATAGACTGATGTGAAATAAATCTTGATTTTACATAGAGGCTTCATTATCTTTCACAGAAAATAGAATATATAATAAAGAAAGGAAGGGCGATAAGATGGCAAAACAAATGTTATATGAAGAGGAGTCGAGGAGAACTCTGCTCAAGGGCGTCGACCAACTGGCAAATGCGGTAAAGGTTACGCTGGGGCCCAAGGGAAGAAACGTTGTTCTTGACAAAAAGTTCGGTGCACCCACTGTGACCAATGACGGCGTCACAATAGCGAAGGAAATCGAACTGGAAGAACCTTTTGCAAACATGGGTGCACAGCTTGTAAAGGAGGTCGCAACAAAGACCAACGACGTTGCTGGTGACGGTACGACTACTGCAACGCTGCTCGCACAGTCAATTGTCAAGGAAGGCCTCAAAAATGTTACTGCTGGTGCGAATCCGATGGGAATCAAACGTGGTATCGAAAAGGCTGTGAAGGCTGCAGTCGAACAGATTGAAAAGATGTCAAAGAAGATTGAGACAGCCGAAGAGATCTCAAACATCGCTGCAATCTCGGCAAACAATGATCCTGAGATCGGCAAGCTTATCGCCGATGCCATGGACAAGGTCGGCAAGGATGGTGTTATCACCGTCGAAGAGGCCAAGTCAATGGAAACAAATCTGGAAGTTGTGGAAGGTATGCAGTTTGACAGAGGCTATTTATCTCCCTATTTCGTTACAAATGCAGAGAACATGACTGCAGTAGGAGAAGATTCGCTTATTCTCATCCACGACAAAAAGATCAGCGCCATGAAGGACCTCCTTCCGGTACTTGAGAAGGTTGCCCAGATGGGGAAACCCTTTCTCATTATTGCCGAGGATGTCGAGGGTGAAGCCCTTGCAACCCTGGTTGTAAACAAGATCAGGGGAACGCTGAATGTGATGGCTGTCAAGGCACCGGGTTTCGGCGACAGAAGAAAGGCCATGCTTGAGGATATTGCCATTCTCACAGGCGGAAAGGTTATCTCCGAGGAGATGGGTATGAAACTCGAGAATGCCGATCTCAAGGATCTCGGACGAGCAAAACGCATCACCATTGACAAGGAGAACACCACCATTGTCGAGGGTGACGGAGATACAAAGTCCATACAGGGACGTATCGCACAAATCAAGACACAGATTGAAGATACAACCTCAGACTATGATAGAGAAAAGCTGCAGGAGCGGCTGGCAAAATTGGCTGGCGGCGTTGCAGTTATCAACGTGGGTGCTGCCACCGAGATTGAGCTGAAGGAGAAAAAGCATCGTGTGGAGGATGCACTCTCTGCAACAAGAGCTGCTGTTGAAGAGGGAATCGTTCCAGGCGGTGGTATCACGCTTCTTCGCACCAGCAAGACCATCGAAAAGCTCAATTTGAGTGGCGATGAGGAAATTGGCCGGAAAATCATCCTCAGGGCACTGGAAGAGCCGATCCGTCAGATCGCTACCAATGCCGGAATGGACGGCTCGGTCGTGGCTGAAAAGGCAAAGAAGGAACCGGGGGCTACCGGTTTTGATGCTGCACTGCTCGAATGGGTCGATATGTTCAAAGCTGGGATTATCGATCCCGCGAAGGTCGTGAGATCGGAGCTGCAGAATGCTGCAAGTGTATCTGCGCTGCTGCTCACCACTGAGACGATTGTGACCGATATCCCTGAAAAGAAGGAGCTTGCACCACCAATGCCTCCCGGAGGCGGCGGTATGGGTGGTATGGGCGGCATGTACTGATAGACCCGGAAACGCAACAGAGGAATACACAGCACCTGCCTGGCAGGTGCTGTTTTTTTAAACATTTTCTCAAAGGTTGACATCCCTGAACAGCCGATGATAAACTGTGGGACAGGTGGAGACGCCTAATGTCGAAAAAGAAGAATAGAGGAAATGATAGGAGTCACAAGGGGGGCAAACCAAAAAAGAACCTGGAGGAACAGGCTCAGGATATCATGCGAAGCAGTGACCTGGAGGAACTTGAAAAAGCAGAAATACCAGAAGAGTTTCGTAGCCGGCTCGAAGGAGCCGATGTTGCCGCACTGGATGATCTGGAAGAGGAACTCAGGTTTGACGAAGATGAGGGTTTATCTGAAGAAGAGACAGCCGCGGGGCCTGTTACTCAGCAGACTCTGGATACAGAAGAGCATGTCGAGCAGCCCCAGGAAGGCATCGATGCTTCATGTGTGGTCAAGATCAGCGATGATCGAATGAGTGCCCTGATTTCGCTCTATCCATCTCAGCATGGCGGCAAGCCGGTTGATTTTGCTACGGTTAAGAAAGAGCTTGATTCTGCAGGGGTGGTTTTCGGTGTCAATGAGGAACTGTTGAAGAAGCTCATCATTACAGTCGAAAAAACCCATGAGGAGAAGGAGGGCGTCATTATTGCGAAAGGGCTGCTGCCCGAGGAGGGAAAAGACGGTTTGATAGAGTATTACTTTGGAGAAGACGAAGCGCTACTCGACCAAGATGATGGGGAACAGGAGAATGAATGATTTGAGAGAGTGCATGGTATGAAACGGGGATTGGGAAAGAAAAAAACACGTTCCGACTCACGGGCTGCAGGCAAAGCCGATACGGGAAAAGAAAAAACCACCCCGTCCAAAGTTGAAAACACCAAGGCGTTGGTGAAGCGGGGTTATGCCAGGGAGGGTGATCTTATTGCCACGGTGAAACCGGCTGTTTTTGGCAGGGATGGCAAAAATGTTCTGGGCGAAACGATACCTGCCAGTAAGGTGAAGGTTCCGCGGCTTGTACCTGGTTTGAACGTAACTGTCGAAAAGGGAATCCATTTCTTCATGCGTGCTACAGGTGTTGTTGAGATCATGGAGGATGAAAAGGGTACCTCCTATATAAAGGGTAGCATGTACCGCCGAGGAAAGTGCAGTGTTGTTGTATCCAGCAATGAGATGAGCGTAGTACTGTCAATTGTTCCAGCGGTTGGCGATGCGAGTCAAATTTCCGTACATGACATACTCGGGGAATTGCAATCAAAGGGCATCAGCTTCGGAATCGATAAGCAGGCGATTGAGGCAGCAGTTGAAAAGGTACAGGTAACGGGGGAAGTGGCCTGCGATCTTGTCATTGCGAGGGGTGAAGAACCGGTTCACGGCAAGGACGGGACTCTGGAGTTTCGTGTCATGCAGGCTTCGGGAAGCTCTGTGAAGGTTCGTGGAGACGGGAGTGCAGATTTCAAGGACCTTGACCGTGTAACCAGTGTGAAAGCCGACCAGCTTTTGGCATTCATGAAACGAGAGACACCAGGTCAGAAGGAGGGCCATACGGTAAAAGGGGAAGCGGTGGAGGCCCTGAAAGGAAAACCTGTTGATATTGAACTGGGCGACAATATTCGTGTTGAGGATAAGGGCGAAACAGTTGAATACTATACAAAGATCAATGGCCAGCTTGTCGTGGATGGAAAAAAAATGTCGGTTGAGCCGGTGCTTGTCATCGAAGGGGATGTGGGTCCCAAGACGGGTAATATCAGGTTCAGCGGCATCGTTCACATCAAAGGGAGTGTACAGGATACCTTCAACGTGTTTGCAAAAAAGGGCATAGTTGTTGGCGGCAACGTGGGCAATGCAGTCATACAGACAGATGGGAACTTGGAAGTGAATGGTGGCATTGTCGGAAAAAACAAAGGCCTGGTAGCGGTAGGCGGTGATGTGAGGGTAAAGTTTGCAGAAAATGCGAACATCCAGGCGGGAAAGGACATTGAAATACAGCGAGCGGCTCTGAACTGCACGATGATTGCGGGTGCACGCATCACCTCAGTACAGGAAAAGGGACAGATCATCGGAGGGGAAATCCGGGCAAGAGAGGGAGTGGAGGCCAAGATTCTGGGAAACGATTCTGAACACCGCATGGAGATCCACGTGGGGTCCGATTTCTCGCTTCAGTCCAGACTCGAGGAGATTCAAACGAAGATTCAGAAATATGATGGAGCACTGAAGAAAGTTCTCCTTGTTCTCGAAAAGCTTAGGAAAGTCAATCTTGACCCGGCAGGTCTTCCGGACAACCTGAAGAAGCTGTATCAGGATGCCCGGAAAAAGGGAACAGTGGCGAAAATCGCAATACATGAGTTAAAAGCTAGGGAGACCGAAATAGCGGCCGAACTGGATGAGGTTCACGAAGCTGAAATCGTTGTCAGGGATACACTCTATCGGGGTGTGAAGATTCATTTCGGTAAATCCATCTATGAACCTGAGACTGGCGAATCGAGTGTGAAGATCACCTACAACAAGAAAAAGCGGAGTGTGGAGGTGGAGAGGCTCGTTTAGGGAGCCTATCAGGAGGAGTTGCTCACAATTTTCTGGCGCTTGCGTTCGAGAAGGTCCATTTTCTTATAAAAGCCCACCTGCTTTGCCAGTTCCTCAATGTCTGTTACGATAATTTTCCGGTCCTGCAGCTTGAACTTCTTGTTCTCAAATAGTTTCTGAATCAGAACATTCCCCTCATCCGCTGGCAGACCCACCATCTTTATGAGCTCGTCTGGACCGAATTCAAAGGTGTACAGAACATTGTGGGTAATGGTCACTCTGTTCTCCTCAACCACCGTAAGAAGCATGTCGTACATACGACCCACAGGATCTGAGATGAGTATGTTGGCAAGCTGCCTGTAGGCCTTCCAGATTCTCTCGGAGAGCAGGGTGATAAGCTTTGTACCGAGCTGTGGGTTCTTCTTCACCATTCCTTCGAAGTTGTCCTTGGATACAACAAGACACTCGCTCTCACCGAAAGAGATGGCAGATGCACTTCTCGGCTTGTTTTCGAGAATAGCCATTTCACCAAAAATGTCTCCCGGTTTGAGCACCGCAAGCAGCACCTCGTTGTTGTCCACGATCTTTGTTATTTTGATCTTTCCCTTCTGTATGATAAATAGTTCATCGCCGGGTTCATGTTCGCAGAAGAGAAGTTCATCATCTGTGAAATGCCTCACAAAGCCACTCTGTTTCTTTGAAATCTGGTCGGCTTTAATGTGGGCCT
>Ga0255055_10001954_pt1 | contig 14655 bp, 6 predicted proteins | sample JV7_2_27_MG_FD_188633 | JGI IMG/M metagenome (GOLD analysis project Ga0255055, IMG submission 188633) | Seawater microbial communities from Jervis Inlet, British Columbia, Canada - JV7_2_27 | ecosystem: Environmental > Aquatic > Marine > Inlet | place: Canada: British Columbia | collected...
CTACAGCGACGCAACGGAAGCCGACTTCGTCAAGGCAACGCAGCGGGTCTACCGCTCACTTGCGCTCCCGTCGAAGCTGAAGTTCACTGTGCTGCCCGCGGGAGGATCGCAGTAGGCCCGGGGCCTGGTTCGCCGGCAAGACAAAGGCCCGGCACCACTCGGCGCCGGGCCTTCGCTTCTTCCTGCTGAGCGACGCTAGTTCGTCGCGTCGGCCTGGACCTTGCGCGGCATCATCTCGTCGCGCATGGCCAACTGATAAACCGTCGCGGCCACCACGACGGCGGCCTGCATCAGGTCCTCGATCATCAGTGCGTCGTACGTGTCCACGAATGTGTGGTGCGTGCGGACGCCGTACTCGATCGGGTCCTGAATGAAGTTGAACCCGGGAATGCCCGCGCCGTCGAACGCCAGGTGGTCGGTGCCGCCGGTGTTGCCGTGCTTCACGGCGACCACGCCCAGGTCACGGAACGGCCACAGGATCTGCTCGAAGATCGGGATCGCCTGCTCGTTCGACTGATCCCAGATGCCGCGAATCTTGCCGGTGCCGTTGTCCACGTTCACGTAGGCGGAAATGCTCTCGTGCAGGTCGGGGTGGTTCTCCACCCAGCCGCGCGAGCCCAGGAGGCCCTGCTCTTCTCCCGACCACAGCGCGATCCGAACCGTGCGCCGCGGTTGCAGGTTCAGGGTCTGGAGGATGCGCATAGCCTCCATCATCACCACCGAACCGGCGCCATCGTCTGTGGCGCCGCCGCCGTAATGCCACGAGTCCAGGTGGGCGCCCAGCATTACATACTCATCTGCCAGGTCCGAGCCGGGAATGTCACCCAGCGTGTTGTACTCCTGGAGGTCGTCGTCGAAGAACTCGTTCTCGACCGCGATCTCCAACCGCACGGGGACGCCCGCTTCCACGTTGCGATAGATCAGGTTGTACTGTTCACGGATAACCACCAGCTCGGGCGTCGGATCGGGGTTCTCGGCGTCGCGCCCGGCGCTGTTCCCGCCGCCGCGGATCACGCCGAAGTTGCGCGAGGAGGGAGTCAGGATGACGCCAATCTCCTCTTCGGCCAGCGCTTCGCGGATCTCCCGCTGGATGCGCCAGCGCAGGCGATACGCCGCCCAACGCGCCCGCATGTCGTCGGTGACCTCGCTCTCCTCGGGCGGCGCGAGCAGCTCGTCGAGTGGCGTGCGCCGGTCCCGCGGCTCGAACACCGGCTCCACCTCGGGCGGCTCGGCCATGAGCACGATCTTGCCCTTGAGCTGGCCCTTGTACTGCGCGATGTCCGTCACCGTGTCGGCCTGGATGATCACGGCGTCGCTCTTCACCGTACCGCGCGTGGATCCCGTCCAGGCGACCGCCTGCGCGTACAGCGGCTGTACGAACGGCGTAACGATCCGTCCGGAGTAGTTCACCCGCTCCCAGCCGCGGCCGAACTCGCCCCAGGGCTCCACGATCACATTCTGGAGACCCCACTCGCGGAGCTTCTCGGCGGTCCAGGTGTTGGCCTCGCGCATCTGCGGCGAGCCGGTGAGCCGGGGTCCGATGACCTCGGTCAGATAGCGCGCCAGCTCCGAAATCTGGGACCGCTCGAGCCCCTCCTCACGGATCTGCCGCACGACATCGAGATCCACCGCCTCCTGCGCCACCTGCGCTGCCGCCGGGGCGGCCACCAGGAGCGCGAGAGCGCCTGTGATCAGACCAACATTGCGTCGCTTCATACTTCCTCCTTGACCTGCAAACTCTCGACAAAACCGCCGGCGCCGCGTTTTTCGCGGCCGGCAATCGAACCTCGGATTCTACCCGCGAGGCCCGCCTGCGGCAACGCGGGGACCGGCCGCTCTGGCCGAGGCATGCCGAGCCGGGTATTCTATCCCTCTCTCTCTCCAAACTCTCCAAAGTTCTCCGTGGACCCCCTCGGCCACGGGAGGCAATACGATGACACGACTCAAGACGACCCTGTTCGGTGTGTCCTTCACGCTGGCGTGCCTGTGTACGCCCGCGCTCCACGCCCAGGACGTTGCGGGCGCCGAGCGGCTCGTGGCCGCGATGCTGGGCGAGACCCCGCTGATCCACGACTCGCGCGCGCTGACCGACGAGATCGGCGGCCGCCCCACCGGCTCCGAGGCCAACCTCGCATCCGTCGACTGGGTGCTCGAGCGGCTGCGCGATGCAGGCGTTGACGCGTGGAAGGAAGCGTTCGAGATGCCCGAGTTCTGGCTCGAGCGCTCCGCCTCCGCCACCGTCCACGGCGGGGGCGTGGAGTTCCCCGCAGCCGTGGCAGCGATGCCGTTCTCCGTGGGAACGCCCAAGGAGGGATTCACCGCACCTCTGGTAGACGGCGGGCACGGCACACCCGAGGACTTCGAGCAGCTGGGCGCCGGCGCGCGCGGCGCGTTCGTGCTGATCAGGACGGAGCCATTGCTGGACGTGGACGGTCTGTTCAAGGAGTACACCGACGCGGCCGCCATCGAGCCCCGGGCATTCGCGGCGGGAGCGGCCGGAGTCGTGTACATGGGATCGCGGCCCAACAACCTGCTCCACAGACACTTCGCATCCATGGGGCCCGCCAACGAGCACCCGTTGTTCATCATGGAACGTGACGCGGCGACCCGCGCGGCCCGGCTGCTCGAGGCCGGCCACCAGCTCCGGATCACCGTATGGCTCGACATCCACGACGGCGGACCGTACGACAGCTACAACGTGATCGGTGAGATAAAGGGAGCGACCCGCCCCGACGAGATCGTCGTGATCGGGGCGCACCTCGACTCCTGGGGTCTCGGCACGGGCGCGCTCGACAACGGCGCCAACGTGGCGCTGGTGATCGACATCGCGCGGCAGATCAATCGGCTGGGCCTACGGCCCGACCGCACGATCCGGTTCATTCTGTGGAACGGCGAGGAGCAGGGGATGATCGGCTCCTGGCGTTATACGCAGCAGCACGCCGACGAGCTCGACAATACGGTGATGGCCAGCTCGTACGATCTCGGCACGGGACGCATCGTGGGCTTCTTCACCGGCGGAAGGCCCGAGATGGTCGCCGCGGTCGACAAGACACTTGGGCCGGTGGCCGGGCTGGGACCGTTCCAGCACGTGGACTGGCCCATCGTGGGCACCGACAACTACGACTTCATGATGCAGGGGGTCGGAAACCTGGTGGCCAACCAGGCCGCCGCCAACTACGGGCCGAACTACCACGCCCGATCCGACACGTTCGACAAGGTGGACCGGCACCAGCTGAGGCTGAACGCTGCAATCGCCGCAGCGGTCACCTACGGGTTCGCCACGATGGAGGTTACCTGGCGGCGCCAGACGCGCGATGAGATCCAACAGATCATCACATCCACGGACCTGGGCGACCAGATGAGCACGTTCGGTCTCATGGAGCCTTGGGAGACGGCCGAGCGGGGGCGGGAGAGGTAGGGTGCCCACTTTGGACCCGGGTGCCTATTCTTCAAGTAGTTCTATTCTAAGTAACCGCTCACCTCCCGGAGCGCGCGCCCTTTGACGGACGAACTCGAGCGCCTGAAAACAGCCCTGGCAGACACCTACGCCGTCGAGAGCGAACTCGGCGCGGGTGGAATGGCCACGGTCTACCTGGCAAAGGACCTCAAGCACGACCGGCTCGTGGCGGTGAAGGTGCTGCGGCCCGAGCTCGCCGCCTCGCTCGGGACCGAGCGCTTCCTGCGCGAGATCCAGGTTACCGCCAAGCTCACCCACCCACACATCCTGCCGCTGTACGACTCGGGAGAGGCAGACGGCTTCCTCTACTACGTGATGCCCTACGTGGAGGGGGAGTCGCTGGCGGACATGATCCACCGCGAGCAACAACTCTCGCTTCACGACGCGGTACGGATCACCCGCGAGGCGGCCAGCGCGCTCGCGTACGCGCACAGCTACGGACTCGTGCACCGCGACATCAAGCCGGCGAACATCATGCTGTCCGGCGGGCACGCGGTGGTGGCCGACTTCGGCATCGCGCGCGCGGTGAGCGAGGCCGGCGGCGAGAAGATCACGCAGACGGGCATGGCGGTGGGAACTCCGGCCTACATGAGCCCGGAGCAGGCGGCGGGCGACGAGCGGCTCGACGGCCGCAGCGACATCTACGCGCTCGGGTGCGTGCTGTACGAGATGCTGGTGGGCCAAGCGCCGTTCACCGGGCCCAACGCCCAGGCCATCATCGCCCGGCACGCGATGGACCAGGTGACATCGCCGGCCATCATGCGCCAGTCGATCCCGGCCGAGCTCGAGGAGATCATCTTCCTGGCGCTCGAGAAGGCGCCCGCCGACCGCTACCGCACGGCCAACGAGTTCGAAGAGGCGCTCAACATGTTGGACAGCGGGACGGTCCCCATGCGGCGGGCCTCCAGGGCCATGTCCTCGCCCACGCTGCAGCGCCGGACCCGGCGCACGTCGCGTCGCGGGGTGTGGATCGCGGCTTCTGCGGTTGTCGTGGTAGGCGTTGCGCTTGCAGGCTGGCAGCTCTTCCTGCGCGGTCCGGGTGCGGGCACCACAGCGGGCGGGCTCGACCCGAAGCGCATCGCGGTGCTGTACTTCGAAGATCTGAGCCCGGCCGAGAATCTGGGTTACGTGACCGACGGACTCACCGAGGAGTTGATCGCGCGCCTCAGCCTGGTCCAGAGCCTCGAGGTGGTCTCGCGCAACGGCGCCGCTCAGTTCAGGGACTCCGATGCGAGCCGCGACAGCATTGCCCGGGCGCTGGAGGCGGGCACCCTCATCGATGGCAGCGTGATGCCGGTCGGCAACCGGTTGCGGATCACGCTGTTCCTGGTGGACGGCGCGAGCGGCGCCGACTTCGATCGCGCGAGCTTCGAGATCCCCGCCAGCGAGTTCCTGGCGATGCAGGACTCCGTGACCGATGAGATCTCGGGCCTGCTGCGTGAGCGGCTGGGCGAGGAGATCGAGCTGCGCGAGCGGCGCGCGGCTACGTCCAGCGTGGAAGCGTGGGGGATGGTCCAGCAGGCCGAGCGGCTGCGCAAGGACGGGGAGGCCCTACTCGAGACCGACGACGTAGACGGAGCCTTTGCCTCCTTCAACCGCGCCGACTCCATCCTGGCGCTGGCCGAGGCGGCGGACGCCGAGTGGGCCGAGCCGATCGTGCTGCGCAGCCGCATCGCCTATCGGCGCTCGCGGCTCGCCTCAGACATGCCCGAGGCCGAGCACTGGATCGGCGCCGGGATGGGCCACGCCGAGCGAGTGCTCGCCAGGGACGAGGGCAGCGGGGAGGCGCTCGAGCTGCGCGGGACATTGCAGTATTGGGGCTGGATCATCGGCATCGAACCCGACCCGGACGCAGCCGACGATCTGCTGAACGCCGCTCGGGCCGATCTCGAGGCCGCCGTACAGATCGATCCCTCGCTGGCGGGTGCCTACAGCACGCTGAGCCATCTCTACTATCAGTTCGATGACGATGTGCCCGGGGCCCTGCGAGCGGCCCAACGAGCGTACCGGGAGGACGCCTACCTAGCTGTGGCGAACCAGGTGCTCTGGCGACTGTTCCTGGGATCATTCGACCTGGAGCTCCTGACCCAAGCACGCCAGTGGTGCAACGAAGGGTACCAGCGCTTCCCCGACGATTACCGTTTCACGGAGTGCCAGCTCTGGGTCATGACGACCCCGCTGGTAGAGCCCGACGTGGATGAGGCATGGCGACTCAACGCGCAGATGGTGGAGCTGACACCCGAGCCGGACAGGGAGCACCAACAGCACCGCGGGCAGATGATCGTGGGTGGCATCCTGGCGCGCGCGGAGCTGGCGGATAGCGCGCGGCGGGTGCTGGTCAGGGCAAGAGGGGGATTCGAGCTCGACCCAGACCAGAGCCTGACGTTCATCGAGGCGTACATACGGACCCTCCTCGGCGACTACGACGAGTCCGTCCAGCTGCTCGAGAGGTTCACCGCCGGGAGCGCGGATCCGGCAGATGTTCTCGCACCGGACTACTGGTGGTGGCGGGACCTGCAGGATCACCCCGGGTTCCGGGATTTGGTGGGATCCTCCAACTGATCGTTGTTGGATCCACTTACAGCATTCCTCTGAAAACCTCGCCACTGCTGTTCCTCCTGCGTTGAAGCGTGGTGGTTGCGGCGGCGGAGTCGGCCGACCCCGATCGCGGCTTGGGAGACCGAGGCTTCGATGGGCCAGGTCGATACCCCGGCACGCCGGTACGAAGCTTCGGTGAGTCGTGCCGAAGCCCGGGTAAGCCGTGCCGAAGCTCCGGTAAGCCGTGCCGAAGCTCGGGTGAGCCGTGCCGAAGCCCGGGTAAGCCGTGCCGAAGCTCCGGTAAGCCGTGCCGAAGTTTCGGTAAGCCGTGCCGAAGCTCCGGTAAGCCGTGCCGAAGCTCCGGTAAGCCGTGCCGAAGCTTCGGAATGGTCTGCCGAAATGCCGCCGAACGCGCGTAACTGCGGTCGCGGCAGGCGATTGCGCCGAGCGGGCTCAAGGAACGCGTGATCACGGGACAACAGCTACTTCTTCCTCAGCATCCGCGCGGCGTTCCCCGGAAATCCGTGAAGAACCAAACATCACATGCAGGTGAGGTTATCCGGCACGCCTTGACGGCGCCTGCCCATCACCGCAGCATTCCTGACTGTTGTTGTCCTGATTCGACTGCGCCCTAGATACTCGACGCCCAAGGAGGCCCTGTGCGCCGCCGTTTACTACCACTGATGCTGGTCGCCGGAACTGTTTTCGCCTTAGGCTGTGCGGACGGCGGCGGGGACCCCACCGGGGCTGAGCTGAAGAAATCCAAGGCCCCGGAAAACGCAGCACCGCAGGCCAAGATCGAGAAGCTCATTACGGCCCTCTTCCCCCAGCCAGAAAAGGCGCAGGCGAAGAGGCTGTTCTCCGAGGTCAAGGACCTGCTGTCGGACGGGGACGTCGGGGGGGCGCAGGCGAAGGCCCTGGATCTGCTCGACCTCGCCACGACACTGCTCGTCGCCGACGAGCTGCTGCACCCAAGGAACGAGTTGAGAGCCGACGCCTTCACGCGGTTCCATGAACTCGTACGGGAATTCGTTGGCCTGCCCGAAGGCACGGCTGCGCCCGTGGACGCCACGACCGGTGGAACGGCGGCGCTCCCGTCCGGCGACGCCGACGTTACAGTGGAGCCCGGCTCCGTCGAGGGCATAGTCGTGATCACGATCACGAGGAAGGAAGGCGACGACCCCTGCCTGTTCCCAATCGACAACCCGCAACTCGGCGGCTGCTACGACTATACCCGGGAGCCAGCCGGGGATTTCATACTGCCTGTCTTGATCACGGCTTGCTTCGCTGTGGTTCCCGGCATGTACAGCGACGACCAGCTAAATCGGTTCCAGCTCCACAAGTCGGATGCGGGCGGGCCAGTGACGGCACTCAAGATCCCGGGGAGTGGACACCCGGGAGATGACGAGGACTGCTTCACGGAGCAGGTTATCGAGGCCAGCCTCGAGTCGAGCGGCCTCGCCAACTTCGCGCACGCCCGCTGGAACAACCTGCGGACCGCCATGGCAGCGGTGCTTGGACCTCAGGAGCTTCACGCCGCCGCCGTCGCAGGAACCGGCAAGCGGCTCGGCGGCCTCGGCAGTTCCTTCACCGACATCGGTGCGGCGTTGCCCGTGCAGATGAACCGCGTAAATCCAAGTGACGCGGACCGTACGGCTCTCACGGGAGCCGTCCTCCCCACTGCCGTGGAAGTGACAGACAACGGCGGAGAGACGGTGGCTGGTGTTTTCGTCACTTTCACTGTCGCCGGCGGTGGATCCGTAGGATCGCCGGTTGTAACCGGCTCGGATGGGGTTGCTGAGGCTTCTTGGACCATCGCATCGGGACCGACCACGTTGGTCGCAAGTGGTGTGGGCTTCGGCGTTCATGAGGAAGCCGGCGGAACCGGTCCGTTCATTCCAGTGCCGCCCGACTTCACTGTCGATCTCGGCACTGGTGAGTTGCCGTTTGATGCGGAAGGCCTCGATATCTTCGATGGGTTCGAGACAGCATCAGGATGGACCACGAGCGGGTTCTGGCACCGAAGCCAACTCACCGGAGTCCAGAACGATGCCGTCGTTGACAACTTGGTGAACCTGGCACCCGATGACATTTCGAGCGGCTCCCTGCCGGCGCCGTTCGGTGGCGACTGGGCCTTCTGGTACGGCGAGGAGGCGACCGGGAACTTCATGGGAGCGCGGTCGACCTTTAATCCCGTAGGGGGTGGAGGCATTTCACAGACTGCCAACTCGGGGACATTGGTTTCGCCTAACATCGAGATGCCTTCCGTGCTCGGTGAGGGCCAAGATGCCGTACTCAAATTCGACGCCTGGTTCGAGATTGAGAGCTTCGATCCCGACCGCTTCGACATCATGCGGGTGTCGGTCCGGGATGTTGTCAGCTCCGCAGTGACCGTACTCGGCGTGCTGAACCCAAGTGTTGACCCGAACGGAGGCACGGCGACGCCGTTCACTTCTGCCGGCTTCGATACGGCACCGGTCTGGATTCAATCCACCCAGAGCATGAACGCTTTTGTAGGCAAGACGATCCAGCTGATCTTCGAGTTCGATACGCGGGATACCCAATACAACGGGTTCCGCGGTTGGGTCGTTGATGACGTGCGAATCGTCAATGCTCCAAGCGTGCCTGCTAGTACAGCGCAGCTGTCCATAATGGGAGTTCCGCAAGCCGGTAGCCTGAACCCCGATCCACCTAGCACGGATCGGCAGTAGGTAGTCCGCGCCCACAGCGCTGGCTCCTCAGAACAAGGGCGGCTCCTTCGGGAGCCGCCCTTCTCACAGACTGAATGGCGCAAACCAGACAGCAAGAAAGGGCGGCTCCTCTGGAGTCGCCCTTTCTGTGTGGGCAAGGTGTCCCACATGCATTCGAGTGCCGCGATTGTGGGACAATCACGATACGTTTAGTCGCCGTTTACGCCTGTTTCCCTAGCGGTCCTCTCCCCTCGCCCGTATTGTTTACCCGGTTAAACATCACAGACGGTGCAGTGTGGCCGAGCAGTTGGACACCCTCAGATCCGCGTTAGCAGACCACTACGCCATCGAGCGCGAATTGGGCGCCGGCGGGATGGCCATCGTCTATCTCGCCCGCGACCTGAAGCACGACCGCCATGTCGCGGTCAAGGTATTCCGTCCCGAGCTCGCGGCGTCACTCGGCGTCGACCGCTTCCTGCGTGAAATCCAGGTCACGGCCAAGCTGCAACACCCACATATCCTGCCGCTCTACGACTCCGGCGAGGCCGGGGGATTGCTGTACTACGTGATGCCCTACGTGGAGGGTGAGTCTCTCGCGGACTTGGTGGCTCGTGAGGGACAGCTCGGGTTTGCCGACGCCGTCCGCATCACCCGCGAGGTAGCCGAGGCACTGGCCCACGCCCACAGCTACGGAATCATCCACCGGGACATCAAGCCGCAGAACATTCTGCTCTCAGGCGGGCACGCAGTGGTCGCGGACTTCGGCATCGCCCGCGCGGTAAGCGAGGCGGGAGGCGAGAAGCTCACGCAGACCGGAATGGCTGTCGGCACGCCCGCGTACATGAGTCCTGAGCAGGCCGGCGGCGACCAACACGTTGACGGACGCAGCGACATCTACAGCCTGGGCTGTGTGCTGTACGAGATGCTCGTTGGTCAGATACCGTTCACGGGCTCCACGCCCCAGGCCATTATGGCACGGCACTCCATCGATGCCGTGCCGGCGCCGCACATCGTGCGGGGGAGCATCCCCGACGAGCTCGAGGACGTGGTCCTGTGCGCCCTGGAGAAGTCTCCCGCCGACCGGTTCCACACCGCGGCGGAGCTAGTGGAGACGCTCAACTCGCTGGACAGCGGTACCGTCGCGGCACGGCGCGGTACCAGATCCGGCCTCGCCCCTGCGCGCCGGCGCCGCATGCCACGGGCCGTTCCAGTTGCGGCGGGCGCCGTAGCAGCGGTGGTCCTCGGCATTGCCGGGTGGCAGCTGTGGCCCCGCGCTGCGGCGCCCTCAGTTGGCGGGCTCGACCCCCGCAACGTGGCAGTGCTCTACTTCGAGGACTTGAGCCCCAACGGCGAACTCGGCTACGTCGCGGACGGTCTCACCGAAGGCCTGATCGACAGACTGTCTCGAGTCTCGGCGTTGAGCGTGATCTCGCGCAACGGGGTGGCGCCGTACCGGAGCGGTGACGTTCCACGGGACAGTATCGCCCGGGCGCTCAAAGTGGGCAGTCTCATCGAGGGGACCGTCGAGAAAGTCGGAGACCGCATTCGGGTCACGTCGAGGCTTGTAGACGGAAACAGCGGAGCCGATTTCGACCGGTCGGCGTTTGAACTTCCCGCAAGTGAACTCCTGGTTGTGCGGGACTCCGCTGCCAAAGCGGTGTCCAGTTTCTTCCGCAAGCGGCTTGGCGAGGAGATCCGTTTGCGAAACCGGCGGGCGGGCACCACAAGCGTCGAGGCGTGGTCCCTGGTGCAGCGGGCGGAACAGATGCGGAAGGACGCCGAGAGACTAATCAGATCGGATAGTACGGCGGCCGGGTTCGCTACCTTCGACCGCGCCGATTCAGTGCTCGCCGCTGCCGAGGGGGCAGATCCCGAGTGGGTTGTTGCCCCTGTATTGAGAAGTGAGATCGCCTATCGCAAGTCTCGATTAGTGGAAGACCTGCGAGCGATGTTCAATTGGATCGACATCGGCCTGGAGCATGCGAACCGCGCGCTCACCATCGATCCGAATGAGCCCCAGGCGTTGGAGATCCGCGGCACATTGCGGTACTGGGCATACCTCAATGACCGGGAACCCGACCCCGAGGAAGCGGAGAAGTTGCTGTACGCGGCGAAGGCCGATCTGGAGAAAGCCGTTGACATCGACCCAACGCTCGCGAACGCTCACGCCAGCTTGAGTCACCTTTACTATCAGACTGATGACGGATTGACTTCCGTAGTCCTGGCCGCCCGCACAGCGTACGAGCAGGATGCGTATCTCACCGCTGCCGATCGGGTGCTGTCGCGACTGTTCGACGGTCACTACGATCTGGAGCAGTTTTCGCAAGCTGAACGATGGTGCAGTGTTGGGGCGGAACGCTTTCCGGACGACTACAGGTTCAAGGAATGCCAGCTTTGGATCCTGACGACCCCGATCGCCGAGCCGGACGTCGATGACGCATGGCGCATATGGTCCGAGCTGGTACCGCTGATTTCCGAGCCCGAGCGCGGATTCCAAAGCCGCTGGTCCAAGTTGATCGTGGGAGGGATTCTCGCTCAAGCCGGTTTGGCGGACAGCGCTCGCAACGTCCTCGTTTCGGCCCGCCCGCCGCCGGGCTTGGACCCTCTCCGAGAGCTGTCATGGCTCGAGGCGTACATGCGGGTATTGCTGGGGGACTACGACGAAGCCATCGAACTGTTGAAGACGTATCTCGTGGCCAACCCCGGTTACGAACCGGGTCCCGAGGACCAGATCTACTGGTGGTGGCGGCAGCTGCTGGACCACCCTCGGGTCAACGAGGTGCGAGCCGCACTAATTGCCTAAACGAGTCGTGCATCTCGTGAAGGTCCGATCTGAGCAAGGGGGACACATGCACAAACTGCTCTTCACGGCCATGCTGGTACTTGGAGCTGGAGTGCTGCTGACAGGCTGCTCCGACTCCACCGCACCTACCGCACCCACCGAGCCACCCGAACTCCACCGGGGCGGCAATCCTCCGGAACAGGTCCAGATCACTAGGTTGGTCCACCAGATCTTCAGCTGCAAAGGGCCGACCTACCGTGGACCCCGGAATCGTCTTAGTTGCCTACGGCGGAAGTTCCAGGCCAACCGCCATAGAGTCAGAATGTTCAAAGCCGAGAAGAAAGGGAACGAGGATGCGACCGCGGCTCATGCCAACCAGCTGGTGAAGTTGGCATTCGAAGCATCGGAAATAAATCCGGACCTGGAGGACGAAGTCCAGCAACTGCTCCTCTTGCTGGCTAACTTCGTCCTGGACGTAGACCTGGAGGATCTGGATCTGGGACCTGATGCCGGGTTTGGCTTCGTTACTCCGACCACCGGAGTAGTAGTGACTTCCAATAAGGAGTCTGGTCCGAACCAAGGTTTCTTCGGAGTCGAGATCGAACCGGGCCAGTCCCCCAAGAACCTGTTAATCATCGTCGACCCTGAGGGCGATGGCGAGGGCCTCTGCCACCCGGCGGATCTCGTTGGCGATCAGGAGGAAGGTTGTGCCTTATTCAGCACAATACCTCCGTTGGAAGAAGATGAAGAGTTCGGTGGGTTGGGTGCGCTAGTGGGAGCGTGCTTCGGAGGGGAAGACATCGACGATTTCTTCCTCCTTAGGTCAGAGGGACCAGACGGAAACTTCGTCGAGGCGCTCGACCCGGAACTCACACCTGACTTTCTCGTTGGCTTCGAACAGTGTGACGTGCCACCGACCATTGGCAGTGCGAGCGGCAATTGGCTAGGTGACTTTGCCGATGCTGGTTGGCGGAAGTTGGGTCGCCCCGTGGTCTCGTTCTTCGGTCCCCAACCGCTCGAGGCAGCCGTCGCCGTACCTTCGGGACGGCTCGGCGGCCGGACGAAGAGGTTCAGCAACATCGGGTGGGCCGTGCCGTTGCCGGAGGTGTCCGGCTTCACGGTCTCCGGCACGGTGTACTACTCGAACACGCCCCTGGATCTCATAGCAGTGGAACTCATCCAGGGAGAGGCAACCGACGAACCGTTACAGACCACGACTACGGCTGACGGCGGCTACTATGAGTTCCTGTCGGTAGCGCCCGGGTCGTATTGGGTCAAGATCTACGGAGGTGTGCCGTACATCGGCTGGACCGCCATAACCATTGTGGTCGTCTCAGAGAACCTCACCGTGGACCGGTACCTGCCGAAGAACATTTCGCTGGAGACGCCCACGAACGGGGAGACCGTTAGTTCCCTGCAGCCGACACTCACATGGGTGGCGAACGTGGAAGCCGACGCCGCCGGGGACTACCGAATCCAGATAAACGAGACGGACAATTGGCTCCCCACGTTCGAAACGGGAGCCAGCGCCAACAGCAGCTACCAGGTGCAGACCCCGCTGACTCCAGGCGTGAACTACACCTGGCAGGTCGATGGCTACGACGTCAACGGGCATCCGGTCGGAACGACACAGTATGCTTTCACTTTCACGATCGCGACACCGCTCAGCAATGAGATCGTCTTCTCGAGCCTCCGCGACGGCGGCGCTACACACATCTTCGTCATGGGCGCCGACGGCTCGAACCCCACCAAGCTGACCACCTTCGTAGGGCTGAGCACCGACCCCGCAGTGTCGCCAGATGGGAAGATTGCCTTCGCGAGCAGCGTCTGGGGTCCGACTGGCGGCAACTTTGAGGTCTTCGTAATGGACGCCGACGGCTCGAACCTCGTCCAGCTAACCGACAATCCGGCGACCGTGCCCGATCCTCCGGTGATCGACAATTTCCCCGCTTGGTCACCTGACGGCACGAAGATCGCCTTCAGAAGCAACCGCGACGGAGATAACGCAGTCTTCATTATGAACGCCGACGGCTCGAACGTCACGAGGCTGACCCCTGGCTCAAAGCCGGCGTGGTCGCCCGACGGCACGGAGATCGCCTATACCAGCAACACTAGTGAAATCTTCGTCATAAATGCCGACGGCTCGGGGAACCCTGTCAACCTGACCAACAACGCGGCGTTCGACGTAGCTCCTTCGTGGTCACCCGACGGTGCCACGATCGCGTTCTGGAGCACCCGCGAGGGCAACGAAGTCTGCGGAGATGGCCTGGTCTGCGCGGAAGAGATCTACGTCATGGACGCGAACGGCGGGAACGTGACCAGGCTGACGTTCAATGCGGTACGCGACGACGACCCCGCGTGGTCGCCCGACGGCTTCAAGATCGCCTTCACGAGCGCCCGCGACGGCAATAACGAGGTCTACGTCATGAACGCCGACGGCTCGAACCAGGTCAACCTGACTAACAACGCGGCGAACGACAAGGATCCAGCCTGGAGCCCGATACCGTAGGGAAGGGACTGCTTCGGTCAACGGGGGACCGGCAGCCAGCGGGCCATGACGCCGCGGACACGTAGGGCGACCAAGTAGAAACGATTCGCACAACGGCTATCAACCACAATAGGGCGGCTCCTTCGGGAGCCGCCCTTCCCATGTCCGGTCGCGAACCAGCCGTATCAACAAGCGCCCTAGCCCGCCCGGCGCCCCCCATCTATCGTTCTCACCAATGCCACACGGACTCCACATAGGCTGAAGGAGCGAACCATGCGTGCTCCACATACAGGCTGGCGCTCGACCCTGACGCTCGCCGCCCTCACCGTGATCGCCACCCCCGCTCTGGCCCAGCAACTCACCTCCGAACAGGTCGTAGACCTCAAGCAGGTCACCTCCGTCGCCATGCATCCCTACGGGGAGTACGTGGCCTACAGCCTGCGCGTGCCGCGCGGGGCGGATGAGGAGCCGGGCGGCACCTACTCGGAGATCTGGGTTGTTCCCACGGGGGGCGGCGAGGCGAGGCGCTACACCAGCAAGCCCGTCTCCGCCTTCGGCGTGGGTTGGTCTCCCGACGGCGCGATGATCACGTTCCGCAGCCGGCGCACCAGCCACGATCCCAACACGCAGGTATGGGCGATCATGCTGGGCGGTGGCGAAGCCGAACGGCTGAGCCATGCCCCGCGCAGTGTGGGCGCTT
>Ga0255055_10001955_pt1 | contig 14652 bp, 14 predicted proteins | sample JV7_2_27_MG_FD_188633 | JGI IMG/M metagenome (GOLD analysis project Ga0255055, IMG submission 188633) | Seawater microbial communities from Jervis Inlet, British Columbia, Canada - JV7_2_27 | ecosystem: Environmental > Aquatic > Marine > Inlet | place: Canada: British Columbia | collected...
AGTCGTGTGCCGTAGACGCTGTTATTGCAGTAGGGATTGAAGCTGCCGCCCATCATGGCAGAGATGAACTTCCATTATTTTCATTGCTACCACAGGTTGCCGACGCTATCTCAATCCCTGTCATCGCGGCCGGCGGAATAAGTGACGCCAGGGGTGTCACTGCTGCTTTTGCACTTGGTGCGGAAGGAGTGCAATTAGGAACACGATTTGTGGCTGTGGAAGAGAATATTGCGCATCCAAATTATAAGCAGGCAATTATTGATGCCCGGGATGCCGATACCGTGATCACTTGCCGTAAAATTGTTCCAGCTCGAAGCCTGAAAACACAGTTCACCAATCGTTTGTCCAAACTGGAGGACTCGGGAGCATCGGTTCAAGACCTTATGGATTTTATCGGTTATCGTCGCAATCGGATTTCGCAAATACAAGGCCACTTGGATAAAGGGGAAGCCTATTGTGGGGCATCTGCCGGGTTAATTAAAGAGGTGCTTACGGTGCAAGAGGTAGTTCACCGCTTGGTTAAAGAATATGAGATGATCGTAAAGCAATTGCCGCAATCCTTGAAATGAATTTAATCCGAATGGAAAGTATCAAATTAGATATTTCCCTCCTAATTAAAAAGGTTCCTTGAACTATACTTGATTGAACAGAATCGAAAAGTGAGTTATAGCACCGATTGACAGTTAGATATTAAAACTTTTTTGTATCTTTTAAAGCCTGCAATTTGTTGGAGAAATCGATAATTTTGAGGTTTGAAACTAATAAAAATTACCAGAAGATACATGTAATAATTTGCGGCTGTCCCTTCATAACCGGAATCGGATCCTTCTCTAATTTGGCGATTGCATATATCTAATATACGATCTTTAATAAAAATAAAGCTGATTGATTATACTATATTTTGGACAAACAAGTTCGGAAAGATATTCTCGGATAGAGGACTTTCACCTCCAAATCATCCAACTGCCAGCACAGCAGTTTGAATCTTGCCAATAAAGGTGCTGCGCGTCATGCCTGGCACACCAAAAAGAAACCCCTCCTCAGTATTGAGGAGGGATTATTGCAGGCAAGCTGCGATCGAAAAGTTATTTTTTATGAAGTTCTGTTTTTGATGAAAAGTATTTCTTCTATGGTACCTCAATCTCGCAAAAGATGCTGGACGCATCCAATTCGGTGATCTCTGCAGAAACTCCGATCTTTGAAGCCAGGATGCGAAAATCCTCGGGCCCTAAGGTCGTGGCTCTGAAGCCATCTTTGCACACAATGACGCCATCGCCTGTTGCTTCCTCGTCAATTTCTCCTAGAAGACCATGTTTGGCTTGAATTCGAAACCAATTGAGTCGTTCGGGCCAAAACCGTTCAGTATAGCTTGAAAACATTACCCTGCCTTCTGAGCGCGTTACACGCAAAGCTTCTCTGATCAGATCTTCCTGGTTGACATTGAAAGCTGAGATACCGTTTTGAATACACAGTACCAGGTCAAAACATTGATCGCAAAAACCGAGTTTGACCGCATTCATAGCAGAGAGCCAAAGAGAATAACACCGGTCTGACTTCTTGGCCATGTATAGATTGTCCAGTGAAGTATCAATTCCGATAACTTTTTGGGTTTTTTTCGCCAATTTTTCCAAAACCCGTCCATAACCGCAACCCAATTCCAGTACCAGATCATCTGGTTTAATCTTTGCCATTACAAATCCTATTTCCGACTCCAGGTATTGCCCGACCCGGTCCGGAGCTAGATTATATACTTGGCGTAAACGGTCAGCTGAAAGTTTGTCTGAATAATAATCCTTCATTGCTTCACGAATTTGAGGGGAAATTCTGCCAACCACAATATGCGTTCAATAGATTGTATGGCCATCCCCTATGGGGTTATCAAATCTGGATCGGTTACAACACCGTAGTAACGAAATCTGCCATCCTTTACAATCTGAACCTGGACTTCTTTGACCACTTCACCAATATCGGTGAAACGCTTAATCATTCCCGTCAGCGCGTTATAGTCTTTTGTGGCCGCGATAGTATCTCTGATAGCCGGTCCTTTCAAACTTCCTGACTGCTTGATTGCTTCACAGATAATCATGAACGCATCATAAGCAGAGGCACCGACCATATCCGGCATTTTTTTATAACGCTTCTCATATTCCTTAAGAAATTCTTGGACCTCTGGTCTGGGATCATCCCGGTTCAGATTGGTTACCATGATAAAACCCTCTGCAGCCTTTCCAGCAATCTCTATCGTTTTGGGCGAGTCAGCACCTTCTTCACCAAGGACCTGGGTATCAATTCCCATTTCCCTGGCCTGCTTGAGGATTGGCGCGGTGTGAAAGTAGTAACCGCTTACAACAAGCAGATCAGCGCCTGTTTTTTTGATTTTTGACAGATAGGGCTTGTAATCCTTTTCTTTGAAGGGGTAGGTCTGCTCAAATACGATCTTTGATCCTTTGCCCTGTTTTTTGATATAATCCCTAAAACCAGCCGCCATTTCGCGACCAAAATCATTATCCGTGGTCATAAGGGCAATTTTTTTTGCTTTCAGCATTTCCACGGCAACATAACCGGTGGACTTTCCTTCGACCTTACCCAAAAAGCCGTTTCTGAAACAATAATCACCGGCTTTGGTGATATCCGGATGAACGGCATAGGCGGCCACAAAGGGAATTTCCGCTTCCTGAAATATAGGTGCCGACGCCCGAGTAGGCATGCTGTAGGAGCCGCCAACGTAGCCGACAATCCGGTCTTTCTCGATGAGCTTGCGAGCCAATGCAACGGCCTCTTTTGTGTCAAGTCTGTCATCGTAAACCACTAACTCCACTTTTTTACCGAGAAGACCGCCGGCCTTATTAACGCGTTCAACAGCAAGCTCAACGGAATGATGGACACTCGCGCCATCCGGCGCCCCAATTCCGGTTAAAGGGGTCATCAGGCCGATTTTTACCGTATCCGCCGCCGTGGCGGTACCCATGCCGAAAATTGCCACCAAAACCACGAATCCGAGTATTTTCATAAGTTTCATGTTTGCATCCTCCTTTCTTGAGAACGTGTTCTGTTTTTTGTTTTAGTGTTCGGTCTAATTGCGGATAGCGTCGAATAGCCTGCAAGATAACCAAACACCAGCTATGATACATCAAATATTTAAAAAGCTGCTAGTGCCCTAAATAAACCTCCTTCACGCGTGAATCGTTTAATAATGTCCTTGCCTCGCCCTCATAGACACAGGTTCCAGTTTCCAGAACATATGCTCTATGAGAGATTTCAAGCGAAGCCATGGCGTTTTGCTCAACCAAAAGAATGGTCAGGCCATGTTCCCGGTTGAGCTGCTTGAGAACATCAAATACCAACTTCACCAAAATTGGCATTAATCCCATAGAAATTTCATCGACAAGAAGCAGTTTAGGATCCGAGATGAGTGCACGGGCGATCGCCAGCTGTTGCTGTTCACCGCCGGATAGCGTATTGGCAGGCTGGTGCTTGCGTTCTTTTAAAATAGGAAATAGATCATAAAGCCATGAAATACGATCTTCGACATTTAGGCTTTTACGCAGGCCGTATACGCCAGTCATTAAGTTCTCATATACTGAAAGGCGCGGAAATACCCTTGCTCGTTCCGGAACCATCCTAATACCGGCGCGCGCGCGTTGGTGAGTTGCCAAAGTGGTAATTTCATCATTATTGAAACGTATCGTTCCCTGATTCAAAGGGATGATGCCCATAATACCATTGAGGATAGAAGTTTTCCCGGCGCCATTGGCGCCTATTATGGAAATCAATTCTCCCTCTTTAAGCGAGAAACTAACATCACAGATGGCTTGGATATCGCCATATGAAATATGAAGGTTACGGGCTTCAAGCAGCATCTTCGGTCTCCTTTCGGCCCAGGTAAGCTTCGATGACTTTTTCATTTTGTTGAATTTCATCCGGGGAACCTTCCGCGATTTTCCCGCCATGGTCAAGTACAACCAACCGCTCACTAAGGCCCATCGCTACGCGCATATTGTGTTCGATCAACAAAACAGCTATTCCATCTTTACGAATGCTTCTGATAAGGTCTTCAAGTCGTGTGACTTCTTCATGACGCAAGCCTGAGAAAGATTCATCTAACAGAAGGAGCTTAGAGCCGATTATCAAGGCTCTGGCGATTTCAAGCCTGCGTAAGTTGCCAAGCGGGAGTAACCCTGCCTTTCGATCTGCTATGTCAGCCAATCCGACTCGCTCAAGGATTCTCAGGCCCTCAGTTGTTTCTGATTTGGATTTCCATGCTGACCACATTCTAGGAAATGAATCATATCTGGATATGCCCTGTGCAACTAAGACATTTTCTAATACGCTCAGGGAGGCAAAGGGCTTCACAATCTGAAAAGTGCGTCCAATGCCTTCTTTGGCGATCTGATGCGGTGCGGCGCCATCTGTTCGTTGACCATTAAAAAGAATTTTGCCCGATGTAGGTTTGTATACCCCGGAAATCAGATTAAAGCAGACGGTTTTTCCCGCACCATTCGGGCCGATAAGACCGAGGATCTCACCGGACATGACATCGAAATTTACATGATCCAGCGCAACAAGGCCGCCAAAATGCTTAGAGAGTTCCTGCACTTCTAAGAGTGGCTGTTCCATTTTTTATACTCCTGGGAATACCTTGGCCAACATTCGACGTATAACCATATTTTCACCCAATAGCCCCCCCGGCTGAAAGCGGATCATAAGCAGTAACATGATGGTGTAAAAAAGAATCCGGTAGTCCTCCAATGGCCGAAATATTTCGGGCAGTGCGCCTAGAATCAGGGCGCCAAGTAAAGGGCCCCAGAGTGTTCCCATTCCCCCGATAACTATCATACAAAGGAGTAATATGGAAAACGGGAAAGAAAAATCACTGGCAGAGATAAAGGTGATGTAATGGGCATACAGTGCCCCACTCAATCCGGCCATGCAGGTTCCAACGACAAAGGCAAGTAACTTAAAGCGGACCGGTGAAATTCCCATGCTGGAAGCTGCTGATTCCTCCTCCCGCATGGCAAAACAGGCTAATCCCGCCCAACTGCGGGTGAACCACCAGCAAACCAGCAATACAATGATCAGGAAAAACAGACAGAGAAAAAAGAAAGCAAGACCCTTTAGCTTTATCCCAAAGAGTATTATTTTTGGGATTCCACCAATTCCCAAAGCCCCACCAAAAAAGGGGATATAATTAAATATGGCTTCGATTATAAAATTGATTCCGATGGTGGTTATCGCCAAGAAGTCTTCACGAAGGCGCAAACTCGGAAGACCAAGCAGCATGCCGATGAGGGCACTAATGGAAATTACACAAGGCAGGGCTGCCCAAAAAGATAAACCAGCTTTTGTTGCCAGCAGAGCGGTACTATATGCGCCGATTCCGACAAAGGCGGCATGTCCTAGTGAGACCTGTCCGGCATAGCCTATGATAACATTGAGCCCGCAAGCCGCGATAGCCTGAATGACGATGAAAGTCCCTATTGTGATTATATAGGTGCTCACGTCTGCTTCTCCGAATCCAGTTTTGCTGAAAGTAAATAAATAAGATTATTCATTTCTTTTTATCCAAATAGTTCCAACTCTTGATCCTATCGTGAACCCAATAGTCCTTCGGAACGCCACATGAGAACCCCGATCATGGCAATAAACGCCAGTGCATCCCTGGGTAATGGGATTTCCGCCAACCCGATTAAAAGGGTTTCCGCGACACCCAATAAAAGTGATGCGATGACAGCACCGGGGACCGAACCCAGACCTCCGACGACAATAAGAGCAAGGGTTTTGTATGCTGGGACATATCCCATAGTGGGGTACACCTGATTGAAATAGATGCCCACCAGTATTCCGGCAATAGCTGCAATGGCTGAACCAATGACAAAGGTTATGCTTACGATGAAATGAGTATTAATACCCATTGCATCTGCGATGGAGATGTCCTGAGATGTAGCTCGCATGGCGAGGCCTAATTCCGTGTGACTTGTTATATACCAGAGAAGGACCAAAATGGCTGCGGTGATACAATAGACGGCCATAATTGCGGATGAGATATGGATACCTCCCAGTTGAATTTCCGGAAACGGCAGCTCTGCTGGGAAGGTTAGCAAGTCTGGACCGGCAACCAGTCGGCATACTTCCTCAATGGATAGCATTACAGCGATGCTGCCGATGAGGGGGACGAATGGGGGGTATTTTAACAATGGATAATATACGAACCGCTCGATCGCCACTCCCAGCAGTGCGCAGGCCGCCACACTGCCGATCGCACAGACAAGAAGACTCCCTGTTAAGTTATAAAAAAGCAGGCCCATATAGGCACCGATTGTATAGACCGCAGCATGGGCGATATGAAGGATCCTCAAGATTCCATAAACCAGAGCTAATCCAAGGGTCAAAAGAGCATATATGGATCCTATGGCTATTCCGTTTAGGAGCTGTTCGAAAAGTAGTTCCATTTGGCTGACCTTTTATCCCCAATCATACTTTTTGCAAATCCATTTATTAATCATACTCCACCAGCTCTATAGCTACACCTTCAGGATCTTTCATGTAAGTCGCCCACACACCGGGCCGCAAATTTTGAGGTGGACAATTGAATTGAACTCCCTTCTTAGAAAGCTTTTCAAAGAGCTGGTGAATATTCTTAACGTTTATCGTAAAATGGATCAAGCCGAAATCGCATTGACGTTTCGATTCGCAATCCATACCTTTCGGATTGTGGTATTCGAAAAGCTCTATTCGAGCGCCATAGCCTTTCAACATAACAACATGGGCGTCGGCATCCTGCATTCCGACTACTTTTGAAAACTGTTTCCCGTTGTAATTTGGTCTTTTCCAGTCCACCTCAAATCCCAACAGATCACAGTAAAACTTCAATTCCCGATCCATTTCCTGAACAGCAATTGCTATGTGATGCCAGGTTCCATCCACAGTATTTTCCACCTCCTATCTATTGTGTTACTAAGTTCCCATGTAAAGGTCCGTGTTAATAAGAATCACATTTCCGGCTTTTTCTTTAATGCTGCTAAAACCCGTTCAGGTGAGAGCGGGAGTTCTTTTACTCTTATACCCAGCGCGTTGGCCACGGCATTGGCTATGGCTCCAGCAGTAGGAATAGCGGTCGACTCTGCCACTCCTCGTGCACCATAGGGGCCCAGAGGTTCAGGCATCTCTACAATGATCGGTATTATTCTGGGCATGTCTATGGAAGTAAACATCTTGTAATCACTAAAAGAAGCATTCAGCGTGCAACCTTGTTCCCGAACGATTTCCTCGCTTAAGGCAAAGCCCAAACCCATCTGGATACCACCCTCGACCTGGCCCTCCACGTTGATGGGATTAACGGCCTTGCCTACATCATTTGCGGACCAGATATTCAAGACGTTTACTTTCCCCGTTTCCGGATCTACCTCCAACTCGGCAAGCTGGGTGGCAAATGTATATATGGGGATGACGTTGCCCTGACCGGTTTCCTCGTCCATGGGCTCGCCGGGAGTGTGGTACGTACCGCTGGTTACTATGGTTTGCCCAAGAGGGCGGTGCATCTCTGTGACAAGCTCTTTTATGCTGCCTAAGGGTTTACTGACCCCCTTTACGTAAATCTGGTTATTGACAATCAGCAGGTCCTGGATGGCAGCCTCCCATTTGTTGGATGCAGCTTCGAGAAGTAGCTTTTTGGCTTCGGCTGCCGCTGACTTAACGGCGTTACCCGTAATATATGTTACCCGGCTAGCATTGGCACCGAAAAGATCGACCGGTGAATGGTCCGTGTCTGGCTGGTCAACCCAAACGTCCTCATAATTAACACCCAATTCCTGTGCACAGATTTGGGATAGGGTGGTCCGGCACCCCTGTCCCACATCCGGCACGCCAACCATGAGTGCGACCGTTCCATCCTCGTTCATTCTCACCACTGCGCTGGAATAGTCGCGTCTGCCACCTGCACCACTGGTGTATATCGTACAGGCCAGACCGAATCCGTGGTTCTTACGCTTCCTGCGCGATTTATAGTCTGATTGCTCGGCAACAGCTTTCAAAGTCTCGCGAAAACCTATACCTTTTAATTGCTGGCCGTTGGCTGTGATGTCGCCGTTCTTGTAAGCGTTTTTCAAACGAAACTCAAAAGGATCCATCTTTATCTCTTTAGCGATCATGTCAATTTGAGATTCCCCGGCAAAGGTGGTCTGGTTCACGCCAACCCCTCGCATAACTCCGCCAACTTGTTGATTGGTGTACACAGCCACACCATCTACCCAGACATGATCGATGTTATAAGGACCGCTTGCCATTATTGCAGCATAGCGTAATACTCCCTCCCCCAGGTCATTGTAGGCCCCTAAGTCTTGCACGATATTTATTTTGCGGGCTAGAATTTTTCCTTGTTGATCCACTGCCGTCTTGTAGGTTAGAATGTAGGGGTGACGCACGGTCGACGCGATGAATTCTTCCTCACGGTCGGTCGCGATTCTCACTGGACGACCCGCTTTCTTTGCAAGCAAGGCGCAGGAAGGCTCTACCATCAAGTCCTGCTTGCCACCAAAGGCACCGCCAACGTTGGTAGTAATAATTCTCAACTTGTTCATCGGCATTTGGAGGCCCCGCCCTAGAATCAACCTATTGTTAAAGGGCGCCTGAGTGCTTGACCATATGGTGAGTTTATCCGAGTGATCAAATTGAGCTACCGCCACATGAGTCTCAATTGAACAATGTTCTACCATTTGAGTTTTAAAAGTGTCTTCAAAGACAAGGCTGGAACTTGCAAAAACCTTGTCTGGATTGCCTTTTCTTATTTTACGTCGATTGGCGATATTATCAGGCACCTCCTCATGAACGATTGGTGCTTCAGGTTGCATGGCCTCAAGAGGGTCAAAGACAGCAGGGAGTTCTTCCCAATCCACCTGGATGAGCTCCAGGGCTTCACTAGCAATGTCCAGATCAGTTGCGGCTACAGCGGCAACCACATCTCCACGGTAACGGACCTTGTCTTTAGCAAAGAATCGCCAGTCATCTGTGTATAGACCGATCTGGATATCAGGGGCGTCTTTCCATGTTACAACAGCCTTGACCCCAGGAAGTTTCTCGGCCTTACTAATGTCGATATTCAATATTTTTGCGTGGGAAAATCTGCTTCTGAGAATTTTGCCGAAAAGCATGCCGGGCAGGTAGATGTCTCCGCCGAACTTGGCTTCACCGGTGGCTTTCTCACGAGCATCAATTTTTTGCACGGATTTGCCAAGGATCTTTTGTTTAGGGATATGGCCTTTTATCTTCTTTCTGAGCTCAATCATCTGCGCCTCCCTTGAGTTGCTGAGCCGCAGTCTGGATGGCTTCAATGATTTTGGCGTAGCCCGTGCAACGGCAAAGGTTACCAGCCATCTCTAAGCGGATTTCCTCTTCAGAAGGCGAGGGCTGCCTATCCAACAGTCCCTTAGCCGCAAGAATCATGCCTGGCGTGCAAAAACCACACTGAATTGCACCCTTTTCGACAAAGGCAGTTTGAAGCGGATGAAGTTTTTCGCCATCGGCCAATCCCTCAATGGTAGTGACAGCCCCACCGTCAACGTCCATGGCAAGAACCAAACAAGAGTTGATAGGCTTGCCATTCAAAAGGACTGTGCAGCTACCACACTCGCCCTCACCGCAACCCTCCTTAGTTCCTGTCAGCCCTAACGCTTCCCTGATTAGTCTGAGCAAGGTCCAATGAGGTTGCACATCCATGGAAATGGCTTCGCCGTTGATTTTAAATGAAATTTTGTTAGCCATAGCTTTACCTCTATGATGGGTTTATCAAAGCATTGATAGCACGTATCGTCAACGCGGCGGCAGTCTCGTGGCGGTATTCTTTAGAGCCCCGAACATCAGTTATAGGAGTTATTCCCTGACGCACCGCTTCGGCTATTTGGGTCCGGGAGATCTCCTTAACCACTTTGCTCTCAATTAGCTTCTCAGCCTCTTTAAGCCGCACTGGAGTCGGGGCTACCGCGCCCAGTGCGATCCTGGCCTTTTTACATTCACCTGTAAGTTCATGCAGGCTAATGGCAACTGCTACGCTCACAACAGCGCAGTCCATGGCTTTTCTGGGGCCAAGTTTGAAGTAAACCATTTTCGTACTTTCAGCTGGAAAAGGAATGCTAACCTCGACAAGCAATTCCCCTGAAGCTAAATCCACTGTGCCTGGTCCCACGAAGAAATCTACCAGCGGCAGGGTGCGGCTGCCCTGGAGTCCGGCGACCGTGACCGTAGCCTCAAGAACCAACAAGCTGGGCGACATATCTGCAGAGGGCGAAGCGTTGCATAAGTTCCCTCCGAGGGTTGCAAGGTTGCGTATTTGTGCTGAGCCAATGGATTTGGCTGAACTAGCAATTATGGGTAGTTTTTGCTGCAGGTCAGGATGGGCTGCTATATCAGCCATAGTGGTGAGCGCACCCAAGGTAAAGCCTTGTGCATCTTCCCTGATAAAGTCCAAGCTGCCTACCTTTTTAATATTGATGACATGCTTCGGAGTTAAAAAGCCTTTCGTCATCTGAACGATTAAGTCGGTCCCGCCTGCCAGGATGTTTACCTCTTTCTCGTATTTCGATAACAGCAGGCAAACATCCTCGATTGTCTCAGGTTGGTGGTATTGGAACTGTTTCATTACTTTTTCCCTTCATCTCATTATCTGAATTTTTTATCCATTTAGCTAATAACCTTGATAAATTGATGGGTTTGATTTTTTTAATTACGATTTCTTCATTCTACACTTTAACGGCTCCTCCATTATCGGGAGGCAGGCGTTACACGAAATACATTCTGCTTTATTGTTACTAGAATCTGACAGCCATAAATTCGGAAGATCGGGCTGCCGTATTAAAGGTCGCGCTAATGAAACGAAATCCGCACTTCCGGATTCAAGAATTCCTTCGATTTTATCAAATGTTTTGAGCCCACCGACCAGAATAATCGGAATATCCGTTTTCTCTTTCAAAGCCTTGGCTCCCGGCAAGAAGTAAGCCTCTTGATCGATCGTCTTTATGGCTGTGCGAGATTCAGGCAGTAGAACTGGGCGCCATTTTAGTTCCTCGCGACCAGCTGTTACAGCCTCCCACATACCTCCGCTTGTTTCAATGGCGGCAAACCCTGTCCTTGATAAAATTTCAGCAACTTTTGTCGCTTCCTCTAAATCCATTCCCCCTGGAAGAAAATCGGTAGTGTTCATCTTTATGGCAATTGGAAAATCTTCTCCTACTTTCTTTTTGGCCTGTTCATAAATCTCATCAAAAATTCGAATCCGGTTTTCAGTCGAACCTCCATACTTGTCATTTCTTCTATTTGTCCAAGGTGAAAGGAAAGAGCTCAGTAAATAACCATGCGCTGCGTGGAGTTGAACTCCATCAAATCCCGCTTCTTGAGCCCTTCGGATTCCTTCGGCATGGGACTCAATGATTTCATTAATCTCCTCAAGAGTTAAAGCCCGTGGGGTTTGTTCAAAGAGTGTGTCGAAAATAGCAGAAGGAGCAGTTGGTTCAACACTATGTGGTGGGTGCTGATAAGATTGTATAACTTCTTGATGCCGTTTAATATAGGACAAGTACGCTGGGGGTAAATAGGGATTAAGTTTTGACAGTGTTTCGGGATTTAAAACCTGTCTTCCTGGATGTTGAAGCTGAACCATAATTTTACATTCACTATCCGTATCATGAACAGTTTGAGATATTTTCTTCAGACCTGAAATGAAGTTGTCATCGTAAATACCGAGAACCCTATGACGGGTAAATGCCTTTGAGTATACAGAGACATTGCCTGTGATGATAAGCCCCACCCCCCCTTTAGCTAATTTATGATAGATCTCAATTAATTGTTCTGTGACTTTGCCGTCAACATTGGCAGCGTTTTCAAACGTGGCGGATCTTACTATCCTATTCTTAAGTTCAATTTTTCGTATACAACAAGGACTAAAGACAATAGAGTTTTTTCGATCAGTCATCATTAATACCCAGAAATGCATGCTGTGTTGTGCATCTTGATTTAATCAAAGCTAACAACGGAGTCGATATCATATTAATAACATTCAGATAATTAAAGATATCTTCGCAAATATCTGCTTTTCAGTTTTTCTGTTGTGTCACTCTTCAGCAAATTCAACAACGATACCTCCGGGCTTTGTTTTAAAATAGCTATAACGCTTTGCTTTAATAATGCCCAGTATCATCTTGCTCTGGTGTTCTTCTAATTTTGACATCATTTCATCATAATTCGATATATGAAAGTTCATGTTAAATAATCCTTCTCCCTTGCCTGTCAGAAACTCTGAAAAAATGGATTTCCCTTCTATCGGTTGAATAAGCTCCAGTTTTGCTGCGCCTAGATTGGCGTAAGCGACCTTTATCTTAAATGGCTTCCCCACAACCAAATCATCTTTCGTATAAGTCAGTTCTTTGATGTCCCAGGAGTCAAGGCCCCATATTGAGGATAAGAATTTGGTAGTCTTATCTATGTCTTTAACTACAACACCTATTTGTATGGAAGAAGGTAAAGCTGTTGGGCGTTCATTTGTTGACATTAATCACTCACCCCCCAAATAGATCACATGCTATGCGCGTTTACTATTAGATTTAGTTTGGTTACAAACCCAATACTACGGCCGGATTTTCTTTTGTCATGAGGTCGATCTCATCTTTTTTGATACCCTCGCGCATCATCGTCCGGATAAAAATCCTCATACCTTCTATAGGATTATAACGGCCTCCGGAACCAAAATCAGTTCCCATAATGCATCGATGAGCCCCGACTGCCTTTATAATCTGAGCCGTATATTTGAACTCTTTCTCGGCTTCATAACTAGGTATGGAAAATGCAGCCGTTACCTCAATCAAGGCACCCTGGTCTGCCAGTTCCACAATGTCCTCAGGAGAATACTGGAAAAGGCTGTACCAGTTGACATGGGTTATCCAGATCTTTTTCACTCCCGCCTGTTTTGCGGCTTTGATCAATGCCATTGACTCCTTAGGCGCTAAGTGACCTGTCTCAACGCCGATATCAGCCTCGGCCACCAACTCGAGAATGGTGTGTACTTCAGGTAGAAGTTTTTCTTTTTCATCGAAAATAGTTATGCCTTTGGTCATTTGCTCTATTTTCTCTGCAATTGAGGCACTATCAGCGCGGTCAATGCCGATTGCGGCATACCCTCCTTTCCCAAAAACATTCAAATGGTGTTGTGCATGAACATTCGGGAACTTCACTTCTTTTCCGCCGAATGTGATACAAGAGGCTACAGCATAGGGATTAAGGCCGCCGACGTAGTGGTTTAGGGTAATTCCGCCAAAGATTTCAATGCCGGGTACCGCCTGGCGTACATATTCAATACGGTTGGCACCCAGCAGGTGCTGCTTGAACAATACACCTCGATAACCTACACTTTTCATAATTTTTGCAAGTTCGATCTCATCTAAATCCTTTGCAAAGATGCAAGGTCCTGCATGGCAATGTATGTCAATCACACCATCAAGGATGCCTTCTTCTCTGTCTATCTTTGGGATGTACAACATAATGGCTGCCTCCTATTGGATATAGTGGTGTATTAAATTTCCTGGGAGCTTCCAGGAAGTTCTACAAACTCTACCAGTATCCCGTCAGGATCCCGAACATACATGAACCAGTCTGTGCGTATTGAGCCATCGTCTTCGTCATGTTGAAGAGACGTGGGATTACATACAAACTCTACTTGTTCTTCTAAGAAATATCTTGTTAATCCAAGGATGTCGTCACATAAATAGCATCCCTCTAAATAACCATAGTCGCCCCATAAAACGTGAAAGGGGATGCTTCTCCCACGTGGGTTGGAAACTTCGTAAAGCTCCAGCATATGATAGCCATTACTATTTGCCAGTAGACAGGATCGCACTTGAGTATCACCATTTCCTGAAACTTCACCTACCAACCCTGAAAAACGATCATGGGGCTCGATTACTATAGTGTCAAAGTCAATATATTTCTGATAAAAATCGAGTGAGCGCTCAAGATCCGTTACACTTATTCCTAAAGAGCGTATACGGCCTAAATTATTATCTAATTTTAATTTTGAGCTTGAAATAAATTCAATAAGGCAGCCGTCAGGATCGGCGCCATAAACAAATTTATAATCTCCCCACCCGGGGATATCGATTGCTTTAGGTTCGCAGAGCAAACGGATCTTATCCTTATATCCTTCAACAAAAGTATCAACATTATTTACTTCCACGGTCAACTTATTAACACCGATATCTCCAAATCTGGAGTCATTATGGATCGGACGGGGTGCCGGTGTGTATCTTTGAATGCACTCAATAATAATTCCTTCCTGTTGCTGGGCATACATCCATCCGTTGATAACATGAGGTGAAGTCCGAAAAAAGTCGGGCATTATATTGTGTAGTCTTCCAAAATCGGACCATACCTGATTACACTCTAAAACATCTCTATAAAACTTACGGCTAACATCAATATCACGAACTCCAATACCCACATGCTGGACTCCGGTTGTTTTCGGCTTATCCATTACGGCCTCCTTTATTTTATCTCTCTGCTTTTAATTCTTTTAAAGTATCCGTCACTTTTTCTAGTGTTTCGTCTATGTCTTTATCGGTATGGGCCGTGGAAAGAAACCACATACCGCGCGCATCAGACATGATCCGTATCCCT
>Ga0255055_10001956_pt1 | contig 14648 bp, 11 predicted proteins | sample JV7_2_27_MG_FD_188633 | JGI IMG/M metagenome (GOLD analysis project Ga0255055, IMG submission 188633) | Seawater microbial communities from Jervis Inlet, British Columbia, Canada - JV7_2_27 | ecosystem: Environmental > Aquatic > Marine > Inlet | place: Canada: British Columbia | collected...
AGATTTCGCAGTATTAAATACGATTGCTCTTGTTGCATCTAAATAAGTAATACAATCCGCTAGCATAAAGTTTACAGCTTGAAAGTTTTTAATTACTTGTCCAAACGCTTTTCTTTTAGTGCTATACTTGGTAGCAATGTGTAAACAAGCACGTGCTAAGCCAATAAAGCCCGAAGCTGTAACTAACCTCTCTGGAACCATCATTTGATAGAATATTTTACCTCCATCTCCCTCTCCCATTATTACATTTTCTTTTGGGACTTCTACATTTTTAAAAATAATTCTTCCCGCGCCTCCGCCTCTAGTACCCAATAAACCGTATATATATGCTGCTTCTACTGCTTCGCTCTTGTCTACTATAAACAAACTTAGAGCATCGCGGGGTTGTGCGTTTGGATTTGTTTTAGCATATACTAAGAAAAAATCAGCACCTTCAGCTCCGACTACAAATCGCTTTTCTCCGTTTAAGATATAATTATCTCCTTCTTTTACAGCGGTAGATGTAGCTCCAAAAAAATCAGACCCGCCTCGTGGTTCAGTTAATGCTTCAGCAGTAAATTTTTTGCCTTCGCACATGGGTTTAAGGTAGGTAAGCTTTTGTTGTTCGGTACCAAATTTATTGAGAGCCTCTCCACAGATGCTTGGTAATGAAAATAAACACGCTAAAGAACTTCCTAATACGCCTATTTCTTCTTGAGCAATTACTTCGCTTTCCCAATTTAACCCACGGCCCCCATATTCTTTTGGAAACCTTATACCTATTAAATTTTGTTTGGCTAGGGCGCGTAACCATTCGCTTGGGTACTGTATTTCATCTTTATCCATTTTTTTTATTAAAGAAGGAGATACAGCGCTCTTTACAAACTCTCGAACTTCATCTCTAAATTTCAAATTTTCTTCGCTTAATAAATAATCATACAATTTTGTTCCACCTTAGTTGATTAATACCACAAATAATTAATGATAGGTTTTATAAAAATACTGATTAGATTTAGCTTTATTAGTTGACAATAATTAGTAACATAATCTTTTTAGATTTGTAGATAAGATATTTCAGATAACTTTTTTGGATGTGCTACTTTTAAAATCTAATAGAACGTGTATTAGAAAATAGCATCATTAAAATTGTAAAGAGATTATGTTAGGAAAAATTAAGATTGCCTACAAAGAATATCCCAGTGCATTCAAAGTATTAGTCCTCGCCTCTTTCATTGATATGTTAGGAGGAGCTTTAATATTTCCTTTTTTTGCACTCTATATCACCGAGCGATTTGGTGTAGGGATGACTCAAGTGGGATTCCTATTTGCCGTGTTCTCTGCGGGAAATATAATCAGTAGCACGATCGGAGGCGCCTTAGCGGATAAATATGGACGTCGCGTAATAATGCTTATTGGTTTAATCGTTAGTGGGATAGGAAGTATATTTATGGGATTAGTTGATAATTTGAATATTTTTTACATTCTAGCCGCAATTTTAGGTTTAGTAGGCGATATTGGGGGTCCAGCGCGACAAGCAATGGTTGTAGATTTACTTTCGAAAGAAAAGCAAACCGAGGGTTTTGGAATTATGAGAGTGGCAGGGAACCTTGCAGTGACCGCGGGCCCAATTTTAGGAGGTTTCTTAGCCACACAGTCTTATATGTTGTTGTTCATATTTGATGCCGTAAGCAGTCTAATTACAGCGGTTATTGTTTTTATCGTCATTCCAGAAACAAAACCGGAAAAGCCGGAAGATAAACGTGAAGAGACTGTAATAAAAACAATTTTTGGATACAAAGAGGTCCTAAAGGATAGCGTTTTTATATTATTTCTTTCTGTTTCCGCTTTAATGGTCATAGTGTATATGCAAATGAATAGTACTCTATCAGTATTCCTACGGGATGTTCACGGATTCCCACTGCAGGGTTTTGGATTATTATTGAGTATGAACGCATTGATGGTTGTACTGTTTCAATTTTGGATAGCTAAAAAAGTATCTAAGTATGCTCCCATGAAGGTAATAGCCATAGGAACATTGTTTTATGTAGTAGGGTTTGGCATGTATGGTTTTGTCTCTGCTGTTTACCTCTTTTTTATTGCTATGATTATTATCACAATAGGGGAAATGATTATTGCACCTATTCAACAAACTATAGTGGCATTATTTGCTCCTGAAGATAAGAGAGGACGGTATATGGCAGTATATAGCTTCCACTGGGCGATTCCTAATTTATTTGGGGTTCTCTTGGCGGGATTAGTTATGGAGCATATTGGACCAAACTGGGTTTGGTATTTTGCAGGTATTCTATCTACTATATCTGTGGTAGGGTTCTGGTTGCTTCATGGGGTAACAATGAAACGGTTTTCTAAAGAAAATGAACTATTAAATGGAGAAAAAGTAGTAGATAAAATTAAGGAAATACAGTAAATCTAAATTCGCTGGAGTATATAATCAAAGTTTTATTAATTCTAGTTACTTTTACAGTTATAATTGATTTTTTTCTTCTTAAGATAATATTTAGATGTTACTGTGGTATGTACGAAAAATCGTGAAAGTTCAGTTTTACGATCTTCTAACAAATAATTAAAATTAGATTTCTATTTTATAATTTGAAAATTAATGCTCAATTTCGAATATAATCTTAAGATATTCGTATTTGGAATTAAGTAATTTCAGAATTTTTTTTGCAAGTATTCTTAGGTTTTGTGCGTGCAATGGTTTCTCTTCTGCTTGCTCATTGTAAAAATCACGAATCATCTTTCTTGTTTCATCTACTCCGTTAGCGTCGTAAAATTTTTCCCAATGAATAGAGATTTTACATAGCGATTTTATCTTCTCGTCCGTATATTTAGATTTGTCTAAAAGAAGGTTTTTATATTTTTTTATAGCTTCGCCAACTTTTTCAAGGTGGTCCGCAATAGTAAAAGAATAACGGCAAATGCTTATTAGATTCGATGTAGACCTAGTATTTCGCGTATTAGCTGCCTGTTCAAAAGAATTCCAGGCATCTAACCATTCATCTTTGTGAATACCATCAATACCATTGTTCACCATTGCTACATTAATAATATCGCTTAAATCTACATCGTGTCCTCTTTTAATTTTTTTATCAAAAATTTCTTTTAAACTTGAACCTTCGAGATTGCTACCTGCTCCAAAATCAAGTAGCTGATTAAGATTATTTGCTGCAAACAATGTTTCACGCCTTTTTTCTTTAGTTTCAAACTTCTCCCATTCTACAGATTTTTCCCATTCTCCAGTTTCTTTGTTTTTTAAAAAACTGCACTCTTTTAAGGAAGAATCTAATAGGTTCGTCTGAAACATCCAGAAGTCTATATCGTCCGTAAATCTCTTTCTTCTCCAATCTCTAGTCGTATATTTACCTAAATAGAGTTTTAGTGTCCCTCTTACTGACGAGAATTTACCCTTTTTTAACACTTCGCGAGCTTCTTGACAGTAATGATGATTAGGGTCTAGGGAACATAGTTCTATTTTTTTCAAAATGTTTCTTGCTTCTTTAGCAATTATATCACAAGGGATACTACCATCAGAAGGGTATGCTCTAGACCCACCCTCTATAAAGTTTTCGAACAGCTTGAAATCGGTTTCTGGAATTGTATACCATGGATTAGAAAATTTAACTTTGCTAAAAACATAGTGAATAAAGCCTTCCCCGTCTTTTCTAGTTTTTTCGATAATTTGTGAGACATCCCTAAGGTTATCACCTTTCTCTATTACATCTGATTTACTGTCCCAAATTCCGTTCATTTATTAATCCCGACAATTATTTAATATGACTATAGCCGTAATGCTTCTTAAATCTTATTTTTATAATTTAAATCATTTTCAATCTTAGAAATAAAAAAGTTAAAAGGATAGTATATATTAGACTTAAAGATTATGAACAAATTCTTTTCAGTTTTCGCATATACACCATGGGATAATCTTAACACAGAAGTTTTATCTGAAGTTAAATTGTTATCTCTGAAAAGTCTAATTAAAACTTTTCCTGTAGTTGAACCAGGATTTTTCGATGACTTACGTTCTAACATGTATAAGTTTAATCATTATTCTTGGATGGAATGTATTAAAAGAATCGTTGGACCTAACAACGAGGATTACGATATAAAGCCATGGATTTTTATTTGGGGGATGGACCATGAGGGGAGAATGTTCCAATTCCTAATTCAAAAAATCGAAGAAGAATCAAAAGATTCGCAAGCTGTACTAGTAGCTTTAGCCCCTCCAGAACTAGCTAAATTATTTGAAGAATATAAAGAAGGAGCTATTTTGCGAACATTATCATTGCTAAACAACCCGAAAAGAATGAAATTTTTAATAGTATTAGCTCCTAAAGGAAAATCTATTGCTGAAGAACAACAATTGCTGCAGATAAATAAGCAGGATTTAGAGAGATTGAAATTCGTTAGTAATTTAAAGCATATGCCTAATATTAAAGGACAATGGTTCCCAACATATGATGTGAAGTGTCCAATTTGTAATGGCCCACTTACACAAGTTTATGCTCCTGAAGTAGGGTTAAAGTGTAAAACATGTGGGTTTAAAAAAGTGAAATAAAATTAAGTTTTATCTTACAACTCTTGATAATAGTTTTTATTTAATAACACAATCTATACATTATCACTAAAACTAATTATTCAAAGAGTTTTATCAAATATGTTTGTTGCAGCACTCGACCTTGGAACTACAGGATGTAGAACTTTTATTTTTGATATGTCTGGTTCAATTATATCAAGTGCCTACCAAGAATGGGAGAGTTTTTATCCAGTTCCTTCTCATGTGGAGCAAGATGCTAATTTGTGGTGGGAATCACTAAAGAAAACTATTGAAGTAGCTATTAAAAAAAGCGGAATCGATAAATCAGAAATTGTAAGTCTTTCTGTTACTAATCAGCGCGAAACAATAGTTCCTGTAGATCGAGAGGGTAACCCTTTACACAATGCGTTAGTGTGGCAAGATCGAAGAACTACTAACCAAGTTGAGTTCATTAAGAAAAAAATAGGAGAAGATAAAATATATAACACAACAGGATTAACAATTGATCCCTATTTTTCAGCAACAAAAATTTTATGGTTCAAAGATGAAAAACCAGATATATATCAAAAAACCCATAAATTCTTACTAGTTTCAGATTACATTCTATATAAATTAACTGGACAATTTTATACAGACCACTCTAACGCTTCAAGGACGATGCTTTTTGATATTAACAAATTCAACTATTCAGATGAGATCGCCTCTGAACTTGAAATTGACTTGGATAAAATGCCAGAGCCAATAGAGAGTGGAATCGATATAGGAGAAATCACAACTGAGGATACGTTATTTGACAAAAAAACTTTAGTAATAACCGGAGCGGGTGATCAGCAATCAGCAGCACTGGGAGTAGGAGTCGTTTCTCCCGGAAACATTAATGTCACAACTGGAACTGGAAGTTTTATATTAGCTTATTTAGATCGACCTAACCTTGATCCAAAAAAGCGGGTGTTATGCAGTTGCCATGCAATTTCCGGAGCATGGGTTCAAGAAGCCAGCATTTTTACATCTGGAGCCTTTTTAAGGTGGTTTAGGGACGAACTTGGGGCAGAAGAGTGTAAAGAGGCCGAAAAACAGAACCAAGACCCATATGTTATTTTAACTGAAGAAGCTGAAAAGTCGCCCATTGGAGCTAACTCGTTAATAGCCATCCCGTATTTGGTTGGTGCTGGAGCACCTCATTGGAATCCGTATGCACGAGGGTTAATCTATGGTTTATCATTAGGTCATAAAAGAAGAGATATTATACGTTCTATTATGGAGGGTGTGGCATTTGAAGTAAGAAAGAATGTAGAAATCTTTAGAGAGTTAGGATTAGCTCCAAAAGATTTAAAGTTGACTGGGGGCGGCTCTCGCTCAGATTTTTGGAATCAGATCTACTCTGATGTTATTGGTATAACTTGTGTAAGAAATGTAATTGAAGAAGCAACATCATTAGGGGCGGCAATTTTAGCGGCAGCAGGTGCTGGATTGTTTCCTGATGTTGTTAAGGCTGCTGAGAATATTTGTAAGGTGGATAAGAAATGGACTCCTGATATAAATCATCAGAAGGTTTATAATAAGATTTACAATTTGTCAAATAAAATGTATTCTTATTTAGATGAAAAAAATTTCTTTAAAACTTACATCGATACGCTACAGCATAAAGAAACCGATTAAAGTATCCATTCCAACTTCTTTACTATATTATTAAGCTAAAATAAACAATTTTAAATATTTAAAATGTTATAAATCTGTTAAATAATAGTTAGTGAAAAAAATGGAAGAATCGATTTCAAATACTACAGAGAGGTATAACTCAAAGCAACGGGCTGTAGGAGAACTATTCTATGTTTTCATAGTAATTTCTTGTATAATTACTATTACAGGAGGTATCTGGTCAATATTTGATTTTATCATGCCAACTGGGAAATTAGAATCTTTCTTAGGATTAACATTAGGATACCAAATAGCAATAGTCGCTGGAATTTTAGCAGGATTGTTTTTCCTCTTAATATTTTTCTTCGGATTATTTAGAAAAGGAAGAAAATGGGTGTTACACTTCGTTTTCAAATTAAGAGAAATTGAAGAAAAATATAAAAATCGTATAGATGTTAAAATCGCAGCTGGTGGCTTGTTAATAAGCATAATGGCAATTATCATAGGTATGGTAATCGCTGTAATTCAAGAAATTTTGCTTGGTCCTAGCCAAAGTTCACCTTTTTCTGCATTATTAGCCTCATTTTCAGCTGGTAATTGGATTTTATTCACAGGAATATCGCTCTTTGCGATTTTAGCAGTCACCTTATTTATGATATTCTTTTGGAAAAATGGATACTATGTAATATTAAGAGTAATGGGAAAATTGGAGAAGTAGAGCCTAATTTTTATTTTATCCATCTTTTTTTTTCTATGTTTACTTTCTTTTTAAATCAGTAAATTCAGTCTCTTATCTATATTTATTAATATTTTTACCTATCTAAATTCAATGCCTCTAAAGCTTGGTATAGTGTTTAATTTTCTTCAATTACCTGATGTTTCAAATTATCCTTTTGTTATAAATAAGAGGAGTGGTGGATTACTCGTTAAAAAGGGATTGTTTGTATATACTAAATCTATCGAAGGTTATTTAATAGGCATAATTGAAAAAATTGTGCTTTTAAACGAATATTTCTCTGATGCTCTTACAATTAAAGCTTATAATAGCGAAACTAATCCAAATATACTAAAAGGACTCTTTCCTAGTGACGATTTTGAATACGCGATTGCAATTGTAAGAAACTTAGGAATAGTAGAATTCAACGACTCTGATGAAACTGAGTTTAACAGGATAAAAAGGATGATGTATCCAGCAAGTCCAGGCAAAGAAGTATTTTTAGTTGAAAAAGAAACTCTGGATGATTTTATTGGTATTAATCGTAAACATGGATTAAATGTTGGAAAGGTTAAAGTATCTGACATTGAAGCCTTTATCGATATGGATCGTTTACTAAATAAACATTTTGCTATTCTCTCAATCTCAGGAGGGGGCAAAAGTTATCTTACTTCAGTATTGATCGAGGAATTACTAACAAGAGAAAACAGCTATGGAACACCAGCGATCATTATGATCGATGTACACGGTGAATATAGTTATCTTAAAAATATTCCCGCGTTAAAAAGTAAAATTAAAATTGTAGACACGTCGTACTTTCAAATTTCAACCCCTAGCTTAAGCGCTTATAATTTTAAAAAATATCAGGAACAAATATCTAGCGTTCAATTAAGAGAGTTAGCTAAGTACATTAAGAAATTGAAAAGAAATAATGATTTAAAAAAAAAATACCAACTTAATGATATTATTGGTGAAATAGAAAACGATTCAGACGGTAGTAAAAATACTAAACAAGCTTTGGTAGGTTGGTTATCTGAATTAGATCGGTTAAAATTGTTCGGACCGCAAGAAAACCCAGTTTTAAATAATTTTGTGAAGCAAGGAGAATTATCTATTTTAAATCTTCAAAATGAAATTTCAATTCGGAAAAAACAGATAATTGTTGATTATATATGTACTCGCTTGTTTTATCTAAGAAGAATGAATAAGATTCCTCCATTTTTGTTGGTAATTGAAGAATCGCACCAATTCTGCCCAGAAGCCGCTCATTCTAAAGCAATTTCAAAGTATATAATTGAAACAATTGCAAGAGAAGGAAGGAAATTTATGGCATGTTTATGTTTAATAAGCCAAAGACCTAAAAAGTTAAGTACTACTGCTTTATCGCAAACCAATTCAAAATTAATTCTTAATATTAAAAATCCTTACGATTTAAAGCATCTGATGGACAGTTCTGAAGCAATCACAAAAAATTACGCCGATATGATTTCAAGTCTTGGCGTTGGTGAAATGTTATTAATGGGAAATGCCGTAAATTATCCAATATTTATAGATATACGAGAAAGAAAATTTAAATCTCCAACTGAACACACATCTTTAGCTCAAGAATGCATTAACTGGAAAAAAGTCCACTCAATTTAACTCTTCCATTATTTCACTTCTAATGTGCTGATTTCTTTTGTTCAGTACAATCATTTTTTTTGTTTTAGAAACCCTAAATACATTAATTATACTTCGACTTTCCAGCTTCATTAGGAGTTCTTCTAACATAAGTGTTTGAATAAATGAGAATTCCTTCTTTAATAATTCCTCTAAACGTTTATCTAAAATTTCGCCTTTATTTTTTATCAAAATATCTATTAAAGAATTTACGATAGGTTTTTGATTCCATCTGTGACTTTCTATAATAAAACACCTTTTACTAAATTTAAATTAGATTTTATTTGGTACAAAATATATAATAATATCCTGCAAATTAATTTTTGGAATATTACACAACCATCTGATCTTCTTTTGATTGTTGAATAATTCTACTTTTTAATTTTGCACCAAAATCTTCGTACCACTTAATTATTTCTGGTGTAATACTCGGGTAAACCGACTCTGTTGCCGCTTTAAAGTGTTCCTCAGAAATTTTCCTTGCTCTCAAATTTTCTCTTAAAGCAATCATACCAGCTTCACGACATAATGTTTCTACATCTGCTCCAGAGAACCCATCTAGCTGCTTATTTAATTCATTTAAATCAATATTAGCTGCTAAAGGCATGCCTTTGGTAAAAATTTTTAGTATTTTCTCTCTTCCATCTTCATCTGGAGCGGGAACGAGTAGTATCCTATCAATTCTTCCGGGTCTTATTAAGGCAGGGTCTAAAATGTCGGGACGGTTTGTGGCAGCAATTACTATTATATCTTTTTTTACTTCTAATCCATCCAACTCAGTTAAAAATTGCGAGAGAACTTTTTCTGAAACTCCTGAATCGGTGGTATGTCTACCTCTACTTGGAGCTATCGAATCAAATTCATCAAAAAAAATAATACAGGGTGCTGCCATTTTAGCTTTTCGGAATACTTCACGAATTGCTTTTTCGCTTTCTCCAACATATTTTGATAGCAATTCAGGTCCCTTAATTGATATAAAATTTGCTTTAGTTTCGGTTGCTACTGCCCGAGCTAAAAGTGTCTTTCCACACCCTGGGGGGCCATAAAGCAGGATTCCTCTCGGAGGATTTATTCCCATTCGCTCGAATATTTTAGGATGAGATAAAGGCCAGTCAACAGATTCTATCAACTTTTGCTTTAAATCTTCCAATCCACCTATCTGATCCCACGTAACATTTGGTATTTCGACAAACACTTCTCTTATTCCAGATGGCATTACTTCTTTTAAAGCTTCCTCAAAATCATTTTTGGTAACCTCTATTTGTTCAAGCAATTCGGGATCTATTAATTCTGAATCCAAATCAATCTGTGGGAGATATCTTCTAAGTGCTGCCATTGCTGCTTCTCGACACACAGCCATAATATCAGCCCCTACAAATCCATGAGTAATATTAGCAAATTCTTTTAAGGAAATTTTTTTATCGAGAGGCATACTTCTCGTGTGAATTTGGAAAACTTCTCTTCTCCCTTTCTCATTTGGAACTTTTATTTCTATTTCGCGATCGAATCTACCTGGACGTCTTAGGGCAGGATCCAAACTATTGGGGCGGTTAGTTGCACCGATTACTATTACTCGGCCCCTACTATGCAATCCATCCATTAATGCTAGTAATTGAGCTACAACCCTTCGTTCAACTTCCCCTGTAACTGTTTCTCTTTTAGGTGCGATAGCATCAATTTCATCGATAAAAATTATTGAAGGACTTTTTTCTTCAGCCTCAATGAATATCTTACGTAATTTTTTTTCTGACTCACCGTAAAACTTACTCATTATTTCTGGTCCATTTATAGAAATAAAATAGGCTTCGCTTTCGTTTGCTACGGCTTTAGCTAATAGCGTTTTGCCGCACCCTGGAGGACCTCTTAATAAAACACCTTTTGGAGGGTCAATACCCAAATGCTTAAATATTGAAGGGTGCCTTAATGGGAGTTCAACCATCTCTCTAACTCTTTGTATTTCACGATCTAAACCTCCAACCTCTTCATATGTAACATAGTCTGCCCCCCGCTCTTCATCTTCAGTTATGTTTTCACTTATATGAAGAACTGTCTCTGGTTTAATAGTACAAATTCCACTAGGTCTCATACTTATGACCTTAAAAGTAATTTCTCGGCTGATGCCAATTGATATAAATATAAAATCATCAATAGCGACAGGGTAATTACTTAATTTTCGTTTAACGAAAGTTTCAAACCTTGGGTTCGATTTTATTTTAACACTAATTGGTGCTAGAACGATATTTTGAGCGGAATGAGTTATTACTTTTCTGATTTGAATCGTATCGTCTATGCTCGTTCCGATATTCTTTTTCAATCTAGAATCAATGCGGATGATCCCTAAACCACTATCTTGAGGATAACTGGGCCAAGCTATTCCAGCACTCTCCTTCTTTCCAACTAGGGCGATTACATCTCCAGTTTTTATATCTAACTTTTCCATGGTTTCCTGATCAATTCTAGCGATATTTCGACCAATATCCCTTTTTTTTGCTTCCTGTACTCTTAAAGATACTTTAAGATTATCCTTGCCATTTGAGTCGTTTTCTTTTAGTGACATATTAAGTCCTTTAATATTATTTTGAGTATACTAAAAATATGAAAGAATAATTTTGTAAAAATTTTTGCTTTTTTTTAAGGTAATTTTTAATCTTTTTTGAAAAAACTATCTAATGAAACTTGAGTTTTGGAAGAAGTTTGTTTTTTTAAGCGTTCAATCGCGTTTTCTACCCTTTGCTTTGAGAAATTATGTTGCTCAATCAGAAGTTCTTCGACTTTTTCATATTTACTTTTTTCCCAGATTATCTTTGGATAGTCTTTTTTTATATCTGGGTATAAAAATATCTCTTTTATTTGTTCAATAGTACTTTTTTCAATCTGAATTTCTATATTTCCAACTTTGATATTATTATTTATGATATTATCTAATGAACCGAATTTTCTAATAAGTTCGAGAGCTTTATGCTGTCCAATGCCTTTAATACCTGGATAGAAATCAGTTCCTATTAATATCCCCATTTCTATTAACTGTTCACGAGTTATGTTTAAATTTTCAAGAAATTTTGATAGGGAGATGTACTCAATATCAAGTGTAACGGTTGTGTTTCTAAGTTTTTTACTCCGGCTCACAGCAAAATTTCGTATTAGCCTTTCTCCACCAAAAAGTAATGTGTCGTAGTCTTGAGAAGCACATGCCCAAGCATCACCTTTTTCGACTAAAAAAGCAGATTGAGCTTCACCTTCAGAAGTAGCATCAACGATGGGTATTCCAAGATATTTTAGTAACTTCTTACTCTCCTCTATCATGTTAGTATCCAATTTAGAAGTCATCTGGGCATATTTTTTAGCTTCTCCAAAATCCCCCTCCTCTTGTGCTTTGATCATTTTGTTTTTTGCTGCTACTTTGATTTTTCTTCTTTCTAATATAGTCTCCATTTTTAGTTCAGAAGGAATTCCGTCAAACACATAAATAGGCTTTATGCCATGCTCTAAAAAATTAATCGTTCTATAGAATAATCCAGATAGATGGGAAGTTATATTTCCATTGTAATCTTTTAATGGAGTTCCATCTTTTTGTCTAATAATAGCTAAAAACTGGTATATCGTGTTAAAGGCATCAATAGCAATTTGTTTATTTAATAAATTATCAAAAGTTATAGTTCTCCTTACTTCTTTTACTAGTTCGTTTATTTTAGTGCCCATGGTATATCTTTAATTTTATATCCAATAATTATCTAAGTTTTATTGTATATATTTTACACTATAATTTTTGCTTTTTCAGTAAACGCTTCTTAAGATGCAATCCACACCTTTCACATTTTTTGTTTAAATCTTCTGGTTTGTGCAGGGTTTTGCAATAAGGGCAATAAACTTCGAAGTACATTTTCTCCTCTATTCCTTTTTTATATAAAGGTTTGAATCTAATTTTTAACATAGTACATAAGTTTTCCATGGAATAATCATTAGTGTAAAGTATAATATCTTCCGGGTGTGTGTCCATTAATTCTAATACTAAACCCATTAAGCTGACGTCGTTCTTAGATAAAACCTTCGTAGTACCAGTTGATTTGGATTTTTCCTCAACTATATTTGAATACTTATCCTGACTTTTCTTAACGACTAGTTTTCCAGTCTCAATTGCAAATTCTATTCTTCGTAAAATATTTCTGTTTCGATCGATGTATTTTGGTACTTTTAACTCATCCACAATCTCAGGTGTTGTGAAAATTTTTTCTGGAAAGTAATTAAAATCTAAACCAGTTAAAAATATATTTGTATCAAAAACTAGAATTGATTTCTTCTTCTGGGCTGTCGTCTAACGGCACCTTTATAGTTCCAATTATCTTTTTCCTTAATCTTCGAATATAATTATCGCTAATACTTTTAGAAAGGCGAATAAAACTTGTATGAGAATTTGCTTTGCGAACTCTAATTATCGATTTTGGTTGGACATCTTTTAAAGTTTTTTGACCATCAATAATAATCTTAGCGCTTAATCTTGGTCTTAAAAGTTGGATTTCAACTTCGCTTTCTATTGGTAATACAATTGGCTTCAAGCCTGATCGAGCAAAACTGTTTAATGGTGTAATTTGCATTATATCCATCGTTGATTTAACAATCGCACCACCTGCGCTAAGGTTATATGCCGTAGAACCAACAGAAGTAGATACAATAATTCCATCTAAATAACTACGATTGAGATAACAACCGTTTATTTTTATAGATGCCAAAAGAACTTTTGAACTCTTTGATGAGATTATCAAAATTTCGTTTAGAGCGTTGCTCAATCGAATTTCTTCAGAATCCTTTAATATAAAAGCAGTTAATTTGGAGCATTTTTCAATTAAATAATCGCCTTTTAAAACACGGTTTATATCGTTAAAAACATTCCTTTCATTTGTTTCATCTAAGAATCCTAGGGATCCAATGTTAACGCCTAGTAAGGGAGGTGCGTTCCGCGATGGCAAACCGCCGGCTACTCTTAATATAGTTCCATCTCCCCCTACAGAGATTAAAAATTTTGTGTTATCTATCGTCATTTCCTTTAAATCTTTTCCACTATGTGGAAAGATTTTAGGTGCGATTCTAGTCTCCATTTGAACAACTTCGCCCTTTTTTACTAAATATTCGAAAATCTTTTTTGTTAAGTTAATCGCTCTCTCTGAGTCCATTCTGCAAGCTAAAGAAATTGGTTTTTTTTCCATATCACTCCGACTCTTTTAAGATTTTCTCTTGAATAGTAATACACAATAAAATTTGGGAAATTAAATCTAATATTTTGCTTTAATCTGTTCTAATAGCTGATTAATTAATAATAACTCTATTTATCAAAGTTTTTCCTGCAAGTTGCCAATATTCTACTTGTGCTAAAGACATTTTACCGGGATCTAGTTGTAGTTCTTTTATTTTCTGTTTTAATTCTTCGTCTGCAGGCCAAGCAACATCCACAGATTCATATGATTCAAGATCCATTATGTTGACTAGGGTATCTTCAATAAAATTAATTTGAGCTGTGCCTTTGAGGATCTCTGGAATTTCCACCATATGGCCTGAAGGTATCGTGAGAGATCTCTTATTATTATCAAATACTCCGACGCATACTACTCTTACTTTCGCATGTCCGTGCTTTCCTGACTTACTCCTTTCAGTTGCTTTAATTTGACAAGGCTCTTCTTCAACCATGATATATTGTCCGGTTTTTAACTTCTGAATTTCAGTTCTTCTAATACTCATATTCTAAAATCTCCTTTTTTTTCTGTATTGTTATTAAGTAATGTTTATTATTTTCACAAATCTTTTTTTATATTATATTATAATCAATTAAAAAAAAATATTAGTTTTTGTTTATTTTAATTACTAAAACATAAATAAAATTTCATTTATACTATGGCGTTTAATAAGTTAGGGAAAGATTTAGAATCGATAATGCGGAAATTGCGAGGTCTGCCAAAAATCGATAAAGATGCAATTAACATAGCAATAAAGGAGTTACAAAAAAGTCTTTTGGGAGCAGATGTGAAAGTAGAATTAGTCTTCGAGATGACTGAAAATATCAAAAAAGAAGCAATGAACACCAAATTACAACGAGCGAGAAGGAAAGAT
>Ga0255055_10001957_pt1 | contig 14646 bp, 16 predicted proteins | sample JV7_2_27_MG_FD_188633 | JGI IMG/M metagenome (GOLD analysis project Ga0255055, IMG submission 188633) | Seawater microbial communities from Jervis Inlet, British Columbia, Canada - JV7_2_27 | ecosystem: Environmental > Aquatic > Marine > Inlet | place: Canada: British Columbia | collected...
AAATTTAGAGAATGGTTTCTAGAAAATGTCCAGATATCAAATATTCATATTTTTGAATCAAGATCAGAAATTTTTGATAAAGATGAAGTTCTTCAGGAGAATATCATAATAAAAGCAAGAAAAAATAAGATAAAAAATGAACATGAAAAACTAACCATAAGCATGAGCAAGAACAAAGATTTAAACAAAATAAGAAAAATAAGAGTTCAATACAGAGAAATAATATACCATAAAAACGGGGATGTTTTCATAAGAATACCTACTTCACCAATAGACGTTAATATTCTTCGTATTGTTGATTCATGGCCTAATACCCTAAGAGATTTAGGGCTGGAAATCTCCACGGGACCTGTAGTTCCATTCCGTGCAGAGGATTTTTTACTGCCTGAAAACACAAAAAATTCACAATCAGCACCACTTTTATGGATGCATAACATGCAAGACATGAAGATTTTATGGCCTTTAAAGAAAAACAAAAAAGCATCAATGATTCAAGTCTGCGGTAAATCAGAACCACTTTTATTACCTGTTAAAAATTATGTACTTGTCAAACGCTTTAGTTCTAAGGAACAGGAGCGGAGATTATATACCGCACCATTGTTGGAATCTAATTTTTCCCATAAAAAAGTAGGCATCGAAAACCATGTAAATTATGTTCATAGACCAGGCGGAAACTTATCAGACTATGAAGCCATTGGCATTTCAGCAATACTAAATACATATATTGTTGATAATTTCTTCAGATCGCTAAACGGTAATACTCAGGTTAATGCTACAGACATCAGAAGTTTACCATTCCCAAAACTTGAAGACATCAGAAAAATTGGAAAAATAGTTCATGGATCTAAAACTTATAGGAACAAATTGAATATAGACAATACCGTTACTGAAATACTAGATATTAATATTGATAAAATTAATAATCTAAACAGAGGAGAAGTTGAATATGGGCAAAAAAGATGAAGGCATTGCCATCCTAAAAACGTTGGGGCTGCCAAAAGCTCAACAAAATGAGCGGTCAGCATTGACATTACTTGCATTAATTGATTTAAAAGAAAACAATTCATGGTCAAAATCTAAAAAAAGAGCTATAATAATCCATGATATTCTAATTTTTCTTGATAAAAATTATAAAAAGAAATATGCTGAGAATACAAGGGAAACAATAAGGCGCCAGACATTACATCAGTTTGAGCAGGCTGGAATAACTGTTAGGAATCCTGACGATCCATCCAGGCCAACAAATAGCCCTAAAACAGTATATGAAATTACAGACGATGCTTTGGAAGTTATAAAAAAATATGGAACCACAAACTGGCAGTCTGCTTTACAAAAATTTGTGAAGAAGAAAGGCAAGCTAATAGAAAAATACGAGAAACGCAAGAAAAAACACCAAATACCAGTTGATTTACCAGATGGAACACATGTTAATTTTTCACCAGGTAAACACAATGAACTCCAGGAACAGATTATTAAGGAGTTCCGGAAAAGGTTTTGCCCAGATACTATGGTGTTATATGTTGGTGATACAGCCAGGAAAATGTTGCATGCTGATAAAAAAATGTTAAAAAAGCTGAAAATCCCAATAACAAAGCATGATAAATTACCTGATGTAGTTCTTTATGATCTTGAAAAAAAACATCTTATTTTAATAGAAGCCGTAACAGCACATGGTCCGTTGTCTCCTAAACGTCAGATAGAGTTGGAAGAAACATTGAAGCTCTGCAAAGCTAAAAGAATATATGTCAGCGCATTTCCAGATTTTCGTGAGTTTAAAAGACATATTGATAATATTGCATGGGAGACCGAAGTGTGGATAGAAAATAATCCAGACCATATGATTCATTTCAATGGTCCAAAATTTTTTACTGTATATAACGGTCAAGATAACAATAATGCCTAATATTAACTTATTTTTTAAAAATTACCATATAAAAAATAAATTATTCGATTAATTCGAGTTTTTTCAACCTGCTACCTATTGCACCAGGTCGTCTTTCCAATTTCTTAGAAATCTCCGATACTTTCAAGCCTGAATTGAAGAGTTTTTCAAGGTCCATATCATCCTCTTCATTCCAGCTTCTATATGCTCTTGGATATAATTTTCTAATTTCCTTCAAATCCTTTAGAGAACTAATAATTTCTACTAAACTCTCTAAATAAAAATACCCAACTGCACATTTGAAACTCTCTGAATCTTGAGCAATACTCTTCAGAGCTTCTTTCATATTGAGAGATTTTACTCTTTTATTGTCAATTATTTTTCCTTCCCTCAATATATTGTTAAAATCGACCATTTATTCCTCTCTTAAGGTTAAAGTGTATTAAATTTCTACACTTATATTTTGGCCTTTTCATTGAAAACTTGGATAGGGCGAAATAAAAGTGTTATTTGTGCATTATGAGAAACCTTTTTAAATAAAAAAATTATAAAGATTAATATCCATTGGATGGGTTGTATAGATTTTATGACTTATAAATGGAGGTGGTAGTTTGGTAGAAGGATATCATGCAAATACAATAGATGTGTTAGATCCAAAAGAAGAAATTGCACTGAGATGTATCCAGGAGCTATGGGAAGAAAACAAGCCAAAAAAACCAAATATATTGGAAGTTAAAGATAGGCTGGAATCTCGATTTGACGAACGTCTTTCCCATGAAAAAGTGAGGAACATTATTTACAATCTTTTTCAAAAAGGTGAAATTTTAATCGACGTGAAAGGCCGTGATAGAATATGCAGACCGAATCATGTAGTAGTTCATTCAAAAACTAAACCAAAGGATTTCAGGAATATTACTATCTACGACAAAGAAAAAGATATCCCGATTTCTAGGATCTGGATTTCTATCCATGAGGAGAATGATGAACGGTATCTTAACTTAACCGAGTCAAAAAGGACTTCGAAGGGCTGGACAACTGTCAATAACATTATTATTCCACCAGAAGCGGTTGATGCATTTCTGAAAATGACTGAATATATCGATGGTTCTTTTAGAGGTGAAACTGAAGCATAGCATAAGTTATCAATAGGTGGTGGGGGTTGTAATTACGAATAATAAATTACCGGAGTTTCTTAGGAACATAAAAGGAATAAACGAATTACCGGTAGGTTTTATTGCTAGATTTGAACCCCATCATCAGAAATTTTTCAATGGGAAATGCCCAGTAAGATATCTCCTTATGAGAATAGACGATGCTAATAGAATATTGAAAAATAAAAAGACTTCTGATTCACTTAAAGATTATAAAATCATTACAACAACCACGATTGAAGATAAAAAGCTTGATAAATTAAAATGGGAAACAGAAAGAGATATTATTCTTAAGTTTGAACCAGATTTTCACATTCCTGTTGATTACCCGGTATACTTAAATATGGATGAAAAAGATAGAATATCAAATGTCAGCGCATGTATGGAAGGAACAAAATGGATGGCAAGGGAGCTTTCCCATACAAAAACCAAAATTTTACCATTAATTAAAGGCATTACAAAAGAGGAAAGAATTCTTTGTTACAAAGCTTTTGATGAATTAAAGATTAACTACTGTGTATTTTATGGGTCTCAATATTTTGGAGGTGGAATTGGTAATCATTTCAGTATGCTTGAGAAGGACATAAGAAAGATCACGTCTGAATATCCTTTGTGTGGGATACTTCTTATTGGATTGTTAGCTCCCAGATCCCTGATTAAATTACCCCCGCAGGTTGTTGCTGCGGCAGGTAACAAATGGATTCATGAATGTGCTAATAACTACAAAAATATCAACAATTTTAATAAAAAATTACTGGAGTTGAAAGATAATGTCGAAAGTACGTTATGCTCGGGTCAGATGTCACTTCCAATAGATTGGAGGTGGTCTTGATGGGTGGGCCATTGGGAACCTATGAACCGCCAACTACGCCCTTTAATCGTAGGCCCGCTGAACATACTGAAATACATGAATGGGGGCCAGATGAATCCAGAAGAGATATAGATAATTCATACAAAAGATACGTTGATAAAACAGAAATTACGGAATTGCAGGGAAAAACAATTGACAAAAGACGGGAGGCTATAGTAAAAATATTGAAAAAAAACCATGCAATCAAGGAGAGTCATTTGATTGGATCTTTTACAAGAGGGACGATGGTCGGTCCACTTAAGCGGAAATCAGATACAGATGTGATGATTGTTTTAGATGCAGACAAACATCGTAATTGGGTTGAGCAAAAAAACGGTGCAAAAAACTGTCTCCAGTCAATAAAGAGGGAGATAGAAAATGATCCGCGTTTTGCAAATACTGAAGTAAAAATTGACCGAAATGTTGTCGCCGTTAAATACAAAGATTCGACAATTGAGATAGTACCAGCTTTTAATTATAGAGATGTCTCGGGGGCAGAAAATCCTTCTGATAATCCTTATTCAAATGAACCAAGAGACGGTTACGCTATCCCAGACACTCATAGCAATTCTTGGGTTGGAACGAATCCAAGAAAATATAAGAGAATGTTAAAGGCAAGAGACAATGCAAACAATGGAAAGGTTGTGAGATTAACAAAAATAATGAAAAAATGGCGAGAAGAAAACAATGTTCCTGTCGGCTCATATCATATGGAAATAATGGTGTACAATTATTTTGAGGAGAAATCAAGAAGTAGTAAAAGGGTATCGGCTTCTGATAGTGAAATGGTTAATGATTTTGTGGATTCTTTGCCACAAAGGATAAAAGGAAAAACGAGAGAACCCGTATATAAAGAATCTGTTGACAAATATTTAACACCAAAACAAAGGAGTGAGGTATTAAGAAAGGCTGTTATCGCTAGAAAGCAAATTAAGGATTCAAAACGACTTGAAGAAAAGGGCGATACGGAGTCGGCAAAGGAGAAATTAAAGGACACATTTGGGGAAAAATTTAATTGAGGGTAAAAAAGAGAAGGTGGGAAATATAGCAAAGATAATATTAGAATCTTTCAAACAATTGAAGGTGAATCTTGAAATTACAGATTTACAACACTCTAAAGTATCTACGAGACAGCAGAAAGTAAGAAAAGTTGTGGAAAATGAATTTAATGTTTTAGACTCGTTTTTAACAGGTTCATATTCACGACACACAATGATTGCACCCTTATCAGAGGCAGATATTGATATTTTTATTATTTTACATTCGTCTTACTATAAAGAAGACGGACAGGCTGATTTGTTAGATAAAGTTAGACGGGCACTCTTAAAAACATATACGAATATCCCGAAAATCAGCAGGAACGGTCAAGCAGTAACAATCACATTTACCGATTTTATCGTTGACGTAGTTCCTGCCTTCAACAGGAGGAATGGTGGTTATCTCATCCCAAACTCTATAACTAAGAATTGGCTCTCTACTGACCCTAAAAAACATGTAGAAATTATGTCAATCCAAAATAAGAAACACGACGATGATTTAGTTCCTTTAATTAAAATGATCAAAGGATGGAATAAAGTGATAAATGATAATTTTAGATCATTTCATCTTGAAGTAATGGCTCTTCAAATCTTAAATGGAGTTAAAATCTCTGATTATCCATCTGGAATTAGATATTTCTTTGATAAAGGAAGAAGTTATGTAAAGGAAAAGAATCCTGATCCTGCTGGGTATGAAGGAGACGTAGGAAATTATTTAAACACTCAAGAAAAAAGTGATGTTACGAATAAATTTGAAACAGCATACAATAGAGCAAAAAAAGCAGAGGATTACGAAAAAAATGATGATACCGAAAGTGCTGTTGGCGAGTGGAAGAAAATTTTCGGTAATTATTTCCCATCATACAGGTAAAAGAGGTGGTGTAAATTATGACTGACGAGATTAAGGATAATATACTGAAAGAGGCGAAAAGAATCGAAGAAGATAGTTTGCATTCAGCTAAAGGGCATTATGCAGCAGCCAATTTTTGGATGAATTTTCACTTGTGGATAGGAATTCCAACTGCAATATTGGCTGGTATTGCCGGCGCTTCTGCATTATCACAATTTGATAACCACAATTTAATTGCTGGGATTCTGTCAATCATAGTTGCAGCTCTTGTAGCAGTAACAACCTTTTTGAATCCAAATGAGAAGGCGAAATCCCACCGAGATGCAGGAAATAAATACAATTCGCTCAAAAACAATACTCGAATGTTTCGAGAGATCGACTCTTCTGGAAAAGATTCATATCAAGAGAGTAGTAAACAATTAAAGGCATTGGCAAAGGAACGAGATGAATTGAATCAAAATAGCCCCCAAATTCCCACATGGGCACATAAAATAGCAAAAAAAAGAATTGAGAAAGGTGAAGCGGATTATAAGGTTGATAAAGAGAGCCCATGAAAATCAATTACAATAAAAATGATAAAGGAGGGGTTACTAAGCAGCCTTCGACTTTTTACATCTAGAGCACTCAAATTCATATTTCATTGTCTCCTTTCCACAGGCATGACAGATTCCCTCCCATATTCTTGGTATTTTACATTCATGCACCCCTTCGCAGAAATCATTCCATTCTTTTCTTATATCCTGGGAGATTTCTTTAAATTTCTTGTCTGCCTTGTCAAATAGTTTTGATTCGTCATAATCCCCGACAACTACTATTCTATTTCCGGCCCAGTGGCCTGCAAACTTATAGTCTTTGTTTATGTCTCCGCCTCCACCTTCGCTGCTTTGCCGTAGTAAAAAACCCAGTACATTTAGGCAAGGGGTCATACATATTTCCCAGAGCTTCAATCCATGCCCTAAATTGTGCGGATGAAGATACTCTTTTTTATCTAGATTTACGATAAAAAAATATTGACCCATCAAACCGCCTCCTGTTCTCTCAGAAGTTCTGCCGGGGATTCTTGAATCCAGCCTCTCTGCGAGATGTAGTTATTGTAGAACTGCTGGTCAAGCCAATCTTCTGTGGTCGGGTCGTAAGTTGTTTGTTCTGTTTCTTCTTCAAGTTGATTGACAGTTTTAGTTTGTGCATGGATTGGATTTCTCTCCTGTAGTCTCTGCCAAATTATGTCTTTCAGGTCTTCATGGTCAAATTTTTTCATTATCCGAAGATCGTTTATCAGCAAATCTGCATCTAATCTACTGATGTTCCAGAGTTTCAAGGGATTGAATATCCACTTGGGAACCCCGCACTTTACAAACAAGTCTTTAATGTATGCTTTTTGTTTCGAAGTTGCCGCATCCATTAATTCACCTTCATTTATTTTTTGTGGATGTCCTTTGAGCAAGTGAGTCTTAAAGCTAATGCTGGAGCATAGCGGATGCTTTCGATTTAAGAATGAGCTTGCATGACCTCTACAAAAAAATTGAAACAAGTGAGCGTGGGTGCAACTGAGAAACAAGCATTATTTTAGATTACGGATAATGAGAAGTGATTGATTAAAAAATAGGTAAATCCTCACCAAGCTTGATCTTCACATTATTTTTTTTAATTCCTCATAGAACTCTAGTACACCACCGAGACTTTCGATACACTCTTTTGCTTCTGTAAATGTTTCAATACCATTTTTTTCAACCCATTCATTATCAATTTTTCTCCAACCTAAACGAAAATTATTCCTTCTTGGCTTAATTTCACAAATATTTCTTTTAGATTTATATTTAAAAGTGATTGCAGATCTTGTAGTCATCTCTATAATATTCGATGGATCAATCTCAGTAAGATAATTCCTAACCTTATTACACTCCTCTTTTACTTTTTCGTCTGTTATTTTATTTATAATGTCTTCAGGCGTTTTTGGCTTTTCAAAAATCTCTGGTACTGTAGGAAGATTGTAGTCAATGCAAATTATTTCTTTCTTATTTTCAACTATCACGGCCTTATAGGTATATAAATCAACTCTTGTGATCTTTTCGTTAAAATATTTTGCAAGAGTAGTAACTTTATAAGGAAAATCTTTTGCTATCAATATCAATCTTGGTGTTTCATCAATTATTTCGATTTTCTTTTTCTTATAAGCATTTTTTATCCAATCAAGATTAGAAAGCGCCCAATCATAATACATTACTAATTGTTCCATCTGATGATCATCGGTATCTTTTTTTAATTCAATTATTGTAAGAACACCTTTAGAATCAACACATAGCATATCAATAACCATATCAGTTGGAGGAGTCCGAATTTGATTGTCTAGAATTTTCAGATCCTTTTCTATCTGATTTGGGTCACCCATTAATAAAGCTTCAAGTTCGTCTTCATTTCTTAACTCAACTTCTTCCAATATAAGCAAATCCTCCCAAAAATTGATTTTATAACCACTATATATATTTATTTGTCACGAGAGGCTTTGCCCTAAAATTCAAGTTTGCCCTAAAAATACTAATTTTGACTTAAAATTCCTAATTTAAAGGATAATGGAAGTGATAGGATAGAGGATTCTATGTGATACTGGTTTGGGAAATTTAGGTTGATATTTCTATTCTATTGAATTAACAAAAAAATAAAAAGATATTATATTAATTTTCGAATTTTCTCCCATTCTTTGACGGTGATTTTCTGACCAGTCTGATGGTTAAATCCACCAACTATACTACGAATTTTATTAATACTAACAGGATTGGATAGTTCATTGATTTCATCAAACGAAAATGCTGTAACATCAGTTTTGCCCAGAGTATAAGTTTTATATTCATCGTCAGAAAAAGCAGATTGACGACTATATTTATTCCATAACGTACTGGGATCCTCACAGGTCAAGTTTTGGATAATCGTATTTCCTTTGAGACCAGTTATAGGAGAGGAAACATAAAATAATAAAACTTGATCTTTTTCAACTCCATTTGGTATTTTTCCGCCTCTAATAAATACTCGATCTTTCTCTTCAAGTAAATTTTTAAAGTATTTCGGTTTAATAACTACAATAAATCCTGCTATTTCTCCATATGATCTTGGTAATTCTAAACCAGAAAGTTCCTCTAATCTTTTAATATTAATAAGTACAATTCCTTTTTCAATGGCAAACTTTTTTGCTTCATCTGAAAAAAACGGAGCAAAACAATATGTCATTCCCATTCTTTCCTTCATTCGGAAAAATGATTTTAGTCTTTTTTCATCGACTTTATTATTAAGATCATCGATGATAAGAAAAGTACAAATAATTTTCAGACCCTCCTCTGATTTATTATAAACGTAACAATCATTGTTTAATTCATCTGCAAGTGAGAATCCCCAGAGTCTTTCAATAACCCATTTTGATATTTCGATCCAATCATATCCACCTATATAACTTGGAGGTAATTTTTTAACTAATAAATAACTCTCTTTACCCTTTCCATAGAAATCACCTCGTGCCTGAAAATAAAAACCGTTTTTTATTAAAAAACTTATGATCGGTGGTTCGTCAACATATGCATCAATACTTATTTGGGAGTAACCATGTTTTTTACAATATTCTTCGATATACTCTAACAGACGAGTTCCGTTACCTTTTTCTCGGAAATCAGGATGAATGTAAAAATTTTTTAGTTCGACGGTATTGCTCGCTGTAATCCGAATTACTCCATCTCCCACAAGTTTTTCTGTAAACAAACCAAAAGCTTTCTTTACTCCATTTTTTACATCTTCGATGGTATCTTGTATCCATTTCTCATAGTTAGGATAATCCAATTTTTGATACAATAAAAGCTCCTCTAAATCTTGAATTTCTTCTTTAGAAATAATTCGATCTGGGTATCCCTCATTCATTTTTAACCCCTTTCAATTATATTGATTTTGAATAAGATAAATCTATCATATTTATCTTGATATTCCTTTAAAAACTTCTTTACATCGGAGTTATACCGAACTTCTGGTGGAATCGTTTGGTCAAGAATTGTGGATGGAATTTCTGAAATAGAATTAACAAATAATCTCTCGACGATGATACCCCACAAAGGGTCTGATTGATAACCGCGTCTGATTTCGACAGTACGACCTTCTCTGACGGTATTAAGATTGAAAATTCCGTTAACGCCTCGAAGTTCCCAGAGTTTTTTTCCCTCAAGAAACAATCTATACCATTTTTCATCCAATGGGAGAAATAATCTATTACTTTTTCTGAGTTTAACAGGTTGTTTGGGAATATTAATATCTGTAAACTGATCAAGCTTTGGTTGATCTAATTTCATGACATAAAAAATATATCTTTTCCTTTTATTAATATTGCGGAGAGGACTATGTCTCTTTGTAATCGAGATTCTAATACTATGCTAATACCATCTATTAGATAATATTTAATATCTCTCTCATAATTAGACTTTACTGTCAACGGTTAATAAGTTCCTCTACCTAGTAGATCTTCTATTTTTTGGAAAGTTATGTTGTAATGATTACCGCCAGCATCCTTCCTTGTTTTCCAATATTCAATCATTTCCAATACTGATGTTGGTGCATCTTCAGCAACTAAAAAGCCTTCTTTGGATCTCGTTCCATCTTTTACTCGACCATCCCAATACATCAATAATTGATAAACATCTAATGGTTTTGCCTTTCCTTTCTTTATTTCATAAATAATTTCATCAGACCCATGTTTATGAAGTATATCTATTTGAACTCCAGCGCCCCCCCATGTTGAAAAATTCTCCCTAGCCGTACTACCACTTATCATTGCTTCTAATCTATTCTTTAATTCTCTTCTAATGCGGCTTTCAGAAGCAGCTCTAGTAGCAGTTGTTGGTGGTAAAAAATCTTCATTAAGTTTATTCTTAAGAAGTTGCCAGAGTGAATTGTGTGGATCAAGCATAGTTTTATTATTGACAGTTCTAAATTCCTTATGATCAATAATAAGCTCTCCAATAAATTCATTCAGGGCGCCATGTCTCAAACGATCCGAAAAAATCTCATCTAACTGATGTGGTAAAATTACTCTTCCTCTAACTCTTACATCAATACCTTGTGTTGGAATGCTTTTCTGATAATAAATCTTTAATGGATAGGGATCTCCTTTACTTGAATCTTGTATTTCATCAAAATCTAGTGTTCCTCTAATGTATTCAACTTTATATTCATTAGCCATATATCTTACTATAATAGTATCCATATCATGTTCGATATAAGGGATTTTTATTGGTGAAATTGGAATATCAGTCCAATCACATGAATCCTTACTAACATCTCGGTATCTTATCCAAATTTGATTTCTCGGATCTTCTAAGTATCCACGGTATAAAACTCCTATGTGTTCTTGTAGCCTTTTAATTAAAGTTTCAAATTGTCTAGCTCGGGGGTACAACGATTTGAAATATTCAAACGTGGTTTCAGCATATATTCGAGTTCCTGTCTCGCTTGAACAATGATTAAAATCTTTTATCCAAAGGTCTTCTTTAGATTCATTAATTTCCATTCCCCTTTTGAACGGTCCATTAATTAAAAGATATACTCCTTCTTTAACAGTTTCTGAATCCCTTGTTGATATATAGAATGGTTTAATGTTTCCAGTTAAAACACATAAACTATTTTTCAATCCAAAACCATGCTCATTCATATCCCCGATATGACTTCCACGACCACCTAATCTTAATACTTGCTTCGATAAATCTTCTAATGATATTCCACAGCAGTTATCAGCCACAGTGAGTATTATTTTTTCATTTTCTCTTTCTATTAAACATTCTATAGTAAAATTACCTTTTGAGGGACGTGCGCTAATTGAATTATCTATTAATTCTCCCAATGCTTGATGAAAATCAAGGTTTTGTCTACCTAAGCCATAGTATAAATTTTCATCTTCTGGTGTAGTTTCTACACTTATAGGAAATTCTATAGTCATTTTTTTTCTCCAGCCCGTAAGTATATATTGGTAATATATATTTCTGCTTTTTGCATATGAGATTTTTAACTTATATTTTTGGCTCTGACTTAAATAGTGTTTTTGACTTAAAAATAGGCATTTTATGGTAATTTTAGGGCAAAGCCGTTAACACTAACGAGACAAAATATTTTACTATCCTAACTTATTCATTATTTGGAGAAAACATGGTAGAATACAAAATTTATCCATCATTACATGAAGAATCAATTGAGGGATGGGTTCGGATACCTGAAGATATAGACCATATCAAAACGAGAGATTTTATTATGATAAGTAGAGTTGGTTATCCATCAATTATATGTCAAGCAAGAACCATTGATAAATTATTCATAAATTTCTATAACAATCGATTAGAAAGTTCTAATTTTTTTCAAATTTATGAACAGAAAAAACCATTGGATCATGAAGATATTAAAAATAAAAAATCAACAATTATAATGAGTTATTATTTTAGGGAAAAGTTGGGGATAACTGATGAAGATGTTAAATCAGACATTAATATTGAGCTTTCAATTCTAAAAAATAATTGTAGATTGCAAAAAATTAGAGCATTTTTACAGCATCCAAATGATGTTGTTAAAATAGCAACATGGTTAGCTTTACTTTCTATAATTATATCTATTGTTCTAGGTAGTTTATCTATAATACTGTAAATATTTTCTTCTTAACACTACTGATGGGACACCCCTAATCTACCACCACCATATGATACAGAACCATACTCTGCACGTAAAATCAAACCAGTTCTTCTCCTGTTATTTATGAATAAACGTGCAGAATCTTGATTTTTCGTGCAAAACTTAATAAAAATGCAGAACAGTTAATCTTAGATAATTATAAAATGACTTAAAATCAATTATACATAAAAAACCTAATATTGTTTGATATTATATTCATATTAGATTTTTATGAAAGTAGCAACAAACATGTTTGGTGCAGAAGGAGCTAATCTAATAATTAAGGCAAATGAACTAGGACTAAATTTGAACGGAGTTGTTTGTCCATTTATTGAACTAAGCGCTTTAAAAAATGTATTAAGAAATGTAACTTCCAAGACTATAAAGGTAATTACAAGTAAAGGGAGTATAGGTAAATGGTATAGATATTATAAAATGGGAAAAATTCCAGCAAAGGACGGAGATCCACCCAGAAGAGAATTATCTATAGATTGGATAAAGAATCTAACATCTAAAGGAAACGACAAACATGAGTTAACAGCATTAATAAATGGAAAACAGATTACTCTTAAAATTCATGCATATCCCAAGGATACATTGCACACAAAACTCTATGTGTATGATACTGGGTTTGTAATCACAAGTGGAAATATAACAGATCAAGGGCTTCTTTTAAGACATTTGGAATTAGGGATTCTAGTTACTGAAGATGACAATAAATTGGAAGTCGATATTGTTAAGCATTGGTTTGAAAATCGTTGGAATGGTAAAGAAAGATCTTGTCTAGCTATTAGAATTGAAAAAACAATGGATTTTGCTAAAAAAATAATTGAAAAAGTATTAGAAAAAGAAATAAAAGAGAATCAGAAGAAACATGGAAAACCTGAGTTCTATTTTTCTAATAGATTATTTTGCTTTGGTTGTGATGAAGGAAGAAACGGACAGATAATAACTAGAACCGTTAAAATTGAAAATAAAAACTATAAAGAAATTGTTTGTGAAGGATGTGACAAAATTTTAAGTAAAATCCGAAAATTTATGCCAGTTCTTGCACAAGAAATATCCCATGAGGGAAGTATAGTATGGAGAATTTCAAAAAAATATTATAATGAGAAGAACACATATCTCTATCGTTATAATAAATTTGACGAAGTTGATGAAACAATATCTTTCGATATAACTGATAATGGTTCTATAGATAAATTAATTCAAACTCTTGTAGCATCAAAGATAGAAGGTGCATATATATGTTTGAATTGCGGAAATGTTATACAATCAAACTTCCAGATATGCCCATATTGTGGGATTTCAGTTAATAAGCAGTTGATAGGAATCTAATTCAGGTTTTATACCTAATAAAATTATCTAAACTTAGAGTTTATCTGGAAAACCTAACTTAGTCATCAAGTTATTTAATATATTACAGCAACTTGGAAGGACCTCTTTATTGCCATAATGTGGTAAATCATATGTTTTAGCACCATGAAACAGCCGATTTCTTACCTTTTCTATTAAAATTATTAATTCAACACAGGCCGTCCTATAATGTTTGTTTTTTAAATGGTTTTGGAATTTAGAAACTTGTTCACAATAATATTCAGGGGACATATGATTTATCATTATCTCAATATCAATATGATTTTCATTTAAAAACCGCTCAGATTCTCTCTCACCCAATTCTTCTCTTCTTATATGATTCAGTACTGTTCTTATCTTCCCTGGTTCTCCTCCAGTTTTTGAGTCCTTTGCATCTGTCCAAGGATTTCTATATCTCTTACCGTAATAACAATTGAATGAAATCCAATAGAAAATCATTTTTTTAAAATAATCATCTTTTGAAAGAGATCTTGCTTCCTTTAACCAGCTTTCAATACGGTGTTTATCTTTAAGACCTAAATTTTCAATTATTTTAATTCCTCCCTCATTTTCCAATAAACGCTAATAATATACATTTTTCACTATAAGTAATTTTCAATTTCTTATTTCTAATATTATTTATTCGATGCCTCTCTAAATTTTGAAGTCTCTATTAAAGTAATTAGAAAGATTGTAATATAAATAATAGTAATATAATAAGTTATTAACCAAGTTAAACATTCAAACCAGTTAATTGGAGTTTCAAACGGTGCTCTAAAAATCATATAACTAATAATCGAGAACAGGGGAGGAATAATAAAGTATACAATTGTAAATAT
>Ga0255055_10001958_pt1 | contig 14644 bp, 12 predicted proteins | sample JV7_2_27_MG_FD_188633 | JGI IMG/M metagenome (GOLD analysis project Ga0255055, IMG submission 188633) | Seawater microbial communities from Jervis Inlet, British Columbia, Canada - JV7_2_27 | ecosystem: Environmental > Aquatic > Marine > Inlet | place: Canada: British Columbia | collected...
CCACTGGCCGGCGATGGGATCGCGGCTGCGTTCCGTTCGGTCGAGCTGTGCGCCCCGCTGGCGCATGCCTACCTGAGCGGCGACCTCACCTTGGAGCGTTGGGAGCAGGCATATCGCAGCCGCTGGCACGACAGTTTCGACCGTCCGCTTGCCCTAGCCCGAAGACTTGAGAGCTGGTTGGGCAGCGGTGCAGGGTCCGAACTGTTGCTTGGAGTCGGGTCGATCCTGCCCCCGGTCGCGCGCAAACTTGCCGGAATGACTCGCAGCCGGGAGACTTCGCCGCCGCCGTATATGAACTGAGCCAGCGCCCATCGGGAACGTCTGGTCGAGCCTTAGTTTCCTCGAATATGCGCGCGCCTATGAATAAGATCCTCAAAGGTGGCAAACAGGGTGCCAAATCTCACTCCTTGCAGGATCAAACGAAGTTCTTATGCAGCCTCGCTTTACACCGTAGGAAGGCGGCAGATATAATCCTGCGACCGGGGAGCCTTGTTTGCTCTCTTCAGGGTCGTCGGGGGAAGTGCTGGAATTGGCAGACAGGCGTGGCTTAGGACCACGTGCCCTATGGGCGTGTGGGTTCGACCCCCACCTTCCCCACCAGGTACTAAAGGTCATCAGCCAGCAGAGGAATTGTTGATTTGAATATCGATACCGAAAACTTGGAAGATCGCCAGGTACAGCTAACCGTCGAAGTCGACGACGATCGCTACATTGCCGCCATGCGGTCTGCCGCGCGGCGCATGAGCAAACGCGACAAAATCCCCGGGTTTCGCCCAGGGAAGGTGCCGTTCGATGTAGCCGTGGGCCGCTTTGGCGAAGATGCCATCTTCGACGAAGCACTCGACACGCTCGGACAGGACGTTTATAAGCAGGCGCTCGAAGACACGGAGCTCGAGCCCTTTGCTCCCGGTTCGCTCAACGAAGTCGTGAGCCGTGAACCGCTTGTTCTTCGCTATATGGTGCCGCTGGCTCCCGAAGTTGAGTTGGGCGACTATCGTAAGGTCCGAGTGAAATTCGAAGTCCCTGAGGTCTCTGATGAAGCGCTCGAGGCCGCAATGGAAGATCTTCGACAACGACAAGCGCTGATTGAGCCGGCCGAGCGACCGGTCGAGATGTCGGATGTGGCGGTCATCGATATCGAGGGAAACCTGGATGAGCCGGAAGATGGAGAATCCGCACTCGTGCTCAAGGAGTCTGGAATCTCCCTTTTGATCGAAGAAGACACCGACTGGCCGTACCCTGGCATCGCCCAAGACCTCGTGGGCATTGAAGCTGGCGAATCCCGCACTCTTTCCCATACCTTTGGGGATGAATATCCTGCAGAGAATCTACGCAACAAAGCCGCGACCTTCGAAGTAAGTTGCCAGGAGGTTAAGTCTCGATTTATCCCGGAATGGAGCGATGATCTTGCCCAGGCGGTAGGCGATTATGAGACCCTGCTCGATCTGCGCGTGAAAGCGCGTGAGAACCTGGCCGAGAGCGCCGAGCGAGAAGCTGAAGCCGAATACGCGGAGCAAGTGATTGAGAAGGTTGGCGATGGCGCCACGATCACCTTCCCACCGCTTCTGGCGGATCAGGAAGTGGATGACCTTCTGCACGACATGGTGCACCGCCTCGAAGCCCAGAATTTGAAGCTGGATGATTACCTTCAAGCTGAGAGCAAAACTGAGGCCGAGGTTCGAGATGAGCTGCGCCCACGTGCGGAAGACCGGGTCCAGCGGGCGCTCTTGCTTGGGAAAGTTGTCGAGGAAGAAGAGCTGAAGGTTGGCGATGAACAGATCGCCGAGCGCATTCAGCGACTGGCGGGAAGCGTACAGGATCCAGAAGGCAATATCATAAAGGCACTGAGCACCCCTCAATCAAGGCGCCGAATCGAGAACGATCTGCTGTTTGAAGGGGCGATCAGCAGGCTTGTGTCGGTCGCCAAGGGGGAAGAACCTGAAAAGGGCGTTCCGGATCTAGATGTAGAAGAGCCAGAACTTGAACAGCCCGAGGATGACGGAGAACCCACGCAAGAAGAAAGTCCGGAGCCGGAGGAATTAATAATCCAAGAATCGAAACCCGAGAAAGAAGAATAGGCCGGTTGCCCTGTGGAGTCGCTCTTTGGAGCGCTACTTGCACCGTACAAGGCGCACCGCTGGCCTATTGCCGAGAGTTGTTGTTAGCGAGACAATAACCTGATAAGGAGCCAGAATGAACACAAATGACCCTCAATCCTTGATCCCAATGGTGATCGAGACCAGCGGCCGTGGCGAACGTGCCTACGATATCTATTCCCTGCTGCTGAAGGAACGCATCATCTTCCTGGGAACGCCTATTAACGACCAGGTCGGCAACGTCATCGTTGCACAGCTGATCTGGCTTGATTCCCAAGATCCCGAGCGACTGATCCGACTGTACATCAACTCCCCAGGCGGCCAAATCTACGCCGGGATGGCGATCTACGACACGATGCAGCAGCTCAGCGCGCCAATTCAAACGGTAGCTGTAGGCGTTACTGCTTCGTTTGGGACCGTGCTGCTTGCAGCGGGAAGCGAAGGACAACGCTTTGCCCTGCCCAATGCAACGATCCATATCCACCAGCCGTTAGGCGGAACACAGGGACAGGCCACCGACATCGAGATTCAAGCCAAGGAAATCTTGCGCCAGCGTGAAAAGATCAATAACATACTGGCAGTGCACACAGGCCAGCCGCTCGAAACCATCGAGCGTGACGTCGAGCGCGATTTTTACCTGAGCGCTGAAGATGCCTTGCAGTATGGATTGATCGATAGCGTGCTGGAACCCGCAGAAGAAGACGAATCGAAAGACGGAAAAGCAAAGGAAAAGGTAAAGAGCTAGGCAAGCATGAGCGAAGCGGATGACCGATCGCGGCATTGCTCCTTCTGCAGCCGCCCCGAGGGTGAAGTCCAACGCCTGATTTCGGGCCCGGACGGAGTCTACATTTGCAATGAGTGTGTAGATCTCTGCGGAGACATCCTTCATGGGGATATTGGCCGCGGTTCCTCGGTTGGGCTGACACCGGTTGGGAAGGCCTCCCTATCGCCCCAGCAAATCCGCGCCCGGCTCGACGAATATGTCGTCGGCCAGGACCATGCTAAGCGAGTCCTTTCGGTCGCGGTTTACAACCACTACAAACGCATCGGCAGTCGAAAACGTGGAGATATCGAACTCGAGAAATCCAACATCCTGCTTGTCGGTCCGACGGGCGTCGGCAAAACACTGCTCGCTCAAACGCTTGCTCGGGTTCTGGATGTTCCTTTCTGCATAGCGGACGCTACCGCTCTTACAGAGGCCGGCTATGTCGGTGAGGATGTTGAAAATATCCTGCTTCGACTGCTGCAGGCCGCCGACTTTGATATGCAGCGCGCCGAGCGCGGCATCGTTTATATCGATGAGCTGGACAAGACTGCCCGCAAGTCAGGCGACAATCCCAGCATTACGCGCGACGTTTCCGGTGAGGGCGTCCAGCAGGCATTGCTAAAGATTATTGAAGGGGCGGATGTCAATGTGCCTCCTCAAGGGGGGCGGAAGCATCCACACCAGGAATTCATCCAGATCAACACCACCAACGTACTGTTCATCTGTGGCGGCACCTTTGACAGCCTGCCAGACATTATCTCCGAGCGCGTTGGAACCCGCGGCAGGGTAGGCTTCCCCGGCACCACCGAAGAACGGGAGGCTCTAGATTTTGACGAGGCAGAGCTCCTGCGGCGAATAGAACCAGACGATCTCATGCACTTCGGAATGATTCCCGAATTGGTCGGTCGATTGCCGGTGGCGGTCAGCGTGGATCCGCTGGATATCGAATCGCTTCGAAAGATCCTCACGCAGCCCAAAAACGCGTTGGTAAAGCAGTACACCCAGTTGTTTGAGATGGACCAGGTCGAGCTAGTGTTCACCGAGGAGGCATTGCAGCTCGCTGCAGAGATGGCCATCGATCGGGACACTGGCGCGCGCGGCTTGCGATCGATTCTGGAGAACTCACTGCTGGAAATAATGTATGAGATTCCCTCTCGCCCTGAGATCCGTGGAGTGGTGGTCGATGAACACGTGATATCCGGGCAGGCACAACCGAAACTATTGGGCGAAGACGGAAGAGAACTATCGGACGAGGTGGATCTCGATCTCCGAGATGCCGCCTAGGCAAATTAGCAGACGACGGAATCCTACGGGGCGCTGATACCAGCGCCCCGCTTCATTAGATGAAACACTTCTCCGAAGCTCAGGGCCTGATTTTCGATATGGATGGCGTGCTGTGGCGCGGAGGAAAGCCGCTCCCCGGCATCCGATCTACATTTTCCTTGCTTCGAGAACGCCAGATCCCATTTGTTCTTGCGACGAACAACGCGACACAAACCTTCGAGCAGGTTCGATCTCGCATGGAGAACGCTGAGGTCGAAATTTATCCGAATGAAGTGCTCACAGCCGCAGTGGGCGCAGCCAGCTATCTAGGACAGCATGTGCCGGCAGGTTCCAGCCTCTATGTCGTTGGAGATGTCGCACTTCGCCACGCCCTGGAGGAAGCTGGCTACCGGTTATTGGAATCGGGCGACGATGTGGTCGCGGTCGTAGTCGGTATGGATTGGTCGCTTACCTGGGAGAAGCTTTCCGAGGCTACTTACGGCCTGATGGACGGAGCATTTTTCCTTGGAACCAATCCTGATGTGTCATTTCCAACCGAGCGAGGCCTTGCTCCTGGCAACGGCGCCATTCTGGCCGCCCTTGAAACGGCAACTGGACGCGAAGCCACGATCTTTGGAAAGCCCGAGCCACACCTCTTTCTCGAGGCACTGCAAAGGACGGAGACCTCTGCTACCCACACCGTGGCGATCGGAGATCGCTTGGAAACCGATATATTGGGAGGAAAGCGCGCCGGGCTGCCAACTGCCCTGGTTCTCACTGGCGTAACGTCTCAAGAACAGGTCGCCAGATCGGAAATTCAGCCAGATTTTATTTTCAAGGATTTGGAAGAACTTAGCCGCGAGTTGGAGTAGCCGAGCTTCGAGTTTCAGATGGTCTGCCGTGCTCGGATCAGATGCCCCTGTGACCTAGCCCCCGATACGATGCAGTGCTTCGGCGGCCTCGACGGTCATAGGAATCTTCACTGAAATCCTCGTACCTTGTCCGCGAGTGGATTCGAAGCGTAAGATACCGTGAACCATTTCAGCCCGCTCGTATAGATTGACCATTCCTAAGCTGCCGCGCTTCTCATAGTTGTCTTGAACTTCGGCCACATCAAAACCAACCCCGTTGTCCTCAATTTCCAGAAGCGCCATTTCCCCATCGGGCTTCAGCCGCACCCAGATATGCTCCGCGCGCGCGTGCTTGCGGGCATTGTTCACCGCCTCTTCGACGATGAAGAAAATGACACCTTGCTTGCCGACCTCCATCGCACTCTCAATTTGCGGGTCGACATCTACGTGAACGGTCTGGCCGTGCATCTCATCGATCTTGCGGGAGAGGTCTTTCAAGGCGGCTCTAAGTCCCTCTGATTCCAGAATCAACGGCCGCAAAGTGAACAGCATCTGGCGGATCTCCTTGGAGGTCCGCCTTGCTAGCTCTTCAATCTTATAGAGCTCATCGGAAGCTCGGTCCGCGTCACGATTGACCAGTCGGCGAGCAAAGTTGACCCGCATAGCGATAGCGCCGATCGACTGCGCAGGTCCATCGTGTAGATCGCGGGCCAATTTGTGCCGGGCTTCCTCCTGGATTTCTGCCATACGCTGCTTTTCCTGTTCTAGCTGGCCGTAGAGGCGAGCGTTCTGCAGAGCCACGATCGCCTGCTGCGCAATGGACTCAAGGATCTCAAGCCCGTCTTCCGTGAGGTAGTCCTCTTTTGGATGGCCAAACAGCATGATTCCATATACTTCCAGTCCTACAACCAACGGAATGCAAACCGCGATGCTGCACTTTCTGAGCGCAAGGAGCCGTCCGAGCTCTGGATCCGATGGAGGATCCAGAGTGACTTCAAGCTGACCCGAAGCCATCGCCTTCTCGACCACTCCGAATCTTCCCGGGATGTCTGCATTTTGATCGGCTCGAAGAAAGCCACGTGAGGATACGACCTGCAGCTCTTCGCCATCGTAGAGCAATAGGGCGCTTACCAACCCACCATCCTCTGCGTCGGTAAGCACGCTGGTCGCCAGATCGAGCGCCATGTCCATCACGCGCTCGTAATTCAGGGCGGCGTTGAGCGCGGCAGTACCGCGCAGCACGGTGCGCAGCTTCTCTAACTCCGCTTCAAGCCGCCGTACCCGCTCATCGGCCATCATCGGCGTTGCGGAGCCCGCTTTGGCTTCGTCCGCACTTAGTATTTGATTAATCGAATCGAGGACACCCAATTGGATTACCCTCTTTTGCGTTAGCGACCCTCAATAGATCTCCCTATCGAACCTTGTATGCGCTTAGATCATTGCAGGATATTGACCAATATCGCACGGTTCCCACATCACATACAGCCCAAACTACAGTATCAAGAAAAGGACCCCCAACGCCCCTTACAGTTGCCCTACAGACCGAGTGTAGCGCAATCAGCTTAATGGATGCTTTGCTTGTCAACCGAATCTGCGAAAGGTATGATTGCGCCAATGGCGAAGGGATTCATTCTTGCCCCCTCGATCCTGTCCGCCGATTTCCTGCACCTAGAAGATGCTATTCAAGCCGCAGAGAAAGGCGGCGCGGACTGGATACATATCGACGTGATGGACGGGCACTTTGTGCCCAACATCACCATGGGGCCGGTTGTTGTGAAGGCAGTGCGGCGGGCGAGCGATTTACCGCTAGACGTGCATCTGATGATTGAGAATCCAGAGCGTTACATTGGCGATTTCGCAAACGCCGGAGCCGACTCGCTCACGGTGCATGTAGAGGCCACAGAGGATCTTACAACGCTCGTGAATAGAATTCATGATCTGGGCTTGCGAGCAGGAGTGGCGATCAGCCCCGGAACTCTTGCTGAACGAACTTCGGGAGTACTTGACAGCGTCGAGCTGATGCTGGTTATGACAGTTGTGCCTGGCTATTCCGGGCAATCGTTTATGACCGAACCACTCGAACAGGTGAAACGGCTTCACGAGCTCAAACTCGATGGTCAGACCAAGGCACTTATTCAGGTGGACGGAGGAATCGACTCACAAACCGCCCCGCAAGCGAAGCAGGCCGGAGCAGAAGTGTTTGTAGCGGCTAGCGCAATTTTCAAAAATGAACAGGGGATCGCGCAAGGGATCGCGGCGATCAGAAATTCGCTGGGGCTTTACGAGTTAGGGCAGTGAGAGGCGCTTGATGCACTTCGTGCAGAGAGTTTTGCGCACCAATCGTCCTTCTTCCAATACGCGAACTCGCTGTAAGTTTGGTTTAAACTTTCTTTTGGTCGCTTTCATTGAAAAGCTACGGCTTTGACCAAATGCGGTTGTCTTGCCGCAGGTTTCACAGTGTGCCATTTGGGTTTTGTTTCACCTTGCGATTGCGGGCGCAATATTACCATAGAAGGCTTTAAGAGCCTGAGAACGGAGCGGGAATGAAGACGAACAAGAATGGAACAATATCGATTTCACCGAGTGCTATCGCTTCGGTTGCCGCACACTCTGCGCTGACCTCGTACGGCATCGTGGGAATGGCCTCAAAAAATATAATGGATGGGCTGGCCAACGCGATCGCCCGCGACCCTCGCCATGGCGTCGACGTAACCATCGACGACGATCAGATTTCCGTAGACCTTTACATCATCATCGAATACGGGACGCGCATAACAAGCGTAGCAACCAGCGTAGCCAATACCGTGCAATATCAATTGGAGAAGTCCATCGACCTCCCGGTTATTGCGGTCAATGTTCACGTGCAAGATCTGAGAGTTAGCGACGAAACTTAAGTGATTGAGCCGGGCACAAGAGGCTGGGAACGACTTGCGAAGCGTTACCGATATGTGGACGCGCCTGGACTGCTCCAGCTGACTGAAGCGGGCATGATCTGGTTGAAAACCAACCACGAGACAGTCAACGCGCTCAATGTATATCCAATTCCCGATGGCGATACCGGCACGAACATGGTGCTTACGATGGAAGCCGCGTGGAAGGAAGTTGAGATCGCCGGAGGGCGCTCGATCGGTAAGGCACTGCAGGCTCTCGCACACGGCGCTCAGATGGGTGCTCGAGGTAATTCTGGTGTCATTCTCTCTCAGTTGTGGCGCGGCTTCGCAAAGGCGCTCGACGGAGTCGACGAAATGGATCCTGCAGCATTTGCCAAGGCGTTAGCAGCGGCCCGCGATACAGCCTACCGGGGCGTCGGACAGCCGGTTGAGGGCACCATTTTGACCATCTCGAAGGAAGTAGCTGCGGCCGCCGATGCGGCGCTCCAAAAAGGTGCGTCTTCCAATCTAGATATGTTGGAGCAAATGGTACGTGCCGCCGATGAGGCGGTCGAGAACACTCCCAACCAGCTGGACGTTCTTGCGAAAGCAGGTGTGGTAGACGCAGGCGGAAAGGGACTCTTTTTTATCCTGGAGGGCATGCTGCGGTCTGCCACCGGATTGGATCTGGATGTTCCGGTGGTCACTATCGATGTCGACCCACATCTGATGGATCTTGTGGGAGGGGATATCGAGGAAGGTCAGGACTGGGAAGTGGTGGTTGATTTCCGACCTGAGCCTGAATTCGATTTGTCCTTGTTTACCTCCGGCTTGGCCGAGATGGGAACTTCGATCCAGATCGCGGAAGGTGATGGCCTCATACGTATGCACATTCATGTTCCCGACCAGGAAGAATATCAACCGATTGAATACACCAAGCAAATGGGGACCGTGACCAACGTTGCTATCGAAAACCTCATGGATCAGATAGCGCAGCTTGAGGCCGAGCCTGATATTGAACTCGCGGAAATTCACGAGGGTCAGGTTGCAGTGGTCGCTGTGTCGTCTGGACCGGGGCTGACGCAAGTCTTATCTGAAATGGGCGCGGGCGCCATCATCAAGGGCGGCCAGACCATGAATCCCAGCTCGGAAGAAATCCTGTCTGCAATTGAGTCTATTCCCACCGATCAGATTATTGTGCTGCCGAATAACAAGAACGTCATCATGGCGGCCGAGCAGGCTGCCAGTCTGAGCAGCAAACAGGTGCAGGTGGTGCCAACTCGCACCATGCCGCAGGGAATCGCGGCGATGATTTGTCTCAAGCCGGATGGCGACCTCGAGCAAACTGCCAAATCCATGAATTCCGCAATCGGCGAAGTTAAAACCGCAGAGCTGACGCGTGCTACGCGGAGCACCACCATCAATGGCATTCCTTGCATGGAAGGGCAGATTATTGCGCTTTTAGACGACGATTTAGTCACTGCAACCGAAGACCTGCCGGAAGCCGCGATGTTAGCTTTGGAGGAGGCGGAGGCCAGCGCATCAGAGCTGATCACCGTTTATTGGGGCGCAGATCTAACCAAACAGGAGGCACAGAAGATTTCGCAAATGATTGGTGAACGATACCCAGAGCAGGAAGTCGAGCTCGTATTTGGGGGCCAACCCCTGTATGACTTGATATTTTCAGTCGAATGACGATTCAGATTGTGACGGATAGCTCCGTCCGATTCCTCAATCCAGATAGCAACCATCACGACTTGATCAATCTGGCCCCGACCACCGTCCGATTTGAGGACGAGGCCGTCGAAGATCATCCCGATTTACAACTGAATGATGTCCGGACCCAATTCGAGGCCAATTCGGGAAAAGTGTATGCGGATCCGCCGAGCGTGGAGCAGCTGGTGGAGGTCTATTCTCGGCTTCAAGCTAAGACCGACGAAATCGTGTCAATCCACACTTCGGCGGGCATCAACTCCGCGTTTCGAAACGCGGTCAAGGCTAGTGAGGGTTTTCGTGGTCGATGCGACATTCAGGTCATCGACTCAACCAGCCTATCCGCCGGGCTCGGAATGCTTGTCAGCAGCGCTGCTGCGTCAGCCACGGCCGGCAAATCCCTTGAAGATGTCGTTCGTGTGGTACGCGGGATTATCCCCCGACTGTACATCGTGTTCTTCTTGGATGATCTCTCCTACCTGGAGCGGAATGGCCTGGTCAGCCGGTCGCAGGCAATTCTCGGTAATATGCTCAACGTCCTTCCATTTCTCACAATCGAACACGGACGTTTGATTCCCATGGAGAAAGTGCGCACCCGCATCCGCGCCCAGGAAAAGCTCATCGAATTCGTGACGGAGTTTTCAAACATCGAACAGCTAGGAATTCTTCACAGCGCAGCCAAGCCTGACGAGGAAGCTCTATTGGTTGCCGAGCGTTTAGAAGCCCTGTATCCTGCAACACCTATCAAGTACGTTAATTACGGGCCTTCTTCGGCGACCTACGTGGGCTTAAGCGGCCTGGGCCTGGTTGTCCTGGAGAGCGCGGGTGAGGCACTCTGACGCCTCGAACTTCGATTCTTAGGAACTGACTTGCTGATTGATTTAGGAGGCACCACTACACCTTGAACTCCGCCATTCAGAAACTCACAAACTACTTATCGCTCGAGGCCGAGCGAGGCTACGACAACGGGTCGGTTGTCGGCGGCCTCGATCGGATGCTGGAGCCTTGGAAGGAAGAGGCATTGAAATCCGGCGTTACTCAGAAATTGGTCGATGTGGTGGTGTCCAGGTTGAGTGACTACCCGCGCCTATCCGCAAAATCCAGGGAAGACACTCTGCGCGGCCTGTGGAACCGCTTACGCGCAGAGTATTCCGAATTGGCCCCCTTCCCAAACGCATCTGAGGGCACAGGTGCTGCACACGCGCCTTCACCAGCGGATGAATTAATTGGGAAACCCGATTCGAAGCAAAGTGTTCCGGATGGATCTAAAATTTCAGAAGAGCCAGCCAGCTATGCAGATGCCACGGGCTCGGAAAACGTTGAGTCGGATCGCACCGCCGACCAAGCTGATGACGACGAGACGGCTCCAGGCAAGCCCGCCGGCGAGAAAGTCGAACTCCCAGCGCCTGAACTGGAACCGGCCTCGCTCGAATCTCCCCTGACCACAGTTCCGGGCATCGGGCCAAAATCAGCGAAAACTCTCAAGAAGCTCGACCTGGAGACCCTTGGCGATTTGCTCTGGCACCTGCCGCGACGCTACGACGATTACTCACAGCTGAAGACCATCAATCGTTTGGAGTTTGGTGAGGAAGTCACCATTATAGGCACGGTGGATGAGATTTCGGTTCGCCCCGTTCGGGGAGGCAAGCTCAAGCTGGTGGAGGCCATCGTCAGCGACGGCACTGGATCAATTGGTGTGACCTGGTTTAACCAAACTTGGATCGCCACCCGTCTCAAGCCAGGCAAAGCTGTCGTTCTCTCGGGGGGAATAGAACAGTATTTGGGGAAGCTCACGATGAGCGGCCCCGAGTGGGAACCTCTTGAAAGAAAGCAGGTTCACACTAATCGAATCGTACCGGTCTATCCGCTGACCTCGGGCGTGACCGCCAAATGGCTCCGCAGGGTGATCAATTCGGTTGTGCGAAGTCATGCTGATCGTGTGGTCGATCCTTTGCCGCCCTCGCTCGTGAGCGAAGCCGGCCTGGTTCCTTTCGGCACCGCTTTTCACCAGGTTCACTTCCCGGACAGCTGGGAGCAGCTCGAAGCCGCTCAACATCGGCTGGCGTTTAACGAAATGCTATTCCTGCAGCTCGGAGTGATGCGCCAGAAGCGCGGTTGGCAAGAGTTGGAAACCGAACCCATTCAAGTTGAAGACGAATGGATGGATCGCTTCCAGGCCGGCCTTCCTTATGAACTAACGAATGCACAGCAGAAAGCCCTTATCGATGTACGAGCCGATCTTGAGCGCCCGGTTCCCATGAATCGATTGATCCAGGGGGACGTAGGTTCTGGCAAGACGGTAATTGCTATGGCCGGGGTCGGAATCACCGCGAGTCAGGGGATGCAGGCCGCGGTGATGGCTCCCACCAGTATTCTGGCAGAGCAGCACTACACAACCTTTCTCGAGCTGCTACCCGATTCGACCGGCATGCCAGCTGAGGCGATTCGATTACTAATTGGAGCGACCCCTGAAGCTGAGAAGGTGGAAATTCGGGCGGGACTCACAAGCGGGGAGATCCAGATTGTAATTGGCACACATGCGCTGCTGCAAGACCCGGTTGAGTTCGACCAGCTGGGGCTGGCGGTGATCGACGAGCAGCACCGCTTTGGGGTAGCACAGCGTGCCGCATTGCGCAGCAAGGGCACCAACCCAAATTTGATCGTGATGACCGCAACCCCAATTCCACGATCTTTGGCGCTCACAATTTATGGAGATCTCGATCTGACGATCGTGGATGAAATGCCGCCGGGGCGACTACCGGTCGAAACGCGCGTGTTCCGACCCATCGAGCGGGCTAGAGCGCACACTTTTATCCGCGGTCAGCTCGCCGCCGGCCACCAGGCATTCATCATCTTTCCTTTGGTAGAAGGCTCCGACAAAATCCAGGCAAAGGCCGCGGTCGATGAGCACGAGGGATTGCAGGAAACTGCGTTCCCGGAGTACCGACTGGGTCTGCTGCATGGGCGCCTGAAGCCGGAGGAAAAGGAGCGCGTAATGAGCGCCTTTCGGCAGGGCGATTACGATGTGCTCGTGTCTACCTCGGTGGTTGAAGTAGGCGTCGATGTCCCGAATGCCACGGTAATCCTTATTGAAGGCGCCGATCGCTTCGGGCTCTCTCAGCTGCATCAATTTCGCGGCCGGGTCACGCGCAGTAGCGATCAGTCCTATTGCTTGCTAATCCCAACCAGCGACCTTGAGAGCGACAACGAGCGATTAACGGCAATGGAAGAAACCTCCGATGGATTTGAGCTGGCGGATATGGATCTCGAACAGCGAGGGCCCGGCGATTTCCTCGGGACTCGGCAATCAGGTTTTCTCGATTTGCGCGCGGCCCGACTTACGGATCTGCTCATGATCGAGAAGGCGCGCAAACAGGCCACGCTGCTATTCGAGGAAGACCCGATGCTGGAGGCGCCCCGGCACGAGCAACTTGCGCTTGCGGTGGAGCGATTCTGGACGAACGGAAGCGGAAAGGGAGAGATTAGCTGATGACTCGAGCAGTGTTCCCAGGAACCTTTGATCCCATTCACCTCGGACACATTGACATCGCCGTAAGAGCCGCTCCGTTATTTGATGAGCTTGTGGTGGCGGTGTACGACCGGCCACTCAAGAGTTTGCTGTTTTCTCCCGAGCAACGATTGGATATGGTTCAACAAGCTTTTGACGGCGACGACCGAATTCGGGTTTCTTTGTTTAGCGGCTTGATCGTGGAGTTCTGCCGCGAAGTCGATGCTCAGGTCATCGTCCGTGGACTGAGGGTCTTCTCTGATTTCGAACATGAATTTCGAATGGCGCTTGCGAACCGCCGGCTCGCACCGGAAATTGAAGTTGTGGCGTTCATTACGCATGAGGAGCATAGCTTCCTAACCGGAACTACTGTCCGCGAGATCGCCTCCCTGGACGGTGATGTAAGCAGCATGGTGCCGGAACATGTGGCCGTGGCACTGACTAAGCAATTTCAAGAGGTCGGAAGCGATGCAGTCGACATGACCTCTCTGAGAGATTAGCAGCCGGTTGCCTGATTTGACCAGATTCCCAGTTGGGTGTAATCTTCCGCAGATTTATACAGGCTTGCGGGAGGCCTCTTAATGGACATTCTCCACCTCGTTGACCGATTAGAAGAGCTCTTAAATGAGAGCCGGCCGATCCCCCTCACCCACAGCGTAGTGGTTGACGAGGATCGTGTGCTCGAGATCATCGACCAGATGCGTATCTCGATTCCGGATGAGGTGAAAAAATCTCAGCAAGTTCTTGCGCAGCGCGATCGAGTTATGGCACAGGCACAGGAAGAGGCCAATCGTACGTTGAGCCTTGCAAAACGACGCGGCGAGGAATCACTTTCACGCGACACCATTGTTGAGGCCGCACATGAGCGAGCGGAACAGATCTTGGAGCAGGCCAGGGTCGAAGCAGATTCGATACACTTCGAAGCAGACGACTACACAGTCGAAACGCTTGCTGCTTTAGAAGACGAACTCACCCGGCTGCTAAATCAAACCCGCAATGGTATTGCAAAAATTAGCGCTGATAAACAGCGGCTTGTACCCGCAGGGGCACCCCCGGAATTGGTCAGAGAGGCCTAACCAACTCTCGAGTGTAGAGATCGCCCCCTCCAGCTAGAGGGGGCGATTTTCATTTAACAGACTCGCTTGCTGTGGAAGAGCTGGCGGGAACTTTCTCATTCTGATGTTGCTGATGTCGAATGACGGCCTGAATAAAGCCAGCAAAGAGCGGGTGCGGCCGATTTGGCCTCGACAGAAACTCGGGGTGGAATTGGCTGCCGATCATGAATGGATGATCGCTGAGCTCGGCCACTTCCACGAGTTTTCCATCCGGCGAAAGACCAGAATAAACCATCCCATGTTCGGCCAGAATTTCGCGATAGGTATTGTTGAACTCGTAGCGATGCCGATGGCGTTCAGATACCGAAGCGCTTTCATACGTGCTTTGTGCTTGTGTCCCTTCCACAAAATCACAGGGGTACAGCCCTAATCGCATGGTGCCGCCCATCTCGCCGATTCCTCGCTGCTCTGGGAGCAGATCAATAACCGGATGAGGTGTGCTTCGGTCAAACTCGGTGGAAT